>BNJS01002370.1_pt1 | contig 102951 bp, 187 predicted proteins | sample 8540461 | NCBI WGS metagenome assembly BNJS01 (sample SAMD00202454, study PRJDB9452) | human saliva metagenome | isolation source: human saliva | place: Japan | reverse complement strand
GGAAGTTACGTAATATTGTGAACTTGACTGGGAAGCGCACCCGGGCAGAAGCTGGGACCGTCTGCATGGAATATCCTGACCTGACCTTTCGTCAGATCGGTAGTACGTCTATGGGAAGAACTCTCTGGATTCAGCACTCCATGATCTCGGCGCAGATGCTCTACTCAGTGAAGGTGTACATAGCATTTCATCATCACGACGGATTCATAGATTTTGTGCACATTAGCTACTTGAATGCGAGGGATCCGTCCTACATCATCGTGTTGGGACATGAAGCAGGCAAGTGAGGACCATGCGCAATGCTGACAATGATGTCTATCCACCGGTGCCAAAGTCCGAAAAGAACACAGACAAAGAATAAGAAACCAAGAAAAGAACGGAGAGGTGAAACCTGTGGCAAAGAGAAGTCATCCGAGGACAGCTCCCAAGCAGAAACCTGCATGGAGGAACATATCAGCAAAGGTATCGGAGCAGAAAGATAGCAGACCTCGGCCGGCGGAAGAGTAGGTGGAAGCACCGGATAAGCCGGTAAAGGGAGGCGGCAAAGCCTTCTGCAAAAATCAAGAAGAAACGAGGCAAAGCACACACATCCCCCGCCGAATCCCACACCACCGCTTCAGCGATGACCGGCTTCTATTGACAGTACGTCTCCAAAACACTCCGCACCTCGCTTGAGCAGAAAATGCTTGAGGGAGGGAGGTATCTCTGGACGAACTCGTGACCTATCTCTCTCATGCGCGGACCAGTGGCAGGAAATAAAAGGAAACGTCATGCGATGAGAAGAAGAGCGCGTCCTGCTCTCATCAGTTTCTCGAAGATGATCATCCATGACAGCACAAGATGTATTCGGTACACTCGGCATCCAGCGTGGGTTCTCCCTAGAACAGCATGGGCTAGAGAAGATCGCCGGTCTGCTTGGCAGTAGAGATCAGGCTGTGCAACCACAGGAAGAACAAAATTTACGATTCTTTCCGCATCGCGTCATTCTGATGGAGAGTATTCGGTGAGGCTGACTGACAAAGGTTCTCTCAGCGATGGAGGAAGCAGGTAGCTGCGTCACATATAAATCGGCGATCACTCCGTACACACACTTGTGGACATTTGCGATTTCTGTGTGAACATAGCGAAGGAGCACGCTGTTTCTGCCGAAGAAGCAGAGGAGGTGGGATGCACGATGAAGCGATTGCTCGCCGCAGCACTCTTCCATGCTGTTCGCTTCTCACGATGAGCTGCGGAAACCGCACGCCGATCAAAGGGATGAAAAACTCTCGAAGCTGACTCATTGGACCGATGTGCTGATACGGACTCAAATCGTGCTCATCATCGCCGCATGAGCGCGGATACTGCAGAGGGAGGGCGTCGAGTGGGAACTTGGCCCTCTCAAGAGTGCGATGGAAGCGCGCGTAGCGGCCTGCAGAGCGGCAATCCCGACGTTGCGCCGTCTCACGACCCGTTTGCCCGTCACCTTTGCGCGCTCCGGTGGTTTTCTCTGCACGCGACCTCCTACACAGATGCCGGAAAATTACAATCTCGTCATGCGGGGAGGAAATGCAGGCATTTCCTCTCCAGCAGACTCTGCACGTTGAGGTCGCCATCTCCCGCAACACGATCATCGAATATGTAACGGACGAAGATCACTTGCGGTCAACGGTATGGGTGAGCAGGATGTCTCCAGAGTGCGTTATCCCGCAGATTCCCGTGCGTCTGGAGATGCTGCAGAGCGGATCTGGCGGCGGCTGTTCTGCCGCGAGCCGATGGCAAGCGCTGCTGTAGCATCGAAGCCGCTATGCGACAGGGTCGATCTTGGCATCAGCGGGCGTGATTAGTATTCTCGGACGCCTCCATCCAGCAGGAGAGTCGGCGTCTGCACGGGCGATGCACGTGCCCATAACAAAGCCGTAGAGTATCTGAATCATACACCGCGTGCGGAATATATTGATCCTCGGGATGAGAAGAGAGCGGATTTCCTGCACGCACGCGATGCCCTCGAACTGAAACCCTATCGTCCCATGGCGGACTCGGCAGAGAAGGGACGTGAAGAAGCGGTGCACTGGGTGGTAGAGGTGATCTTGCGAGGACGGCAGCACGACGATCTTGTCTCAAAACTGCTGTTGAGGAGAAGTAATGCCGTACCTCTCCCAGTCCAGTGCTCCCATCCAGGAGGCATTGGAACGGACGAAGCGCGCACGTCTTGTCCCCCTTTGATGTGCGGGACACAAGCGTGGCGCGCGAACTCGGAGCTTACCGGGCATTCTCGGCACTTCCGCCTTGATACGATCGTACAAACTCTATGACAGAATGCTCGATAATCGCATCATCCGGTCTCTGTGATTCGGGATGCCAGAGATATGGCAACGGAGGCATCTCCGCGCCGTACATGCATTCTCTCGCGGTGAGCGCGACAACCGGCTCCCGTGCAGACGATGGTGCTCGGCCGTGGGGCGCGGCGATACACATCGCTGCCGCGCAATGTCCATCGAAGCGCGATCAACGCGTGATTCTTCTGCGGAGCGATCTGACCATGTGAATCCCGGCATTGACGAGGTGCTCGGCATCAGGCTCGGTATGCGCGTGGAGGATGTCGCCGCCGCGATCGCGCATCATCCGGATGCAAAGCGGTCTTTGTCAACAATCCGACGTATTACGGCATCCGCCCGATCTGCGTGCGATTACAGAACCTGCACACGCCTACGGCATGAAGGTACTCGTGACGAGGCACATGGAACACATCTCTATTTCAGTGATCGTCTGCCCGTTGCAGCGATGGACGCAGGTGCGGATATGGCAGCCATCAGCATCGCATAAGTCCGGGCGGTTCGCTGACCCAGAGTTCGCTCCTCTGTTCTGGACTCGATGCCGCTGGCCACGTCCATCAGATCATCAATATCACACAGACGACGAGCGCATCCGCTCGCTTCTTTGCGAGCCTCGACATCAGCCGCCGCACCGTCGGCACTGCGCGGGCGGGGAGGTCATTGACAAGATCATTGACCTCGTTGCCTATGCTCGCGACGATCAATGCGGATCGGCGACTATCATGCCTATGGGAGCGAGCTGATCGACGGCCTGCAGTCTACGATTTTGACACAACAAAGCTTTCTGTTTCACGCGGGCGACCGGGCTTGCAGGCATTGAGGTCTACGACATCCTGCGTGATGACTACGACATCCAGACAGAGTTCGAGACATTGCCGAATCTGCTCGCCTACGTGTCTGTCGGCGATCGTCCGAAGGACATCGAACGCCCTTGTCGCCGCGCCTGCAGAGATACGGCGGAACTACCGCAAGGATCCGTCCAAAACCCCTCAAGATGGAATATATTGATCCAACGGTCATCTGGCCTGCAGGATGCCTTCTATGGAGAGAAGGAGGCCCTGCCACTGCAAGAAACATGCGGACGTATATGCAGTGAATTTGTATGTGTGCTATCCTCCTGGATTCCTATTCTCGCACCTGGAGAGCAGATCACGGAGGAGATCTTGACCCTATATCCGCGTGCAAAGAAGAAGGGCTGTCAGATTACAGGGACCGAGGACTGAGCATATCGGCGTCTCAATGTGATGACGGAGTGTTAAACGATGGAATTTTGCACAGAACAACATACACCGGATGTGCGTTTCTCAATTCGCGTCAATCGTCGGCTGTACAGCGGGCAGAGCGAATTCCAGCGCATTGATACTTCGAGTCGCCCGAGTTCGGGCGATTTCGACGCTTGACGGCTATATGATGCTGACGGAGAAGGATGAATTCATCTATCACGAGATGATTACGCACGTTCCTATGTGTGTCCACCCAGGCAGAGAAGCATCCCTCGTCATTGGCGGCGGAGACGGTGGAACCGTGCGCGAATCTTCTGCGCTATCCGTCCATACATCATATTGACCTTTGTAGAGATGGATGAGACGGTGGTCGATATCTGCCGCGAATACCTCCCTCGACTGCGTCATGCCTCTCGGATGAACGCGTCCGTATCCACTACGAGGACGGACTGCGCTTCGTACGCAAAACCCATCGACACATACGACCTCATTAGTGGATTCGACAGATCCGTTCGGACCGGGGGAAGGTCTCTTTCAAAGAGTTCTCATGGAATTGCTACAGGCGCTGAAAAAGACGGCATCATGATCAATCAGCATGAGAGCCCGTTTACGAGCAGGATGCCTATGCAATGCAGCGTATGCACCAGCGCATTGTTCACTCATTTCCATTCAGTCGCGTATATCAGGTACATATACCGACTCCATCCATCGGGACATTGGCTCTTTTCGGATTTCGTCCAAGAACCGCCGCCCCGTGGATGGCGGGACTTTGCACGTTGGAAGTCGCTCGGCACACACACACGCTATTACGACATACAGCCGCACGCAGCTGCATTTTGCCCTCGCCGAACTATGTGGAGGGAGATACTGAAGATGTGGAACCGCAACATTGAAAACGTTTCTCGGATGTGACGGGACTAGGAGGACAGCCATATCGGATCTTCGGCGCACCGTTTGACTCGACGACATCCTATCGCCCTGAACACGCTTTGCCGCACGTACCATGCGGGCAGAGTCCCACGGACTCGAGACGTACAGCCCTCATCAGGATCTTGATCTTGAGGATGCACACGTGTTTGACGGCGGCGATCGGAGCCCTATTCGAGACACAAAGCGTGCGCTGGATATGATCCATACATTTACGAAGAATATTTTGACAGACGGACGGCTTCCTTTCTGATTGGCGGCGAACATCTTGTGAGTCTGCTGCCCGCGATCAAGGCGGCGGCGGAAAAACACCCGATCTTGCCGTGATCTCATTTCGACGCGCATACGGATCTCAGAGACGAATATCTCGGCAATCACCTCCTCCCATGCGACGGTAATCCGCCGTGTCTCGACGTTTACTTTGGCGACGGACGCATTCATCAGTTCGGCATTCGCAGCGGAGAGCGTGCGGAGTGGCAATGGGCACGCGAGGGTCATACAAACCTTCGCCCTTTTACATTTGCAGGACTCTCCGAAGCAATCGCAGAGGTCAAGGATCGTCCCGTATATCTCACCATAGACCCGATGTGCTCGGACCCATCGGCATTTCCGGGAACGGGAACCCCGAGGCGGGCGGCGTGACCTTTGTTGAACTCATGAAGGCAGCCCTTTCCGTGATTCGCGGATGTCATATCGTTGCTCAGTGATATGGTCGAATCTCGCCGCCGCTCGATCCGAGCGGTACATCAACGGCGACGGCACTCAAGCTCCTGCGTGGAGATGATCCTTGCACTTGAGGAAGATTTTCTTCGCCCTCAAAGAGTATGAGGATTTCGTTTGATACCTGCGGAACGATTTGTTATAATGATTCGGATATGACAAAGAAAGACGGTGGAGGCATGAAGGTAACGGAACAGGATCTCACAACAACGGCGCATCTCTCGCGCCTTTGCGAGTTCCCGCAGAGGAAAAAGAAGAAGCACTCAAAACATTGGGGATTTTCTAACGTATGTGGATAACCTTTTCCAATGTCGATACAGAGTATGTGCATCCGACGACGTATGCACCGCCCATCGAGAATGTCTTTCGTGCCGACGAGGTGCGCCCGTCCCTTTCCAATGAGGCGGCACTCGAATGCCCCTCTTGCAGAGGACGGCTGGTTTCAGCACCGAAAGTACTCGAGGGGTGCGAGGAGCTGTTTTGAGTCTATATGAAAAACCGGCGCATATCCCGCATGATATGCTTACGCGCAAGGAGATCAGCGCACGCGAACTGACCGAAGATGTACTCTCCCGCATAGATGCGGTCGAAAATGAGGTTGGTGCGTATCTTCTTGAAACGCGTGAAACGGCGATTGCCGAGGCGAATCGCGTGGATGCGAAGATCGCAGCGGGGAGGAGATTCCTTTTCTCGCGGGTATCCCGGGCGCAATTATGACAATATCTCGTACGAAGCGGCGTGCGCACGACAGCAGGATCAAAGATTCTGGAGAGCTTTTGTTCCGCCCTATGATGCAACGGTTATGACAAAACTGCATGATGCGGACGCTGTCATCCTTGGCAAGCAAACCCTCGACGAGTTTGCAATGGGCAGCTCGACGGAGAACTCTGCCATCACCCGACCCATAATCCGTGGGACACGGAGCGTATCCCCGGCGGATCGTCGGCGGCAGTGCGGCGGCGGTTGCATCTGGGACGGCAATCTGGGCACTCGGCAGTGATACGGGCGGCCTCGATTCGCCAGCCAGCCTCGTTCTGCGGCATTGTCGGCTGAAGCCGACCCATGGGGCGCGTCTCCCCGCTACGGACTATGGCGTATGCTTCCTCCTCGATCAGATCGGTCCCTCTCACACGTGATGTCACGGATGACGCGCATCTCGATGAATGTCATTGCAGGGCACGATGTCATGGACCCGACGGCAAGCAGGGCAGATGTACCAGACCATACGAAGGCATTGCAGAATGACGTAAAGGGGACCCAAGATCGGTCTGCCTAAGGAATACTTCATCTCGGGAATGGACAGCGATGTCGAAGCCTCTGTCCGCAAGGCGATTGCGGATGTTGAAGCGATGGGGAGCGGAAGTGCGCGAAATTTCACCCCGCACACGGACCACGCTGTCTCCGACCTACTATCTGATCGCACCCGCAGAAGCGGCGACCAACCTCGAACGTTATGACGGTGTCAGCTACGGTGTACGCGTCGATGGGGGAAGATCTCGTCGACATGATGACACGCACCGCGCACGGAGAAAATTCGGTGCGGAGGTCAAACGCCGCATCCTTATCGGCAACTAGTGCTTTCTTTCTGCGGGCCACATGACGCATACTATCTCAAGGCACTGCAGGGTGTGGACTCTCATTCAGCAGGACTTCATGCATGCCTTTTGAGGAGGTCGATGTCACGACGACGCCGACCGCACCGACCCCGCCTATAAGATTGGTGAGATGACGAGCCCCCTGCAGATGTGTACCTGCAGTGATATCTCGACTGTTCCTCTCAACCTCGCCGGCTTCCTGGCATCTCTGTACCCCTGTGGCTTTTACCGCAGCGGGACTTCCCATCGGACCCAGATCATCGGACGTCCGCTTGCGGAGGAGACGATCCTGCGGCGGCATATGCCTATGAGCAGGCACATGATTTCCATACAAAAATGGCACCGATTGGAGGAAAGGCATGAAATACGAAACCGTCATCGGTCTTGAGATTCACTGTGAACTCAAGACAAAGACCAAAGATTTTTGCGGTCAGTGCGACGGGCTTTCGGTGCAGATCAGAATACGCACGTCTCGTCCCGTCTGCCTTGGGCTTCCCGGTGTCCTGCCCGTCGTCAATCGTCAGGTCGTAAACCGCGCCATCAAGGGCGGGCTTGCAACCAACTGTGAAAATCAACGGCACAGCAAGTTCGACCGCAAGAACTACTACTATCCCGACCTTCCGAAGAACTTCCAGACCCGCAGTTCGACCTCCCGATTGCAGAGCACGGCTGAGTGGATATTGACACGGAGGCGGGCAAGAAACGCATTCGTCTGACCCGCATCCACATGGAGGAGGATGCAGGGAAGCTCGTGCACCCGGCACGACGATCGAGGATTCCTCCTCGTCCAACGTGGATTACAACCCGTACGGGCGTGCCCTGCGCTGAAATTGTATCCGAGCCGGACATGTCACTCGGCGGAAGAAGCACGTGCCCTACATGGAGAAGATCAAGACGATCATGGAGTACATCGATGTCCTCAACTCGCCGCATGGAGGAGGGACTCGCGCAGATATCAACGTCTTCTCTGTGTCCCGTCGGCTCGGACAAGCGCACATGCGGACGGAGATGAAGAACATCAACTCTTCTGCAAGGCACTGAGGGCATGCTTACACCACGAAAATTGAGCGTCAGACCGAAGTGCTCGAGGACGGCGGTCACATCGTTCAGAAGCGCGCACATGGGGATCCAGAACGCGGCATCACCCTCCATGCGCAGCAGAGGAAGCCGACGACACGCGCTATATGCCGAGCCAGACCCGCCGCCGATTGTGACGAGCGCGGAGGAGATCGAGGCAGATCCGCAGGAGCTGCCGGAGCTGCCTGATGCCCGCTGTTCCCGTCTGATGGATGAAGGGGCTTCCGCTTACGATGCGGGCATCATTACAAGCTCACGTGCACATGGCGGAGTACCACGACGCCATTACAGCGACGGCGCGTGACGCAAAACCGCAGCGAACTGGCTGATGGGCGATCTCGCAAAGAACCCCACGCAGAGGGCAGGACAATCGAGGAGTCCCCGGTTGATGCAGCGTCTCGGTGAGATGATCCTGCTCATCTCGAAGTACGATTTCGAAGATCGGCAAAAACCGTATTCGTGAGCATGTGGACATCGCCTGATGCACCGGAAAAGATCGTTGCAGACAGGGACTCGTCCAGATCACCGACACAAAGGAGATCGAGGATATTGTCGATCAGGTCATTGCAGCGAATGCAAAAGCCGTCGAGGACCACTGGCGGCAAGTAAGAAGGCAATCGGTGCGCTTGTCGGACAGGTGATGAAGCAGTCCATGCGAAAGCGAAACCCTCAGATGGTCAACGAACTCTTGGCAAAAACTCGAAGAGACAAACAGCCTTTTCCGAAAGGGAAAGGCTGTTTTTGTCAGCGCGTTCCACGAACTATGAAGCCGCTGTATTTGATTTGTGGAACGTCAACTCACTGGACGATCTGGCGGGCAGTGCCACGCACACTTCGCACACAGCCCTGCATGAGTGGAGGCGTATCGCTATTTTGTCGGAGACGGCAACACGAAAAGCTGATGGAACGTACTTCCCGGAAGAGCACGCGCGGGATACGACCTTTGTGGAACAATTTATGTCGGAGTACAGGTTGCTATGCGCAAATCTGCCCAAAAGACGACATACGACGGTATTTACGGAGATGCTTGAGGAAACTCACGACGATAGTTTAGAGTCCCGAGTCTAGTCGACAAACAAACATCAGTCTGCGGCAGAGATGATTGTGAAGACGCTTTTTCCCGCATGGGATTTTTCAGGAAATCATCGGCGATCAGGAAGACTGTCGCGCAAGCCCGACCCGCAAAAGGTGCCTCAGATCGCGAGAAATTTTGGGAGTTACAGGGAGCAGACCGCATATTTTGGGCGATACAGACGTGACATGGACACAGCACGCAATGCGGGAGCGTTTGCGGTCGGCGTTCTCTGGGGATTCCGAACGAGAGGAGGAACTCGTGGCACATGGGGCGAGATATTCTCCTGACGCACCCGATGGAACCATTTGAAAAAGGTGACGTTTGCAGAGCGATGAAACATAGAAAAACGATAGCAAGCCGCGCAGACGATTCCCGTCTGCAAGGAGCAAACCCCTATGAACTTTCAAATTGACCGCCTCGGAACGAGCAGGGAGGAAAGTCGGACGCTATGGACAACTTTTTACCGTCTTTGTCCCGAATGCGCTTCCAGGCGAGAACGTCTCCGTCATCATAGAAGAAGTAAAGCACAGCTACTGCACGCGGACACATCAGCCAGATCCTGCATGAGAGTGCGCGACCGCGTTGCACCGCTCTGTGCACTCTACGAGGAATGCGGCGGCTGTCAGCTCCAACACCTCTCCTATGGAGCTCAGCTGCATGCAAACGTGCACAGGTCGCAGACGCACTGATCCATATCGGCAAGCTTCCGCAAATTCCCGTGATGGAAACGCTGCGTGCAGAAGAACACGTGGAACTATCGGAACAGACGCAGTTTCCGATTGACGAAGCAGCGGACAGATCGTGATTGGCTGCTTTGCGCAGGGCAGTCAGCAGATTATCAATACGGAAAAACCGTCACATCCAGCGTGCGGAGAACAACGACCTTGCAAATGCTGCACGCGAGATTGCAGAGCAGCTTCATATTCCGGTCTATAACGAGGACACCCACGCGCGCTCTGCGCCACATTGTCGGGCGCGTCGGACGCAGCAACGATCTCATGGCGGTCATTGTCACCGCAACCAAGCAGCTCCCCACGGGCAAAGGACTTTGTTCCGCATGATCGCGCGAGCGTCTGCCAAAACCTCGTCAGTGTCCATCAGAATATCCAGACCTATCGCAACAACGTCATCGAGGACGCGACACACAGCTGCTCTGGGACGACCGACGATTATCGATTCTTTGGGGCGGCTGAACTTCCACATCTCCCCGCGCTCCTTCTTTCAGGTCAACACAAAACAGGCAGAACGCCTTTACGAGCAGGCACCGTCCTATGCCGATCTGCATGGACAGAGCTGTCATCGACGCCTATTGCGGCACGAGGAACGACTCACGCTGTTTTCTGCTCAAAAAGCGCGAAAGGTCTCACGGCATTGATTGTACAGCCCGCCATCCTCGACGCGCGGAAGAATGCACGTGACAACCATGCAAGAACGCCGAGTTCATCGTTGGCGATGCGACCGCAGTCATGCCGGCTCTCTGCACAAGCAGGGGCATTCACCCCGATGTTGTCGTCGTCGACCCGCCACGTGCCGGCTGCACCGAAACCGTCCTGCGCACCTTCGCAAATATGAAACCCCAGCGCATCGTCTACGTCTCCTGTAACCCTGCAACACTTGCGCGCGACCTCGCCATTCTGAAAGAGCTCGGCTATATAACGCAGGGCAGGTTCAGCCCTGTCGATCTTTTTCCGCAGACTTCTCATGTCGAGACGGTAGTTCTGCTGTCTCTCGATGTGAAAGTAAAATCACATAGAAAACCTTGAAACCAGATTCCTGACAGATACTCTCTCCGGGGGAGATCTGCTGATCCCTCGTTCTATAACAACCGTTCTAACCACTGGAAGAAATTCTTCAGCGGACTCCTAGAATGGCAAAGATGAATGTATCATAAAAATTTTTCTGAAAAACAGTGGATTTTCTCTCATCTTGTGCTATACCAAGATGACATTAACATCATTTTGTGGATAGACTTCAAGGAGGACGCAGCATGAAAAAGTGATGCATGAGCTCGAACGAGCGCTTGCATTCGCAGTTGCACTGCATTTTTGCACGCCTCATCACGGCACACTGCAAATGAGCGTACGGAGGCGCTCGATGTCTCAGACAGAAAAACATCAATGTCGAGATTGATGCTGCCAAAGAAGACGCAGTATGAGTCGCAGTCGACGACAATCATTACGGCAGACGACATTGCGAAGAAGCAGGCGAGAGTCGGTCGAGGACATTATCTTCAGCGAGGTCGGTGTGACGCGACGGTCGACGCGATGGGGAATGTCGAGGTGTCAATCCGCGGAGCGGAGCCGCGGCATACGCTGATCATGGTTGATGGACACCCAGTTCTCGGGGATGGGCGAAGTATCGCGGCGCAGGCGACGAGGTGATGCGCCTTGCGGAGAACATCGAACGCATCGAGATCATCCGCAGGGCGGCGGTAGCACGGCGCAGATGCGATCGGCGGCGTCATCAATATCGCTCACGAAGACCGCCGAGGCCAGAAACTGTCGCGTTCATCGAAGGCCTGCGTGCGCAGGACGGTAAGGAAAATACGCCGTTCAGCAATTTCTTCCTGCGTGCCGATGCGGGTGCGATGGGTAAACTGCACTCTCTCCGCATGGGGCAGCAAGCGTGACGCTTCTGCCGGTTTATGCCGCGCAGAAAGGTTCGTCGAGCTGGGATTCGGACTTTCGCCTCGTCGCTCCGCTACTTTGGAAGCATCAAAGAATGCGCGGTATGCAGGGGGAGTATGATCTTGGCGGCCAGCAAGCGCTCCAATTTTCTCTGGGCAAAGAGATCGAAGATATGAACAAGAAGGTCAAATACAGTAATGAAGACGAAGAACCGGAGCAACATCTGCGTCGAGAGATCAAACGCGATACTCTATAACCTCTCCTATCGCGGGAGAAAGGGAAAAATACGACTGGGTCGTAGACTCACAATTATGGAAAAACGGCAGGAGAATGACATCGGTATTTTTATCCTTGGCGAAAAATACGCAGCATACGGGATATAATATGTTGTTCACCTCAATGATGTTGCGCACCAGCAGTGGCATTTGAATACGAAGATCACTGCTGCGATCAATGCAGATCATTTGCTGACTTTTGATTTCCGGCTACGCTGACGAACATGGAGAGGGATCCCGTATTCAAAAACGCCCCCACGTCGTATAAGAAAAAATCCGACCGGACGATTATGACTCGAATCTTTGGCATCAATCGGTGCCGGGCACTGCGCTCGATTTCTCCGGATGGGAAGTCCTACGTCCACGATTATAAGTTCAACCGCGATGAAAATGGCAATGTGTACTGGGATGAGGCATACGAGTACCGTGGGACGGCGAATCTGGCAAACTCATAGGAAGTACAGCCGAGTCGATATGCTGCGGCTGGCAATCATATCACGGTCATCAACAAAGCGACGGGGCAGAAATCGCCGATCCTTTGACGACACTCGGGCGCCGGCACCGTATATTACGCCTATAAATTCGGGGAGAATCCATTGGTTTCCGTACCTTGCCCGCATCAACGGACTCGGCTACAAGGAGGAGTTCAACGCCCGGCAGAACACGCTGACCATCGGCAAGGCGCAGATCCAAAAATGGCATACGTATTTGCTGGATACATGGCAGTATGACCGCAATACCATTCTTACGCCCATCGTGCGCCTCGATCACAGCAGTCTTTTTCGGCAGCCATGTCACGGCGGGCATCGGCATGACGCACAATGTCGGCGGCAATCCCCACCGCCGCTTCAAGGTGAATCTGGGAACGGCTATGCAGAGCCGGGCATGGGCGAGCTCTACTACAACTGGGAGATGTATCCCGCAATGAGCGAGCATGCGCCCGGCTGGTACTGGATCGGCAACGCGAATCTGAGGCCGGAGAAATCTGGCAAATCTGTCGCCGTCCTTCGAGGGGAAACGAAGAACACCTTTGCGCGCATGAGCATCTTTCACAACCGCATCAAGGACTATCTGACGCACTATTTCAGCGGGAATTATCTGTATCTGCGGATGAATGCGCCCACGACGCCCGGGGGCATCGGCACGCCCGATCCCAGCTCGCGCGATCGGTCTCACTCGTTCCGCAATCTGGGGCAATGTTGCGATCACGGGGCTGGAGGCGGAGCTCGATCATCACAATCAGCAGCCATTGGTCGACAAAGCTCGGCTATACCTACCTGCACGCGATCAACAAGGATGCGGCAGAGAACCACATGCCGCGTGAGCTCTCGACCGTCCGCGCCACAAGATCGATGTCGGCATTCGCTATATGGATGAAAAAGACGGGCTGGAGCGGTCTCGCTGTGGGCGGATTACTACCTGCGTATGCTCGACAGCAACGCCGTGGATATGTCCAAGCAGGCGGAAGCCAAGCGCGCTGCGAGATTATAAGCGCGAAAAAGCTTTGGGCATCTGGAATCTCATGGTGCAGAAGAAGTTCGGCGCAGATGCCATGGCATATATCGGCGTGGACAATCTCTTTCGCGAAGCGCGACGATGACCGTGCATTCCAGGGACGCGTCTATCGTCTCGGCATGAACTTCTCCCTTTGACAGCGCGGGGCGGTCTGCGACGCGAGCGGGAGGATCGGAGGGAGCTGCGCCTCTCCTCGTCCGAGCGCCCGATTGGTTTATTCAGCGCGATACGGAAACGCTGCATCCGGGAGAGTTCCGTGCTTCCGCGATTACCGATTGCGGCAGGACAGTCATACGGGCGAAGCGCGGAGCGGCGTACGCGTCACGGATAAGCGGGATGTCGGCGATGCGCAGAAGAAAAATCTTGAGGACAATCCCGCATACGGCTATGCGCAGCCTGCGCGTGCGTGCGGATGCAGGGGCTTGGCGCGCATACGTCAGCGACGGTTACTGCCAGCGCGGCGGGCGGCATGGACGGGCAGGAGGACATCGCCCGAGCCAGGGGCTGAATGAGGCGCGGATCGAGCGTGCAGAGCTGCGTCACCAAGCAGGAGCCGTGGGATGTTTCACTCGGTCGGCTGGAGGAGCGCATCGGTCTTACGGGGTATTTCTTCGGGAAGGACTACGACGGGGCGCGCGCCGTCTGGACGGGCGATCGTACGCAGGTGCGCGCAGGCGTTGGCGATTTCGCATACGACGGGCATCAAGGATACGGCGTATACGAAGCTCGCCTCTGGCGTTCCTGCGCAGTGCGCGACGAAGGACGAGCTGCTTGGCTGGGTGGCCAGAAGATGCGGCGGGGGATGAGGTATACGATCGCATCATTCTGCCGAATCTGGACAAGATGAACTATCATCAGAAGTTCCTCGACGCCCAGCAGCGGGACAAAGCGGCGGGCGGCGGCAGCGTCGCGCACCGCATGAAGGTCCTGCGTGAGTTCTATACGCCGCTGAAGGAAATCGATCCGTCCGTTACGGAAGATACATACATATTTAGCTTGCATTCGGGGCTTTTTCCTAGAAGCGGCGGCTAGGGTATACAGCGTCGATATGCGGAACTTCGATCCGACCAAGGATCTCGATAGCTATTTCAACAGTGCGGAATACCTCAATAGGGTAAAGAAAGCGATGGCGGAGTATGGCGGCGTTCTCTATTTGCAGGACGGCAGTGATACGCCCGTTCATGAGGCGGATCTACGCCGGAGAATTTCCGCCGCTGGTTCGCCGACTATGGTCTGAGCAACGGCGATCCGAATAATTTGTCAAAACCGGATCACGTTCACACGACGATCGGGGATATGCTCTTCCATTTATCAAGCACGTGGAATCCGGACGGCGTATCGTATCTGCCGCTCTCCAAGGGGCCGAAGGTGATTCCTGTCCCCGACGGACAGCTCCTCATGCGCGATACGACGCCTGCCGTCAAGACGGCGGGATATGTGCAGGTCAAGCATCTCCTGACGGACGATCTCGGCGTGCAGGCGCACTATATGAAGTCGTTGCAGGATTCGGCTGACGGCGGGAAAAATTGCCTCGGTGTTCGGCCTCGGCGCGCGCCTGCGCCCGGGGGCGATGGCGAAGCTCTCCCTATGAATGGGGGCAGAACTCCTCGGGCTTTGCGAAAGGGGCTGAACGGCGGCGCGACGCCTGCCTATCATGTGCTGCGTCTCGACTACGGGATGCCCGACAGCTGGACGAAGGGGAGCTGGAACGCATTCTTCGACTACAAGCGTTTTGCGCACGGCTCCTTCCTCGGCGGCAACGGCACGGAGTCCCCTACCCGACCGCTACATCGACGGCATCCGGAGCTTTACGCTCGGTGCGGGCTATGTCCCCATCGACAATCTGCGCGTCGACTTCTTCTACACGTTCGATGCCAAGGGAACGGCGAAAGCGCGCCACGCTCTTCGGCAGCGAGGCTTTCAAGCTCGGCGATTATGCGCGTGTGCAGCTGACATATCGTTTCTAATGAAAAGATTGTATAAAATATGAAGCAAAGACTCCAAAGAGTCTGATAAATAATTTGTAGGATTCTTTGGAGAACTGTTTAGCGAACATATGAAAGAAAAAAACCTCTCGGTTCCTTTGAATCGAGAGGTTTTTGATGCATGTGAGGGAGATTTAGGTCATATCTTATTCTTTGACGTATGCCGTGATTGGCTTGTAATGCTTCTGGAAGAATTCTTCCGCAACCTGCGGGAAGAGCGCATAGGAGAGAACATCTTCATCCGAGGGATTGATATATCCCTTGTTTTTGAGTTCTTCTTTGAATTTGCGAACGTCGTTGCCTTTTGCATCCTCGATGGAGCAATCGTCAATGATGTCCTCAGGAGCAATTTTTGAGCGTATCCGTCAAGAACTTGCGATCGACATCAACTGGTGTCTTACCAAATTTACCGCGTGCAAGATCCTTGAACTCGTTCCGGGACCATTTTGTAACGCTCACCGCTCATGACATTGAAGGTCTGCCATCGTACCAACAATCTGGGAGGACGGCGTAACAAGCGGGGGATAGCCAACATCCTTGCGAACACGCGGCATTTCATCCAGAAGATCCTGATACTTGTCTTCCATGCCCGCTTCCTTGAGCTGGTTTGCAAGGTTGGAAAAGCATACCGCCAGGAATCTGGAAGTCCAACACGTTCGGGTTCACATCGAAGTAGCCCTTGAGATTGAAAGTCTGGATGAGATCCTGCTTGACACCGAGGAAGCACTTGGAAATCGGTGTCATCGCCTGACGATCAAGACCTGTGTCACGCTCCTCGCCTTCCAGCATTGCAAACCATCGTCTCCGTACAGGGCTGCGAGGTGTCGCTGGAGAAGGGGCGAGCGCTGTATCAATAATATCGACACCAGCCTCGATTGCTCTTCAGATAGGTTGCGTGACCAAATCCAGAAGTGCAGTGGGTATGAAGTTCAATAGGGAATTTTCACAGCTGCTTTGAGCTTCTTGACAAGATCCTCTGCAACATAAGGCTTCAAGAGACCTGACATATCCTTGATACAGACGGAATGACATCCCATCTTCTCAAGCTCGATAGCCAGTCTGGACAAAGCTCTCATTCGGAATGCACAGGGCTGATTGTATAGACCAAGCACCCCTGAACATGCGGCTCGGGACACTTGAGAGCCGAATCAATCGCGACTTTGAGGTTGCGAATATCATTGAGAGCATCAAAGATACGGAACACACCAACACCATGCTCGGAGGCCTTCTGCACAAACTTTTCCACAACGTCGTTGGAGTAGTGGTTGTAGCCAAGCAGATTCTGTCCGCGGAGAAGCATCTGAATCGGTGTCTTGAGGTTTTTCTTCAGAATATCCAAGCGCTCCCATGGATCTTCATCAAGGAAGCGCAGACACGTGTCGAACGTAGCGCCGCCCCATGCTTCAAGAGCGTTATAGCCAATGGCGTCGAGTGCTGCAAGCTGCGGAAGCATGTCCGAGATTCTCATGCGGGTTGCCAGCAATGACTGGTGACCATCACGAAGCACGGTCTCGGTAATTTTGACGGGGTTCTTTGCCATAAACGAACACTCTCCTTGATTAAAATACATAATCAAAAATTATATAGCTCAATATATAAATTATAGATTCAAAGATGACCATTGTCAATGACAAGTTATAAAATTCACATATTTTTAGACAGTTTTTCTAGAAGAGTTTACACCCCTCTAACTATTCATAATTACCATTATGGATAGTTAGAGGAAAGAATCTATGTAAAAATTACATATCTGGACGTATTCCGGTTTTTCCGGCAACTTATGATAGCTGCCTCGTTGTGTCTCCGTTTCAGTTCTTCGAGTAAGTCCTCCGGTGTCATATTATGATAAGCCAACAGAACCAAGCAATGATACCAGAGATCTCCCATTTCATAAAGCACATCCTCGCGGATGTTATTTTTAGAGGCAATAATTGTCTCCGCTGTCTCTTCGCCAAGTTTTTCAAAATCTTGTCTTGGCCTTTATCGAAGAGATAATTTGTATAGGAACCTTTCGACTGGATGCAGACGACGGCTCTGAATCACCTGATAGAGATCAGACAGACTCTGCAAGCGGCATCTCATCTCCAGCATCAACAGGAACAATACTGTTTTCGCTTGAACGATAGAGTTTTTCGACCGCTAAAACAAGAATATGAACCGGTGTGACAGGATACGCTGTCTGTTTGACACGGAGAAGTATCGTATCTCCATCGCAGTCATACGAAAGTTCCTGGACACGTGGACATTCCCTGAGGTTTCACCTTTTTCCAGAGCTTCTTCGGCTGCGGCTGTAGTACCATGCGAATCCCGTATCAATCGTTTTTCAAGGGACTCACGATTCATATAAGCAAGCATAAGAACCTGATTGTTTTCTTCCTGAACGACAACAGGCTAAGCCCGTGCTCATCAAAATTGAATCATCGAGATGTCAATATTCATTAGAATCGTACCTCCAGACCTCGTGATTTTAAGTAAGTCTTTACTCCTATTGAAAGCTTTCCATAATGAAACAAGGACGTCAGCCATTACTGCATCTGCTTCCTTCGCGCAAGCACATCATAGAAATGCTCTAACCCGCCCGCACCTCCGGAAGCAATGACAGGCACATTGACGTTTTCTGACACCGAGCGCGTAAGTGCAATGTCGTAACCGTTCTTTGTACCGTCAGCATCCATACTGGTCAGCAAAATCTCTCCGGCGCCAAGTTTGACAACATCCTTCGCCCATGAAATGCAGTCCAGCCAGTAGGGTGTTCGTCCCCCGTTAATATAGACTTCCCAGGAGTCTGTACCATTACGTCGTGCATCGATTGCAACAACGATACATTGGCTGCCGAAACGCATTGCCCCATCTCGAATAATATCTGGGTTTTTACTGCTGATGTGTTGACAGAAACTTTATCTGCTCCTGCATTCAGCATAGCGGTGCATGTCCTCTGTGCTCCGAATACCGCCAACGGTAAGCGGAATAAACACTTTTGAGGCGCGAGTCGGATACAACATCGATCACTGTATTTTCGTTCTTCGTTGGAAGCTGTGATGTCCAGAACAAGCTCGTCTGCGCGCTCTTTGTCATAGCGTTCGGCTAATTCGGTCGGACTTCCAGCATCTCTTAATCCGACAAAGTTTGTCCCCTGACAACACGTCCATCTTGACATCGAGGCAAGGAGTAATAGCGTTTTGCAAAGGTTTTCTTCAAACTAGAACATCCCCTTCCAACGCAGTGTTTTCAGCGAGCAGCAGCAATTGCTTCGGGTAAAGAAAGCGTTCCTTCATAGATGGATTTTTCCAGCAATCACACCAATGATTCCATCTGCTTCCCGTGCTTTTAGGTGAGTGAATATCCTCCAACGATCTTACACCGCCGGAAGCAATGATATTGACGCCGGACCCATGCCAGTTTGGCTGTTGCCTCAACATTAACACCGGAAAGCGTTCCATCCCGCGATATATCGGTGTATATGATGGTTTCTAAACCATACGAGGAAAGTTCCTTTGCCAGGTCAATGGCAGAAACTCGATACCCCCATCCGTCAATGGTAGCGATTCCATCCTTGGCATCAATTCCAACAGCAATGCGATTGCCATACCGCTGACATGCATCCTTTACAAGAGCTTGGTTCTGTACGGCGGCAGACCTGAGAATCACGCGAGATACACCGAGGTCTAAGGCTGCATCTATGGTTTCAAGTGTACGTATTCCACCGCCGACTTCCACGGGAATTTGGATGTTGCTGAGAATTTTTGATTGCCTCGGTATTTTGCGGCTTTCTCCTGCAAGTGCCCCATCAAGATCGACTACATGCAGAAACTCCGCACCTTCCCGTGCCCATCGGAGGAGCAACCTCCTCCGGCTCGGTATCTGTATACGGTTCGTGCAAAAATCTCCTTGAGCAGGCGGACGCATTTCCCATCACGTAAATCAATTGCGGGGAGAATAATCATGTGCTTTCCCTCCGATCCGTTATAAATAAAGTTCTGAATGATGTTTAGTCCGATGTCCCCGGATTTTTCTGGATGAAATTGTGTCGCCATGATGTTGTTGGTGGATATGGACGCTGTAATTTTCTCACCACAAAAACAACTCGACGAAACAATAGACATATCCTCAGGAACTGCATAATAGCTATGGACAAAATAAACATACGAAGATTGAGGAATTCTTTAAATAACCCCTTCTCCCTATGATTTTCAGCGAACTCCAATGCGTTCCAGCCCATATGCGGAATCTTTTCATGTGGTGCGGATATTTTTCGTACACGACCGCGTAATAGATCGAGTCCCTCTACGCCGGAGGATTCTTCACTGCCCTCGAAAAAGAATTTGAAGCCCAACGCAGATGCCGAGCAAGGGAATTCTTTGCAACGCTCTCTTTGATGGCAGGAATCAATCCGGATGCACTCAGCTGCCCTCATGCAGTCCCCAAAAAGCCCCAACACCGGGCAATACAACTTTATCCGAGGAGAGAATATCGGCGAGTTGGAGCTGACGCGTACCTCTGCTCCCAACGCGGCAAATGCTTTCTCAACACTGAATAAAATTTCCGCTCCGTAGTTTATTATCGTAATCATATGAACTCCTTACAGAAGCCCTTGGTCGATGGAACTGCATCCCCAGTCGCTCGTCTTTTTCTCGTGGCAATTCTCAGTGCATGGGCAAGCGCCTTGAATACAGCCTCTACCTTTGATGATGTGAGTTCGTTCCGTAGAGGATCTTCACATGGAGTGATGCCGGCATGAAAAGCAAAAAGCACGAAGGAACTCCTCTGTAAGTTCTGTGTCATAGGCACCGATCATCGGCGTCATAGGAGTATCTCCAGGATCGTAGACAAGGAATGGGCGTCCACTGATATCCAGAGACACCAAAACGAGTCTCATCCATCGGCAGATAGAAGGAACCATATCTCGTTATTCCGCGTTTTTCACCAAGCGCGGAAAGGAATGCCCGCTCCCATCGTGATGCCGATATCTTCAACGGAATGATGTCCGTCGACCTCAATATCCCCATCGCACGCTTCACACGCAGATCAAATCGTCCATGCGAGTGGTAGTATCAGCATATGATCGAAGAAGCCAATCCCTATCAATCTCAGATTTTCCGCTACCGTCAAGATTACTGGAGACCAAGACATCCGTTTCTGTTTTTCTGTGGATTTTCGTACTGCGTTCACTCATGGATTCCCTCCACAAAAAGTATTCATTACGCGGTACACCGCATCATTTTCATCCGCTCGGCCAATGGAAATACGCAGCGTATTTTCCAATCCGGGGCGTTTTTCAAAACTTCGTACCCCCGATCCCATATTTGACAAATTTCTTTGTTCAGCGCTTCTGCATGCGGATAATGAATCAGGATAAAAGTCTCGTATGAGACGGATAAACCGTCACAGCATCGAGTGTTTTTATACTTTTTCCCTGCATACGCTCACGCTCCTCACAGATCATCCGGATCTGCGGCTCAAACTCTGACCGCATCTGAAAAACCAGTGTCCGCTGTAACCAATGAGGGAACATTCATATGATATGGCATGTAGGTCTTTGCAATCATATCATTGACATCCTCATGTGCAAAGCATATAGCCGACACGGCATGAGGCAAGCGCATAGGCCTTCGAAAAAGGTACGTGCAATCATCATATGCGGATATTTCTTCAGGGAGGGAAAACGCTGTGCGTTCACTGAACTCAGCATATGCCTCATCAATCAGAAATGCACAGGATATTTGCTTGGTAATGTGCTCGATCTCCGCCACTCGTCTGAGCTGTCCCGTTGGATTATCAGTATGCAGATGCAGAGATGAATTGATTGACCGTCTGGTCATCGCATCTGCATCAAGCGCATGACTCGCTCTTTCAGCGGAACTGGCACGCCAGCAGCATCTGCCGCAGCAGCATAGATTCCGTACGTGAAAAACGATGGCGTCGGATAGACAATTTTATGCATATCATCACCATAAACGCATAAAACACTTTCTCTATAATCTCGCTTGAGCCATTTCTATGATGACGTTTTCTTGATGATAGCCATACGCTGCTCCAATCTGTTCACAAAGCAGATCTATATTCCTCATTGGGATAGCGTGCAAACGAGACGCGTGACAACCGTGTCATGACCCGTTTCTCTACCAACGCAGGCAGCCCGACATTCGACTCGTTGGCATTTACCTTGATATGCCAATCCTGTTCGCTTGTATCATAACAGTGCATTGGTACGAGTCCATCACGATAGTTCAGCATTCCCACACCTCCTCAGCGAATCGCGCGCGCATGCCTCTAAGATCCTTCTGTTTCAGCAAGACGAATGATATCGTCGCTGACATCTTCGAGAGCTTTCTGCGTAGGATATAATGCTCGTACGCTTCATAAAGGTCTCTACGTTCAAAACAGAATAGAAGTGTGCTGTTCCGCCCGTTGGCAGGACATGGTTCGGTCCCGCGAAAATAGTCCCCAAGAGGTTCCGGAGAATATTCTCAATAAAGATTGCACCAGCGCATCGCAGTCTGAGGAAGAATATGGAACGGATCTCTGAGCACGCTACGTGCTCCGGTCCCGATATGTTTACAAGGTGGATTGCCTGCTCCATATTTTCCGTCACAATGATACGACCATTTTTCGATTGAGACTCCAGCAATATCCTTGCGCGGAAGGCTTTTCAGCTGATGCTGCACCTCCTTCATAGACTGCTCTGCCAATGACCTGTCGTCGGTGATAAGAATGCTTTGAGCTAAGTGGATCGTGCTCCGCCTGACTGAGCAGATCAGCCGCTAGACGCAGGAGATGCACTGCCTCCGCTAGGATCAGAATCTCACTTGGTCGCAAGCATATCAATATCAACGCGACCATATACTTCTTTTTCGCCAGTGTCACAAAAGATATTTCCGGGGCCTGTAATCTTATCGACGCGCGAACGCATTCTGTTCCATACGCCATCGCTGCGATTGCCTGCGCCCCGCCCATTTTGAATATTTTACGGATACCGAAGAAAACGAGCAGCAACAAGGACGTGGGGATTGATGACTCCATCCTGGTTGGAACGAGCATATGATCTCTCCGACCCCGCAACAAGAGCCGGGAATCGCATTCATTAAGACGGATGACGGATATGCCTGTTCCCCGGAACGCAGATGCCGACACGGAAAGCGCGGAAGAACCGACTGCGAGAATCGAACCATATGTGCACGATAGGTCATCCATGAACGGGGTTTCTGCTCCTCATGATAGGAGAGATATTGTCAGCGGCCTCTCGAGTGGGAGGCAACAACATGAGGATCGGCACCTGCGTTCGGCTTCCTGAAATTCCTCCTCGGACACCATCAGGTTGATCTGTCGTCAGATCAATGCGATCGAGTAACTCGGCATAGTAGCGCCTCATCACCTCTGTATCGTACATCTTGAACAATAGATGAATGAGCGCCGTCGGAGAAAGATCTTCTCGAAGAGTTCCATATTGCTCTGTCGAGATGCGATCGCTCAGAACGTTCATCAAATGCTTTTTCTTGAGCGACGTTCGGTGGCATCAATACCGATATCTGCAACAGCAAACGATATTCATCAAAACTTCCCCGCTTTCCAACACTTGTTTCAAGTCGTTTACAATTTTATAAATTCGATCGAATTTCAGCTTGAAGCCATGCGATTGACAATAAGGCGAGCACTGACATCGTATATGCAATCTTCCAAGTCATTCCTCGACCAGTGTTGTCCCTGTTTCCACAATATCGACAATGCTCTCGGAGCCCTAATCAGCCCCAATTCAATCAGGCCGTTCAAGCAGTATACTCCATCTGTATTCCATGTTGTGCAAAGAACTGCTCCGCGATATGCGGATACTTGGTCAGCAACTCCGTGTGTGTATAGTCACATGAGGTGTGCACGCTTCTCTCGCGATGGAACTGCCATCATCAGACGGCACTTTCCAAACAGAGATCCAGCAGCTCATAGACATCCTGCCCGGATTCAAGAGTACATCCTTGCCGATGATGCCGATATCCGCCGCACCATATTCCACGTTACGTAGGCACATCTGAAGTTTTCGAAAATAATGAACTGAACCTTGAGTTCATCATTTGAAATCAACAGCTTACGCGATTTTTCACTCATGTAGATCTGCCGTGATTCCAATCAAATAAATGCGCGGACAGAGAGAACAGCTTTCCTTTTGGCAATGCAATCGTTAAATAATCCGCAGTATATTTTTCCATGTGACCCCTCTTTATCCTTTAGTCAATTAAAGAACTAATATGACCGTATACTACCACGTTGCAGATAATAGGTCAACCAATCAAAAGGATTTTTGATTCTTATATGCGAATAGTCCTATTATGAAAAATCAATCCGAGCAATAAAGGAGTCGCAGATGACACTTCAGATATTATCATTTGTGAAATTGAGCGATAAACAAATAGAACTGATCCATCAAAGCTATCCGCATTGTCGAGTGCAGATGCACACGCCCCACAGAAGCCGGTGACTTTCTCCAATGTGGATATTCTCTTGGGATATGATGCACAAATGGATATGGAAAAGTATCTTTCCCAAATGCCCCATCTCCAATGGATTCACGCGTATAGTGCCGGTGTGGAGAAACCCTGTCGAACGACGCCTTCTCTCAATCCGATATATTGCTGACCAACTCGCGCGGCATCCACGGTATCCCGATGGCAGAACATGTGCTTGGAACGATGCTTGCATCCAGTCGGTGTCTCATTGAGGCATGGGAGAATCAAAAGGCACGTACATGGAAGCGCCTGACCGAACCGGATGAGCTGTTTGGCAAGACTGCTGCCATCATCGGTCTCGGGCAGCATTGGCCGAGAGTTGCAAAACATCTCAAAAATATGGGAATGCGTATTGTCGCTGTAAAACAAAAAGCCATCCACAGAGCCATTTTGCAGATCAGCTGTTCACGATAGATCGCCCGTCTGATGCGCTCTCCTGTGCGGATCATGTAATTGTTACGCTCCCATTGACACCTCAGACATTATTTAACCATGATACATTCAGTATGATGAAAGAAAACGTGCTTTTTCATCAATGTATCCCGTGGCGATGTGGTCGAGGAATCCGACTTGGTGGAGGCTCTTACGATGAAGCGCATACGGCTTCTCTGGATGTCTTTACAACCGAACCGCTTCCCGAGGACTCCCGCTGCGGAGTGTGCCGAATTTGTTCATCACGCCGCATCATTCGGCAATATCCCCCATGTATTTGGATCGATCTCTCAAAATCTTTTCGCAACAACTTGCAGATCTTCCCGCAGCGTATCGGGATGCTCAACGTAGTAGATAAGCAGCGCAGGTACTGAGCATCGATTCAATTCCTGTGCATCTGCTTGCTTTTATATGGACAGCACCAGAGAATCCTCTGGTGCTGGTTTTGATGGTATTGAATAATCTCAGCTTTTTGCATCCCAATCGCGCGCAGTTTGTCTGCTCCAATAGATGGATGACTTGCATGAGACGTAGAGCGCCATTCCGATTCTTCACCAATAGTCGTGTCTATCCTTTTCATTCGAATGAAAGATGAGATCACGGATGGACAGAATCGATACATAAGGACGGCAAGCACTTTCCCCCATACATCAGCTGTCCCTCACGCGACCGACATCATGAAGCAGTGCACGGCGGATGAGCAGGATATACGTATCCGAGTCAAAACATCCATGCTTTTGCAGAGAGTTTCTGTGCCGTAAGCGCGACACGAAAGGCGTGATACTGGTCGGACTCGTGCACATCATAGAAAAGTCTTTGCTCCGCAAGACCGAGATAGGACTGTACAAAGATGACCTTCTGCATCGAGTCGCCCAAACAGGGCTCGTACAAACTGATGAATGCGCTGTTTCATCCGGAAATACTCAAGCTGTTCGTATCCTCGTGTTTCACGAGATTGTTCGGCTTCTTCACGGGATTGCCCCTGCATTCCGATCTCGCAGTCTTTCCCCTCCCGGCGCAATTTCATTTGCCCCTATGAATTGCCTCGTCGACGGAAGCATCTGCGTATCCGATATATACATCTTTGGAAGCAGGTGGAATCTGCCCGCCCTGACGTGCAAGAGCCAGCAGGATTCTCTCATGCCAAGAGCAAATCCTGCTGCCGGCATGGCATGTCCATATTCGGTCAAAAGGTGATCGTAACGACCACCTCCACACAAAGGGAAGCCCAGACCAATCGAGTAACCCTCAAAGACCATTCCGGTATAGTAGTTAAAAATCTCGAATAGTACCAAGATCAAAAGCGGACATACTCCTCATAGCCGTAGGATTTGATCAGCGTATAAATCTCAGCTAAATTGTCAACAGCAGACCGACTCTGCGGATTGAGAGGCAGATCATAGAGTCGTTTTTAGAAGGTCGTCCCTTCCATTGCCAACAACGGCAGCGTCTTCGGTGTTTCTCTGTCCTCAAGCGAAAGAGGAAAATGCGTCAATCAGCTGATTCATGAAGACAATATCATGACGTTCTATTGCAGACTTGAACTCCTTGCACTGCTCATCCTCGACCTCATAATATGCCAGCATACCATCAAGGAAATCGACTTGTCCCATGTGTATCTGAAAATCCTTGATTCCGCATGTAAGAACGGACTCGATTGCCAGAGAAATGATCTCAGCGTCCGAGGCAGGTGTCGCTCCCATCAGTTCGACACCCGCCTGATGGAATTCACACTGGCGTCCCATCTGCGTCTGTTCTACACGAAAATACATTGCCCAGATAGGACAATTTCAGAGGAATCGGCGCATCCTTCGATCGGCTGCTGACCAGTCTTGCAATCGGCGTTGTGATTTTACTGCGAAGAGCAAGAAGTTTATTCTTATTCCCAAGCAGCATGAAGAGAGAATTCTCCTCCGGGATGCGTGGTGCCAAAGGTTTCCAAAATGCTCTATGGTCAGAGTAATGACTTCATCATTCCCCCATGTGCAAAAACAAACGCGACAACACTATCCTCCATGTGGCGCATTTCGCCGCATCTCCGGGCAGGAGTCTCGTGTTCCGTATGGTGTTTCTAAAAATAAGCTTTTTCAGATTTCATCAGTGATCCTCCTTGTCGGTCAGAGCGCAGCAATACCCTTTTTCAAGCACAAGTGTATATCCGTCCGCACTGTAGTTCAAACATCGTTTGACACGACTGATGGTTGCAGTACTGGCTCCAGTGCGTGCAACAATATCGTCATAGGTGTTTTCGCATATAGCATCTGGCGGCGTCAAGCCTCTGTGCCATACGCACGGCTCCCTGACCGTGCAGATATCTTCAATTGGTAGCATTCTTCCATGGTATCCAATGAAAGGGTGCACGGCGTGATCGGTCAGATCATCTCAAACTTTCTGATTTACCATATACGGATCCCTCTCATGAACGCCCCATCCTACCTTGTCTGTTTGTTCTGGTATAGCACAGAATAGCTATACGAAAAACACTACATCAATCAAGAGGAAAAATGCAGCACAATGTTCTTCTCTTCTCTTGCTGTTATGTCAGGAGGAACAGATATACGAACAGTATCACCGCCTCTGTGTCAGCATCAATGATATCTTCTACTGTCCCCTGCACAGACAGACCATTCAGCTCATATCGGACCTAACCTGCCCCAAATAAATCTGCTTCACATCCTCGACCGATATTTTCTGCTTCAATCCACCTATTCTCCATAATATCCAAAGAGAGAATGTTATCCCCATTCCCTATACGTTCCCCTTCTTGTACAAAAACCTGCGATACATTGCCCTTTCTCTGGGTGCAAAAGACCGATGGCGCTCTGTGTTGTCACGCGCCTTCACCACGCACATCCTCCGCTTTTTCAATTGCTCTTCTGCCGCCTGAATTATCTTGGGGTCCTGTATACTGAGATTCTGTCCACTCACCATGGTTAATGCATTTTTCTCTTGTTCATATGCCGCAATCGCCTCATCCCTTTTGACTGCGCTGACTGCTCCCCATCTCATACAGCTCATTCATGCGCTCCATACGCGCGCGCGCTGCATCTAACTCTTCCGTTTCAGCAGGCATGTTCTGAGGTGTCGCTGCTCCATATCGAATTTGCTCAACATTCTTTTGTGCAAGTTCGGCATTCTTGCAGAACGAGCCAATTCCTCATCCGAGAATACATTCTGCATGTGACGAGGAGCGTTCCACGCGTCACATGCGCTCCTTCCTCTATATGTATTTCTTGAACAATCAGCGAATTAGCTGCCCGCAGTTGGCTCATAGACAAGACGTGCATTTGATACAGTACCCCCGATCGCTCTGTTCTATGAAGCAAGATAAAAGAAACGCAAAAACGAGAACCAGAAAAATATGATGGATAAATATTCTCTTTCTTAGGAGTTTTTGTAATATCGTTTTCCATAGTTTCCCTCTAAAAATATGGCTGTCAACAAAGCTGACCGACAGAGTCAACATACTGTCATTTAAAACAGAAGCCTGCTGACGTATGACAGACTGCCCTCGTCAAATGCCTGTGAGAGTTGTTCCGGGTTCTTTCCGCCGGCCTGTGCCATATCAGGACGTCCGCCGCCGCCGCCGCCAACAGCTCTTTGCAGCTGCCTTGATGATATTGCCCGCATGAGCCCCCAGCTTCACCTGCCGCCTTATCTGCCTTGACCACCAGGCTGACCTTATCATCAATAACTGCCCGAGAACAACGATTCCGGAATCCAGTTTCTCACATGTCAAATCCGCAATATTACGAAGTTCGTCCATGGAGTCAACATATGGCTTTTTCCGACAACCACGGAATTCCCCAATTTCCTGAACGCCCATAAGAAGCTTCTGTGCATCTGCCTTATCACGGAATTCAGCAAAGCTTCTGCAGCTGCTCCTGCATGGACTTTCTCTCGGTCATGAACTTGTCAATCTGCGCAGCAAGATCTTCCGATCTTGTCTTCAGTTTCTGCGAGAGTTCCTGCACAGTCCGTGCCATTTCGCCAGCATATACACATGCAGCACGCCCGGTAATCGCCTCAATACGGCGCACGCCTGCTGCAACCCCCGATTCACTGACAATCTTGAAGAGGCCAATCTGTCCCGTGCTTTGTCACATGAGCCCCCACACAGCTCAATACCGAAGTCCGGAACACGAACAACACTGAACAACATCACCATACTTTCTCCGAAGAGTGCCATAGCACCGCGCCTTCGCTTCCCATCAACCGGCATCGTAGAGATATGAAGATCACTTGATCGTAAAACCCCTCATCTGACAAGTTCCTCGACATCGCGCAGCTGCTGCTCCTCACAGGCTCCAGACCCGTGAAGCTGCAGCGCAGTGCCTCGGTGCACGAGAGCCACTGCTGCACGTGATCCCCCACAACGCGCCGGAGTGCTGCATGCAGGAGATGGGTCGCCGTATGGTTCCGCGCAGATGATAATTTTCTTTGTATCAAGGCAGATTTCCACGGAATCACCCTGCTGTATCTGCCCTCTTCGACATATGCGAGATGATAGACCGTTCCATCGGGCAGTCTCGTCGCTGTTGACCGAAAAGATACCCAAGATCGCTGCGCAGGATCCCTCATCCTCGACCTGTCCGCCGCCTTCGCATGGAAAATGGCGTCGTGCTCAGGATAATCGCCGGTACTCTCCATCACGAAGTGAATCGACGAGTTCTCCTGCGCCAGATCGCAACCACCAGCTTTCGTCGCCGCAGTATCTTCGGTCAGACTGCCGGTATCCACCCCGACAGATCAGGAACGAAACAGCTGATTTTTCTGCACGCGCACTCCTTGCACGCGTACGCTGCTTCTCCATCTCCCTGCTGAAAGCCCCTCACCGTCCAAGGTAATCCTGTTTTCATGAAGCTCTCCTCGGTAAGCTCCCGCGAAACCGCATAGGCATCATAGCTTTGAATCCGACGGCGCCGCAGTACCGTCTCATTGGCAGCCTTCAAACGCGCAACCTCATCACTCAGAAGCTCAATCCCCTGGGCCAGCGTGGAAGCGAAACGATCCTCCTCCACACGGATAACACGCTTGATATAGTCCTGTTTTTGCAAGAATCTCACTGAAATCCTTCTGCATCACGGAAAATCTCAACGACTGCATCCACAGCTCCGTCAAGGAAGGGCTTTTGTTATCCCAAGCATACGCCCATGGCGAATTGCACGGCGAAGCGTGCGAGAACGTATCCGCGGCCTTCGTTCGAGGGGCAGGATTCCATCCATAATCGCATGATTGCAACAGAACGTGCATGGTCTGCAATGACCTTGAGGAAATGTCCTTTTTGGGGATCTTTCCCATAGGATACATCAGAAATCTTGGAGATATATTCGATAACGGATAGAGGAGATCTGTCTCAAAAGTTTGTTTTCTTATTCTGCACACAGAAGCAGGCCGTTCTAAGCTCGCAGCCCGTATCAATATTCTTGTGTGCAAGAAGATTGTACTCGCCTCTTCCGTGCGATCGTACTGTAAAGACAAGATCCATATTTCAAGGAAGCGGTCACGTCACAGCCGACACCGCACGTCAGCTCACCGCAGCCGCGCTCCTCACCAAGATCAATGTAAATCTCGGAGTCCGGGCCGCAAGGACCTGGACCAATCCCAGAAATTGTCCCTCCAACAATATGATCCGGCAATACATCGGTTTGCTCCAGCCAGATGGCACGAGCTTCGTCATCTTCCGGATAGATGGAAACCCAGAGTTTATCTTTTGGGAAGTTCGACAACCTCCGTCAAAATTCCCACGCCCACGGAATTGCTCTTCTTGAAGTAATCACCGAAGGAGAAATTCCCAGCATCTCAAAGAAGGTCTGATGGCGCGCTGTACGCCCGACATTCTCAATATCGCCTGTACGCACAGCGCTGACAAGTTACGATTCGGTTTCTGGGCGGTTTCATCTTGCCCGTGAAAAAGAGTTTCAGAGGTGCCATACCATGGGCACCAATCAAAAAAGAAGTGTAGGATCATTATCCGAACAAGGAGTAACTGGACAAACGAAGGTGATCTCTGCAAAACTGCAAATATGCTTCTCGCAGTTCATTTCCGGTCATATACTTCCAAACGTACTCGCCCTCCTAAAGCCATGTTCGTAAGGAACTGAGTGCGGGTAGCATAGAAAATCAAGGAAAAATATAGGAATCTATGATCCTCGAATTGGTACATACATGATGCTATTCCTCATACTACATAAGGCCTTTTATTAGTTCTTTTGCCTGTTCTGATGTCATGAGGATTTCCCGCGGCTTATTGCCGCCAGCACTGGCACCAATGATATGCAGTTCCTCCATCGTATCGACCAAGCGTGCGGCTCTTTGTATACCCAACACCGAGCCGCGTTCGAATATTCGATGTAGACGCTCGTCCCGTAGACATAACGATTTCTACCGCATCGGGGAGGAGTTGATCCTGTTTTTGATCTGTCCAGTATTTTTCCTCCTCGTTCTCATCTTCCGCCGCTTCGCTCTCCATGAAGTCAATGAGCTCTTCATTCTCATTGATCTCTGTCCCTGTGAACGGATATAGTCCAGAAGCATTTCCACTTCCTCGTCGCTAATAAATGCACCCTGAACACGGATAGGTTTGGGGGCTCCCTGCGGTGAAAACACAGCATATACGCCCTTTCCAAGCAAGGTTTCCGCTCCTCCACGGTCCAGAATGGTGCGAATCCACCTGGGGAGAAACAGCAAAGGAAATGCGCGACGGCAGATCGTTTTTGATAATACCCGTGATGACATTGACCGATGGCGCTGTGTCGCAAGAATCATATGGATTCCTGCTGCACGAGCTGCAGGATTCGACAGATAGCATCCTCCACATCCTTGGGTGAAACCATCATGAGATCAGCAAGCTCATCAATTACAATGACGATGAGCGGAATCTTTCTTCCGGGTAACGACGATTGAACGACTTGATATCACGAACACCGTGAGTTTTGCGAAAAATCAAATAACGCTTCTCCATTTCCTGCACCGCCCACTCAGGACAGAAGAGGCTTTCTTTTGGATCGGTTACAGCGGGCACCATGAGATGTGGAATGCCATTGTAATTCGACAGTTCGACCATCTTGGGGTCAATCGGTATGAACTTCACTTCATCCGGCGTTGCCTTGAATAGAATACTCGATATGAGCGTATTGATGCATACCGATTTACGGAACCCGCTGCACCTGCCACGAGAAGGTGTGGCATTTTCCCAATATCCGCAAAGATAGCCTGTCCACTGATATCCATGCCAAGACCAACGGTGAGCTTTGATGATGCCTCTTGAAACTTAGGATTCTCCAAAACCTCACTGAAGTTGAACACTCCAATGTACGGTTTGAATCTCGATGCCGATTGCTGCTTTGCACAGGAACCGGCTCAGTGCGAACCGAGGAGGTTGCAAGCTGCGGGCGATGTCCTCTCGCAAGATTTTGTAATCTTGCTCACCTTTACCCCTGGTGCAGGTTCCAGATCATAACGCGTAACCGCAGGGACCATGACAAAAGCTGATAACCTTTGCATTCACATGGAAGCTCTCGAGTGTCTGTTGTAAAACATGTGCATTTTCTTTGATTTCCTGTGCCAAGGTCTCGTTTTTTCTTGATGTGTTTGGAAAGAATGTACGTAACTTTGGGAAGTTCATAGGGCGCTCGCCCTGATTCAACTGCAATGGAGTCTATCGGATCCACAGAGGGTGAGCGATCGGCACGAGAAGACTTTCTTCTGTCGAGGAAGGTATGGAGTCACCCTCATCATGTGGAACATCTTCACTTGATCTCTCTCCTCAGGCATGTGCTCATCCAACATAACAGGAGAAATAATTGCGTCGTAGTTTCTGTGTTTCTGACGCTATTTCATAGTTAAATGGGAACTGTACAGAAGTAGTTTCCTCTTCATTGAGAGGAATCGACGCCTTTTCTGCGACAAATGTCTCACTTATCTCATGTGCAGGCTCTGTTTCAGGCACTTCATTTTCTTCGTTTGAAAACAATTGTATTTCCAGTTCAGAAGCGGTCGTTTCTGAAATTTCCTCCCGTTTGGATGGAGAATGCTCTTCTTTTCATTTGCAAACATCGGATCATTTGCCTGATTACGCGGAACAAAAGACAGGTATCATGAACGATCATCGGCGTCTTCTCTTCAATCTTCTCTGCCGTAGCGCTTACTTTTTCGCGCGTTGTTTGGAGTGCTGCACGCGGCATTTGCCCTCTTTGCCTGTTCTTTGGTTTTCAAATAGCCGGATGCAAGTGACCATGTAGTCGCCAAAAGAGCCCTGAGCTGACGATGATGGTGCTGAGCAGGGAATGATCGCGCCATCCACTCCAAAAAGCAAGCCCGTAATAAGAAGAGAAAACCTCCGCCGATAAGTCCCCCGCCATCTACAAGATTCTGCGGAAGTATTTCCTTCATCAACAGGAACAACAATGTGATGCCATACAGCAAGAAGAGAAACAAATAATCCAATGACGCCAAAGAAATTTCTTTGTATAGAGTAAACCTTGATGATGTATGATGTATTGCAGGCTGATCAGCGCGATGATCAAAAAGAGCGAAGGAGTCCCAGCCGAAACAAATAGCGAAAAGAAATCCGCAAAAAGAAGCCAACAAAGCCGACATTCAGTCTAGAATACCAACCGCCGGAAACCAGAGAAAAAGCAGAGAAGGATAAGACCGATGAGTTCATGCTTCCGTCCTGATCCGTTTTTGCGCCGTACTCCTCCGCTGGTAGAGACAGACCGCGACGTTCGTCGGCCAGAACTTTTCTTTCCCAAAAACAATCCCTCCATATCACATTATGCGCCCTAAGAGGCGGAGGCATAGCAAATGAAAATCACCTTTGTCTACAATACAGCAGTATACTATTTTGTCAGCCGATCTGCAACTTTTTGGGCTTCAAACAGAATACGTTCTTCATCCAATGTCTTGATTACACCATTCTCCATGAGGATTCTCCCGTCCACCATCACCGTATCAACAGACGAGGATTTTGCAGAGTATGCGAGGAGGACACCGGATTATAGCACGGGGTCCATGCCGCTCCATGCATGGAGAAAAGTACAATGTCCGCCTTTATCGCCCGTCTGCAGACGTCCGACATCATGGAGAGAAAGTGCCTGCGCGCCATACTCCGTCCCCATCTTGACCGCAGTAAGTGCCGGAACGGCAAGTGGGTCGAGCGTGTGTACTTTATGCAGCAACGCGGCAAGCTGAACCTCATCCAGCATATCCAGATTGTTGTTGCTGGAAGTACCATCCGTACCGAGGGCAACACAGATCCCTTCCTCCAGCAAGCGCGGCACAGGAGCCGTTCCGCTGGCGAGCTTCATATTGCTGCCCGGATTGTGAGCAACGCGAATATGATGCCTCTTGATGATATCGATGTCCCTCATCGTCCAAAAGTGCACGCAGTGCGCGGCAAGCGTTCCATTCTCAAACAGTCCCGTGGAGGCAACATGTGCAAATGGACGTTTTCCGTACTCCTTGATACGAGTTCTCCACCTCACCCACAGTCTCCGACATATGGATATGGATTTCTGCTCCAAGGGCTTGTGCCTTCGCAGCGACTTTCTTCAAGTAGTCCGGCGAACAGGGTATAGAGGGCATGAGGTCCAAACATGACGGTGATACGCCCCTGTGCTGCGCCATGAAAAATTCTCATAGAGTGCTGCATTTTCTGCGAGTTTTTCTCGCTGTCCGGCGCAACGCCGATAAGACCTCTTGAGCAGCACCACGCAGACCGGAAATCTCAACGACCTCAGCAACACGTTCCATATCCGGTCCATACATATCGGCAAATGCCGTCGTTCCGCTGCGAATCATCTCGACCGCAGCAAGCATAGCTCCCAGTAAATATCATCGGAGCGAAGTTTTGCTTCGATCGGCCAGATCATCTGCTCCAGCCAATCCATCAATTTCATATCGTCTGCGTAGCTGCGCAGGAGTGTCATGGATGCATGCGTATGCGCATTGACAAAATCCGGGGATCGCAAGATGGCCGTTCCATCAATCGTATGATCTGGTTGAAAGTCGGCAGGAACAGTCCCCACTGCCGTGATCCGATCATCGGTAACGGCAATATCGGCAGCGGATGTTGTCCCATCGGGCAAAAAGAGCGGTTACGTTCTTGATCAGCGTATTCAAAACAATCTCTCCTATGCCAAACCAAGATATTCTTTCTGGTCTGCACTCAGCTCGTCAATGGAAACACCGAGGGAGTTCAGTTTGATATTCGCAATCCGACATTGATCTCATCCGGCAGGATGAACACCCTTCTGCATCTCTTTTTCCATGTCGGACAAGGTGGAGCGCAGAGAAGAACTGCCACCGAAGGAAAGATCCATGATCTCTGCGGGATGCCCGTCTCCTGCCGCAAGATTGACCAGTCGGCCTTCTGCCAGAGATAGAGTCGACGTCCATCCGGCTGAACGAACTCTCTGATATTGTCGCGTACTATTCCATTGGATACGGAGCACTCCATGAGTTCCGGAATGTTGATCTCAACGTCAAAAATGACCGGAGTTCGCCATCATGGCGCCATCCTTCATCACATCGAAATGCCGCTTGCAAAGGATGTCCTTGTTCCTGTAAGGTGTCAGGAAGATATCACCCAACCTTCGCAGCTTCGTCCATCGGCATGACATAGAAGCCGTCAAAAGACCGCCTCGATTGCCTTGATCGGATCCACTTCCGTGATGATGACATTGGCACCGAGTCCGCGTGCACGCATTGCACCGCCCTTGCCGCACCAGCCATAGCCAGCGATAACGACCGTCTTGCCTGCGATGACAAGATTCGTCGTACGCATAATGCCATCCCATGGACTGACCTGTTCCGTAGCGATTGTCAAAGAGATATTTGCAGTATGCGTCATTTGCGGCAATCATTGGAAATTCAAGCTTGCCCTGACGCTCCAGCGCCTTGAGACGATGCACACCCGTTGTCGTTTCCTCCGAGCCGCCAATAAGTGTCGGGAGAAGTTCTCGGCGGGTCGTATGCAGCATATCAACCAGGTCACCACCGTCATCAATGACGATATCTGGCTGAATATCGAGCGCCTTATTGAGGAAATACAGAGTATTCTTCCTCCGTGCATCCATGCCATGCAAAGACATGAATCCCCTCTTCCACAAGTGCAGCCGCAACATCATCCTGGGTAGACGGGGGATTGCTGCCCGTGACAGCAACCTCTGCACCAGCATGCTTGAAGATCGTCGCCATATAGGGCAGTCTTTGCTTCAAGATGCAGCGTAATGACCATTTTTGATACCACCAAACGGCTTCGTTACCGAATACCTTTATCGGCTGCTGCCATCACCGGCATAAAGCGCTTGACCCAGTCAATCTTTGCATGACCGGATGGCGCAAGTTTAATATCCCGAATCATTGATTCCATAAAAATCTCCCTTTAATTTTCAATTCCTTTGCGTGCACCGATTCCATTCGTAGTAGTGGCGCACTTCACGCATTTCCGTGACAAGATCTGCGCGCTCGAGCAGCCATTCAGGTGCATTTCTTCCTGTGCAGACAAGCTCTGTTTCATCAGAAAGAATTTTGCAGAAAATTTTTCCATTTGCGCTCTCTGCAAGAGTCCAAATGAGAGCAATATTGATCTCGTCCAAAATGATGAGATCTCGCCTCTTTTGCTGGCTACATCCATCACACGTTCGAATCCGGACGTAAGTAAGGCAACATAAGCCGCAGGAGGTTTCCCTTTGGGAAAAATGACAACATCCTCCCTAGAGTTCTTTTTGCTTTTTCATCCATCATCCCCTCTTCTGCAACGAAGAAGGGCTTTCCGCTGGTTTCGAGCATCATATTGGGCATTGCGCGTAAGATGTCCTGCTCACTATACGCCAGGCTCTTCATGAACTGCATCATGAATACACGATGTCCCGCTCCGAGAGCACGTATGGCAAAGACCAATTGCAGCCGTTGTCTTTCCCTTGCCGTTCCTGTATAGACCTGAATCATCAGAGGAGTGCCTTGTGGCTGACGTTGATGCGACCCTTCTCATCGATTTCGATGACCTTGACCTCGAGTTGATCGCCGATCTTGACAACATCTTCGACGCTTTCCACGCGGTGTTTTTGCAAGCTGTGAGATATGACAAAGTCCTTCTTTTCCGGGCAGGAGTTCAACGAACGCGCCAAATTTTAGGAAACGCGTGACACGTCCCGTATAGACCTCTCCGACCTCTACCCTCACGCACAATATCCTCGATCATCTTGCGGGCGCGATCCATTGCGTCTGTATTTGGCGATGTAATGAAGATATTGCCATCCTCATGGATGTCGATATCAACGCCCGTTTCATCGATGATCTTACGTACGACCTTGCCGCCCGTTCCAATGACATCACGGATCTTCTCAATGTCGATGGTGATGGTCTCTAGCGCGGTGCGTACGGAGAAAGTTCCTCTGCCGGCTTGTCAATGCATTCGAGCATCTTCCCGAGAATGAACGCACGTCCCTGCTTTGCCTGTAGCCAGCGCAGATGCAAGAATGTCCCGTGTAATCCCGGCAATCTTAATGTCCATCTGAATTGCCGTAATCCCCTGGATGTGCCGGCAACCTTGAAGTCCATGTCTCCGAGAGCATCCTCCATTCCCTGAATATCCGTCAGGATTGAGTAATCATCCCCATCGCGCACGAGTCCCATTGCAACGCCGGAAACGGGACGCTTGATTGGGAACACCAGCGCACATAAGTGACAGCGTACTTCCGCATACGCTTCCCATCGAACTAGAACCATTCGACTCAAGGATTTCCGAGACAAGGCAGAATCGTATGAGGGAAGTCCCTCAATCGACGGGATCATAGGAAAGAGGCGCGTTCTGCCAGCGCCCCATGCCCAATCTCGCGGCGTCCGGGGCTGCGCATCGGACGCGCCTCGCCAACGCTATAACCTGGGAAGTTATAGTGATGAAGATAGATGTTTCAGTCGTTTCGGGACCGAGACCGTCAATAATCTGCTCATCCCCGATGGAACCAAGCGTAGTGACAGTAGTACCTGCGTCTGACCTCTGGTAGAGACCCGAGCCATGTGTACGCGGCAAAATGCCAACCTCGCAGCTGACGGGACGTACCTCGTCCAGCGCACGTCCATCCGGACGAATTTTTCGTGCGTGATCATATGGCGGACAATGCCCTTTTCGATCTTGTAGAGAGTCTGCGCAATCTCCTTGGCGGCGTCCGGATACTCTTCGACAAGTGTTCTACCGTCTCTGCTTTGATGGAGGAGATATCTGCATCACGCGCAGTTTATCGCTATTGCGTGTTGCTGCATCGAGACGATCTTCGGCATAAGCACGCACTTTGGACTCAAGTTCCTCAGAAACGAGAAGATTGCGGGAACAATCTTTCTTTTTCCGCATGTGCTTTGGATATTTTGCTGGAACTCGACAAGACGGCGAATCTCGGCATGACCAAATAAGATCGCATCAGGACGATTTCTTCAGAAAGTTCGTTTGCGCCCGCTTCCACCATCATAGCAGCATCATAGGATCCCGCTACGGTGAGGTTCAGATCCGAAACGGCACGCTGCTGCTCCGTCGGATTGATGACGATGCTCCATCAACAGTAGCCGACACGCACGCCTGCAATCGGTCCCATACACGGGATATCAGATGAGTGCACAGGAAGCACCGATCATCGCGGCGATCTCCGCCGGATTGTCCTGTTCAACTGAAAGAACAGTCGCGACGATTTGGACATCATTCCGAAAACCATCGGGAAAAAGAGGTCGGATGGGACGGTCAATTGGTCGTGCGCAGAGCACAGCATCATTGCTTGGACGTCCTCTCTCTTAATAAATCCACCGGGGATCTTTCCCGGCAGCAGACATTTTTCTTCGTAATCCACCGTCAGAGGGAAGAAATCGACGCCCTCACGCGGTGCGCGGAAGCAGTTGCCGTAACCAATACAACGGTATCGCCATAACGAACCAAAAACCGCTCCGTTTGCCTGCTTTGCCATCTTTCCGTGCTCTATGGTTAGCTTTTCGTCCGCCCAATTCAATCTCGAAACACTGCATACATATCCTCCTATGGCTCCTCTATTTCAACTTGTTCCATATGACAAATGCATTCGACAAAATATCTTGGAATCCTTGTCCCGATAGCAAAAAGCGGGAAGCCCCTGCTCTTTTCTCTCTGTGCCTGAAATACTTACGCAGATTGAGCTTCAGTGATAATCGAGCGATAACGCTCAATGTCTGTCTGATACAGATAACTCAGAAGGCGACGACGATGTCCAACCATCTTTAAAAGCCCACGGCGTGAGTGATGATCTTTTATGTTCTTTCAGATGTTCCGTAAGATACTGGATACGTGCCGTAAGAACAGCGATCTGGACCTCTGGAGACCCCGTATCCCCGTCATGACTGCATGTGCCTTGATAATTTCCTGTTTTTCTTTTCTGTGAGCATATAGAATCCTCCTCATAATTTGCACCTCTGACCAAGAAAACGTCCGGATTACTCGTAATCTGAGTCAAGGTTGTGTTAGTGTCCATCATATTACCATAGAAATATTTTTCTTGTAAATGAAAAAAGCTTTTCTTCGAGTGCATCTACAGCCGCATCCTTATCTGCTGCGATCTGTTGAATCAATTCATCGGCAGATGAAAACCGCTCTTCATTCCGTATTTTTATAAAAAGAAATCATGATTTCTTTCCATAAAGATCGCTCGAAAAGTCCATGATATGAACTTCCAAACTCGTCGGTCGCTTTTACACCAAATGTAGGATTGTTTCCAATGTTGGCCACTGCACGGTAAAGATCTTTCTGATAAAGAACAGTTACGGCATGAGACACCGTTCGGCAGATGCTCAAACTCTTCACGTAGCGCAAGATTCGCCGTGGGAAAAACCGAGCTTGCGGCCGCGTTTCTGTCCATGAATCACAATGCGTTAATGGTAAATGGATAGCCGAGATATTCATTTACTTTGGTCAGCGCTCCCCGATGCAATCAAGGTGCGAATCCGGGTGCTGCACTGTTGCTCCATCACACTGATGGAGGGGCATGCAATCAGGCGAAAGTCAAATACCTCAGAACGCTCCCGCAAAAAGCCAAGGAGTTCCTCCCCTCCTCTGCCAAGGTATAATTCTCCCCACGACAATATACCTCGGAAAAATACCGCTGCATGAGTCCGATAAAAATCATCGGCACTTGTCGATGCGAACTCAGTGGTAAAAGGAATTTCGACCAAGACATCCACACCAAGATTCCTCAAGACGTGAAGACGTATGGAATCACTTGAAATACGATGTGGCGCAAGGTTCGGAACAATGACGGCACGCGGATGATTTGCAAACGAAAAACAAGCGCAGTCCTTGATTTCCTGCGCTTTTCGTACAGCCGTCCGAATGATCTCCTGATGCCCGATATGAAGACCATCAAACATTCCGAGCGCAATTACGATATTTGGATACTTTGATGCAAAATCAGTGAGGCTCTTTATGTTTTTCCATAAGGAAGAAGCATTCTCCTAAAACCTACCTGTTTTCGACTACGGCTCTCCGATAATACGCAGCTCCAGGAAGAGCTGCACGCCGTGTTTGGTTGAAACACTTTTTCTGCCGGCCGTTATGAGCTGCGTACATCCTGTGCCGTTGCATTTCCAATATTGATAATAAAGCCTGCATGTTTCTGTGAAACCTGAGCTCCACCAACCGTAAGCCCTTTAGCCCTGTCTGCTCAATCAGCGTGCCGGCAAAAATATCCAGGGGGACGCTTAAATGTGCTTCCTGCGCTTGATATGCCAAGGGCTGCTTGCTTTCCCGACGATAATTCAAATCCTCCATGCGTTCCATGATCGTATTCCTGTCTGCTGCCCGCAAGTGCAGCCGTGTTTCTGAGATTGCCTCGTCACTGTTCTGGAAAATACTGTGACGATAGCCAAAATCGAGTTCATCAGAGGAATACAAGCGAACATCTCCGTCTGGAGAAACGGTCTTTACCGAAACGACGACAGATTTCATCTCATCATCATAGGCTCCGGCATTCATGAAGATGGCGCCGCCAATACTCCCGGAATCCCACAGGCGAACTCAAGTCCTGAAAGACTATTCTTTTGTGCGAATGCAGCAACGTCTCGAAGCAACGCTCCTGCACCGACGATGATATCTGTTCCCTCACGTCTAATGTCTGCCATCTTTCGACCAAAGCGTATGACAAGACCGCGTATGCCACCGTCACGAACCAGTATAGTGGAACCATTGCCCAGTAGGGTGATCGGCTCCCCGTACTCTTTGCCATGCAAATGATCTTCTGCACCTCATCCGTATTTCCTCGGATAAAACAACAGGGTCCGCAGGACCGCCGATCCGAAACGTCGTATGAAGCGCAGGGAGCGTCTGCAAAGAGTCGCGTCGCGTCCGAATTCCCCATCGCAAGCACGAATAAAATCCTTATTCATTGGCTATCCGATCCCATGATAACCCGTTCCGTTTAGACATAAATCGGCAAAAGCGTTCTGACGCAGAGCTCGTATGCAACAACAGCAACGGCATTGGATAGATTCAAAGAGCGCGCCCCCGCATGCATGGGAATGCGAATGGTATATTTCTCATTGGCAGCCAGCAAGGCCTCCGGTAATCCCGCTGTCTCTTTCCCAAAAACAAGAAAGGAATCCGATGTATAAACAATATCCAGAGTAGGTATGTGCCGCTTTGGTCGTACAGAAATAGAAAGGGATATCCTTTATACTGCTTTTTGAACATCTGCAGAAACTGTCATGATAATGTACCTTGACAAGATGCCAATAGTCCAGCCCGCACGCTTCGAAATGTCTATCGTCCGTTGAAAATCCAAGCGGCCGAACAAGATGGAGGTCAATCCCGTTCCGGCACACAGGCGTGCAATGTTTCCCGTGTTTCCCGGAATTTCCGGCTCGACCAGAACGATGTGCATGTAGTGCGAACCTCCACTCTATTACAGAAATAATGCAGCGCCATTATAGCGAATTACAGGCATAAAAACAACCCACAGAAGAGGTGTGACCTGACCCCCAAAAGTTAGACATAGAGGATCTAACTTTTGGGGTCACACAGGAAAACCTCAGTGGGCTGCGAGATTGTTCTTCTTATTGCAAAACTGCACCTGCATTTGCAGATGTTGCAGCTTTTGCATAACGCACAAGATAACCTGTTTTGATTTTTAGGTTCCGGTTGAACCCAATTTGCACGTCGCTTCTCAAGCTCCTCATCACTGATCTCAAGTTCGAGTTTACGATTCGGAATGTCAATCGTAATCATATCGCCGTCCTCGATCAGAGCAATAGGACCGCCTGACATTGCCTCTCTGGCGACACACGGCCAACGCAGGCACCCTGACTGGCGCCGCTGAAGCGACCATCTCGTAATCAGACCGACTTTCAGACCCATCCTGTGATAACCGCCGTTGGATTGAGCATCTCCTGCATCCCGACCGCCCTTTGGTCCCTCATAGCGAATGACACACGCACATCCCCATCATGGATCTTCCCTCCATAATGCGCATTGACACCGTCCTCTTCCGAGTTAAAGCACCGCGCCGTACCGCGATAGGTAAGCATATCATCGGCAACCGCCGATGCCTTGACAACGGCGCAGTCTGGTGCGAGGTTGCCGCGCAGAATGGCAAGCCCGCCCTCGGGACGATAGGGATTCTCGACATTGTGAATCACCGTAGGATCCAGAGTCTCTGCGTAGGCGATACGATCCCACTGTTCCCGTAACGGTCAGCGCATCCAAATGCAGCAATTCTTCTTTGACAGTTCTTTCATTACGGCTGAGATACCGCCAGCCTCATTCCAGATCCTGCACTATGATGTGTCCCTGCTGGACTCAATTTCGTAATGTGGTGTTCTCCTACTGATCTCATCGAAGAGCGGCGGTGGGAGTTCGATTCCGGCCTCGTGGGCAATCGCCGTGAGGTGCAGAACCGTGTTCGACGAACCGCCGATCCCCATATCAACCGTGATCGCATTCTCGAATGCCTCGCGTGTCATGATATCGCGCGGGCATATATTCTTTTCAACGAGATCGAGAATGACTGTACCTGCCTGCTTTGCAAGCAGACGGCGCTCACCAGTATAGGGCGCTGGAATCGTTCCGTTGCCGGGAAGTCCCGATACCGAGCACCTCGGTCAGAGAGAATTCATCGTATTTGCCGTGAACAGACCGGGCACGAACCGCAGCTTGACAAGCGTGCTCCTCGATCGCAGTCATCTCGCGGGCATCCATTTTTCCTGCAGCAAACATCCGGGCTGCCTCGAAAGCCCTGACTCGACACTGATGTCTCGTCCGCGATGGCGTCCGGCAAGCATGGGGCCGCCGCTGACGAGAATCGCAGGAATATTGAGGCGTGCCGCCGCCATGAGCATTCCGGGTACAACCTTATCGCAATTCGGAATGAGAACAAGTCCATCGAATCCAGACGCCATAGTAACAGCCTCGATGAGTCCGCGATCAGTTCACGACTTGCGAGAGGTATTTCATCCCCGTATGCCCCATGGCAATTCCGTCGCAGACACCGATGGACGGAAACTCAATCGGCGTTCCACCTGCGGCAGCTACACCAAGTTTGACGGCTTCTGCAATTGTGTTCAGATGAAAATGTCCCGGAATAATCTCATTAAACGAGTTGCAGACACCGATCAATGGTTTTTAAGATCCTCAGAACCATATCCGTTTGCATGAAAAAGCGAGCGATAGTGCACAGCGTGTTGCTCCTTTTTTACAACATCACTTCTCATAAAAACTCTCCCAATCTACTACTGTTTATGAAAGATACACGCATTCATAAACAAAGACATAATTACAAAGACATGACAGAGATTCTAGCGCATTCTACTATTTTTCAATAGCCTAACAAAGAGAGTTTATCTTACATAGCATACAATGGTTGAATATGCTATAATTGGATTAAAACTCAACGCCTTTCTGGGCTTTGATCCCCGTTGAAAGGGATGCTTGATAAGATGCATCTCCGTGACGAGATCCGCACGATCGATGAGTTCCTGCGAGGCGTTCCGCCCGTAAAGATTAGATGCGTGCCATCTGGACGCGCGGAGAACAGTCTCTCCAAATCCCCGCAGAGATGAGATCCGAACAGTAGGCATAATTAAACTCATCGAGGATGACCATATCCCACACCTCACGCTGAAGTTCGTCCATAGCGGTTTGTAAAAGTTCTGCGGCGGCGCGTTGATGTTCCTCCTCAGCTTTTTGCGCCTCTCTGTGAGAACCCGAGGCCCCGCCCTGACGAATCTCGATGCAGGCATTGAGCGATGCAAGCGCGTCGATTGCTTTGAGTTCTCCATAATTCCAGCTTCCCTTGATGAATTGCAGGATAAGTACGTGCAGGTCATTCCCCCAAGCGCGTATCGCCATCCCAAGAGCTGCCGTTGTCTTCCCCTTTTCCGTCACCTGTATGAACAATAATGAGCCCTTTGTTTTCCCATAGTGTTCCTCAACTTTCTAAGTATATTAGGTGTATGAATGAAACATTACTTTTTCACGGCGATCATTTTTCTTGCCGTCCTCGGTTGTATTTTCACCATCGAAAAGATTGATCTTCTGAATCTGAAAATGATCGACATCACCGCCGAGGTTCGCGAGGATAACGGTATCCCGACAGCTTATGTGGGAATCCCCTCCTTACCCCCTGCTATTATCGTATTGATACGTATATCAAGACAACGGGAACCATCTCCGGAGAGCCAGTCTATGAACATATAAAGACAGAGTTCACTGCCACACCTTTCCTGTCAGGGTCTCCTCCGCACCCATCCCATTTTATTATCGGATTACGGCTTATGGAATGTTCGGGGCAGTAACAGTCCCTTCATCACCAATTCCATCACCGTTCTTCATGGCAAAAGCTCCTATTCCAATCTACCGTTATACAGAGGAACATCCTTCCAGCCTCATGCCCTTCCTCGTATGGCATAGCATTCCGAACGCAGTACTATACGAGGTTGAAATTCTCTCTGCACCTCCGGCAAAAAGAAGGTGGTACGGAACTTTCCCGACAAATCATCTGATGAGCACACGGAATATTTTTCACGAATGGATGGCAGGGCAGATCTGCGTATGTATCCGACCTATGAAAAGCTATATTGGCGCGTACGCGCCCTTGGGCTCAACCATGAACCCATCGGAGAGTTTTCAGAGGCCGAACCGCTTTATCTCGATAAATCCGCATCATTTCCCAATCGACCGATTCCAAACACCTTCGATCATGTGATGAATTTCCATCAGCCGCTCTATCCTGTGTATCAATGGATTCCACTCAACGGCATCACGCATTACGAGGTGGAACTCTCACGGAACCTCCCGATGAGGAGCACGGAACGTGCCGGACCGAAAGCGGGCATGGGCACAGACGATTACCGCCACCAATGCCATCTACGACGAATATGCACGCCCCTATGCTGGGATCTATTACTGGCGGGTGCGTGCACTGAATGACGAAAAACAATACAATAGGAACATGGTCGGATCTCGCCTCGTTTACTGTTGATTCTCCATCGGAAAATCGCCTCTATGCGGCGGCACTCGGGGATAGTATCACGCACGGAGGTGGAGCAATCTCGAGTTCTCCCGCATTCCTCGAACTACAGCTACACAACCTATCTGCCGTTTTGACTGCCTCAACCTTGGTCGCAGTGGCGATACCTCCCATACAACGCTGGAACGCTTCGAACAGGGACGTGCTGCCCCTGCATCCAGCAAATCTTCTGATACTAACGGGATCAAAACGGTCTGCGGGCAACTGGCATAACGGCGCAGGACATCATTCAGGATTTGGATGAATTACAAAATGTCTTTGCTCATGATATCCGCCCGATATTCCTAACGCTTCTGCCACTTAATCCGGAGCGCATCTCACTCGCCTTTCATTCAGATACGGATATCTCGTGGCGATGGAAGATGACTGTCGTCAATGCGTGGATTCGAACTCAAGAATATTATGTCGATGTAGAACCATATTTTTTATGATCCACAAAAAGCAAATTCTAAATCCAGACTCTCAACCGATGGACTACATCCCGACATTGACGGAAAACGTATGATGGCAGAAGTCATCAATGAACACCGTAATCTTTTTCCAGAACTTCCATAGATAGAAAACAACGCGATCATCTATCGCGTTGTTTTTATTCTCTTGATCGAATGAGCATGGCATCTCAAAAGAGCGATACTGTTCTTCCACCGCTGTTCGATGGGCTGCCAGCGTAAACTCACGTCCGGCAAAATGCGCTGATCAGCATGATTGGTGTAGATTTCGGCAGATGGAAGTTTGTGATGACGGCATCGACAACGTTGAATTGATACCCGGGATAGATAAATATATCTGTCCATCCAGATCCTGCTTCAACGTTTCCTGTACGCATGGCCGATGCTTCTAGCGTGCGAATGGTTGTTGTGCCAACGGCAACAATACGGCGTCCATCTTTTCTCGCTCTTTGAATGAGTTTTTGCCGTCTCAGCAGGGAACGGAATAAAATTCACGGTGCATAACATGATCTTCAATAGTCTCAACATGAACGGGACGAAATGTGCCAAGCCCGACGTGAAGTGTGATAAAGCCAAATTGAATCGCACTTTTGAACGAAGTCGCTCCATGAGTCCCTCTGTAAAATGAAGCCCTGCCGTTGGAGCCGCTGCCGAGCCTCTTTACTCGACTGTATATCGTCTGATACCGCTCCTGATCTTCGAGTTTTTCATGAATATAGGGGAGGCATGCTGCCCAAGCGATCTAGAATTTCCTCAAACACACCATCGTAGAATAAAACGTACCAATACGCCCGCCAAAATCGGTATGATCAATGATCTCACAGGACAGTTCCTCACTGAACCGTATGATGGAACCGACACGAACTTTTTCCGGGTTTGACAAGTGCCTCCCATTGATTTTTTTATCCATCTGACGCAGGGAGGAAAAATCTCCACCTTCCCACCTGTATTCTCCCGTGCTCCAATAAGACGTGCGGGGATGACACGTGTATCGTTGAAAAATCAGCACATCTCCTTTTCTGGGAACTCTCCCAGTTGATGAAAGTGATGATGCTCAATCGTATGATCCCTTGGGTGTAGTACCATAAGGCGGGAGGAGTCTCGAGGTTCGACCGGAAGTTGAGCAATTCGCTCTTCCGGAAGTTCATAATCAAAATCAAAATATTCATCTAAAATTTGCACCTTGCTTAATATAACTTTTCAAGTGTAACGCCTGTATAGTAATGAAAGAGGATTTTCCTTGCAGCTTTTTGCCTTATCTGCAAAAAGCCTTCGCGCCCCATTAGAAAGCCCAAGTCCGTGACCGGAACCATATCCGCTGATGACAACTTCTGCCCTGTCGAACCGTACGGAAAACAGCGTACTTGGCAGGGAGAACATGGATCGCAATTCATTGCCTGAAAGAACGACACGCCCCTTGGTTCCAACGAACTCTGCTGAACGCACACGTCCAGACGGGTTCGATCTCCGCTTCCTTTCCTACAGTGAGAGGAGAGGCCGAATTTCCTTGAGTGTTCCAAGAAGACTTCTTCCATCTTGCTCAACACTCCGCACAAAGATTCTACTGAAACCGTGCGGCTCCATGGCTGTGTCTGCATTTGTACCTCTGTCACAGCATGCAGATAGGGTACAGAGCTCCCACATATTCTCACTGGATTCCGTCATGCCTCCGGAATCCGTATGAAACAGTGCGTCAATAACATTTCCTTTGTAGAAGAGCACCTCTCCTCTTGTATGATTGACAGCATCTGTGGTGGTTCTTGTCTCTGCCGCCATTCCTTCATAGACCTGACAATGTGATGTGCTGCAGAGGTCGAACCCCTCTGTACTGTGGCGTTTACGGTTCTTCAGCGCAAGGTACGTGCTGCAACGCTCTGTGCCTGCAATGCCTCCACCGGCCAATTCGGCGGCATTTCTTTTGGTACAACACTCATAGAGATAGTCCTCGACCTGTACGTTGTTGATGATCGTGAATCCATTCTTTTTCAGAAGCGTAATGTATCCACGATACGATGCTCCATTGACTTTGACAAATCCTGTGTCATCCGGCTGGATAACCAGACGATCACCCTTGATTTTTCTGTCCATTCACAAGAAACTGCGTCTGCAGTATACGAATGTCAAGTTCTTTCCCCGGTGGAACTTCAAAAGCTGCTTTTTATCTGGATCTTCATAAACATGGAGTGATCCTGTGGTTGCTGCGATCCGAACCTCAGATACACCCCTGACTTAGCCCAGCGGTTATTTCCGGCTGCCATGAAGCAAATACCTGCATAGGCAGAACGGCAATCACGACAAACAAAAAGAGCAGCAGAGCCAAAGACAACGTTTCATTACAATGCCCTCATTCTCAATTATGCCATAAGCGCATGACGTTTTTCTCTTTGTTTTCCTTGCGCTGCAGCTTCCGAAGATCGCGACTGTAGCGCTCTTCCTCGCTGAACACACAACCGCAGTAAGATTGACGATAGAGATCCAGATCTTTGCTGAGATCAATCCCTCCTGCCAGCCGACACGAAAATCCTCGTAGTAAAAAATCCTGTAGGTCTTTTGCAAAGCGTTCCGCAACGGGAGCGCATGAGGTCATCTGCTGATAGATGCTGTAAAAAGCGTCGAGGTAAAGCTGTCAAATCCGTGTTCTGCCGCATACCGCGCTGTTTCTTCCAGACGCCATGTATAACACATACGGCAGCGCCCCTTCTTTGTTCCCTCTGCCGGAAGGGCTTTTTCAGAAATCGCGCCTAGCATACGCCTCATCCGCAACAAAAATTCATCTGCATGAGCTCCGCAAATTTCCTTGCATTCTGCAGACGTTCCTCCCATTCCTTGTAAGGATGGATATTCGGGTTGAAGAAATATCCTGTTGGCTCAATGCCGTCGGCACGCAATTTTTCATAGAGTGTAGCAGGAACATGGTCCACAACACATGTGCATGAGCAAGTTCATCTCAGAGCAGTTCTCCTTGTCTAGTTTCGTTTTGCGGAAACGGAATCCCCATATGCTCATATCCACCACGCGTCACAATCCGCCCGCGTGCCGTACGCGCAATAAAGCCCAGCTGGATCAGATACGGTTCGTAGACATCCTCGATGGTCTCCACCATCTCACTGAGCGCTGCAGCCAACGTTTTTAAGCCGACAGGTCCGCCGGAGAACTTTTGAATCATAACTTCCAGCATGTAGCGATCCTTGTTCTCCAAGCCCTGGCATCGACCTCAAAGTGCCTCCAGTGCCTCAATGGTCGCAGCCTTCGATATCGTGCTCTCTCCAGCCACCTGTGCAATATCGCGGACACGCTTTAATATGCGGTTCGCAACACGCGGCGTTCCCCGAGGCGACGTGCGATCTCGAGCGCCCCTCTCTCTCAATCTGCACGGAAAGGATCTCTGCCGTACGCTCAATGATAAGCAAAAGCGCTTCCGTCGTATAGTATTCCAAACGCGACTGGATACCGAAGCGATCGCGCAGTGGTGCCGAGCGCGCCTGTCTTGGTCGTTGCACCAACAAGAGTGAACGGCGCAAGGTCAGAGACGCAGGGAGCGGGCACTGGGTCCCTTTCAATGATGATGTCAATGGCATGATCCTCCATCGCGGAATAGAGAATCTCCTCGACATGATGTGAAAGGCGATGAATCTCATCAATAAAGAGGACATCATGCTCCTGCAGATTCGTGAGAAGGGAGGCAAAGATCCCCCTGCCGTTCGATGGCAGGTGCCGAGGTCTGGCGAAAGTGGCGCCCATCTCATTCGCAATGATCGCTGCAAGCGTTGTCTTTCAAGTCCGGGTGGTCCATGAGGGAGGACATGATCCAGCGCCTCGTTTCGAGCGCTGCCTGTATGAATTTGGACGGGATTCGACTTTTACCTTATCCTGTCCGATGTACTCATTCAGTCGACGCGGGCGAAGGCTGTACTGCCAGCCGTCCGACGTCTCGTTCCTCGAAGGAAACAATTTCCTCATCCTCATACATATCCAACGTCGAATCCTCCTTTCTCAGAATCGCTGCAGCTCAGCCAACGCATACCGAATAATCTCTTCCGTACTTTCCCAATCGGCCTTTTTTTCTTCAGAACGGACTGAATTTCCCCTGTCCAAAGCCAAGATTGAGGAGCGCCTCTGTCGCCTCAGCAATCTTATCTCCCATACCATCAGAAAAAAATCAACTGCATGATCTGCAAAGGAATCATCATCAAAAGAGGTGGATGTGAGTTTATCCTTCAGTTCCAAGATTATCCGCTCTGCTGTCTTTTTCCCCAATCCCCGGGAGCTTTGTAATTGCCTTGACATCTTTTTGATGGATCAGTCGATAAAACTCATTTGCCGTAGTTGCCGAAAGAATCCCTGTGCAACCTTTGGTCCGATTCCTGATATGCCGATCAAATACAGAAAGAGATCATACTCCTCCTGTGAAAAGAAGCCATAGAGGACATGGCATCCTCACGTATATGCGTATGAATATAGAGCATGACTTCTTCGCCGACACCGATATGATTGCGCGTCTGTTGGGAGACAAACACACGATATCAACATCATGGACATCTAAAAACAATAATCCGGAAAGGTATATGCAACTTTTCCACGCAAGAATCCAATCATCTATTCTATGCTCCCCATCTATATTCGATTGCGCCATGCAATACTGTCCACACAATGCGCTGCACTGATAGCAACGGCGAGGGCATCAGCAGTATCATCCGGGTGAGGAGGCTCTGGAAGGTTCAATAGCTTCGTCACCATATATATGACCTGTTCTTTTTGTCGCCTTCCCTAGCCCGTCACAGACTGCTTGACCTGCAGTGGCGTACGCTCCACGATAGGAATATTGTTCTGTGCTGCAGCAAGGAGCACAATGCCGCGTGCCTGTCCGACCGGAATTGCCGTTGTCACATTTCGATTGAAGAAAAGCTGCTCCACGCCCATGGCATCGGGAGAATGTTTTTCAATGAGCAATGTAAGTTCCGTATGCTATTTTCAAAAAGACGTTTTCTACCGCCATTTTCGATGGTGTTGTAATCGCACCATAGGCGTGCGGGCGCAGATGCGACCCTGACAGCTCCACAAAGCCACTAGCCGCATATTGCGGTCCCTGGATCGATACCGAGTACTAACATCTTGTTTCCCTAAAAAGTGCAGACTTTCCGTCTGCACTCCAATCGGTGATCCTCCGTTTATTCATCCATTTCATAGTTGCTGTAGACGTTCTGAACGTCGTCATTGTCCTCGAAGCGCATCGATCAGTGTCTGCATCTTTTCGGCATCCTTGTCGGCAAGATGAACCGTTGTATCCGGAACCATCGTTACCTCGGCAGATGCTGTTTCGATTCCCTCTCCGAGAACCGCCTCAATCGCCTCAAAAAGCTTCCGGTTCGGCAACAATCTCAAAGACATCGTCCTCCGAACGCACTATCCTCTGCACCGGCCTCCAGGACAATCTCAAGAAGAGCATCCTCATCATCAAAAGCCTCGCGCTCTACGATGAAAACAGCCTTCTTCTTAAACATCCATGCCACACAGCCATCCTGCCCAAGATTGCCGCCGTACTTTGAAAAAGAGATGACGGACATCCGCCGCCGTACGATTGCGGTTGTCGGTCAGAATATCGAGCGCATAACAGCGCTGTACCACCGGGGCCATAGCCTTCATCAAAAAGTTCTTCGTAATTGCTGCCCTCAGTGGCGCCAAGCCCCTTCTGAATTGCACGATTGATATTGTCCTTCGGAATATTGTTCGCCTTTGCCTTTGGAAAGCGCAAGCTTCAGCCGCATATTGCCGGTCGGATCAGCGCCGCCCATGCGAACGGCAACGGTTGTGATCTCACGTCCGATCTTCGTTGTAATCTTGCCGCGAATTGCATCATTCGCGCCCTTCTTACGTTTGATATTTGCCCATTTTGGATGTCCTGACATCCTGTGATCTCCTTCCCGATCTGCTCCCGATAGAACAGCCTCTCAATATACAAGCCGGTAGTGTTTTTCTTTCCCTTTTTGATGAGCGCAGACCCCTCTGGAAAAATCCGTTTCCTGCAAGACATAATGCTCATCGGAGACACGCACATCATTGAGCGTGAGTCCGCCTTGCTGAATCAGGCGGCGCGCTTCACCTTTCGAAGCAAAAACGTTGCCCTGTGTAAGCACGTCGACCAGTTTTTCCCCACAGCAGCACGAGATCTGTGGAAGCTCTGCCGACATGCCGCCGCTCAAGTGCTTTTTGCCGTCTCCTGTGCTTTCTGTGCCTCCTGCTCTCCATGAACGATCTTCGTCGCCTCATATGCGAGAATCTCCTTGGAGCGATTGATCTCATTCCCTCGGCAGCGGCGAGGCGACGAACCTCATCCATCGGGAGATACGTGAGCAGAGAGGCAGGTCTCGACATCGGCGTCATCGATATTGCGCCAATATTGGTAAAAAGTCATAGGGGCGATGTTTTTCGGCATCGAGCCAGAGCGCACCGCCTGCCGTCTTGCCCATTTTCGTACCGTCACTCTTCGTCAGCAGTTTATTCGTAAGACCAAATACCGTAATATTCTTCTTTCGTCGGCAGAGTTCTACGCCTGCAATGATATTTGACCACTGATCATCTCCGCCCATCTCCAGCTTGCATCCATAGCGCTTATTGAGCTCCATGAAGTCATACGCCTGCATGATCATATAGTTGAACTCAAGGAAGGTCAGCCCCTTCTCCCAGCGTTGCTTGTGGCTCTCAGCGGCAAGCATGCGGTTGACGGTAAAATGTGCTCCGATATCTCCGAAGCAAGTCGATATAGTTGAGCTTACGCAGCCAGTCCCCGTTATCCACCATGATTGCACGGTCATCCGTGAAGTCAATGAAGCGAGAAATCTGCTTGCGAAAAACAGTCACAATTATGACGGATGGTCTCATCGGTCATGACCTTTGCGCATATCGGTGCGTCCCGAGGGATCGCCAACCGTTCCCTGTTCCGCCGCCGACGAGGCAGATGGGACGATGTCCTGCACGCTGCAAATGAGACATTGCCATCAGCGCAATCAGATGGCCTGCATGAAGACTGTCCGCCGTAGGATCAAAACCGGTATAAAAGAAACATCCTCCTGGCTGAGAAGTTCACGAAGCCCTGCTTCATCGGTACACTGTGCGAGAAATCCACGTTCCTTCAGTATATCAATGGCATTCAATACGCTACCTCTTTCTTAATTCTGTCCTTTTCTACACCCATTCCAGGTTCGGGGGCTTCTTCTGAAACGGAAGATGGAGCACGCGATGGGACAGCATTTGAATCGGCTCCAGTCTTGCTAGTACTTGATGCACCTGCTGGTTTTTCCTGACTCTGTCCCTTTTTCCTCCGTTTTCTTTCCATCCTTGTCTTTCTCTGGATCTTCAATTGGATCATCCAGTGAGGCAGCAAAGGCAGGAGATCCTCAAAATGGCGAACAGGAAGACCTGCATGCGCTTTTAGCATGAAAGATTGCCATATCACAGCCGGAGTCATCCCACCTGCCATACCATGCAGGTCACTTACACTATCATTTCCATCAGACACCAGCTACCAGATCTGGAGTATACCCGACAAACCATGCATCATGATAGTCGCTGGTAGTTCCCGTCTTTTCCGCTGCTGGTCTTCCAATGTTGGCACGTGTTCCCGTACCGCGTCGGATGGCCTCCTCCATCATTGCGGTCATAGTGGCTGCATTTACGGCAGAAATCACGCTTTTTCCCTTCCGCTGCACTTCCTCCAGCACCTTACCCGTACGAGAGATGACACGGATGATAGCACAGCTGGTTCGACGTGAATGCCGCGATTTTGCAAAGGTACCGTATGCACTCGTGAGTTCCAGTGGTGTGACGCGCGTGTCATGCCGCCAAGCGCGATAGCGAGATTTCGATCGCTGTCGCCCCGTCGAGAACAAAGGTCGATATCCCCATCTCCTGTGCATAGTAAATTGCTTTGTCGATGCCAATGTCCTGCGCAATGCGGACGGTCCGGAACATTCAACGACCAACGTACGACATCGCGCAGCCGAACTTTCCCAGAAAAATTACGACTGTAATTCTGTGGCTCCCATCCACCGACCTTTAAGGGTTTATCATCAATAATAGAATCAGGTGTGTATTTGTTCTCAAGTGCGGCGACAAAAACGAACGGCTTAAACGCCGAGCCAGGGTTGGCGTACTGCCTGCACTGCACGATTGAACTGATCTGTTCCACGCCCGCCGACCATTTGCACGAATATGTCCGGTATGAGGATCAATGGCAACCAAGGCGCCCCTGTGGCTGAACAATACCGTTTGCATCAGTAAAAATAGGTTGGGAGATACTGCATTGCATTTTCTGCAGCTGCTTGTAATCCATATCGATGGTCGTATAGATCTTTAAACCATCCTTATAGAATAGCATCATCTCCATATTTCTCTCGCCATCTGCTGGAGTGCATAATCAACAAAATACGAAGGTCCCTTTACACCATCATTTGTTATTTTTGTGATCGACAGTTCTTCCTTCTTGCAGCAGTGTTTGCCTCCCTTCACTGATATAGCCATATTTGACCATCTGATCAAGAACAACGGATTTGCGCTGGGCGTCGCAGCCTCCATGTTATTAAGAGGGGAATAGTAGTTCGGACTCTTCGGAATTCCTGCCAGCATGGCGCATTCATTCAGCGTCAGATCTTTGACATCCTTACCAAAATAGGTACGTGCTGCTGCTTGAACGCCATAGGCACCCCGGACCAAAGTAGATCTGATTCATGAGAGTTCAAGAATTTCCTGCTTTTGTATATTGGCGTTCAACTGAAGCGCAAGAAATACCTCCTGAATCTTACGTTTCATTGTCCGATCCTGTGTCGAGATAAGCATTCTTTTGCCAGCTGTTGTGCTAATCGTGAGACCACCCTCAGTGACTGTATCGTCCGCGGATATTCGCCCATACAGCACGAACAATTCCGCGTGGATCAATTCCAATATGTTCATAAAAGCGATTATCTTCCACTGCAATAAATGCATTTTTGAAGATTTTTGGGGATATCATTAATGGCAACAGGCCGTCGATTTTCAGCCGCATGAATATTGGCAATCTCATTTACCATGAATGTCGTAGATTTGTGATGATGCTGAGTGGAACAATGTCCTCCGCTCAAATTTGGCCGAGTATTGAGACTTGCTGCAGAAAACCACAGCCAACACCAATAATCATCAACAAAAACAGTATCAGACCTACCACAAAATTGTTTTTCAAGAACGGTTCTTTTTACCTTCTTTGTCGTTTGCTTCCCACTCTTTCTGCATGGACACCTTCCTGTCTCGAGCCTTCTCCTCGGGTCATTCTATCATACAATTTCCTTTATTTTATCACAAACTTGGAAATTTGTAAGGTAATTTTATCAAAATTGGCTGCACTGATGAAACTCATTTCAATTCCACCACAGTAGCTCCCGTTCCTCCTTCGGAAATATCAGCAAATGAAAAAGACACAGAACGTATCTATGCTGCTTCAAATACTTCAGACAGACCCTGACGCAGCGCACCCGTCCCTTTTTCCATGAATCAGCAGAATCTTGGAGAGTCCTGTAAATACGGCATCATCGATAAATTTTCCAAGCACATCTTCGGCCTCAAGGACAGTCATGCCGCGCACATCGAGTCTGTGGTCTTATTTCTGCCGATTTCGGAAATCGAAAGTCCCAACATGAACTTTCGTGCTCTTCTTATGCTCGTCCCACGAGTACAGGCATTCATCTTGACAATCGTACGCAGTCCGCCGACTTGAACAGTCAGTTCATTATCCTGAACAGCAAGTACCGTGCCCTCCTGTGCAAGACTCTTGATGTAGACGATGTCACCTGCCTGAATACTATTCGGACGAACGGGTTTCTCCAACAAGCTCATTCTTTTGAGTCCCCCTTGAACGTATCGCTTCATCCAGACGATTTCTGGCGTCCTGAATCGCCTCTGCAGCGTTCCTTCACACCGTGATCGTCAAACTGCTCCTTAGGGATTTGATTGTCTCCTCTGCACTGCGCCGCGCCTCTCGGACAGTGTTGTTTGCCTCCTCACGCGCCTTGTGCAGAAGTTCTGACGCGATGCGAGTGAGTGCTTCGCGTTCACCAGCTGCAGACGTGTCTCGATGGCTGTCATCTCTGACTCTCTGTTATGAAGTGCTCGATTCTTACTTCGCTAGTCCTTCTTTTCCTGTTCGAGTTCATTTGACCAATCCTCTCAAAATGTGTATGTTCCTCGTTGACATAGATTTCGGCGCGCGCGACAATATCCTGCGGCAGACCGAGTTGACGGCTGATCGAGAGGCATTGCTCGCCCCTGGTAGCGCCGATCAGAAGACGATAGGTTGGACTCGGCGTCTTCATATCAAACTCAGCCGAGGCATTCTCCCGCCCGCCAGGTTGTAGGCATAGGTTTTTAAGGGCAGCGTAATGCGTGGTCGCAGCAACAGATATGTTGCGACGTAAAAATGACTCGATGATGCCGCGTGCAAGAGCAGCTCCTCATCCGGATCGGTGCCTGCCCCGACCTCATCCAGCAGAATGAGATCGCCCTCCTCTGCCTTTTCGATGATGCGGACAATATTCCGCGTATGCGCCGAGGTGGAGAGACTCTGCTCAATGCTCTGTTCATCACCGATGTCTGCACAGATGTTGCGATAGACGGGAGCTCCGAATCTGGGGCGAGTCGGCGAAAGCAGCCAATCTGTGACAAAAAGCGCCAACAGCCCCAGCGTCTTCATACTCACTGTCTTGCCGCCCGTATTCGGTCCTGTAACCAAAAGAACGAAAAACATCTTCCCAAGTTCTATGTCGATCGGAACAACCTTATCCTTCCCGGGAGCAGCGGATGTCTTGCCCGCTTCAAGTGAACGTATCCATCCCGATTCAGTGTCGGCGGATACGCCTCCATCTCCGATGCAAGTCCTGCGCGTGCAAAGATAGAGATCGATCGCCGCGAGTATCTCCGCAGTTTGCCGCAAGAATGGAGCCATTCACGGCAATCTCTGCCGAAAGTTTCTGCGGGATCCGCTGGATCTCCTGCTCACGTGCAAGCGCCATCTGCCGCACCGTATTCAGTTCTACCGTTGCGAGCGGCTCGATAAAGGGTTGCGCCGCTGGCAGACTGATCGTGAATGACACCGGAAATAGTTTCCGGTATTCCTGCTTGACCGGGATGACATAGCGCTCGTCACGTACAGTGACAATCGCTTTCCTGAAAGTATTTCTGATTCGCTGCATCATGCGGGATTGCGGACAGACGATCCTTCACATGCGCGCCTGTGCCGTATGCAGTTCACGCGTAATCCTGCGCAGTTCCGGACTGGCATCATCGCGGAAATTCCCATGCTCGTCAATGGTATCGCTTCAAATGACGCTCCACCATGCCGAGTTTTCAATGGGCTTTTGCCTGCTCCTTTAAGCAGGGGGACATCCAACGTGAGATCACGGAAGAAATACTTCACATTCCGCATGCCGCCCATCGTACTCGTGACAGAGCGCAGTTCATCAATTTCGAGGATGGATCACCCTTGCTGCTGCTTTCAATTATCCCGCAGATCATAGACTCCACCGAACGGCGGTGCCTGCACCTGCAGAATCTGCACCGCCTCGGCGTCTCCTGATGAAGCACGTACGACCTCATCATGTCAATCTCCAGAAGGAACGACACTGCGGCAGCGTTGCTTTGCCCTGCGGAGGCGGCAAATGCTGCAAGCCAATTTGCGATTTTTCCGTATTCCAAAACCTTGAATGACTCAGTGTCCTACGTACCTCTTATAAAAATTCCGCGGAAATAATGCCCGCGCGTGATATCATTGCCCTCCCTGCATGCGAGGTATTGTTCATCTTCTTCCTTCAGCGGCGTTTTTATACGCCATCGCCTTCCGACACATTTTGGACAACGCTTTTGCAATTCCTTGATCGAAAGCCCGCGCCCCTCGATCCGTAGCGTCGCTATCCCCATCCCCAAAAGCTGATGCACATGGGGCAGCAGTGACAGTTGCTTGCTGTTGAGTATGTGCATACGGCAGAACTGATCGGTCACTACAGGGAAGTCCACTTCTTGCGGTCACGAAGAAAGAATGTCCGCTTTCGGCATGGCATGGAACATTTCCCTGTATCCAGATCCCACAAGCTGCCCAGGACACAGTACTCCGAAATCATGAGCGGAAGACGCCCGCTGACGAGTACAGTCAATGGAATTGGAGTTGTTTTTACAAGACGCTCCATCTGCTTGCCGTTGAGTTCCGGTGACAGGGTTGCCTCACCGAATCCCGTATGTGCATGCAAAAATCAAGGGTGGACGGATTATAGGAGATCATCGAATAATCCGCATGAAGTGTCACGGGCACGCGTTCATGCGCAAGATATGCTGTTCCAATGTGATGGACGTGCAAGGCTGCAGGCAGTTTCTCTCCAAAGCCATCAAACAGACGCATCAGCGCCCCTGCTCATCTCCTCGAACAATGCGCGGCGTGTTATAGTCGATGCGGGTACCGCAGTCCTCCGCATAGTTCCATGCCGCTGCATAGTCCTTCGATTGGAGCATTGTTCCTCGAAAGGACTCTCCACCGAACAAAATCCCATCCGCCCCTGCGGCAACAGCCGCCTTCATCGCCTCTATGTCGTCCACAGCGACCATGAGTCTTGCCGGTCGCGGAGAAGATATCCGGTGTACTGAACGTTGACGTTGCTGTATTTGCCTGCCGTAAAACGAGCGGTGGAGACACGTTTGTTTTCAAAGCTGCTGTGCGCAAATCTTCCAGTGCAGCAATGGCGGAGCGTCGCGGTGATTGAGTTCACTGACCGGCACCATCACAGCATCATCCATATCACACGAGAGTTCCGCAAGGAAAATAACGTCGTACCAAGGCGCCCCATCTGCTTTTCAGCGGTTTCAAGCGTAAGCGGGCGATTGTTTGCTGAGACGAGCCCACGTAGTCGCTTTCTGCATCCGCTTGATTCCCCTCGTCGTCTTCGACGTGGAGACGCAATCTCTGTCCGAGTCTTGCGTGGAGAACAGCACGAAGAGGAACTCGGTCGCAGGATTCCTCATCATAAGAGTGTCTTGCTGCCTCCATGAGTTTCGCATCATAGACCTTGAAGACACGATCGTGTATGTGTACCTTTCCTCGAATGGCAAAGGAAACGGTATCTCCGGCGACTGCCTCAAGCATTCCTGACCGTGTGCGTCATACAGGCACTCGATCTCAGCACCGACACGACCGCCGACCTTCACCCAGAAATCCACCTGATCACGCGCGGCAAGTCCTCCGGACAGCTTCACCGTGACCATGTTGGAGATACGGTCATAAAACGTGACTCGTCCGATCAGAAGACCGCGATTGTTTGGGCGGCGGTCACTCATCATACATCTGCCCTGCCGCTTTTCCATATATGCGGTTGTAAAAGTCGCGGTTGAAGACCTCGCGCCAGATGGAGTGCGGTCAGAATCATCAATTGCTTCTCGCTGGGCATCAAGATGATGGTCAATCGCTTTTACGATACGTATGCGCAATCGTCGCAACGTATTCCGGCCGCTTCATGCGCCCTTCGATTTTAAGGGAGTCAATGCCCGCATCAAGCAGTTGAGGATGAGTTCGATCGCATTCAGATCGCGCGGTGAAAGGAGAAAGGTTGCCCGCCGTCTCACCAAGCGCATCATTCCCCTGTGCATCGACCAATGTATAGGGCAGACGGCAGGGGCTGTGCACAGCGCCCCACGGTTTCCGCTGCGTCCGCCGATCATGCTGCTCATCAAGCATTGACCGGAATAGCAGACACAGAGTGCCCCATGCACAAAGACTCAATCTCCACGCGGCTGTTGGCACAGATATGACGGATCTCCGCAATGGAGAGTTCGCGCGCTAACACAATGCGCGAAAAACCGAGTTCCGTCAGTGCTTGAACACCGGCAAGGTTATGTACCGTCATTTGTGTGCTCGCATGAAGCGGAAGCTGCGGCACAACCTCCTTCGCCAGCCGAACGGCACCGAGATCCTGCAAGAGGACGGCATCTGCTCCGCATCGTAGAGAAACGACAGATATTGTTTTAATTGCGGGAGTTCATCGCGGTCGATAATCGTATTGACGGCGACGCGTACCTGCACATCTTTTAGATGTGCATGTCGAGTATGTCAGCCAGTTCATCCTCATCGAAATTCGAGGCATAGGCACGTGCGCCAGACATCTTACCGGCAAGATAGACAGCATTTGCTCCGTTTTCAACAGCGGCGGAAAAGGCTTCCTTCGTCCTGCAGGAGCGAGTAATTCCACCAATGAGATTCAATCCTTTGTATCGTGTGAAGACATCAAAGCATTTGGCCTCTGCTCCGATATCGGCGGTCACATTATCATGTTCAATCGCATCTACAGCTGCACGCATCTCCTCGAACAGCGCAGCTGGGTCATCATCAACGTATCCTTTACATCATCCATATCTGGGAGCGCCGGCAGATCGTCTGATCTGATCGAGTCCAAAGTGCACGCAGAAACAAGTCCGTCGTTCCGTAGAGAATCGGCCGTCCGACAACACTGCTTGCGCCCCATTTCGCAAAATCAGCTCAACTCCAACAAGCGGCTGATCAATCGAGCGCTCCGCCCGAAGCGCCGCGGATATGCTCCACTTCCTGTTTTTGTAATGGGCTGCTTGTAAGCAATGATCGGCGTCTCCATCGCAGAAGCGAGAAGTGGCTGCACTGTCTCCGAGTTTCTTCACCCACGGAAAGGCATTCGGATGGGTCACCAGCTGATCAACCGCCTGCGGATCTGCAAGAAATATCCGCTCCCCCGCTCCGACAGGATATGCTCCAGCTGCCAATGGCTTTCCTGTACTTCCCATTCAGGAGCCTCATAATTCTCGGAGAGTTTGGGGACGGAGGCGGAGAGACCAGCAGCGAATAAGACGGCTTCCAAAATGCTTGCCCTACTGAGGAGACTGCTTTGGGCTCCTCCTTTCCGAAATAATGATTTCATAGTAGAGATGTTCTTGTGAGAGATAGAGCCATCTGCATTTTTGCAAGTTCAACAAGGCTAAAAATGTCGAGAGAAGTTCTTCACGCGTTCCCGTAGGGAAGGCGTCGTTGAGCTGATCCTGCCATTCCTGCTGCCGAAGCGTGAGGATGTCCATCATCTTATCCTGCACGCGATATTCCTCCGCCGACACAACAACAGCCGGTATGACGGGCTCCTCCGCATGCGCTGCACATCCGAAAAGATACGCATAAGAGTCTCTGCCGACAGTCCTGTAACGGAAGCCTGTGTGCAGGAAGCGGCATCGGCCCGCTCCACATACGGACTCTGTGCATCATTCAAGGAAAAGAGAATGGACGATACCTCCTTGAAGCGTCGATATTCCGAGCACGACGCTCCACGAGCTCCATCCGCGGATCTTCTTCATGCTCTTCTTCCACGTCACTCTTCGGCAAAAGCATACGTGACTTGATTCTGCAGCAGTGTCGTCGCCATCACCAAAAATTCACTCGCGTATTCAGTATCAAACTGGTACAGTGTATCGATATGGTCAAGGAATATTGTCGTGTCAAATCGGCGAATGGGAATATCGTGAGATCAATTTGTTTTTTCAATCAAATGCATGAGGAGATCCATCGGGCCCTCAAACGCATCCAATTTCACAAGATAATCTGCTGCCATGAGTATCGCTCAGAACGGGAGAATGCTGCCGATGATCTTGCAGATCCCATCACCGACTGAAAGAGCGGCATCAAAACAACGCTGAGCAACGGCGTGGCGATGAACACAATCATGATCAGCAAAACTGTATCGCTCAATGGATTGGTAGCGATAAGCAAGGTCAGGCAGAAGGTTTCTCAAAATATGCGATCCGTCAAGCGGAGGAATCGGGAACATATTGAAGATTAGAGATTGACGTTATACACGAAGATCATCTGAATAATTCCGTAGGTAATCGGAGACATCTAGATTGTCAGTGAGCGGATGAAGAGGATCGCATAAAAAAGCAATAAAGCCAGGACGAGGTTCATTGCGGGTCCAGCAACAGACACCAATATATCATCCCCGTTTCGGCTGACGAAATTACTCGGGTTGACCATGAGCGGTTTTTCCCACCCAAAGCGTACGAGAAACGGGCTGATCAGGTCCGATGGGATCGATAGTGCGCACGCGGATCAATCGTCCAGTCTGCCCATCAAGCGCGCGTAGGCATCTCCGAAACGACAGCGGCTCCGCGCGTGCGCATACCTCGTAAAGGTCGATGGCAATGATGAGTCCGGGATTCCGAGCAGTCTTCTTCAAAATTAAATCCGAACATCTTTATCTCCCTGTGTCATCAACAGCTCAAACGTTCTTGTGCCATCATGAGCGAAAAATAATCGTCTTCGAGTCTATAATCTCCCCGACTTTACCACTGCCAGCATCGGAAAAACGGCATTTGAACAACATTAACAAACTCGTCATCATCGGTATGTGTTTTCCGACTGATAGATTCCTGGCACGAATACAGATGAATATACTGTTGGAGCACCGTCGTTGCAATCGTTGTCAGTTTTCATATTGTTCCGCCGTATAGCCGGTTTCCTCTGACAGTTCACGTCGCGCACAGTGCGGGGGCTCCTCCTCCGCGTCAAGTTTTTCCGGCAGGCACCTCAGTCACCTTTCAATGGGATAGCGAAACGGCGCACCCAGAATTACATTCCCGTTTGGCAGGACGGGCAGCACCGCCGCGCCGCTCCCGGATGGTGAATCCACTCACGCACCGATTCTTTTTCCCATTGAGCAGGCGCGTACCATATCGCGGCGCACGTGGAGCAGTGTTCCGTCAAAGATATTCTCACTGCTGCGTTTACGTTTACAAGATCCTCATACATCGTGGATCCTCCTATCACCGAACACACATATCGCCTTATTCCTGCTCCTCGTCCTCGTGCAAACAAGGCGCTCACAAAATCCTCTCGCGGAACGGCGCAGATCATCTATGCCTCTCCTACTCCAATCCATTTTAATCGGAATCAGCTGTGACTTAATCCCAATGGTCACGCCACGCCTGCCGTTCCGTCTAATTTTGTGAGACAACGCCTGACACAGGTGCTGCCTGTGTAAAGTTCTGCCTGACTGATTGCATTCTGCCCTGTACCGGCATCGAGGACGAGCAGGGGTCTCATGCCGGTTAACGGGAATCTCGCGCCCGATCACGCGATAGATTTTCTCCAGTTCCTGCATGAGGGTTGGACTTTGTCTGCCCGCACTCCCCGCCGTATCAGACGATGACGATGTCGATGTTGCGCGCCTTTGCCGCCTGCATTGCATCGAAAACAACAGCAGCGGATCTGACCCCTCACCGTGCTTGATCACCTGCTGCATCGGCGCGCTTTTCCCAGATCTCAAGCTGGTCGATGGCGGCGGCACGGTATCGCTGCCGCCAAAGAAACTAATTTCCTGCCTGCGATGATGAGCGCTCCAGCTTCGATGAGTCAGTCGTGCTGCGCTGACGCCGTTCGTAGCCGACAACGAGCGGTACCGTCGGTCCATTCTACCGTCTGAAAGTATTCTCGCCCCGCTTCGAGGATGGATACAATCTCTTTTTCCAAAAATGGAATCAGATCCTCGGGCGCATGAATCTCCTTTTTGCTTGATCCTGCGTACGGCAGCAACCAGCGTCTCTGTCGTCTTGACGCCACCATCCGCCATCACGCAGAGTCTCTCCAGATCATCAATCAGTTCATCGTCAATATCGGCATATCCGATAATAAGTCGTTCAATATTATGGGTGAAATTTTCTCCGCGTTTTTGTCAAGCCGCGAGCCGATCAAAGAATCACGATAACCCTTCCGCCCATATACATCAGGCACTCTGTTCTGTATCATAATCCTCTCATGCGAATGAGAGAACTGCGAGTTCACATCTCACCCAGGTAACGCCATACATGGTATCCGCCGCACGCATGGTTTCCTTTGCGGTGTGTAACCACGATAAACTGTTGTGTATTGCTCGCGAATTCTTCGAAAAATCACCGAAACGCGAGACATTCGCCTCTCATCGAGCGATTGCGTCGATCTCATCAGAATAGAGAATGGCGAGGGGCGATAGCGCAGGAGAAAAGAGAAGGGCTATGACTGTCGGTGCGCGCTCACCGCCGGACAGGTGCGACCGATTCTGTCGCTTGTCCGGCAGTGGTGCTGAGGATCTCAACGCCACTGCTTGGTATATCCTCTCTTTGTCCGTCGGAGCGTAGATTCCGCAATGCCACCACAAAGAGCGCACAGAGATTTCATTGAAAGTACTCTTGAATCTGATGAATGCGTCACGAAGGTGCGTCATATCCTGATCGATCTTCTGGATCGATTGCTCGATGTTCCTGCTTCGCAGCTCTCCAGATCCGCGATCTGCTTTCCTCGTATCGGGCCTTCTTTTCGCGCGTATCTCAACGGCGTTGGGATTCACTGCGCCGAGCGACTGAATGGAATCCTCCAATGCACGCAGACGCTCCTCCAGAACTATCGGAGGGACATCCTGTGCCTCTGTGGCTGCTGCCTCCCGGTGTCAGGCCGAAGTCAGACGGGGAGACTGTCACGACAATCGCCCATGCGTATATGGATGCGCTGCAATGTCTTATCGTACTCATTCTGCTGCACGGATGGATTCCAGACGCACGACAGCGCTCTTGACGGCGCCGTCCAACACACGGCTTTCTGCCTCATGCGCCAAACGCTGATCCTTCAATACGAGCGTTCTTTTCGTGTTGGAACAGGGGCATCCGCTGCGCGATTTCCTGTTCCAACTCAGAAAGACGCAGCTATATCCTTTTGCAGTTCATCCGCAAGCTGCGTATCTGCTTTGTAATATCCTGCGGTGTGTTTTCTTCGCGTATTCGAGCAAACGGATTGACGGTTCCAGGTCATCGTCTGGATCTCCGTAGTCAGGGCAGTGAGCGCAATGTCCGGGATTCGTGCAGAGTGTCCTTCCTGTTCTTTGCCCGCATTACGAAGCCCGTCAGCGTTATTCAGCGTGCGCAGTCGCCTTTGCGAACTGCTCCTCATAATGCTCGCACTGAGCGATATAGCGCTCGAGACGCGCGTGCGTTTCTGGAGCAGCTTCGCGCCTTGAGCGCGGCGCTCCTCCCCGTACGCTCCATCGTACGAAGAGTATTTTCCGATCTTCGATACGCTCCTGCAGCACATCACATTTTCTCGTGCTTCGACGAGTTCCTTCGCCAACCGATCCGCCACATCCTTCTGAGCCACATGGTGCTCGTTTGTCTCTTTGAGAAGCTTCCTTTTAGTGCTGCAAAGAAGCATTTATTTCTTCATGTACATGCTCCGCGTGCTCAGCTTTTTGTAGTAGATCAATCTCCGTGCGCCGATTCAGGCAGTGAGGATCTGCTAGCTGTGCGTCCGCCGCCGGAGAGCGAACCGCCCGGATTCAGCAATTCTCCTGTCAGCGTCACGATGCGGAGACGGTAGTTTTTCCTGTTTCGCCGCGATCAGAGCCTCGTCAGGATTTCCATCACGGAGCGTTTGAGAGAGCATGATCTGCGACCTTCCGGGAATCTATCCTCGGCCTGGACGAGCGAATTTGCCCAGCCGATCACGCCGCGATGAGCGCCAAGATCGATTTCACGCGGCTGACGCACCGTAATTTGTCGTCAGTGGAAGAATGTGACACGTCCGCAGTTTTTGCGCTTCAAATAGGATATGGCAGCCTTTGCCGTATCCGTATCTCTCTAGACAATATTCCGCACGCTCCCGCCGAGCGCTGACATCGATTGCTGTAAGATATCGCTCTGGAATACGGATGAGATCGGCGACCGTTCGGCAACACCTCTGCGCCACCCTCCGACGCCTGCAGGACGGTCTGCACATCCCGCCCGAATCCCTCGCAGCTGTCCTGCACGCGCCGCTGAAAGTCAAGGCTCTGACGGATGCGAAGGAGTTTCGCCTCCAACTACGAAATCATGCCTCCATCACCCTCGATTGCTCGGCGCAGCTCTTCGGCTTCACAATATAGTCGATCGCGTTCCTGCGATATGCCCTGCATATTCTGTTCCGCAAGGATAATTTCTTGCCGCTTGTCCTCCAGTTCATTTTCGATCGATGCAAAAGGTGCACGGCGGCGCTCCATTTTTCACTGCCGCATGTTCCGCCTTGCCTTCATCCCCCTGCTGTGCAGCGCTCCGAGCAACGGCAAGCTGCTCTCAGACGCGCCAGTACACGCTGTACGGCAGCACGTGCAGAAATCTGCCGCGCCATCTCTCTTTCTTCATCTGGCTGCAAAGCCGCAAACGCTCGGACTCATCCCGAACACGCGCCTCGTTCCTCTTGTTTCGCATCACTCTGTGCCCCCTTTTTCTGTAATAGGGCATCGATCTGGGCAATCTCTCGTCTTGTGGCTTCTGCGGATGCGAGACAGCCGCATTCCATCAAAAATCCGCTTTGCGTTGTTTCCATGATCCTGCCATCCGTTGATGCGTGATTTCTCCTGCCGCAGTGCGTCCAATTCCGTTGACGAGACGCCGACGTTCCTGCTCCTCCGCCTGGATACTGCGGTCAATGACCGCAATGTCAGCCTCAATTTCCTCTTTTTGCCCTCGGCCTCCGCACGAACCCGTATTTCCTTGCCTCTTGATCACGATGCATTTGAAGGTTTGATTGACACTCTCCTGCTCCTGGTGAGAGCTGTCATACTGCTGCACCAGCGCGCGTCGGTTGATACGACCGGCGTTCCGCATCGAGTGCGCGAAACTGCAGCGTCTTTTTCTGACTGGGCAGCCAGCGGTTCGAGTTCTGCCGCATGCGCATACACTAATATCATTTAGACGCACGAGATCCTCTCGTTTTCTCTCAGCTTTTCGCATCGCTTCCTGCTTACGCGTCCGATATTTCGTGATGCCTGCAGTTTCCTCAAAAAATACGGACGATCTTCTGGTCGACTGTCGAGGATATCATTCAGTCGATTCTGTCCGATGATGCTCATACCGTCGTGCCCGATCCCGTATCACCGAAAAAGCTGATAGATATCCTTGATACGGCAGCGTGAGTCATTCAGATATACTTCACTGTCACCGTTTCGATGAGACGACGTTTGACAACGACTGTCATCGTAGTCAATGGGAGTTTCTTGTCCGTGATTGGCTCAAAAACAAGTACGACTTCGGCAACGCTGAGCGCACGTCGTACGGCAGAGCCTGCGAAGATGATGTCCTCGGAACGCAGCACCGCGCAGCATACGGATATTCTGTTCGCCAAGAACCCAGCGAACGGCGTCCGTGATATTACTTTTTCCGCTCCCGTTTGGTCCGACGACAGCCGTGATTCCCTGATCGAATTGAACGACAATCCGCTCGGCGAATGACTTGAATCCATACGCTTCCAAGCGCTTTTAACTGCACGCAACGCACCTGCCTTTACAAATTAGTTCACTCATTATAACCAGAACGGATGGGAAATTTCAAAAACGGTATCTTCTATAAATAAACTATGCTATAATGAAAATGTTCGTGATATAATTTTTAATTTCAATGAGGGTAACTCATAGCCACTTGTCGGAACAAAGGAAATGTTTAAGAGAGGTCATGATGGCGGCTATGCCATTGGCTTTCAAGCGTCAACAACATGGAGATCGTTCAGGGCATTACGGATGCCGCTGGAGGCTTCAACCCCGCTGATTCTCCAGGTCTCTGCAGGTGCCCGCAAAGTATGCTCGTCATGAGTATCTCGTCCAACCTTTGTTAAGGCAGCTCTTGAAATCAATGATATCCCCATTGCTCGGCATCTCGATCATGGTGCAGACTTTGATATTTGCCCAAAATCCTGCATCGACGGCGGCTTCCATCCGTCAGTGATCGATGGCTCCCCACCTGCCGTATGCTGAGAATGTCGCGCTCGCAAAGCGCGTTGCCGAGTACGCACATGCACATGGTGTTGCCGTCGAGGCGGAGCTCGGTCAGCTTACGCAGGCATTGAAGACTGATGTCAACGTCTCTGCTGAGGATGCATCCATACAAGCCCGAAGAAGTGCAGGACTTTGTCGAAAGACGGGCGTCGACTCCTCGCAATTGCGATCGGTACTTCGCACGGCGCGTTCAAGCGTTACACCGGATCAGTGCACGCGCAATGCAGACGGTGTTCTTGTACCGCCACCACTCCCGCTTTGATATCCTCGAAGAGATCGAGAAGCGCATTCCTGGCTTCCCCATCGTTCTGCTACGGCGCTTCTCCGTCATTCCAGCAGATGTAAAGATCATCAACGAAATGGCGGACCATACCAGATGCGGTCGGTATCCCTGAGGATCAGCTGCGCCGTGCGGCAAAAGTCCTCCGTCTGCAAGATCAACATTGACTCGATCTCCGTCTTGCACGACAGCTGGTATCCGCGAACACTTTCCAACAAGGCCGCGACACTTCGACCCGCGCGCGTATATCTGACCGATGGCCGCAGCTATATCAAAGACTCGTTTCACAAGATCAAAGAGGTTCTGGTTCCGACGGGCACAAGCTGCCGAAGTTCAGGCGCTCGTATTGCCAGGATAAGTAAAAATCTTACGCTTTTGATAGCGGGACCAAATGATATGACCTTACCTCGTGAACAACAGAGTAAGGTCATATTTTTATGTGTTTATTGCCGCCTGTTCTGTTGAGTAACAATGATTTATCTGCTCTTGTAAACATAAAAGGAAAATGTTGAATTGAACATCTATTTATATATTAGATTGAATAATAAAATTCTATTTTTATGTTGACAATACATCTCAATATGCGCTATGATTCCATTTGTGAAACCTAACCCAGTTCACAAAATGTATTATTCACGAAGGAGACATCACCATGCGTACAACAAGCAAAGTTCTATCACTTCTCCTCCTTGTCCTCTCATTGCCCTTGTCGGATGCGGTGGAGCGGATAAGGCTGCGGAAAAAAGAAAAACAGCGGAGCCATTCCGTATTGTGACTCATTCTACCCAATGTACGTTGTAGACCATCAACATTACGGATGGCGTTGACGGTGTAGAGGTTTACAATATGACAAAAGCCCCCAAACAGACTGTCTGCACGACTATCAGCTGATGACGGAAGATATGAAGACGCTGGAAAAGGCGGATGCCTTTGTCACCACACGATGCGGGTATGGAGACTTCATGGACAAGGTGACCCGAACAGCAGAAAGAAGCTGAAGGTCGTGATGCCTCGCGCGAATCGAACTCATCCACGACGAAGGGGAGATAACCCGCATGTCTGGCTGAGCGTTACGGGAGGCTGGTTGCGCAGGTGCGCAACTATTGCCGATCAGCTGAAGAAGCCGATCCTGCACACGCAGATGCTTTGTGAGAAGAATGCTGGCAGCATAAGCATCGGAAAAGCCTCACGGCACTCAAACAAGAAATGCACGCGGCGCCTCGACAATGTTCCGCACAAGGATATCGTTACGACCCACGAGGCATTCCCCTACTTTGCAAAGGAATGTGACCCTGAACATCATCGGCGGTAGAGCGCGAGCCGGGACGGAGCCGACACGACGGAACTGCAGGAAACCATCATCGAGCAGGTCCAACTCTCTCCGACCAAGGTGCTTTTTACAGAGCCGCAGTATCTCACAGCCGCCGCTGGAGACCATCGCACGTGAGACGGGAGCCAAGATCTACGGCCGCTCGACCCGGTTGGTGACCGGCGAGGCAACAGGCAAAGAATGCGTACATTGATGCGATGATGAGCCAACATGAAGGTATTGAAGGAAGCTCTGCGGTAATTTTCCGCACTACAGCACAGCATCGCGCATATCGCGGTGGATGATCCTAATATGTGCGACTCCTCAGTCGCTCATCGCCTGACTCGCTTGAAGTGATCGCGGAGCATTCATCTCCAATACGCCCGCGCGCATTTCCGGCTGATGGTCTCAGTCGCCGGACGGCCTGTGATGTTAAAGAGAGACTCACAGTGCTCCTTGCCTTTGCGTCTGTTCCTCCATACAACACACACGGCTAATCACGGGCTCATCACCGCTCGCACCTGCACACATCGGACGCTGTGGCTCGATGGTGACGCCAAAGCCGTCAGTCCTGTCAAAGCGCCACCGATCAAGGACCTGACAGGCACGTCGACAACGGCGATCAGCTCGCATGAGCAGTTGCGTCATGTTCCGTTCGCAGCAGATTGATATCCGCGTCGAGATGACTTCTCCCGGCATCATTCAAGATAACGGCACCAATTGGACGCCAAGCGCATACGCACGCTCTGCTTCTGCCAGTGCCAGACGCGACCCAATCACATCATCCGGCATGGGCGCAGTTTCCCTTCATATCCAAATATCAACTTTCCCTTTGATAGAAGAGACTGTGTCGGACGGCCAACATCGAGTTGATACGGCCGACTCGAGGGATCATTTTCCGATGATCTCCTCTTTTTCTTTTCGAGCTCATCTTCGGTAACACAGAAGCAGCTTCGTCCTGCCTCGCGCTCCTCAAATCCTCTTTTCCCGTTCAAAAGTTTCTTCATTATCCGAACCGCAGGGACTTTGTCTCGCGTACGACGCGCAGCCACGTTCTACCATCACTTCAACACCTCCCATCAATATTGACACACTAATCTTCTATCTTATACAATTAATATCGTTTTGTTTCAATGGAACTTAAACAAAAGACAGTATTTATCACAATATAACGATGACATAACACCGTCCTAATGCATTCTTATGTTATCGGCGGCCACGTTAGAGAACGTCCGCCGAGAATGTGAAGAGTGCAGATGCCTCGACGGTTTGCCCTCCATCCACACCCGGCCTCGTTTGGCGCGAAGACGAGTCCACCTGCGTCGATGCTAAAGCTTGCGTGCAATCTCCGGAACCACCCTCGATCAAGAATACATGTGGCAGCCACATCCCGTCCCTTCGCGTCGCCTTAAACCCAGAAATACTTTGCAGTAATATGTTCTTCGTCGGTAAGACGAGAACATGCTCCGGCGCCTGTGGATCGAGATCACGAAAACGCAAGCTACGCACCTCGTCCCATGATGCACCTGTGTGATGGAATTTCTCCGTGTGCACTTTAGCGAAAAGATACACTCCGCATGATCACTTCTTTAATACGATTGTTTATTGGAACACTCGCTAAAGGAAATTAGCTGCCTATCTTGACATCTTTCAATGTCACACGAGGAATATCACCGCTCTGTAGGAAAAGTGATTGAGCTACCGATCACATGTTGATAGGATTAAACCGCAATTAAATAAACTCATGCTTTCCGAGTAAAAATATCATAGGCGCAGTGCCTCATGATAGCTTCGCCCCGAGCAAGCATTTTATGGAATGTTTACGCTCACAGGGTTATCAATGCAGAAAATGCGGCAGCCTTCCATGCATTGAAAAGAGGAACGACAGGAACGGACTGCTATTTACTATGTGCAGGGACTGTTGTCGTCGCGCTTTAGGGCTGAAATGAGTCCTTTTGTGTGTTATAAAGAGCAGCAAGAGGAGATATTCATCAAAGCGAACACCGAAGTGTACCAGACCGCCCTCGCATGGCGGCCGTCATGGCAGGATTTACATTTCTGCCGCAGGCATACGCCGCCGACACGGAATATGAGACTCGATGCGGTCAAAGTAGAGGCAGAGAGCGTTGACCGTACGTGGGCAACGAACACGATCACAGAGCGAGGAGATCGGGTTGATCGCGGCTGGCGCGACCTTTGCTGATATCCCTTTCGCAGGTCCCGCTCTATATGGCGCCCGCAGCAAAGACAGCAAGATGGTACGCGTTCGTGGTGCGAGCTCCGATCAAACAAAATCTATGCATTGATGGTATTCTGCCTTCCCTCTTACGGTATTGTGTCGACGACAGCGTCCGATCTCCTCGACGATTCCGGCAGACAGCTTCGCAAAGATCGAGGATCATCAGGCGGATCCGGTCCTGGTACAGGCATGGTACGGACTATAAGGCGATGCACATCCTCAGTGAACAACGAAGCCGACGGTACAGTTCAGGAAAGTTCTCTCGCGTGAGTGTTGCAGCTGCTTCGAATCATTATACCTGTTGATGCGAAAGCTCGGCTACAGCAGCGGCGATAAGAATATCAGTTATGCCGTCAATCTCTCAAAACATTATTCAGCAGGCTATCTGGAAAACCAGATGGACAAAATTATACTTTGATGGAAAAATAAGATTCAAAACAAGCAGCAAGTCCTCGTGATGCTGAACGGCTACTACTCTGATATGGAAAGAGGTTCCAGAGGTCCATTGATCCGGCAACGTCGTATCTCGCGCCAAAGCGGTCCAATATGAGAGCCGTCCAAACGATATGTGGCGGTACGTGTCAAGTATTACCCACACACATAGACTGACGAGAACGATCTCTGGGTTCGTAATCTGCTGAACACAGAGGGAGGAATCTTCCCGCTTTACGCATAGAGCTCCGCAGTGGTATCGCAGCGGTTGGTTTCACGAGGCAATGGTGTCGAAGCAAATGCCTCGTTTGCCTGACAACAAAAATGTATTGAGTTTTGGGAGCAAAGTATATAAAAACTCAGTTGGAACACGGATGAAAACAACACTTCCTATCGTCATGACGGAAAATGATGCACGCAGGAGCTTCTACGTTGAGAATGCATGGAGCGTAGACAATAGAACCTGGCTCACCATTGAGTCCGCCGTAAAGACGTGACGCAGGATTTCCGTGATAATGACACAGCAACACAAAGACAACCTCAAAATCCAATGCGTTTGATCCTGTTCTGAATTTTTACATGATATAACAAAGCATAATACAATTCGTCTTTCGGCAGGACGCTTTCTCATGTATTTGTCGGCTCAAAGGATGCGGCAGGAAATATTCGGAGCGGCTATCCGTCCCAAAGCCAGAACCGCAATAGCAGCTATGAGCTTGGGTGGAGAGCTAAATTTGGTACAAAAGGCCGAGTTTGACCTTACCCACTTCCGCACCGAGGTTCGAGATCGCATTACAATGGTAAGATATGGACGTGACCGCGTTTTTAGAAAAATGTCGATAAGACTGGCATATTCGCGGCTTGGAACTTTCCTATCGACAAACGTTTGGTCCAAAGCTTTTCGGCTTTGCTAATTATACATGGATCAATGCGAAAGACGAGAGCGCCGGTAGCGATCAAACGATTGCCTCCGGTCTTCCACGCAGATATTTAATCTGGCGTTACCTACCGTGAGGGGCAAGCTGCGTTCCACGCTGCTTGGACGTGCTGTGCGCGCACGATTGGCAGCAGCGGAGAGCCGACCAGTGCGGCTATTTTTGCGGCAGATCTCGATCTGCGTTATGAACCGCAGGCGGATCTCGGCATATTCCCTGCGCGTCGAATAACCTGTTTTGATACGGACTACCAGTATAGATGGGGCAATCCTGCCGATGGCACGAATTTCCTCCTCGGCGTGGATATGACGTTCTAAGCACAAAAACGAGCCAGCTGCAGGAGCGCCCTCTATCGGCTCACTACGTCCGCCACTTCGTTCGACGGGGAAGCTAATATACTGCAATGTAAAGGCTCCCCCGTGCGACACGGGGAGGACCGCAGCGCGGTGGAAGGGGCGGTTTTGAGCGTTCATGCAACACGCAACAAGGGCTGCTGTACGAGTCAAAAGACTTCGTGCAACAGCCCCTGTTGTATTATGTCAGTCGGTCAGCGGAAGAACGTCCGCCATCTTGCCGCAGCTTGCAATATCGGTTCCATAGCCGAAATGCACGAGATCAGCGGCAAGCGCAGCATCGGTTGCGGTAACCCGAAAAGCCCGTCTGCACCGTAGTCAAAAGACATGGGTGCCTGGGCACGGAGGGACCGGACGAGGACGAGTCCACAGCATTCCTTGAGAGTTCCGAGAGGCGCGGCATGGTCTTGTTGGCGAATGTCGCACCTGTCATAAAGACAAAGTCCTGCTGCGGCAGAAGGAACTCTGCCGCCTCGGCCGGATAGTCCCCCACCCGGCTGCATCTCGAGGATGGAGAGGTCGCATATAGGTTCCATTTCTTTTGAAAGTTTGGAAAATGCCCCACGACAGCAACCTTCTTTCCGCGAATCTGCTCCGTATACATGGCGAATGCTTCCAGCTTTCTTGCGCTCATCCAGTGTTTCGGCGGACGCATCCTCGCCGTGGAATCCTGCATCGCCTCCACCTTGGACGGCTGATTGTAGTAAGCATTGATGGCGGCAGCGGCGATGGAAGCTTCCTGCCCCTGCCACGAGCGCACGTACTCTCCGCCTCGCGCAGAGAACAGCCGAGAGCTCTCCTTTCGCAGACGTGGGCGGCGGCTGCTATGCAGGGATCGTCGTACAAATGCCAACCAAATCTCCTGCACGCACATACGTCCACGGGCGTCCAACGGCGTAGCCGTCGATATAGATGTCCTGCGGCAGCCCGTCGATGATCTCATCGTAAAGATTCCAGTAATTCACGAAAAACACCTCCTCACAGATCTGTTGCCTCTAGGATAACACAGCGATTCAGAGGATTCAACGGTGAACGGAGAACGAAAAAGGAAGATGTTTGTGAGAAAAAGAAATTTCTTGCTCATCGTATATTGCTCCTCCTCGTACTGCTCGTCGGATGCGGCCGGGAGACAAAGGAGAACTCTTCCTCTGAAACCTATTTATTCACGGACTCTGCAGGGGCGTACGGTCGAGCTTCCAAAACAGATTGATCGCATCGCCCCTCGGGCGATCTGGCACAGATGGCACTCTTTGCCATTGCACCGGATAAGCTCGTCGGCGTTTCCGGGCAGTGGAAGGATACCGTCCTTCCCCATGCTGGGGGATCAGTACCGTGATCTGCCGATTCTTGGTCAGTTCTACGGCATGAAGAATTTCAACAAAGGAGGCGGTGCTCTCTGTCAACCCGCAGGTCATTATTGACGTGGGGAGAGCGGCCATTGCCGAGGATATGGATCAGATTCAGGCATCACTCGGCGAGTCCTATGATCTTCATCGAGGCGCGGCTCGACAATACCGATGAGGGCATATCGTACACTCGGAAAATCCTCGACCGCGAGGAAGAAGGAAATACTATTGCCGACTATTGTCACACAACGTATGCACGCAGCATGGCAGTTTCCGAAAAATTCGGAACAAGCCAGGTGTTCTCTACGTTGGCGGAGCACAGGGCAATATGGCGGTCGCACGAGGTCTCTTCCATGCACAGATCGTCGATCTGCTCGCAGATAATGTTGCTGTGACGACAGAGCTGACTGAGGGTTCCATGAGTCAGGTCTCAATGGAGCAGATTCTGGCATGGAATCCGGAGGTTCTTGTGATTGCAGCCGAAACAGAAGCAGATTTCTCTGCACTTCCTTGGCGGAGCTGCAGTGCAGTCGCAACGCGTTCTGCGCGTGCCGTCGAAAACCATACGATTGGATGGGGCGCCCCCTCTGTCAACCGTTCCTTATGGGCTGTCGTGGCGGCACGCCTCTATCCGAGGAGTCCGGCATCAATCTGCATGAGGAGATGAAGATGTACTATCGTCTTTTCTATCATGTACGAACTGGACGATGCGGAGTGTGCGGCTTTGCTCGCAGGGGATCGTGTCCTCCCATGAGTAAATTTTTCTCCTCAGTTCAAGCTTACGATACTGGTGCTCGTGCTTATTGCAACGATTTTTACCTCCTTCCTGTTGGGACGTTTCCCTCTCAATCTGTCAGATGTCATTTCTGCATTCGGTGGTTGGTTGGGAATTGCACCGGAGACGCACACCGCCTCCTCTGTCGTGATTGAATTGCGCCTGCCGCGCATCATCGGTGCGGTCATGGTTGAGCGGCACTCTCCGTATCCGAGCAGCCTATCAAGTCATGTTCCGCAACCGATGCTCTCCCCGCCATCCTCGGTGTCTCAGCAGGTGCGGCATTTGGTGCGGCAGTCGCCATCCTGTGGAGTGTACCCGCATTTTTCATACATACAATGACCTTTTGTCGGCGGTCTGTGTGCGGTCGCGATCACATACGTGATCGGTGCAAAGCTCTGCCGCGGCGGCAATACAACGCTTGCGATCATCCTGTCGGGCATCATTGTGAGCACGCTCTTTCACATCCCTGCTCTCCATGATCAAATATATCGCCGATCCTTATGATAAACTGCCCGTCATTGTCTACTGGCTGATGGGGAGTCTTGCATCCATTTCACTCGACAGTCTCTTCTTCCCGCTCATATTTATGGGAGCGGCATTCATCCTGCTCTTTCTCCTGCGTTGGCGCATCAATCTGCTCTCCTTTGGCGATGAGGAGGCACAGACACTTGGGATTCCCGTGGAACGTCTCCGTCTCATCGTCATTCTCTCGTGCTACGCTGCTGACGGCGGCGGCGGTTTCGCTCTCCGGCATCATCGGCCTGGTCGGTCTGATTGTGCCGCATCTCGTGCGCTTTATCGTGGGACCTGACTTCCGATTTCTCCTGCCGGGTTCGGCACTCATGGGCGGGCTTTTTCTGCTTGCCTCGGATAATCTCGCACGAACTCTGTGGACGATGGAGATTCCGCTTGGGATTCTCACATCACTCTTCGGTGTGCCATTCTTTCTCTATCTGCTCATCAAATATCATCACGGCTGGGATTAAAGAGGGACGATATGTTACTGGAACTAAAATCGGTTTCCTGCGGCTATGGGAGCGTTCCCATCTTTCAAAACATTTCCTTTGCTGTCAATCGTGGAGAGACGCTCTGTCTCGTTTGGCCCGAACGGCGTTGGAAAGACGACTCTATTCAAGACGATTCTGGGACTGCTGTCCCCGCTTGCGGGTGATATATTTCTATCTGGTGAGAATATGTCTGCATGGACGACAGAGGAGCGGGCACGGCACATCGCCTACGTCCCGCAGGTGCATACGCCCCTTCCCTTCACCGTTCACGATGTCGTACTGATGGGGCGGGCTGCCCACATCGGCAGTCTCGGCATTCCCGGAAAAGGGATCAACGAATTGCAGACGATGCGATCGAAAATGCTTGGCATCGCACATCTTTCGCAAAAGATCTATACGAAGATCAGCGGCGGAGAACGCCAGCTTGTCCTCTTGGCGTAAAAAGCCATCGCACAGCAGCCGCAGCTCCTGTGCATGGATGAACCCACGGCAAGCCTTGATTTCGGGAATCAGGTGCTCGTGATGAACTCGTATTCGTACACTCAGTTCGACGGGGATCACGGTGATCATGACGACGCACGCCCCCAGTCATGCCTTTTACTGTGCCGACCAGACCGCGGTCATGGGGCGGGACGGTGTGTTTTTCGTCGGTCGAACAAATGATGTGATTACAGAGCAGCGGCTGGAAAAAACTGTACGGGGTTACAGCAAAGATTGTCGGATATAATAATGTTCCTGAGAGCCGCACCTGTGTCCCCCTTCCTCCACAGTAAAAACAGAGCAGTGACGTATTGTGCGTCACTGCTCTGTTTTTAGATATCCTCATTTTTTACTTCCGTGCCTGTATCAAGCAGGAAGAGATAGGATTCTTGAACCGGTTTGCCAAGGATGGTCTCTACGGCATCGCGGTAAAGATCGATCTGGAACTGATAGCGCGCCCGCGCAGCGGAGGCGGAGATTTTACGATCGGTCTTGTAGTCGAGCAGGATGTAGTCACCGTTTTTCTCCTCAAAGAGGACATCGATGATGCCCTGCAAAAAGATCTCGATCGCTTTCATCCGTCGCATCTGCATAATAGCGATGTGCCGGCAAAAGTCGTCCAAACGGAAGCTCACGATAGACTGTTGCTGCATCACGCATACGCCGTCCCAGTTTTGAACCGACAAACTTCCAAATCTTTCCAGGCTCAATGCTCCCTGCGCTCCGCTTCGGTGAGAATTCCCTTTTCCAGAAGGACATCTGCCTGCCGTGCAATGGCATCGATGTCTGCGGCATCTCCCAGGTCGAGCTGCTGCATGACCGTGTGCATCGCTGTACCGCGCTCCATTGAGTCAGATACTCCCGCTCTGTGGGAACGAAGGAATCGCGGCACCTCCCATTCCTGCAGCGTATTTGACGAATCACCAACAGCAGGAAGAAGTGGAGCGACGGCTTCATCCTCAGCTGCTTGCCGGCGCTTAAGCTCGGTGACACTGGTCTTGGCATGGATCTGTGACGTTCCACGGAGATCATATTGCCAGCCCAGAACTTCCGCAACACGATTCGCGTCATCGCCCTCAGGAAGCGGTTGATCCCCACGTACGGCAGAGAGAATGGCGTCCTCGTCTTCCTGTGCTTCTTTTTGTGTCGCGCGTATATTCTCGTCAATGATCCGTATATCGAAGCGCGCATTTTGTTGACTTGGCGCACGACCCACAATGACATCCGCATCGTCAAACAGCACTGCACCATCGGGATGCCGCATAAGGGCAAGGGCAATCCAATCGAGATAGCATTTTGCCCCGAGAACAGCCTCCTTTGGAAACACAGTATTCTCTGTCTGTGCGTATGTGAGACAATTCTCGCGCAGCTGCTCCAAATGCGTCCCTGCCCTTGCGTGAAATGTTGAGTGTTCCAGTCAGAATGAGTTTTTCCTGCGCGCGTGTCATGGCAACATAGAGGATGCGCATTTCCTCCGCCATCGCTTCCCGGCGAATAACTGCCTTGACCTTCCTGCGTGACATGGTGTCGTATTTCTGCCGCCCCTGTGACCGTATTCTCATGGACAAGAAGCCCAATCCCTCGCGTGCATGGTGGAGCAGATCGCCCTTTTGTATCCTGTGTATTGAATTGACCCGCGATATTCGCGAGAAAAACAATAGGGAACTCCAGCCCCTTGCTTCGGTGGTGTCATAATGCGTACGACATCCTCTGTTTCGCCGAGGGGTGCGTGCAACGGAGAGATCCGTTCTGCGGCGTTTCAACGCGTCAATATACCGCAGGAAGCGAAACGAGACCGCGTTCGTTTGTCCGCTCAAAATCAGCAGCACGGTCGATGAGCATACGCAGATTTGCCTGACGCAGGACGCCGCCGGGGAGTGTGCCAACATAGTCATAGTACCCTGTGTCACGGTAGAGCATCCAGCAGCTCCGGGACACTGTGAATGAGAGCATAGTGCCGCCAGCCTCGAATACGCTCCAACGCGTGCGCCGCCCTTTCGTTGAGTTCGGGGAAGATCATCCCCCGTCGCTCCGGTCAGCATATCGTAGACACTGCCAATCGGGGTATGGATGCGCAGGGTCGCCATCTCCTCCATCGTAAGCCCAATCATCGGCGATGTGAGTATGGCGGCAAGCGGCGTGTCCTGACGCGCGTTGTCAAGGACTGCGAGCAGGGATAATACCATGCGTATCTCGCTCGCTTCGAAATAACCTGCGGTATCATCTGCATACGCCGGCACATTCTCTGCACGCAGTGCGTCGAGCAGAATTCCCGCACGCCCTTTGCGCCCCGCAGGAGAATCACAATATCTTTATTTCGAATTCTTTTTCCCATTGTGAAGGACAGATCCATCCTCCTTGAGTTCACGAATGCGGCGCGCACAAATTGTGCCTCAATCTCGAACGCCTTTCGCTCCTCTTCCCCTGCTCTTCTTCGTCGACGGAATAATCGGCGCGCAAGAGATTGATCTCCAAAGGGTTGTGCCAGCGACTTTCCCTGCGATATTTCACCAAACACGCGTCCCGGATTGAGACGTGCATTCTCATCGTATGTGATCTCTACGGCCCTCTTTGCTCATAATCTGTGAGAAGATCTCGTTGATCGGTTCGAGTACCTCAGCACGGCTGCGGAAGTTTTCAGACATGGTCACGAGTTCGCCTTCTGCGCTGCACGTACGATATGCCTCATAGGTATTCTGAAAGAGTGTTGGATCAGCCAGCCGGAAACGATAGATACTCTGCTTCACATCACCGACAATGAAACGGTTGTGCTCACGTGCAATCTGGCGCAGGATTCCCTCCTGCAGTCCGTTTGTGTCTTGGTACTCGTCCACCATGATGGCGGTATAATGCGCACGCAGCTCGTCAGCGATCTCCGTCGGATCGGCGATGGTCGGATCCGCCTGCAGCCGCTCCGGATGTTTGCAGAGAATGTGAGCGCCGTATGCTCGAGATCACTGAAATCGAGAATACTGCGCGTCATTTTTCTTTTTGAAGGGCTGTATGAAATTTCATTGCAAGGCTTGCGTATGAACGAATGGCAGCATTTGCACGGTTCTCTGTTTCGCACAGCTCCTGCGCGGTTGCAGGAAGCGGTGTAATGCAGGAATCCCATCCGGCATGAATCTTCTCCGTGAGCTTCAGCAGCTGCCCCCCGATTTCGGCATCGTACTCTTCGACAGCCTTGCGCGGAATGTTTTTCCTATTTTTCGCCGCAGCCGCTTCCATGCGGAATGTGTCCCATGCTTTGTCATCGTTGGTATTCAGAGCCGCATTGAGTTCTCGTTTTACCCCTCATAGAGTTCTTGATTATGTATGAGCGCATCGATGGTTTTTACGCAGGCCGCACGCAGGTCATGATCTTCATTTAGGAGTGCGATCGCCGCCTCATAATCTGTGCAAACTTGAGTGATATTTCTTTGCAGCTCATCTGTGAGCATCCGAAATCCTCGGCGCTCCCAACATGGCGCGTCATCGCTTTCCCTGCCCCTGTGAAGACAGCCATGTCATGGGCGATGGCTGGCTGAGCGAAAGGCGTACAGATCAAGAATCTCATTTTGCAGCTTCTCGTCATCACCCTTAATTCCACCGTAGGCATCGGCAAAGGAGAAAGTCCGCTGCAGCGGTCTCATACTCATAGTTCAAGCATCTGCTCAAACACGTCGTTTTTCAGCAGATGTATTTCCTGCTCGCTTGCAATGCGGAATGTCGGAGGAATCTCCGTTGCGTCAATGTGCGACTGTATCAGGCGCTGGCAAAAGGAATGAAATGTCGAGATATCCGCTCCCGTGAGCAGGACGCTGACGCTCCATAGCACTGATCTGTTCGAGTGAACCGCCGCTTTCGGTCAGGACGTTGATCTCCTCATTGAGCGCCATCTCAATGCGTTCACGCATCTCTGAAGCCGCTGACTTGGTGAATGTGAGGACAAGGATATGATCCAGGGACAGCTCTCCTCTGCGTACCTGCGAGATAATGCGTTCAACAAGAACGCGGGTCTTACCGGAAACCTGCTGCCGCCGCAACGAGAATGTTCTTTCCTCGAGTCTCAATCGCTTTTTGATCTTCGGTAAACTGCATCTTCTCTGCCATCACTCTTCACCTCCTGCATAATGATTTGTGCAATCCTCTTCCATCGCCGTCTGTGCATTATCCGCAATATCATGGTGGCAGTCCCCCGCCCAAGATCCGGCTCAAGGCACAGACGGAGCGATAGGCACAGAAGGTACAGGCATTTCGATTCTGAAAACGATAAGGAGAGACACGGATATTGCCATGCAGGATCTCCTCGGCTGTCTCACGGATCAGGACAGGCAGATACGAAAGAGCTGTTCAAATTCCTCCCGTGAACGAATGAATTGTGCAGAACTCTTGGAAAGGCTGCCGCCTTTTATTGAATGATATGCAGATGTGATCCGACATTTTATCAATCTTCTTCAAGATCTCTACATCATCGATCATCATACCCGTGAGCACCATGCCGTTTGCAACCTTTTTGGTGCAGCGTATCATCGTCCAAACGCACATCGCTCTTGAGCGACAGGATTGACGACGGCGCGTAGAGCATACCTGCGGGAAAACGTTTCCGTGTCACTGAGCAGGAACGCACAACGAAGAGATAGAGCAGAAGCTGCATTTTCAGTCCGTGACGAACTCTCCGGCAGAAGGAGTGATGTGCTGCCTGTTTTATAGTCAAGTACGAGATAGAGATCCTGCTCTTTGGTCAGGTCAAATCGGTCGATCTGTCCGCGCAGGGATGAGTGTCATCCCACCCTCAAGCTGGAAAACTCCATCAAGGATGTGATCGCCGCGGCGGCCGAAACTGATCTCAAAGCCGTAGGGGTGAAAGGAAGATGCCTTTGCCCACGAGGTAAGATGTCGACTGACCTGTTGTGCCGTGCGTCGAATCCGCTCGATCCGGTGGCGGTAAGCCGCAGAACTCATCAGGATGGAGCTGCGTACACGCGGTACAATTTGCTGCAGCAGTTCATCAATCTTTGCTGCACTTTTTGATCTCTGCCGCACACCAGTCATTTTGCATGATTTCTCTACGAACCCACTCACCGTACCCATAGAGAATCTCGTGCAGAAGCGTACCGAAGTCGCTGCTCTGAAACTCATAGACATCGCGTTCTCTGAGACCAAGTCCATACATTGCGAAGTGACGGAATGGGCATTGACGAAATGTTTCCAGCCGCGTTGTACTTCCACTGATACGGCCGTTACGCGCAAACAGTTTGCCCGCAATCTGATCGGAGAGTTCTTCCTCTCGCGGTGATGAAAAAGCCCCGCACCATCAGTCTCAGCAGCGGCTGCATCGCTGCAGTTGTTTCGCATCCAGTTGTAGACATCGCCCCAGAGAGCCGCATCTTCCCTTGCTCTTTCTGTCCCTGCAAAGCTCCGGCAAGCGATGAAAGCACCGGATATGGGGCAGAGAGAACGAGGTCGTCCTCACGTTCCAGCATGGCGAGCGGAATGGACAGAATATCCGGACAGAGCATGCGCAGACGTGCAATCAGGGGCGATGGAGCGAGCGCTGTTCCATCGACGGCGGAAAAGTGCATAGGATACCCATAAATATTGCCGCGCCTCTGTAAAACCGCGATAGAGCTGATAACGCTCCAAAAAGCTCTGCTCATGACTCCCGCCAAAGATTGTATGCCATGTCTTCGCAAGGGATTCACGAATAGAGAGGCGGTCCGCATCCGACAGAACCCCCTGCGGCGATCCGGCACGCGGCATCGTCCCCGCATTTGCGCCGACAATATACGCTGCACGTGTTCCTGCAAGACTGTTCTGATCAAATGCCGCTAATGTGACATGATCCAACCCCGGCGGAATGAGCGAGATTTCGAGCGCATCCAAGTATCTCCAGCAGCTCCTCGAAGTCGCGGGCAGAGATGACCTGATCTCCGCTGACCTCGACCAGCTGTTCGAACAGCGCCATACAGGAAGACCAGATCTGTCTGTGCGCGGCGGCATCTGCCAGACGCCCTTCTGCATCAGCGGTTCCCCTCCATAGTTCGAGGGTTTTTGACACTTCAAGCTCCGTGAGAAAGTCATAGAGTGCCTGTGTACGCTCATACGCGGTACTTCCGTCGCGGAAAAGATTCTGCGTCAATATGGAAAGTGGAGCCGCAATACGTCTTCGGACGGAATCAAGAGCGATCTCCTCGGCAATCCGCAGTGCGTTTTTCTCCGTATCCTGTTCGCCTTCGGGGATCGTACGGCGGATAAAGTTCAATCCTCGGTGGCTGTCCACTGTTTTGCTGTACGGATTCCAAATGCCAGACAATAGTTTTCGAGCCGGTCTACGACCTCCTGCCAGTCACTGCAAATCAAGCTCTCCATATCTTGCGTCAGGACGGGAAAAATCCCGTACGCAGAGCGCGAAATACCGTATCATAGCCCCAGTTCCTCCATGCGATCTGTGCGGCAGCACGCAGGAGTTCGGCGAGCGGGTGATGTGTACCGGAACGCTTTGCATCCAGATAGCACGGAATCCCAATCCGCAAACGCAAGTGTCAGGAGATCGCCATAGGTATCTATATCGCGCACGAGTACGGCAATCTCACGATAGAGACAGCCCTCCTCCCGTGCGAGACGCAGGACATCCGCCGCCACTGCCTCCGCTTCAAACGCGAGGGATTGGCTGCCTCCACAAGTTTTAGCGCATGATCCTCTGCGGGCACAAGACGTGCATGTCCGAACAGCTGCGCCTCGACGGCTCTGAGCGAGGGCTGCTGCATGCGATGCTGTTTTCTCCATCGGGCGGATTTTCGGATCCGCCGCCGGATCGAGTTCGGCAAGGAGCTGCACCAGAGCGTGCATTGTCCTGATAGCTGCGTGCAAACAGCCCCTGTCTCCATCGTGTTTTCAGGCAGATTGATGCGAACGCGGTCTCCATCACGCTGTCCATCCATTGTTAGGCTTACATGTATAACATCAGCTGTCCGGAAGAGTGCACGAAAAACCGCCATCTCCTGCGGATTGAAAAAGTCAAATCCATCTATCCAAATCTCTGCCCCCGCGCAGAAAGGGGGCATCCCCCAGCTGTTCTGCAAGGCGTTCCATACGATCCGTCTCGATCGGTCAGGCGTCCCTCCATACGCGGAGATCGTCCATAATGAGTGCAAGCTCGCTTGAGCTTTTTGAGAAAGCCTCCCCTGCGTATGTTCGCCATCATCGGCAGTATCGCGTGACCTCGACCCAGTCGATAGCGTTTGAGTTCGGCAATGGTGCGTGCCAATGTCTCGGTAAAACCACGCTTGCGACCGATCGCGCAAATACCGAAAACGCCCTTGTTCTTCAGCAGAATGTCGCTGAGGAGGATACGTCTGCCGATATCGCTGATGCGCGGCAAATGTGCGCCCCCGGTCTCGAGGAGTACCTGCCGTGCAAGGCGGCGAAACCGAATACATAAGCCTGCAAAACCTGCGCTGTCCGTCAGCGTCTGTGCGAGGGCACGCTCTGCGGCATAGGTCATGTGCTCGGGGACGAGGAGAATACGCTGCTTGCCCAGCGGGGCGTGTGCCAGCTCTTTTGCCATCGCCGTAAGACAGGCATGCGTCTTTCCCGTACCCGTATCGGCCTATGATAAACTCGAGTTTTGCCGTCATAATGCTCAAAGCCGCCCGTGCGTGAAGCGTGCCTTACTGCCGTTTGCCGTACGCAGCACCTCGAGATGGACAGGGATACGTGCGCGCAGCTCCTCCACATGAGAGATGATGCCAACGAGTCGCCCACCCTCCTGCTGCACCTCAAGGAGCGCCCTGATAGCAATGTCCAGGGGTCTCGCTGTCGAGCGATCCAAAGCCCTCGTCAATCATCATGTCGAGGTGCATACCGCCCCGCATAGTGCTGCACGACATCGGAAAGTCCGAGTGCCAACGCAAAGGGATGCGAGAAAGGTCTCCGCCGGACAGTGCGCGAAAACACGCGGCAGTCCCGTATACTCATCGAATACATCGATCTCAGCCCCCCACCACTTTCTCTTTTCACCGCCTTCACCGTGTATGAGGCGGTAGCGCCCGCGGCTCATCATGATAAGCCGCGCGTTCGCGGCCTCAATGACATCACTCAGAATCGAGCGCAGGACGTATGTCTGGAAATGCACCAGATAGGGGAGCTTTCGCTGCCGCAACGAGGCGAGTTTGCCAATGACACGATAGCGCGCTGCACGGGGCAGCACCGGCTTTCTCAAGCGCGTCAATGTCTCCCATCATGCGCGTGTGAGCGTTTTTTGCCGCTCCGTACGGCTCCCTGCTCCCCGCGCGTGTTCTTGTACCGCTTTGATCGGCAGCAGCCCTCTGCCGCTTTGAGTGCCCTCCATATCGGGAGCAATACATCCATCTGCTGCGCTCTTCGCCTGTTGAAACAACTCCTCTGCAGCCTTTGCGCTCGCTGTCATACAGATTCAAACGCTCGCGCACCTTTTTCCAGATACGTTTTGCTGTCAGCCCACTTTCCCTCAACCGCCGCATGGTATTCTCCTCGGAGGCGAAGCTGCGCATTCCATGCAGCCGCGTACTCCGTCTGTGCCGTCTCGCGCACGCTCGAGATGCCTCCTCAGCGGCACGCAGCGCCGCCTGCCCTGTGCTCTCCGCACGCGCATGCGCGGCAGCACTTTCGCTAGCCTGCTCCAAAGCCTCCGTATATGCCCTCCTGCGCCACTTCCTCTTTCAGACGGCGAATTTCTGCATCAATTTGTGCATGGTCGCGGTATTCCTGCGGAAGATGTGCCTCAAGTGCCAGCCTGTTCGCCCTCATGCTTGTGCAGGAGATCGCGATTTTCTCTGCTTCTGCCTCCTGTGCCTGCTGATCTCACAAGCAGCTTTTTCCATTTGTTCCTTTTGTGCTTTGGCAAGCTGTGTCGTGCGTTTTCTCGATCCGTCTGTGCCGTTCTCTTAATTCCTCATCACGCTTTTGCACACGCTGCGACAGGCTTTTCCAGCGTATCAGAAGCAAGCATACTCGCTCAGCGAGTTTCTGCTCATAGGCACAGCTCTGCAGTGCACCCGTATGCTCTGCTTTTATTTTTCCAGTCAGTCTGCGCGGCTTCCTGAACCATCTGTCTCGCAGTAGAATCCACTGCTTTTGCGCATTCTTCCACCACCTGCTCAGATGGGATATCCTCCGTGTGCATGGCGGGCATCGGATGTGACAGCGCACCGCAGACGGGACAGGGAGCGCCGTCCGCAAGCGTCTCGGCAAGCCGCGCGGCACTGCCGGAGATCATAGAGGGTCTGCATCTGCCGCAGCTTCGGTTTCGCCGCTGTCAGCCAGCTCCACGGAGGACTCGCCATGTCTTCCTGTGCAGCAGCTGCACTTTTGGCTCGGTTCTGCCGCCTGCGCGTTTCAGTTCCTCCATGCGGACAGCGGAGTTCAGACAGCGCTTTCAGGCGTTCTTGCACCATGCTGAACGGCCCGCAGCGATGTCGCCAATATCAAGTGCGGCGATGCAATCTTCGTTTTCCTTTGCGCTCTATGCCGGACATCTCGATGCTGCGCGCGCTGGTGTTTCAGACGCTCCTCGGCACGCACACACACGATGCACGCAGCTCCTCTACAAGTTTTTCGGCAGGTATGGAGCTGCGTGGCGCGCTCCACATAGTCCGTGAGCACCCTGAATGCGCTCTGCTTTCTTGGTGCGCCTTCCGGCTCCTGCTTCTCCGCAGCCTCCACGTCCTCGCTGCTGCCGCATGACGCTCTTTGTGCAGCCATGAGCTGTGTCTCTGCTGTTCTTTGTCTCGTCTGTCCGGCGTTTTTCCATACTGCTGCATCGATTGCCATGTGCTCTTTTGTATGGAACAGGATGAGCACCGTTCAGCACGTTCCAATCGAACCCGGAAAATCCCGGCACAGATTCTCCCTGCGCCTCTTTCTCTGCAAAGCGTTTCTGTGCAGCCGCACGATCTTTGTAATTTTGTTCTGTCGCCGCGCCTGCCTCACGCGCACGTCGCGCATCGCACTTTGACGATCTTCAAGGACTTTTGAGTTCTTCAGCATGGCGGTCAATCGCCCTCTTTTCTGCGTTCGGCAATACGCGCGCGCAATTCATCGCTTGTGTTCAGATTTTCCGAACGAAGCATCTGGCTCGCTATGCTCGCGTTCCTCTTTTGCCGCAGCATTTTCCAGATCTATATGGACTCCCGAAGCAGGAGGCTTCTTCGAGGCGCTGATACCGCTCTGTACGAAAGATGCGCTGCAGATGGCGCTGCGATCCTTCACCTCCGCAAGGAGAAAGCGCTGAAACTGTCCCGCGGCAGGAGAACGACCTGGCGAAACTGTTCCGCATCAAAGCCGATCAGCTGACCAATCCGACCTGATACCTCGGTCACATTTCAGCTGCAGCAGCAGCTCTTTCTCACGTCCTCGCCCACCGTCCGGGAGTCGGTAGAGCTGCCCCTTTGCCGTACGCATTGTCATTTTCGTGACGCACGCTCGTATGCCGGTGAGCGCAGGATCCGCGACAGCGACGGCGATAGCCAAGCGCAAATACATACTCTGCACTTCCGTCACTCGCTCCACGGCGGTGCTGTGGAAGAGCGGAGTGTTGCACTTTTTCGGATATTGCCGCCGACTCTCCATACAGCGCAACAAATGCAATGGCATCCAGTATCGTGCTCTTTCCCGCCCCTGTTGATCCATATGGATGAGGATAGACGGGAGCACCTCCAGAGAGCTTTTTCAAAGTCCAATGTCTGCTCCTCAACGTATGAACCGAATGCCTGCAGGCGTGGTTTGAGAGGTTCTCATTCGGCATCGTACCTCCTGTTCCATCAACAATCACACGGATGAGTTCGCCGCGCTCCGCCTCCGTCATCTCGGATGCAGTCACCTCCGTAAAGAAATCGGAAAATAGATGCGGTCGGACTTACCGCGCTCGTTATGTTCGCTCACGTAGAGGAAAGGCGATTGACATTGATGTTCGGACGATAGTGATCGTAAAGAGGTTCGGATGGATCTTTGCGCAGCTTCTCGTAGTGCGGCTTGAGTACGGCATCCGTATCCGAGCAGCAGTTCTGCGCAGATATAATCATCAGCGTGCAAGCGGGTCAAACGCGTCGCTCATAATCTCTGTCATCGTGCCTTTTACAATGCGTACGGCATCATGGCGCGGCGCCAGCGGATAGAATGTATGAGATGCATGTCCCACAGCATCCAGTTCGATGGAGTTCAATGCCGCTTTTCTGATGTGCTTCGTCAGGAGTATTTCAGCAAGCGATCCCGAGCCACGAATATGATCTGCTCCGATGCCTCAGCTGCGGCGCATGCAGGATGTCCAAGCGCCGTATAGTGGTATGCCAGCAAATTCTCCGCATGTACCTGATCGCTGCCGCCCACGGAGTAGCGCATTCTCCGACTCTGAACTCTGCCCGCCAGACGACAAGGACAAGCAACAGCAACCACGCTGCGTGCCCCGGATGGAATCTGTTCGCGCGCCGCCGCACGCACAGCAAGCGCACCGTCAAAGGACGGCGTTTCATCGAGGTGAGATGCCTCACGTACGCCCATGAGGAGGATCTCCATGCAGGAGGGAGAAGCCAGACGATCGCCAAATTCGTCCGGAAAGAATCACGGGAGACTCTGCTGCGCACAACACCCGCCAACAGATGCCGGACGAACAGCCAGCTGTGCGCCAAAGTCGAGGCGCACAGCACTGTCATGTTCCGGCAATGAAGAGAACACGGATTCCCCGCTCGGAGAGCCTTGTCAGGTTGTATGTGAAGAGTTCCACCGCCTCCGGCGGCGGGATAGCGGTCATAGGACATCTCCCGCAATGACGAGGCGCGTCAGGGCGCACAGATCAGCACAGAGCGCAAGGAGTTTCCCTCCAATACATACGCCTGATCTTCTGTCACGTGCCGCTGCCCGAAGAGTTTTCCCAAATGCCAATCCGCCGTATGGATGAACCGCGCACGGACATTCCCTCATTTCATATTATGATCGCGCTTCCTCAGCAAGAATTTCCCGCGACCGATGAACTGCCGATTCCCAAGCGGTGGACGCCCATATCCATTTCTTTGCCGTCCGATGGTCCGGGCTACCGCCGGATGCCTTGACCTTGCATCGCCCACGTGCGGTCACCAGCATGATGCCAGGCGCTGCTCCTCCGTCGCACCCGTCCCTGAAGAACCCCGTCGCTGTCTTGACAAAATCCGCACCTGCCGCAACGCTGACCTCTGTTGCACGTGCGATTTTCCTCGTCTCTCGGCTGACTTGCTTCAAAGATGACCTTGACAACGACATCCCGCGCATGAGCCGCATTCGCAACGGCACGGATCTCTGCCTCGACTTCCTCCCATTTTTCCGGAACGTGCAGGCCATAGTTCCTGACCATGTCAATCTCTTCCGCACCATACTCCATATAATAGCGTGCCTCAAGCTCCTTGACCGCAGCAGGGGCTTTTCCATGCAGAAATCCAGTACTGTACAGACACGTTTTGGTGTTACGGCACAGCTCCACAGCAAGCGGAATGTCTGACGGCTGAACGCAGACAGGCAGACATTCCTGCCTAACTGCCTCCATGATCGCCGCGCACCTCATCGCTGGTCACCAGCGGATTCAGCGGGGAGGAATCAATATATCTGCTTAGTTTCATGTGCTCTCCTTTCATTCCGATCGAGCATCTCTTTGAGCGCTGCTTCGTCCAAGATCGGTATGCCAAGATCTTCTGCCTTCTGCAATTTGCTTCCCGCTGCTTCTCCGGCTACAAGGTAATCGGTCTTTTTCGAGACGGAGCCTTTACTGTGCCGCCATGAGAGGTAATGAGCGCGGTGCATTCCTCACGCGAATAGTGTCGGGAGGGTTCCTGTGATGACAAAGCTTTTTCCCTTCCAGTGATGTTCCTGCACGGACAATCGAAGCACTCTCAAAATTCACACCCCGCTGCACGGAGTTTATCGAGCAGTGCCACTCCGGATTCGGAGGAAAAGAAATCCGTGAGCTTCTGCACACTGACCTCTCCCATGTCCGGAACGGCACGAATGCGCTGCGGATCTGTACGCGCAGCCTCCCGCAATGCGTCAATGGATGGAAACGTCTGCATGAGTGAAATTGCCGCCGCACGACCGATGCCCGAGATCCCAGCCCTGTAAGCAGGCGATCCGGGGTATTCGTCTTGCTCGCCTCAATCGCGCCGAGACGATTGTCCAGCACTTTTTCTCGCCCAATCACTCCGGAGGAAATCAATTCACTGCGATGCAGGTGGAGCGAATATATATCCGCAACATCATGCAGATAACCGCCCCGTGTGAGTGCAATGATCGCCGATTCTCCAAAGCCCTTTGATATCCATTGCGTTGCGGCTGACAAAATTCAAGATATGGTTCTCCACCTCTAGGCGGGACACGCGGGATTCTGACACTTCATATCGGCAGTATCTGTCTCCCCGCACGGCATGAGATCCGCAGACGGGGCATTGATCCCCGATCACATCAGTGAGCTGTTCTCCGGGCGCTTCTCCATGACGACCGCCTTGACCCGCGGAATGATCTCCCCGACTTGTAGACGAGGATCGTATCGCCAATGCGCGTACATCAAGCGCTTGAAATATAGTCTTGATTATGGAGTGTCGCACGTTCGACGCGCGTTCCGCAAAGCTGTACGGGATCGAAGACCGCCGTCGGCGTAATGCGTCCCGTACGCCCGACGGAGAGTTCGATTGTGCGGAGAACGGCTCCTTTTTCCTCGGGGGATATTTATAGGCGATTGCCCAACGTGGTGCTTTTGCAGTTGCGCCGAGCTCCGCGCTGCGCAAAATCGTTGACCTTGACAACGGCACCGTCAATATCATGAGGAAGTTCTCCCCGCCGTGCACCAATTTCCGTAATTGCTTTCCAGACCTCATCCGCTGTACGACAGACGCTGTAATTGGCGATAATCTTAATCCCCTGCGCCCGCATAAACTCGTATGCCTCTGTATGCGAGGAAAAACTATGCCCCTCAGCACGCTGCAAATTGAATATCAAACATGGAGAGCTTGCGCTCTTTGTTACAGGAGCATCCAGCTGACGCAATGTACCAGCCGCACAGTTGCGTGGATTTGCAAACGATTTCAGACCGAGCAGCTCCTGCCGTTCGTTCACCTCTGCAAACGCAGCACGCTCCATATAGACCTCGCCGCGCACTTCAAAAATACGGCAGCGGTCTCGCGCAGCTCATCGACAACATCGCTGATGGCGCGTGCGTTCAGCGTGACATCCTCTCCCTGTACTGTGCCGTCGCCGCGTGTAATGGCACGAGCGAGTACGCCGTTCTCATAGCGCAGTGCAAGTGACAAGCCGTCAATCTTTTTCTTCGACCCGACAAATTCTGCTGTCGGAAATGTGAGAGAACCCCGTGACAAATGCACGGATTTCTTCCTCACTGAATACGTCCTGAAGGGACAGCATGGGCACACTCATGCGGGACAAGTACGCCGACCTCACGCTGTGCTGTCCCGCCCACCTTCTGTGTTGGCGAATTCTTCGTAATGAGTTCCGGATATTCCGCTTCGATCTTTTTCAGCCGCTGCATAAGCATATCGAAATCATAATCCGAAATATCGGACGCATTCTCATCATAGTACTGCTTGGAATACGTTCGGACTTTTTCGCCGCAGTTCATTCAGTTCCGCCTTAATCTTTGATGTTGCTCATACTGCCCTCACAGCTTCAAAATGGGTGCATATTTCTGCACGAACTTTGATGCCTTCCCGGGAAAAGGCAATCGTGAGTTCCGCTTCTTCCCCTCACCGCTGATTGCGTACAATGCGTCCATCGCCCCATTTGCTGTGTCGCACAGCATCTCCCGCCGTGAACTTCGCGGCGGCGTCGGGAACGAATCACGCTCCCGTCTGCCGCCGTATGCTGCGGCGGTGGAGCTCATAGGCACGCCGCGTACCAGATGTCCCGCGCCCCCAAACATCGGAGCGTTGCGCGTATGGGCAGATTCCGCGAAGAAATCCGCCGCCTTGTGTTCGACAAGCTCCTCCGGAATCTCAGCAGAAAGCGTGAAGGACGAGAACAGTTCCGTCCGCCCATATATCGTCCGCTGGCGTGCATAGGGTGAGATAAAGGCGCCGCTGCGCACGCGTGATGCCAACGTAGCAGGTGCGTCGCTCTCCTCGATCTCCATATCATCGAGCAGCGTACGCGAGTGTGGGAAAAGCCCTCCTCCATCCCCAGCCATAAATACCGCCGAAATTCGAGGCCCCTTTGCCGCATGGAAGGTCATGAGGGTGACATTGCCGTCCGATTGTTCCGTCTCATCCACATCGGAGATAAAGAGATCTGCGCGAGGAAATCCTCCAAAGACCGTTCTCTCCTTCTTCCGCCCCATCCTCGAAGTTCTTCGCCACGCTGATGAACTCTGCGCAGATTTTTCGAGGCGATCGATTATCCTCCTTTTTGTCCTCTCTCAGAGGGCAGCAGCACACCCCGATTCCTCGATCATGTCTTCGACGATCTCATGGAGAGGACGCGTTCCCACCCTGTCCCATAAAGGTAAAAATCAGTGCGGCAAAAATCCTCAAGTGCTGTCTTCACCTTCGCGGAGAGTTTTGGGATCGTACTGAGCAACTGAGCTGTCTGTGATGAGTTCAAAGAGTGAGATGCGATATTCTGCCGCAGTCTCCATCATGCGTCCAAGGGAGGTCTGACCGAGTCCGCGCTTTGGGACATTGATGATGCGCAGCGAGACTCAGCGTATCACGCGGATTGTAAATGACGCGCAGATAGGCAATAATATCCCTGATTTCGCGGCGGTCATAGAAAGCGTACAGAGCCAACCATCGCATAGGGGATGCCGGTCGCATAGAATGCTTCCTCGATATTGCGGGACTGTGCATTCGTACGATAGAGGACAGCGATGTCGCCATACTTGACATGGAACATCGTATGCAGACGCTTCCACCTCCACGCACGATGTAGGACGCTTCATTCTTTTTCGGTCGCTCCTCGTAGATGGTGATGGGATCGCCTGCGGATTATCCGTCCAGAGTTCCTTCTTCTTGCGGGTCAGGTTATTCTCAATCACAGCATTCGCCGCTGCAAGGATGTTCTTCGTCGAGCGATAATTCTGCTCGAGCAGGATCACGGTTGCCTCTGGATAGTCACGCTCAAAGTTCAGGATATTCCGCATATCCGCGCCGCGCCAGCCGTAGATGGACTGATCCGCATCGCCGACCACGCAGATATTATGGTGACCCTCGGCAAGCAGCTTGGTGATAGCATACTGCGCGCCGTTCGTATCCTGATATTCGTCCACGAGAATGTGGCTTGAAACTATTCTGATACTTTGCTCGTATTTCCTCATTGTTTGAGAGCAGTTCCACCGTCAGCATCAGAAGATCGTCAAAATCCAGCGCATTGTTTGCCGCAGTTTCGACTGATAGAGTTCATAGACCTTGCCACCTGCTCTGCAAAAGAAAATCCGTCGCCTGTGCCGCAAACGCCTTGACATCACAAACGGTTCTTCGCATCCGAGATGTGCGACTGCACTGCCCCGGGCAGTGTGTGTTTCTCGTCAATGTTCAGCTCCTTTGGGGCATTCACGAGATCAGCCTATCGTATCCCGAGGCATCGTGAGTGACAGAAATTCTTCGCACACGTCCCCAGATATCCAATCTCCGCGCCAGGAAGCGGGCACGAACGACGGAACGTACTCAGCCAGACGCCGTGTGCGGAATCTCCAATCAGCGTAGTCTATCACGTCACGCATTTCGCGTGCCGCCTTAATTCGTAAAGGTGATGGCAGAAGAATACGCACGGCGGAACGCCATGCTCCAACAGATTAGCAATGCGGAAGGTCGGTGCGCGTGTCTTCCCGGAACCCGCGCCCGCCACGATGAGACGCGACCATCGATGCAGTGCCAGCAGCTCGCCGCTGCGGCTCAGCCCTGTTCTAGCGACAGATCCATGTAGGAACTCCTATCTGTGATTTCTCACAATAAGAAAGGCGGGGCCGCCGCTATGGCAAACTCCGCCCCCGCCGTCATATCAACATATTTACGATTTGATGCGCTAACCGCTACAGAGAGTGGTGGGATAATCTGCTTCTGATACGCGACATAACGCCCGGCAGATAGAGTGCGACCCGCTCGTATCCTTGCGGATACCCCTCACCGATCAGCGTGCGCGGCGCGATCCCAGAAAAGCAGATAGGTTGCCCTCCTCGAGGATGTTCCGTAATCGCTGACGAGGTCTCGCATCAAAAGCCCTCTGCATCACAGATACTCTTTCATTGCGTCGAAGTTTCATCCTCTTTTGCCATAATTTCCTTTGTATTTATCCATGACGTGAGTGTCTGGCTCGCACAACAACACGATAGCCGCCAATGGTGAGCTCCTTGAGATCATTGCAGCACAATCTCCATCAGGTGTCATATTACCCACACTCGAGCCCGCTCTTGAGCATCTCGAGGCCATATGTGTTCAAGTCAACATTTCGCACGTCTGCAAGACGCTCTGCGACTGCTTTATCCTACAGAGCAGGCCGGAGACTTGAAAGAGCACCGTGTCTGAAATGATCGCCGAGAGCAGCAGGAGCGCAATCGATGGAGGAATGTCAATGTCGTTCTGCCAATGCATATTGGAGACAATCCTGTTGCCGTGCAGCCGACCGGGCTCCGCATGCGTGTAGATCGGCTCGCTTGTACTGATCCACCGAAACGATGGGTATGATCGATGATCTCAACAATTGCTTCGCTATCAGACCCTCAACACGCCCGATTGCGCGCTGCCAGATCTACGAGAATGACCTGTGCCGGTTCGAGACCGCAACGGGTCGATCACGGCTGACGAGACCGACGATGCGGCCGTTCTCGAGAACGGGGTAGTTACGGAAGTTCGTCTCCTCCATCGTGTGCCCTTTGATATCAGACGGAAGATCAAGCGGCCCGAAGCGAGACCAGGGTTGTCGTGCGCATGATCCGACTGAATCGGTACACACCGATTGATGAGACGCGCACAGTATAGGTATCATAGCTGAAAGTACGAAGATGTTCGTGTTTCTGCCTCCTCAATTTGACTGCAGGCGTGAATACGTCCCCCGTCACAATTAGGCATGCAATCCCTTTCTCTATACATGCAGAATTGTTTCTGTATGACGATCTCCTACGAGAACGATGTCATTCTCCTGATGAGCTTGTGAAATGAAATCCACACCAGCACACGAATCTGTCCCTTGATCGTCTCGCCCTCTTCTCCTGCAACAAGCACATTGCCGTCTGTTGCACGGATGATGTCACGATAGCGCACGCGCATATCCGAGAGAGATTTGTCATGCCGAGCTCTTTGAAAATGGCGTTTTGCCGGATCGCTGACGAAACGACACTCAGCAAAGGATTCCTGTGCTGTCAGTAACAGGAATCGAGACGCATATCATTTTTCGCGCAGGACTTCGCCCAAGTGCGCGCGCGGTAGCGTCGCGACGGACAACAATCTTGCAGTCCATCGCAACAAGTCCTTGACACGCGGATAGAGATCTGGAATGAGAGCGGCTGTTCCGCATGCGAAATACTCCAATGCGAGATTTTTGTCTCCTTATTCACCTTTCAGCACGCGTGCCGCAGCGGCGTGACACCCATCGCCTGTTTCAAAATGTGCGTATCAGACCGCCGGAAGCTAAAATGGAATCTGTATCCGGATTGCAGTCCAGCGGCATAAATCCGGCTTTGGTAACGTTCAAATGATACCTCCCTATCGCAACCCAGAGTTGGCGCATGCTTTGACTACCATTACAACATACTCACGGATATGATTCAATTCTTGCAAAAATAAAAAGATGTCGGCGTATCCAAAAGGAAAACACAAAACATCTGTTTTGAGCATCATCACGCCTCAAACGCGTTTTTGATATGATACACGCTCCAATCACTGCCGGCTGCGCACAGATCTCAAGATATCAAACACGGCATGAAACTGTTTTCCATATGATTCATTCACCCAGATACCAATGGGCTGTTTGTATAATCTTTGTCAGCCTGCTGCTGTAATGAACGGCCTCTGCAGGAAGTTCCATAGCGAAGACTGCTTCGGTGTTTTCACTCGGTAAACACCAGCTAGCCCACGGCTGATCATCACGCAATAATATCAATCTCTCCGACCTTTGTGCGATAATTGCGCGCGAGTATACGCACCTCTTCGAGGAGACATATTGTGCGGCGCATGGGACCCACCTTGATCTCCAGCGATTTTATTATTGCGCATGCCGATCTCAGCATGGCGATCGATCGATAGACATGTGCCAGTACTTCGGCAACGCAATCGATGATGAGCTCAGGGAGGGATCTGTCGATCAGTCTCAAGTGCCATCAGCATATTGACAAGAGACTTGTTTTGATAAACGGGAATACCATTTTCGCGCCTCGTACCCAGAATCCGATCTGCCACACAAGGGGAGCGTCCTCTCGCTGTTGCTGTCGAGGGGCGCATCCTTATTTACGTCATATTTGATTGCAACGGCACGTTGTTCTGCTCGACCAGGATATCCTCGACAGGCGAAGCATCCTATCCTACTTTCCGCCATGTCTCACCCGTCCTTGTGCCCTAGATTGCACCCTTGTATTATACGATTCTTAGCGGCGTTTTCTTCCCGGTCAAGAATGGCGGTGGGATAGGATCATCACCATCAGTTTGGTGGAAGAAACGCCGTTCCCCGATTCGCACTCAATCTGTACGCCCTCGGCGATGAGCGGACGTACCATCCATGCTCTCTCGTATCTGATCGAGCATGTGTCAGGAACTCCCAAGCCGCATCGGCATCTGAGAAAACAGAGGCTGCATCTCTGGCATGGTTTTCATCCGCAATACTACGGTTGATGAGTTCCACCTACGTGCCGATATTGTCCATGCTTTGCAAGCTGAATACGGAGCCATGCTTTCCCTTCTTGACACGCCCAGTCTCTCATCCTGGTGTGATTCCGTCGCGCCATGAATATACGTCAGGATATTCCGAGTGCATAAAGAGAGGCATAACAAAAATTCGCAGAGCTGCTATCCCTGCTGTGGTGCGGCATCTTCCTCCAGGTGCAGTGCAGCATAGTGGAATTGCGAGAGCCGCAACGTCTCTCCCCGCACGTTTGTACTGTCTCCGCTGTCCATGCCACGTGTCTACCGGATCAGACATCTGCATAAACGCCCATGAGACGTGGGAATCTGCATCTGCTGCTCAGGGCGCCGCCTGACGCACTGTACCGGAATATTTTTGCTGTGTCAGCTGAATGAGCTGCTGCAGCTGCTTTGCATCCGTCTCACTCAGGGTTTGCTGCGTCCATTCACAAAGTTTTGCAGAATAAGTGTCCTACGTTGACTGAGATTTTTCATTTTGCAATAGTGTCTGTGCAAGATTCCGCAGACATTCATCGTCTGCTGAGCATTTTTCTGCGTTCTGTTTGGCGATTCTTGAAATCGTATTCTGCATCTCAGGTGACTTTTGCCTGTTCGGAACTTTGTTCGGGAGCTCCCTCCTTATTTGAAGAGCTGTTTCGTGATACCGAAGATGATGCATCTTCGTCTGCAGACTCATTTGAGGGGCTCTGTAGAGGTGATCCCGCATTTTGAGCAGAGACGTGGAGGCGTTGTTGTTCAGCGCAGCCATTAAGTCAGCCTGGCTTCGGCGGTGTACTGATTGACGTATTCTGCGCGGGCTGTGATTGACCGGACTATTCTGACTTGCTGAATCTCTGCTTGTGGACGGCCTTCCTGCCCAGACGTTGAGGGAACTTTCTGTAGCAAATTCGATGCCGTATTACTTTCTTTTCCCATGGATCAGACGAGATTTGCTCCTCGTGATGCAGCAGTTTCTCCTGACGCAGCAACACTTTGTCTGCCCTCTGGCAATTTTCCAGAAGGGTTGGATTTTTCTGTCCCTGCCGACAGGGATTGCGTACGCTGGATCTCCTGGTGCAGGCGGCTGTACTCCCCCATCTGCACACTGTATTCTGTGAGATGTTTGCAGAGTTGGACGAAAGCTGCGTATTCTGCACTGGCGTATCGAAGTGTATTCTGAACGCTGTTTCCTGAATCGTCGCTGGCACTGAATTTGCATTCAGGGGCGGCAGAAGAAGGACGCGCCTCCTGATTGACTGCAGGGGACTGGTTAATGACAGACGGGTATTTTCGCTGTATCGGCATTCTGCGGCACCTGTTGTGCAGTACTTGTGTTATCGCGCGGCATAAGGAGCTGCACAAGCTGGTTCAAAAAGGAAAGTGAAGTCGCTCCTGCACCACGAGCAGATGCGGCTGCTGATGTTGTTCCTGTGCGTTCAGCTGCGAGGAGGATGTCTGCAGCTCTTTTGGCAGAAGCTCTGCATTTCCTGTATCAAGAAGTTGAAACGCCGCTTTCGTCAGCATAATCGGCTCGAATGTCGCCAACTCCCGTGCCAGTGCGCTCTTTTTAATCCGCTGAGAAGCGCTGCAAATCATCTCCGACCCGTGGTATGCTGTCCCCGTTTCTGCCATCGTGCCCAACTGATTGAGCACACGTGCCAGAGTTGTCAGCTGATCGGTTGAGAAGCGCGCTGACTGGCGGCGGTATCTCTAGTCCCTGCCCCAGAGTCGTTTCAATGGAAAAGGACTGGCGTATCATATTCTGAATGACTTCTTTGAGTTCCTGCGGCATCTGCTGTACATTCGTCTGCTGACGTCCGCTGATCTTCGATAAGACCTCCGCCATGTGATCAATAGCTGTTTCGATTGAGACATTCGTCCGTTGACTGAATGCGGCAGACGAATCTCCGCCTGATCTCCGCGGCTCTGAACACCTTCGGTCATTCTTCCCTGCGAAATTGGAGGAGCAGCTGGTATTACAGGGGATGCTGTTGTTGTGTTTTGCTTCCATCGACACGGTGTTCACTGCCTTTTCTGTTATTATGGAATCACTGATAAATTTAGCATGGAAACGTATTGGTTCAAATGACTTGCGATGGATAGGGCACACTCCGTATTTTCGAATTGCATCGATATGCTCACGCGTTCCATAGCCTTGTGCTGTGCAAAGCCATAGTTTGGATATTCCCTATCGTAATCTTCATCAGACGATCACGCGTCACCTTCGCTAGAATGGACGCCGCGCTGCTATCGAGGCCGACTTGGCGTCTCCCTTAATGATGGACTGCGACGGCATGGGTAGTTTTGGCAGTTCGACAGCATCAATCAATACCTCTTTTCGGTGCAGGAGAAAGTCTGGCAATCGCCTCATACATCCCCATCCTGGTTGCCTGCAGGATATTCATACGATCAATCGTTTCTGAATCGACCAGTGCAACATGATAGGAAACGGCTGCATCCATGATCTGAGCAAAGAGTTCCTCACGCACAACATGTGAGAGCTTCTTCGAGTCATTGAGACGAGGCAAATGATAATCCAACGGCAGAACAACTGCTGCGACAGAAACAGGTCCTGCAGGTGGCCCCACGTCCAGCCTCATCGACACCGGCAACAATCGTACGTCCCGCCTGTGCGGCAATACGCTCATACATATACATTGTGTGGAGTCGTTCGCGTTCTCTTTTTCACGTTCATAGCGACGAAAGGTGTCTGCACAGATTTTCGAGAATCGCTTCGACAGGATTCAATAAATTCTTCGGTGATTTCACCTTGACGAAATACGTTCTCTATTTCTTTTATCGTCATTTCGCTATTTCCTTTACCGCACTCGCTTGTCAGGGGGCACTCGGTAAAACATCAATATGACTCTTCCCAGTCGTCCGCTGCGAAAAATCTGTCAGTACAATCTGCTCAGCCTTTTCATAGTCGATCTTTTCCGCCGGCACGCAAACAGCCGCGGTTGCGTCCGATGATCTCGAGCAACTCCAAACCACTTGTCAGTTCCTCATCCAGTCGATATCGTTCCTTGAGATCGGACGGGGACTTTATGCGAAGCGTATCCAGAAGCAGGAGGACAACGCTGACACATCGTAGACATTATCGTTGATCGCCCCGTGAACGCGAGGTGAAGAGCCGCCTGCTGATCTTCAAACTTCGGCCAGAGAATTCCCGGCATGTCGAGAAGCTCCAGCTGCGCGCCGAGGCGAATCCACTGCTTCGCCCGTGTAACACCGGGGCGATTCTCGACCTTCGTTTTCGCCCCCGACAGACGATTGATGAGAGAAGACTTTCCCACTTTGGAATTCCAGGATCATGCAGCGTGCCGCGCGCGCCTTTTGCTCCGTGCTGTACAAGTTTATCCGTTTTGGGCTTCGCACATTTCGCAATTGCCTGAACGAGGTTCCTTGACGCCACGTCCCTTGACTGCATCGACCGGAACCGCCGTAACTCCTTGTTCGGCAAAATGTTTGACCCATGCGCGCGTTGCCGTCTCATCCGCAAGATCAGCTTTATTAGGGACAATAACGCGCGGCTTCCCTCCAATGATCTCACGCAGTATAGGATTCGCAGAACTCATCGGAATCCGTGCATCGAGAAGTTCCACCACCACATCGACGAGTTTCAGATTCTCCTTGACCAAACGCTCCGCCTTGCGCATGTGCCCTGGGTACCACTGGAGGCTTGGAATATCGATTATGTTGTCATTATCAGTCATTATATATTTTCCTTTCGAGGGCATGATTTTACTGGGATTTATTGTCATATTGGAATGTATAAAATGAGAAAATCATAATTCATCATTATCAATACTATATCATATTTTAGACTAAAACCCACAAACGGGAGACAAATGGGAGACAAGCTCGTAAAACGGGAGACAAACAAAAATAAGCCCCGAAGCCGTAGCCCCGGGGCGATGATTACACCTATTATGTTATACATGACCGTCGCGCCCTTATATCGGGAACCGTCAAAATGCGCCAGTGCCTCAAAGCGTCCATGCTCGTAGCCGACGGTCGATGAGCGCCTGCCGTCAATCGACGGATGCGCCCGCCCTTGATGCGGTGATCTTTGCGGAGGTTGATTTTATACATCGACCTTCTGCTCCGCTGCCGGCAGCTCTTTGCCGTCCTTATCCCTTTGTGATCGGCGTGACAACGGTACGATCAGACTTCTCCCGCGCCGCCCGTGGCAGTGTCGGTGCATCCTCCCTGATCTGACGCTCAACGACCTGCACGGCACGCTCTACCGTCGGTGCGGTGACATGGTAGGTTACCGCAGGAGCACGCTGTCCCGTCTGTACCTCAGTAAGACGTTTTGCAGGGCATCCGCATTGGCGCGCGAGATATCGAGCTGCGTACGCAACGCCTTAACATCCTGCGTCTGCTCCCGCGTCATGACGGCGGGCTTTTCGGCGGTTGTCTGCCCGATACGGAATGTCGGCCAATGGCGTATGCGACGTGCCAATGAGTAGAATGCACAGGGTCACCAGCACGGCCGTTTTTGTTCGAGTTCAATAATCTATTCATTATTCATGCCCTCCTTTTCAAACAAAAAGCAGCTCTTCTAAAGCTGCTTAAAAAGTATTCTACTTCTCAGATTCCCTAGACCTGCACAAACGCACAAAATCTTCAGGGGTATTCATGTGCTTCTTTGATTTACAGAAATAACACCATAAATATCTGCCCCTTCCAAACATCACCACATTGATATTGAAAATATTACAAGGAATCCTTTCTGAACCCATGCAGCAGGCACCCAGAAAAATCATGAAAGTCGGATGTACATAAAGCAAGTAATATCGATATAGATAAACCTAAATTACTGATAATCCCTGTTTTATTTTCTCATGTCCTTCTCAAAGTCTCTAGCATATAGTGTAAGGGTCTTCTGTAATGGTAATAATGTTTTGTTGGGTATTCTCAAAATATGTAAGCTCAGGAGATCGGTTTGAAAAAGCGTCCCATTATTTTTAGGAACTGTTAACTCCGCTTCTGTGTTTGCTAGAAACACTTGATCCGGAAATTTTTACTCATGGCCTTTCTCCGCCTTTTTCAACTCTTCCAGCACTCCCCAATCACACCTACTGCATGCAAAACTCAAATAGCCACATTGAGTACAAACAACAGTAGCAGCTGGTATTGTACGCCCGCTCAGAACAAAAGTTACTAAGACTTGTTTGTATTAGCGAGCAATTAACCCATCAGCCAATATAAACCGATTGTTGCCACACTGACATGGAAGCATCGCACCTCTTTCTCCAGCGTCTTTTTGGATTTTAAGTTTAACTTCTTCAGGCATCTTATCAGGGGCATACTGAAGCATAGAATCGTTCATGGTATCGCCTCACAGTTATTGATCTACGAACAGATTTTATCGCCTTTTAATGAATAGCAAAGTCTTATAAAGCACTCTTTATCATCTCCCTTAAAGAAACGACCTCGAAGACCTGTGACGAGCGTTTACGAGTCGTTTCTTATTTTATACAAACAGACTATGCCGCAAAGTCCGTCACGCCGCGCGCAATCGCATCGGGCAAAATCGTCCTGCTGATCGCGCAGGAGTTCCGCATCGCCCTCGTTGTCAATAAAGGCAAGCTCACGCAGGACAGCTGGCATATCCGTACTTTTCACACCCAGAGATCCCTACGGACTTTCAGTCCGCGATCGACTGTTCCGAGACCGTCGACGATCTGCTGCTGGATGCACGCGCCGAGCTTGTTACCCTGCTGCACTACCGTACAAACAAAGTCTCCGTGCCGCATGCAGAACCGTTGAAATGCGTTACAGTGGATGCTGATGAAGATGTCCGCACCGCTTGCATTGGCCGCGCTCGTGATTGCATAGAGGTCGTCGTCCTGCATGTTGCCAACGACCTCCACACCTGCCGCCACGAGGTAATGTTCTGACAGGTCAGCGACGCTCTTTGCCACGTCGCACTCCGAAGTCCACACCCGCAGGCGCCGGGGTCGGGTTGCCGTTCGGTGCATGACCGGGGTTCAAAAATACTTTCATTTGTTCGTTTCTCCTTCTTCATCCTTCGTTTTTCAGCTGTTCGAGGGTGTCGCGCAGCTTCTTTGGCACGGGTACGCCCGCGTTTGCCGCATTTTCGAGGATTGATAACCCTCATTACCCAGGAAAAACCAGATAGCGACGGTCTGTACGACCGTCTGACTTGCTCGCCTGGTCGACAAAATGCGCAAGCGATATGAGGAGCAGGATCATGAGTCTTTTTGGCAATCCCTCGAAAATCCCCTTGCGGCTGTCAAGTTTCATACGTCGGGATTGATGTACGCGGCCAGGAGGCCGGATATGTAGTCAATCACCATCGCAAAAGACAAGTGCCTCCAGGATCCCATTCCATCCGAGGCTATACGAGCATATCGACCCTACCGCAGACACAATAGCCCCTCATTCAATCTGCACCTGCGTCGGAATGAGTCCGCGCAGAAACACCAATACCTCTGTCAACATTGACCATCTCCTTTGCTTGTAGCATACATCAAAAAGCACGCTCAGTTGGCGTGCTTTTTTTCTGTGACTCTTCTTTGTCCATTTCTGCCGCATCTTGGGGTTTCCGCTTTTTCTGCATCCGCTTTGTCGAGAATTTGTGTGCGGATGTAGTCCGGACATTTCTTGTTTCGGCAGCGCTCCTTCTCATCGAGTTTACGCAGGCAGAATATACACCTTTTACGCATTTGTCAGTCCCTCCAATGCTTTTCTGATAAGCGCCGAGCGCTTTATCCTTCTCAGCTTTGAGTTCGGCGATAAGATCTTCATCTCCATCTGCCATCGCTGCGACAATCTCATTATTGAGTTCCCAAAACACGCTGTATACAGAGGTGCTGTTATCACTGCCTCCCATGGGATGTGTAGGAGCAGAGACATTTGC
>BNJS01001154.1_pt1 | contig 103071 bp, 128 predicted proteins | sample 8540461 | NCBI WGS metagenome assembly BNJS01 (sample SAMD00202454, study PRJDB9452) | human saliva metagenome | isolation source: human saliva | place: Japan | reverse complement strand
GCCGGACATCATGATGACCGGCATGGTGTGGCGAACGGCCCGACGATGCGCTAACGGGCTGACGCCATCGGTGTCCAGCATCAGATAATCCAACGGCACCGGGTCCATCGGGTGGCCGTAACCTCGCGTTACACGCTGCCTGTTTCAGCCAGCGCGTGACGGCTGCCCTGTCTGCCAGGATGCTCGAGCAGCTCGCGGATGCCATCATCGTCGACACCAGGGTCTCAGCCATTTCTTTTCCAACAATCAACATCTGTCAGCAGAAACACGGAACCTGCCACCGTCGCGCGGCATTGCAGACCAAGCCGACCGATGTCCTGACGATCATGCCACCTCTAAAATTGTCTGCTGCTTACACTGTTCACAAGCAGCCGCCGATGTGGCACCACGAAACAACATTTCCGTGCTGGCGACGAGATTCTTCCGATATGTATGCAACAACCCGGCGTCGTGGTGATTTGCCGACTTCGATATCGTTCCCTCATCGTTCTGAACGATGCTTTCACGATAATGATCGGTCGTTTACCAACTTCTGGCTGACGGCGGGCGCGAACGCGGGCCCGCTGGTCCGGCAGGCCGGGCCACGGTCCTGACGCCCAGCCGGACACCACCACTGCACTGGCCTGCTGCATTGTCGGATCAGGGTGGGTGCTGACCTCAATCATCCGGACGTCCTGCTGCCGATCAAGCACTCACCGGAGTTCTTCAGCAGATTGTGAGATAACCGCCGCGGCTTTCGCCATCTCCATGATCTTCCGGGACCGAGTTCAACCGGCAGCCGACGCAGGGTGGGATCGAATCACGGTGTAGAAGCCAGCACTTCGGGTAACAGCTCGTTCCGGGATCCCAGCGACTCCAGCTCCAGCGGCGAACCGGGCGGGCGTAGTCGGGTGGTCGACCGCGACGCTTCGGTGCATTGTTACGGGTGACGATGTTGCGGGTGTTGCAGATGAAACGAATCCTGCTCGGCGCCCGAGCGCCTTCCAGCTTCGGCACAGGCGCTCGGCGGCCAGTCGATGTGGGCGTGAGCGGGTTTCTTGATCTCGTGAGCCCGGCCAGGTCAGACACCACACTGAACGTGGCACGTTGTGCCGACACCACATCCGTGATAGCTCGTCAATGACCAACATGGTCTCCGTCGACTTCCAGCAGCGTTTTCCTCGCACCAGCAGCGTCCCCGCCCTGCCACGCGTGCTTCCTGTTGGATTCCGGTCGGCGCCGATGTTCATCGCTGCCGGGTGCCACTTTCACGTGTCCTGACGCGTCGCCGAACGTACGGGGCGATCTCGCTCAATTCGCCCAGGCTTCCCGTGGCATGCCGGCGCTGTGACGGTGTGCCCACTTCCGGCGCGGTCTCGGCTCATGGTTTGACCATGGTTGACGCACCGGTCGGCGGGCCGCCGGCTGAGGTTCAGCCGCGCTGGCCAGTCCGGGCATTATGCTCCAGCCAGCCGGGCCACACCGCCCCTGACGCTTCGCCTCTTCAGCGTGACGCATCATGGCGTTGAGACTGCGTGAAACAGCTCGTCGCCACGGCGTAATCCTTCGGGGCCGGTCGCCTTCGGCCACCGGCACTGATTCCGGCCTCGGCGTGACAACGGGATCGTCCAGCCGGCCAGCGGGAAGGCGGCTGCGATAACCGAAGATGGTGAGCAGGACCCGGTGACGGTGTGACGCGGAAGATGCGTTTGGTCCTCGTCGTGACATGACAGCTCCACAGTGGTCGCCGAGCCCTGCACGGCCTCGGCGTTCTGGGCCAGCGCCGTGGGTGCAGGCTGCTGCAGGCTACCGAAACGCGGCTCCTCGCGCACTGTCGGAAATGATGAGCTGCCATCACCACGCGCGCCGTGGTAACCTCGGTCGGGTTGTCCTCGCGCGGCTCGTTGCCTTCGATAAGCCGCAGTGATGGGGCCGGGCGTGCCTGGCGATGCGGTGGGTGGCGAGAACAGATCTGAACACCAGGGCAGCATGGCGACGCCGCTGCTCTGGATGATCGTCCGCCGCTTCGGTGAGATCGACTTCAAATGCCAGCCCTTCGCGCACGCGATCGAATTCTCCAGACTGTTAACGACAGGCCGTTTTGGGTGAGATCGGAGGCGACCCATGCGTCCCTTATTTTCGATCCCGGCAGCATAGATCCAGGGTGTGCCAGGCTTCAGGCCCGATTCCAGTGCCCGCTCCGTAGGGCACGTCGAGCGCGTTCGATGGAGCGCTCCAGGAACTGGACGGCAATGAATGAGTAAACGGGACCGGAATGACGGTCTCATCAGCACGAAGCCAGCGCCAGCCGAACCATCGGGTTCGAACAGCACTGCGGGCTTCGCTACATCGGCAAGGCCGTTCGATGGCCCGCACGGCCAGTGCCTGCGGCCACGCCGATGTTGAACTACAGCAGAGGCAGTGCTGCTGGAAAAGACTGTTGTTGATGCTGACCGGGGCCGGCAGCAGGCTGGACGGCGGCAAAGCCACCGACAGCACCAGCGCCGATGGGACCGAACTTTACGAACGCGGGTGATAAATTTGGTCGGTGACAGCTGAGGGCCTTTCCATTCCGATTGGGATTCCGGTCGAGGTCGATCCAGCGCGGTGATGGGTGCGGCAGGCCGGCGGGCGGTGTCCAGCCGCGTCGAGACGCACGATGTATTCTTCACCGGCGATAAGCCACGATGGTGATGACCGACCGGTCGCGCCGAGCGGTCATCTGGGTGATCTTCATCCAGCGTAGCGTAAGTTCGCCTGCGCGGCGGGTGAGCCGGTGTTGCCGCGTGAAGCGCGTATGGGAAAGAACGCGCCACTCCCGTAGCGGCCGCGCAACCGCCTTCTTGTTGAACCAGAACAAGCCGTGACCTGTGGTCTCGAGCTCAGTGATGAAATGCGAACCACACGAGACGGCGATCACCCCGGGGCCGCGCGCTGGTCGACGGCGGCTGTGCCGAGGCAACACAACACCGTCGTCGGGTGAAAGTCGAGTTGGTCTTCACCGCCATCGATTGCCCGGCCAGGGCGGGCATGCCTGTAACAACAGCGCCGCACCTGCCAACGTCTGGAAACACGACACCACCTTCTTTTGATGCTTCATAACAGCGCGTGAAAAAATCGCTCATGTTCGCGCAGCTCGCTTATACGGGGCAACGGCTACCACGCCTTGGGGCCAGTCGGCCCAGCCGAGCCTGTGGGATACCTCGCGCTGCCACCGGCAATCACCTGTCTTGATGCCAGCTGTCTCTTTCCTCTACTCCCAGGAAAAGATGTAAGAACATGTTGCACATAAAGCAATGTCACCACCACCCTGGCAGGGACACCCAGCAACGGCAGAAACTCTCCAGGAGCCGCGCCTGCGTGGCGGAAAAATAATGTATGCGACGCTGTGGCGATCGAAACTGCGTCGAGGATAACCTGACCGAGCGCTTCTGCGGGGCATCCAGCAGGATCGGTCGACCAGCCATCCCTGCTGGGGTCTCCGGCATCGGCTGCCAACACGCATGAGCGCCCCAGGCGGCCCCAGCGACGCCTGTTCAAAGAGGCCGGGTGTCATGCGCAGAACCTCGGTTCGGCACGGCATCACTGCGACGCAGCGCGGCGCAGGCGCCGAATTATTCGTAAATTATGGATGCACGATCGGGGTCGTGTCGAAACTGCAGACACTCGCAATCGCGCCATCTCGAGCGGATGCTGCCGTCTTTCCGCCAGGCCTGGGCATCCCGGGATCGCTTCACCGGGCTGAGGATCGACAGCTGGGCCCACTGGGCCCGATGTCTGCCACACTCATCAGGCCTCGGCAAAGCGAATGCGATCACCGGCAGGGCCTGGTCCAGCACCAACCCGTCCCTGCCCATCCAGACGAAAGCAGGCACGGCTTCCTGAAACCGCGCAACCACCGGCAGCCGCCCACCCGACGGTTGGCCTGGGCTGACGGTGCCGCGCGACGCTGATGCCGTGAGATCTCTGGCGATCGGGCCAGGCTTGCCACCAATACCAACCGGGATGGTTGAAGCGAACTCGTCGACGGGGCTCGACCATCGAGCTAACGCTCGCGTTACTGGCGCGACGCAACGTGCGTTGATGGGCTCCGGCACCGGATGCGCTGCCGGACGCTGCCATTTGACGGACGATGCGATCGATGACCCGACGGCACGGCGGCGGGCATCGATGAGCTGGGCCATGCCCGCGCCTGCCGGAGCGCCGCCCGGCAGCGGGGCTGGCGACGGTTGAAAGCGCTCACCAGCCAGGCCCGCGCAGGTACTGCTGGCGGGTGGCGATCGCCAAACCATGTTGCGCCACGGCGCAGCAGACGCGCTGGGCGTTTCACGCGTGTCGAGGATCCGATATACTCGTCCAGATGGGCACCGGCCGCGCCTGGGACACCACAGCCTGCCCACCAACTCATCGGCGGGGCGGCGCGCGGTACCGAAACACAGAGGCCGGCCAGTGACCTCGTGCGGTTTTCTCGTCCGGAGCCGGGCTGCGGTCTGGGCGACGCATCTCCTCATCGATTCGGTGGCCACGGCCTCAGGCCCGCCTGCTGGATAGTTCATCGCCGAGCGGCGCACCCTTTCTCGGTACTGGGGTTGCGTGGGCTGGGTTGACTAAACTGCCCGCCGGTCAGCGGATCGCGATCATCATCTGTCTCGGGTGTGCTGCTCCGTAGTACCATGCAACGGAATGCCCGACATAGTGCTGGATCTTCTCCAGCGCCTGAAGCCAACGGCGCGGATCGCCTGCGATCTCGGCGGCGCCCAACCGGTCGGCCTCAGACTTTCGCGCGCCGCGGGCTGGCCGCTCTGGATGAGCAGGCCAGCGGCATGGGATAACCATGTGATCGAGGCGATGAGAGGTTGGTGGACGCCTTCCTCGTCACGACACCATAAGTGGCGGTTGACCAATGCCGAGATGGCGCGCCGCCATGGTGGCAGATGATGAGAATGAGGATGTCGCGGTTACTTCCGTGGACGCTCGTGCGCCATCGCGCCGCCGCGCACCTCGCCGAGCGCGTTGAACAGACCTGCAACAGGCCGTGGTGGCTGCCACGGCGGCGTTCTGGGTTTGACCCGTAACTGCGGGCGTTGAGCGCATCTCGTCGATGGTAGACGCGCGGCATGACCAGCCCGCTGGGCCGGCTCTGCACGGTCTGGTGGTTTACGGCGCGGACGCGACGCATCGACCTCACCGGGCGCGATACATCTTCGAACATCTTGTCCGAACCAGTGGCGAAGTGAGAACTGCGAGCCAGCGCCGTGATGTGCCGTTCTTGCCGCGATGGACGCCGATGACTTTCAGGCTGGGGCGGTGATGGCAGCCATCTGGGCAACTGTCTTGGTCAGTTGAACATGGTCATTTCGGTCGGGTGTTGGAGGCGGGGTCAGGAACAGGTTGAGACGTCGTGAGGGCGCCATGCAAAACCCGGCGGCGGGCGGATCGGCCTGGACATGCAGCCTGGACGTTGCCCACCATGATCGTGGCACGCCAGGCTGAATCGGTCGTTTGCACGCGGCCCGAGCTCTGAGAATACCGCCGTTTCCTCAGATGGGGAGACGGTACGTTGTTTTTCGAAATGAAACCAGCCATGCCGGCCTGTCCGCCGTGCATGCGAACCTGAACCGGAGCGTACCGGCCTCGTCCGGCAGAGACTAATGGAATCTCCGGGCGTCGGCAGGATGAAACGCACGCCGGGCGACAGCAGATGACCGCAGAGGCGTCTGCCGGCTGGCGCCGGCCTGGCTCGCTGCGCAGGCGGCAAAGACGCGATAACGCCTTCCCTGACCTGGTGCGTCCACACCGTCCCGCGGGCCGTACCGACGATGATTGCCGGGCGTCGGTGGCGTTCCGCGTCGTTTCGCAGCTGCCGCGATTGAACCGGCGGCGTCGTCCCGTGCCCTTCCAGCGGGTGATGGCCCCGAGGCAGATCGAGCACGTATGTTGACGACTCACTTCCGGCGGTGCGCGTCCAGTCGATGCCCGGCTTTCTTCCTTTGTCACGACAACGGCGGCGTAGACGACGCAAGCCTGCGCCACCTGCGGCCGAGCCAGGCGGCCCGCAGACGCTCGTCCAGCGCCGCAATAGCCTGAGCTGCCAACATCGACCAGACAGGATGCGTTATGAGGGTGCTGGCGATATCGATGCTCGAGATGGCTGCAATGACGGTGCGCCGGACCCGTGTTGACCCGCCTCCATCTGCATGATGCCGGATGCCGGTCTCCGGCGTCTTCCAGCCTCGATATTCGTTGGACCGGGCGCAGCGGCGCCGCGCCAGCGCGACAGCAGCGAGCCATGGATGTTCAGGCAGCCGGGGCGATCCAGCACCGACTGCGGCGGCAACAGGCCGCAGGCGACCCACCACCGCCACGTCGGGCTGCAGGGCACTGGGCCGCCGGGGCTATTCAGCTTTGATTGGTGCCGCCTCACGCCGGACCGGCGCGCTCTCGGACTGCATCGGCTGCCGCGGGGCGGATGCGCAGCGACTCAGGCTGAAGGACCGGGAGGTCAACTGCTGTGCGTTGTGACAGCGGGCAACGGTTTCAGCCTCGACCGGCCGAGCCGATCCGGCGGGCGGCCACCACCTCGTGGCGCGACCGATGAGGGCGTCGAGCGCCTGGGCGGCAAGACAGGCGATGCCGGCACGACAACGCGCAACGTCGTCTACGGATAACTGGCTGGCCGAAGCGGCGTGAATGCAGCGGGGATGTGGAAGCCGACGATGATAGTCGGGCCGTGATCGGATGGGCGCTCATCAGGCGGCGCTGCTCGCTCCCGCTCCATCTTCGCGCATATTCGGCGGATGCGGTTCTGCTTGAGCGCGACCAGGTGCTGGTGAAAAACACCATTCGGTGGTCGATCTCGTGCTGGATGCACGGCCAGCGGGCCATCGGCTCCAGCGTGAAGGGCTTTGCCATGTCCAGACCCAGTACTCCGATGACGGTGGTCGAGGCGCCGACAACTGTCGTGAATGCCGGGGCGGACAGGCATCCTTCCTCGTAACTCTACGCTGTCGCTGGACAGGTCTCGGGGTTGATGAGCCTGCAACTGGTCGCGGGTCTCGGTGATGGCGATGACCACCACCGCGCTCGATGCGTTGACCTGCGTGGCCGCCAGCCCACGATGCCGGGCGCGCTGCGTACGCTGGTCTCGTTCGCCTGACCCACCAACTGCGGATTCGATCGTCTGGCGGAACCAACAAACAGCCGTATGCAACCGGGCGGTCAGATGCCGAGTATGTCTAACACAGCCATCCGGACACTATCCACCACTGAACCGCCACCGCGTATTGCCGGGCGGGATGCTTTGTCAAGAAAGAACTGCGTCGGGGTCGCTGCAGTTGCCATCGGCCTGGTGGGGCGTGCGTGGGCGACTCCAGGAACCGACATGTCGATGAAAAGTTTAACACCAGGCCTGAAACGCCTGAGCCTGGTGACCGCCCGCTTACCGAGCGCCGTGATGCTGTCAGAGGCATCACCGGGCCGCCAGATGAGATCCAGCTCAGCCATAAAACGGACCGCCATGTGGGTGGTCCGAGTGACTGCAGCAATGAGAACATTGCCGGACTTTCTGAGACACAGCGCTGGCCGGAGATCTGACAGCTAACAAGGCCGAGATCGGGGTACCCTGTTCCGAGGCGACATTGGCAACCATCTATGGATCGTTCGGGCGACACGCCGCGTCTGCGTCTGGGCCTGCCAGCGTATGGCGACTCCGGCGCCGGTGCTCAGGGTCGCAACGGCAACGGCATCAACAAGCTGGAGCCTGCGTGCGCCGCCACCATGACCGACAGGCCGCCGTCCCGAGCATCTCGCTCTCGGTATCAGGCCTTCATCGGCAAATCCACGCTGATCGCGTCGACGAAGGGAGCCTGGTGTTTCGCCTACGCCGTCGCCCCGAACAGGAAGGCCGGGTGAACGTCGGCAATACCGATCGCATCTACGCCCGCGGCATCAAGGCCGACAGCAGTTAATCGCCCCTCTATCGCCCGCGGCCAAAGCCCAACGTCGATCGTGACCCGCAAGACGCTGGCCTGTGAAGAGGCCCGCAACCTCGACGAACTGCAGCCGATCATGGCGATCCCGAGCTGTCATCACCAAGGTTTACGTGGAAGAGATCGCAAACGACGACCGTCTGGTGCGCCGACGGCGTCGACCGGGCGAACTTCGTGCCGCTTCTTGGTCGAGAACGCAGATTGACGCATCGTCTCGATCTACCGGGGCGGCGTGACCGTTGAGCCGCAACAGCGTGGTCGCCATCAGCATGGTGGCCGCAACGGCTGGCCAGCGGCCGTGCTGGTCGACGCGGATCGCGTAATTGAAGGACCGCGTGAAATGGTTCGCTGGCGAGGATATTGGGCCAGCTGCTGGTGTTCACGCAGCTCGACAACATCGCCCTGTAAGCACGGTGGTCAATGCCAGCGATCTCGGTCAACGCGACATCGTGACGAATCCGTAGGCTCGACCCGCGGATCGGCGGCAACCTGCCACGCGAGCAGTCAACGGCTGCAAACGAGGCAGCCGTAGTCGGCGATCATGGCGATCCGTAGAGATCGATTCGTCGCGGCGGCGGGCAGCCCGGGCGGCCGTTTCTATTCAGATACTGCAACCGACGGTGCATCCGCATCATCCATCCGGCTGATGCGGATAACGAAGACCTTTAACAATATCGACGGCTCCATTACGCCGCTTGCCGGTACCCGATGAGCCCCCGGTTCGAGACCGCTCCTCCCGACAACGACCTTAGTCCTGGCCGCCTGGCTGCGGCGGTTGCGCCGGGCGTCGGCGCTGTCGCCGGCCGCTGCTGTAGCTTCGTCGGCTGGGCCGCGCCGAGCACCATCCGCAGGCCTCGTACGCCACGGTGCGCGCCCTGGCGCAGTGACGAAACGGCCCGCGCCTGCTGGCCGACGACCCGAGCGCGAGCAGGACGTCAGGCGGCCCTGGCGGCTGCACCGCGGGCGACAGACGCCATATCACAACCCTGGACGTCCCGCTACCCGGCTGCTACTGGATCTGCCGGATGCGCCCTGCTGGTCTACGCTCGCGGCTCGCTGGACGCCCTGCAACCGCCCGCTACCGTGGCCATCATTGAGCAGCCGACGCCAGCCACGAGACTGCTGCTGCCAGGCCTGGCCAAGCCAACCGGCGGCGCATCGCGTCGGTCACCAGCAGCCTGGTGGGCATCGACGCCGCAACCTGGGAGTGCCCTGGAAGGCGCGCCCCAGCAGCAGGCCGCTTTCATCGCCGCGTGACCGAGGCCGGCATCGACCGCCTCGCGACCATCACCTGCCCCTGGCGGCGTGTGCCAGAACAGGGCGGACTCGTGCTGAGCAGGCGCAGCCTGGGCAGCAGGCGCGCCAGCTTCCCGCGCGCCACCTTCGGATCGCTGCTGCTCTCACTGACACCACAGGTATTGAAACCGCCCACCCGCAGCAGCTCGCTGATCACCGCTCGGCGAGCGGCCGAGCTGGGCCTGGTGATAATGATGCCGGTTCCATCCGCAATCCGCTTTCTCGGCCTGCCACCACCTGATCCGGGACGGCGCCACCCTCATCGGGCGCCGTCGACGACATCCTGCGAGCCCTGGGCATGGTCGGCCCAGCAGGCCAGGACACTTCGGACGGAGACCATGGGGCAGTCCGGGTCCGTGCCCGCCAACTGCCCGGCGCGCCAGCGCGGGAACGACACGCAGTGGCCGGTCGATCATCGCCGGCTGCGGGAAGCGGGCGTCGAACGGGCTCCCCTCCGGGCCGGAACCACCGACAGCGACAGCCGCGACCTGCTCACCGTCCTGGCGCACCCAGCCCGCTGTCCGCAAGGCGCTCGCGCCGGCCGGCTGGGCTGGCGATCGATCACATCCTGATTACCGCATCCAGCTGCTGGACGCTTGGCGGCTACGGACAGCGCCGTCGACGGCCGTGTGCCGCGCAAACGGACTGACCGGGAACGCCCTTCCCGAAATCCGCGACTTGCCTGATCTGCAATCGTCCTCCTGTAACGCCGCCATGAATTAACGATCATTGCTTCGAAGACAACTTCCGTCTTATTGCCGACGCATCGCGCGGGCTGATTTCGTCCGTCTGACGACTGCTGAAAATGACGACTACGTTGCTCAACTCGGCGATTGAACCACCTGGTGGAGATCGCTGCACCCGAACAGCCACGTGTCAGAGGTGATCGTTCACCTTCCGGTCGTCCGCCGCATTTCGATCTGAAGCCGATCGAAGACGCGCGACGCCGCCTCAGCAGCTGCTGATCAGCGAGATGTCGCCTCGCTGATCCCAACGCCTGTGACCGCGGCCGCGAGGCAGCTGATCCGGCTGATCGTGCAGTACACTCAAGGCAAGCAGCCATGCAGCGGCTGTGGCTGCAGTCGATGACACTCAACGCCATCACTCAGGCGGGTTCGCCAACCTGCGCCAGGGCGACGAGCTCAGCACCCCGGCCGCGGGCGACGCGGCGCACGGCGGCGCCTGGCTGCCGAGGCCACGACTGGCTGGTGGGCATCAGCGGCACCCCGCGCCGCGGGCCTTCAGCGTTCGCGTGATGGCGGCTTCACTGACCACCGTCGGCCGGGTGCGAACCCCACGCTGACGGTGGTCAGACCGAGCACTGGCGATCACCGCTGCGTGCCGCGCGACTGCGCTTCGGTCAGGCCTTTTGCTGGCGCAAAAGCCGTAATACGGCTTAAGTGGTTCGACCTGTTCAGAGAGCGACGATCCCGGCTGCAAGACCGACCGCTTCACGGACGAGGACGCCGAGCCATCGTGGCTGCGAAGAGCAAGCCCGGCACCTGCATCTTTGAAAATCCAGAAGCCTTCCACCCAGGTCGCTCCCGCGCTCTTTGACCTGTCGCGCTGCGGCGCGGGCCAACGACGCGCTTCTCTGACAGGAACGCCACCCTGTACGGCGAGCGCTGTACCAGCACAAGGTGCTCACCTGCTGCGTGCCGATTCGCGGGCGCTGTAGCGGCGAGACTACCTGGGCACGGTGCGCTGAACTGGCCAGCTATCGAATCCGGCGTGCGCAGCCGGGTGCCCGCACATCCTGGAAGGACTGGGTCCCGACTAACAAAGCGGGTCTTCGTTAACCAGCAACAAGATCTCCGACCGCTTCGCCGTCGTCGCTGCGGGCGAGAACGCAATCGGATGCCGAGCAGAAGATGCGACCTGATTGCGCCTTCATGGCAGGTGTTCTGCCCGGCGGCCTGAATACCTGGTCTGCGAATGCCTGCGGCGGTCATCCCTTCAAGACCACCGAAGGGCGGTGCTGGTCGCCCGGCTCGGCTAATCTCGGTCGTGACGCCAGCGGTCGAGCGCGACGGCCCCAACAACCTGGTTCCGTCGAGCCCAGCTGCAACGTTGCAGACCAATGAGATCGCCCTGCAGGTAATCGGGTCCGGCCGCCGGCGCCACCGAAAACCGCGCCTGCTCTCGACCGTGGAGCGCCGGCAGCGGTCGACGACGACGAGCTTTACGCCAGCCGCGGCCGGCGGGGCACGCGCATAACCGCCACGCCGCCATCATCAGGGGACGCTGATCTTCGAACGCTTCCTGCTGCGTGAGGCGCAGGCTCATCACCGCCAAGGCCTTCCAGCTGCTCACATGCTGCGGCCTGGGCTACCGCTCAACATGCCGGAACTCACCGACGACTGGAGTGCTAGCTCGGCCAGCGCCGAAGGGGCCGCATGGACCGCTGGTCTTCATCGTCGGTTGTCGCCGCCATGACCCGCGACACATCGGTGGAAGGCCGCAACTTCGAGGCCGACACGGTGCCCGGCGACATGCCGTGCTGCGAACTCCCCTGCCCGGCCTGCGGCGGTGTCATCAGGAGAACTACCTGGCGCTTTGCCTGCGAAAGCCAGTGCGACTCTCCATCCTGGTCGGTGGCCATATTCGACTGCCGAGGTCGGTGCTGCTGAAAGGACAGGTCATCGTACTGACGGGTTTCCGCGCAAAGATAGGCCTGACCCTTCTCGGCCATCCTCAAGATCACTCGGAAAACAAAATACGATTCGACTTCGACAGAACGACTGCCAGGACGGTCGAATTACGTCGACTTCAGCGGCGAGTCGCTGGGCCCTGCCCCAGGTGCTAAAACCCGACGCCATCCACGGCGTGCACGTCTGCAGCCACTCGGTAGGGATCCCCAACAAGACTGTGATGACTGCGCTCGAGCCGCGGATCACCGAGCCCATCGACCCGCCAGATGCGAAACTGGCGGCTGCGACGGCCTCATGATAACGACCATTTCGGTCGTCCACTGCCGTCGCAAGTTCAAGGCCTTCACCAGTTGCGCAGGCCAGCGGCAGATCGACTTCGGTTCGACAACGCCAGAACCGACCGCCAGGCCGATGGCAGAGACGGCGGGCGCCGAACGGAAGCCGCGCCACCCGCGACCGCGCCGGGTCTGACCACCAAAACCAGCACCGACCACCAAGACCAGTGCGGCCAGGCTCAGCTCCTGGCTGCAACCGCACCACCAAAGGCGGCCGCCGACGGTCCGGCTGCTGCCGAGAGGTGACGCCACCAGGCGGTGCCAGCTGCCTCCGACCGCTGGTCGGACCCGCCGGACCGCCGCGCCAGCACCCAGGCCGGCGGGGAGACCGCCAGCCAATCCCAGCAGGTGATGTCTGTCGCACCCCCGTTTCCCGTTCAGTCACGCCACCCGCAAGCACGCCGTCTACGTCGTGACCTCGGCCTGCGAAGTACTGCCAGGCCGCCGCGACGACTCCACCCGCCAGCGCGCCTACACCCGCGCCCGCCCGCCCGCCGTTCACCGGCGGATGGAATGGGTCTTTGCCTGCAGCTCGCTGATCTGGAACCCGGGTTCGACTTCTGACGAACGGCACAGGTGCGCATCGGCTGTCACGCGCCTTCTGCATCCGGTGCCTGCCGGGGCGCACGCCCGATGCCGGGCGGCGTGTGCTGGGACTGGTTCAAGCGGCTCGTGCAGGCATCGTCTGCCGCGTGCGCCGCGGCCAGGGAAGCCGTAGACCGCATCTGCCAGCGCGGATCGGCGAGTCTACCAAACTTCCGCTGGTGATCAGACATCCCGCTGCCACGGTGATGCGCCAGGCCTGACCACTCACCTTCATTGCCTGTCAGGAAAGACGCCGCGGCTTCCTGTGCCCGGTCTCGCGCGGCAGGGTGCTGCGCCGGCTGCGCGATGCACCGGCACCTGCGGGGCGGCAACCGCGGCTCTGCACCGCCCGCAACGCAGGCCGCCCGCCGTGAATGGGGCATCAGGATCCGTCCCTGGACGCGCTGATCGCCGAACTGGACGCTTACCGGGCGCCTGAAGCGCCCGGACTTCTAACCACTCGCGACGAAAGGGCTCGCGGCACCACCAAAGCCACCGTCACTGCCGCACGCCGGCAAGACTGGAAAGCCTCGTTCCTGTCCTGTCGCCATTACCGCGTTCGGTCATTGGCTGTATGATCGTCGATGATGGGATCCATAGAATGGGCGAGGTGACCCAGACACCGTTCTCGACGGGTGCTCAGGCAGGCCCTGGCCCCTGCTGGGCGCCCTGCTGTGCCTGACCGGTTGCGACGGTCGAGATCGAACTGCACGGCTTTCACTTCGTAACTGCGTACCCGCCCGGCGGCGACCCCGGGCACACCGGGTGGTACTCCCATGCCGCTGTCGACCACCGCAAGCCCGACGCCTGCCGTCTGGTGTCCGTCGTCGAACTGCATCCTGTTTCGTCTCCTGGCGCCTGCCGGCTGGAATCGAAACACCGCGCATACGCCACCCGACCAGATGGACACCGCCGGTTGGCTGCCATGACCATCGTACCAGACGCAATGTGGTCGCACCACTCGCCCCGACTGGCCATCAGGCGGGCGCTGATGACCTGTTTATCACCACTGCGTCCTGCGCTGGACGACAAACCGGTACCCGCCCTCGCGCGAAGCCTCGTCGCGGCGCCTGACGTCCGGGCCACCGGGCGACATCAGCATGTCTGACCGGCGCACCGGCTACCACCCCGCTCACCTGAACAGCGACCAATGCCCACCTACCGGCGGGTGCTGACCAATGCGCATCTGTGAGCAGTACCGACGGCCCGCACTGCGCCTGCGGTCGCCGACCACCACCTTCATCGACTACAGGGGCCCGCAACACCCGGCCGATGCCCAGTCACCGCCGCCGCACCGATGCCAAAAGTCAATTAAATCCAAGCCCCGCGAAGTACCCTTGTCACGACCACCACTGGTGATCGCGGGGTGACGGCTCATGAGCTGTCGACGCCACGACACCACCATGCACTGACCGCCGCCGACCGCCTGCGTCTGAACGGTGGCAACCTGACGCTCAAGGTGGACACGCGTGAGCGAGTGGGTGCGCCCACCAGGCTTCGTCATGGATGGCGGCCGGCTGAGCCATCGATAGCGCCGCAGTAAGGCATCAGGTCAGGTAGCAAAACATGCGCCGGGCTTTGGCTGATGACCATCAACGACGGACACATCGCCATCCGCAGCCACGACGAGGGCATCTGCCACCGGCTGGAAGCCTGGAAGGACGCCCACCACCGGTACCGACGATCTGATCCGCATCACCATCGGCGGCACGATCGACGTCCTACCACCGACGCCCGGCCGGGGACACGGTGACGAAGGCGACAACAGCCTGTCGCCCGAAGGCATCAGTAAGTCCGTCCTCAGCGTGCGCGGCAGGGAACCTGAAGGTGGTCTACCGACGACCGCATCAACGCCGGCGCATGCACGCCTGGGCTGACGGTGTTCAGCGCTACGCCGGCCATGTTCGATGCCGTGGTTCAACGGCACCTGACCCATCGCCGGTGGCGTCCTGGTGACCATCAGCCATGCCCCCGTCCCGAAAGGTGCTGGACGCGGCTCCAACCGGTTCTGCATCACGAGCGGCTGCTTCGTTGGCATCACGGCGCGACCTGTAACTTCCCCATACCGACAACCTTACCTGCCGCAGAGACGTCATCCTGTTCCACCTACCGATGACCGGTCCGTGGTTGCTGCACTTGTCGGTCCGGTAACGTCGTCTTTTCTGCTCGACCTGCTCTTCGTTCCCGGCTACCGCAGTTGCCGCTGGCGAGGCGCTACCTACACCGGTGGTGCGCGGCGCTTTGTCGAGCCGGTCGGCGAGACTTCCGCTGGCCTGGCCTGCACCCTACACCTGTGACCGGGGCGCACCGGCCGAAGACCTTCACCATCACCGGATTGCTCACCCGCTGGGCACCAACCGGGTAAACCGGTTCAGCCGGAAAGGTTCGGACAGCTGGCTTCTCCCGGGCGGCCCGCGGCAGGCCTTCCGTTTCGAGCAGGCTGCCGGCAACGGTGAACCGCCAGCCTGCTCACATCACCGGGGCCAGCCGACGGGACCGGCCCATGCGAGGTGCGGGGTTTGTGCCGGCGCGTGCTTCATCTCCACAAATGTCGGCTTCCGTCTGCTCAGTTTTTCTCAGGTGCGCATTCGCATCAGGCAACACCATTCTGCAAGCCTGCCGATCGGCCAGGGTCACGACATCGCCTTCTCAAGGCGACCTGGACACACCAGCGCCGCACTGCACTGAATGCGCGAAGGGGCCGTTCCTACGCCCTGCACACCCGCCAACCATAGACCCAGCCGACGGGCGCGACTACTGACCAGATCCCCGCAGGCACTGCGCTACGGCGCGAAACTGCCACAATTGTTGGACTGCCGCCAACTGATCGCCAGCGTCGCCCGCCCTGCAGTGCGGCGCCTCCACCGCGGCGGTGACCTGCGCCCGAACACCACGCCCATCGGCCCGCGCGTCACCGGCACCATGCGTCAGCTGCCATGAAGGACGACGTCAACGTCTGGAATTGACGGCAGCACCTCTAGAACAACATCGACGCTACCGCCCGGCCTGCTCACCAACCCGGAAGCCGGCTCCACAAGATCTGCAAGCCCTGAAGCGGACCGGCAGTTCATCGACGAACTGGTGGCCGCGCCGAAATGTGTCGGCGCTTCATGGCGCCTCGAGCTCGACTGCAAAGATGTCGGCCGAGGCCTGTTCCGCCGACTGCTGGGCGCCACCACGAGGCAGGATCGCGGGAATGCCTGAACAGCGGCATCTGCATCGTCGGCCCATCATGGGCGTGCCCTTCTGGCGCGAGGACGTGATCCGCCGGTCACCATCCGCTGAAGCCAGCCGGTTGCCGCCTCAACGGCCGAACATTCGACGGCAGTCGGGCTGATGCTGGAAACCAACCACGTGATGGCCGTCACGGGCTGGGCATAACTGACCGATCGAGAACGCCATCAGACCCAGAACCGCGGCGGCATCTGGCGCGAGCCAGCGCGCCGCCCACCGCGCCTACGGCGATACGGTCACCACGGCATCTAACGAGGACACCATCGACGTACCGCATCAACGACCTGCGTCTGGGTCGTCTGCTGTGCCAGGAGCCATGGTTCGGCCCTGGGCCATCATGCTGCGCGTGAAACTGCCAGCGCCGGTGGCGCGCATCTGGCGGGTCACGCTGGTGGTGCTGCGCGCGGCAATGACTGCACTCGCTGCTGGAACACCGCCCAGCCTCACTATCACCCCGGGCGGGCTGACCATGGAAAAACTGATCGGTGTCTTCTCGGCCGCGACCGCACGTCGGACAGCTTCCTCCATGCGCAACCTCGACATCGCCGACACGCTGAAACGGCTGACCAACTACAGCCGCGTCCGGTCCTGCTGAGCCTGGTGCTCTTCGTAGCGAACTGCCGCAGCTGAGAAAGGACGGGTGAAGTTCATTCACCGCCGCCGACCACCATCGTTGGCGCACCGCGGGCTGTCGCATGACCGGCACGCAAACCGGCGCAGTTGCGCCTGCTGCGCGCGATGCGCTTCGTGGCGGTGGACGTCGCCTGGATGAAGCGCCGTCGGCGACTTCATGATGCGTGCCGGCGACATCTGACGGCGACTGGAAGGACTCAACGCGGACGGTACAACTTCATCCGACAGATGGGAAAGCTGCGACGGGCATTCCATCCCATCTTGTGCAGCAACCGGCGCCAGCGACTGTTTAACCTCACGCTGCTGTTTTAGTGCATGTCTTTCCTCGCGCAGGGCGAAGCTTTGATTCGCCATCGAATCACTGAAGGGTGACGTTCATGGTCCTTTCAACGAGCCACCACAATATGGTTCAATTGTCCGGAACCTGCACCAGCTTCGGCTGAACATCGGCGTGCTGCACACCGCCCTGAAGCAATATGAAACGCCATGCACCCTGCACCGTTTCCGAACGCGGAAGCCGGGGTTTCAGTACTGAGCGCTGGCCGATGCGCCGAGGCACGCAGCATCCTTCTGAACATCGGCAGCAACCGGGCGAACCTCATCGCCTTTCCCGGCGGGGCGACGCCCAATCGCGGCTGCGGGGCGCACGTGGTGCCCGCCTCACTGAATCGCAGCACTGGCTGACGAATCCTGACGTCAGCTGTTCGAAGTCGGCGGTGCTGCGCTGGCAACAGCGCTGGATGTGGGAGCTCGGTCCGGACGACGACATGGCGTCCGCCACTCCGGCCAGCCGACCTCTGGAGAACCTTCTGTGGTGGAGGGCCCTGCCCATCTGCCACTGGCCCGTTAGTACGTCTTCACCGGAACCGCCGGCCCATGAAACCTGCTGGCTGGGACGAGCAGCTTTCGACGGGAAGTCATCGCTCGTATTTGATCTGAGCGCATCTGGATCGAAGGTTGAAGGGCAGCCTGCGCCCTACAGGCCGCAACCTCGACATCAGGGGCTGCCGGATGCGGCACTGGCCGAACCTGGGTCCCTGAATGGCTGCACCGAGATGATCGTTCATCAACGACCTCATCGGCGACTGGCGACCATCGCAAACTTCGCGAACGATGTTATAGTCATGACTGGGTTCGTCAGGATCCCATGTCTGGCCAGCGCATTCAGCAGACCCTGCCGCTTCTGTTGGTTCGCCATCGGTCGGGTTGCAGTCACGCATCTCGCTTGTGCCGGAGAATCGTACGCATCAGGTGAACTGCGCCGCCGCCCGACGCAGAATTCTGCTGATCGGCTCCTGGCTGCACTCAGGACGCATCCATCGTCTGGCGCCAGCAAGCGGGCAGGTCAACGATGCGCCGCGCGCCGACGGCTGTTCGGCTTTCCCGATGCGCAGCACCTCGGCGTGACTTCCTGCACCCGATGCAGGACCTTCGCCTGTGGGCGGCGTCATTGAGATAACGACCTCCCGCGAACCTCATCCGGTCGGGACACCGCCGCCGACGCTCCTGACCATCCGACGGAAGACCCGGTCCTGAACGCCGAGCGCCGCAAGGGCCAGAACACCTGCGCACTGCCGGCCGATGAACCGCGCTGCCGGCAACCACGAATGGCTGGGCGGTCCTGCAGGCCCGATGAGTTCGCGCGCGCGCTGGACCACGCCCGCATGGTGAAGGCAGCGAGCATCCTGCTGGGCTTCCGACGACATCGGCCGCATGCTGTTTCAGGCTGCCGCCGGCATCCGACATCTGAGTTTGATACGCTCAAAGTTCAACGAGCCGACTCGTGGGCTTGGTCACGGCAACCGCATGTTCACCGGCGGCGGGACGCCCCAGCGGACGCCCGGCGCACCTGGGCAGGCCAGCTGCCGCACGCGGGACTGGGCCGCGTCGTTGTTGATGGACGATCCGCCACCAGCTGGAGAAGCCTGTAAGCATGTGCCGAGATCAGCAGCATTCGTCGAACTGGAACGGATCCGGCGTGTGCGGCCCTGCTGCGCGTGATGCGAAGCGGCCACGTCGTTCGACGGGGCGCAGGCGTCGAGCCGCATGCCGCCTGCGCCGCCGGACTCAATGCCCGACAGATGTTCGATCAGCCGGCCAGCAAGGGGCGAGTGCAAGCCATGGCGTGCCTACAGGCAGATGACCGATCGTGTGAGCACTGGCGGCCTGCCTCGACACCCCGGTTCTGGCTTCGCGCCAGCGCGAATCTGCCGCCTGGACGAAAGCGCGTGCGGTGTACCGACCATCCTGCCCGGCTGCGTCATCCGGGAAAAGCTGCCAGATGCTCAGGCCGCAAGGTCAAGGCGCTGACCGGGCGTCGAGCTACAGACTGGCCGGCCGGACGGCGGCCGTGGTCCGCCGACGCCGGCAACCCCCTGTTGGGAACGGACGGCGATAAAACTGATTCGTCGGCACCAGGCGCTGCAACGCACGCGCTGTGGAGAAGGCTGACGAGCGGGATGCTCGAGCGCAGGAGCAGCAGTGGCGAGCGCAACTGCAGTCACTGGCATCCGGGCGAGCTGATCCGGCGCTCTCCGACCTGCTGGGTGCCAGGCCGGTGCGGCTGGGGACCCCGATACTGCCAGTCGGATGCCTGACAGTGGTTAACGGCAGACGCCGCACTGAAACCGCAGCAGCATGGGTCCGTGGCAGCCATCGATCGGCGGGCGATGCTGAGACGCGGCAGCGGGTCGTGCCCTGGTGCAACGCGCCGGCCCGCGGCGCCGGTGCGCTGCGAGCGCGGCAGGCGCTGCGAAGAAGATTGAGACATCAACGCTCGAGACGAGCTGCCGCGCAGTGCATCATCATCTAACTGCGTCTCGCGCGAGGGATGGCTCAGGCCCGCCGGCAGCACCGGTGTTGGTGACCTGACGGTACATCAAGGCCGACCCGACCACCCTGCCGCCCGAGGCCCGGTTGCATTCGGTGCGGTTGGTACCGACGCACTGGCCGATAACCCGCCTGGAACGGGCGCAGCACGAAGCGGACCGGCGGTCCTAGCCGCAACCAGCTGGAAAAGCTGAGAAACTGGAACGCCGTAGTCCGACATTCGCGGGTCATCCCGAACGCGGATGACACGACGCGGGCAAACTGCTGGAAGCTAGCGCGGCGGCCTGCGGTCTGCCGACTCTGCCCTGGATGCCGCCGCTGACGGCACAGGCGTCAAGACCTGGAGTTGTAGCCGGGCGCGAACTGCCGGAACGCCAGCCAGGCCTCACCAGCGCGTGAGCACACGCGCGCGAGCCTGACGGACGGCTGGCCGCTGCCTGACGGCGCCTTGGACGACGGCCTGCGCCGGGCCCGCACGGGCGGCTGGGCGCGGCACAACGGATTGCCGACAGCGCAGCGCGCGCTGGAAAACGCAGTCAGGATGCTGGCGGCGACGGTTGCAGACGGCGCACTGATCCGAGCCGAGCCAATGGCGGGACTGGCGGCCCGCAGCGGGCGGCGTTAACGAAGCCGGCGCGACGACTGCTGCCCGTCCGAACGGCAAACCGTCTGGCGGATGCGGGACATCCGGAACGCTGCTGACGCAGATGGACGGCCTGCGTGCCGATGAGCATCGAGCTGCTACGGCGCGCCACCGGTTGTGGATTGCGCGTGCCCGCACCCTGGCCGATCAGCTGATGCCCGATGGGTCGTGAACATGTCCCAGGACGTCGATGCTGACGCGCAACCGTGCGACTGAAGACCGCCCGCCAGGACGAGGCGGGGCATCACCGGTTGCCAGCGGCGCAGCAGGCCCGCGAACCGTCGGGCCCTGGAAGCACGCCCGACAACGAGATCGGGTCGTGCCCTGCGCTGTTGCGGGTGCGCGGCATCGACGACCTGGCCCTGCTGGGGGCACTCATGTCGCCGCTCGGAAGGCGGCGACAGATCGGCAGATCCCCGGCGCGACGAAGCGGCCTGCGGGGAAGCCGGCGACGGTCAGCCCATCGAGCCTGCTACCGGGCGTAACCTCGGGCGGACCGGTGCGGTCGAGCTGAACGCTGGGCACAGGCGGACGGGTCGTGGGACCATCCGGTCGCCTGGGTGCCCGGCTCGCTCTGAAGCCGTTCGATGCTTCGGGTGCCGGGTACGCCGCCCGAACCGCCGCCGACAGCGGGAACTGCGACTGGCCAACCGACATATCTCGCCTGGCCGCCGCGGCTGCTGCAATGGTCGATGGGCGCGCCACCGCGAACCAGGCCGCGCAGCCCGCGCGTCGGGTCTTCGAGCGCTTCACGCGGGCTCGTTCAACCGCCACTGGTGGATACCGGCCATCGCGAACGGTCCTGACGGTGGTGAGCATCCGGGCCGTGTTGCGGCGGGCCGATGAGTGTCGGGCGCTCAGCGAGCACGCGCGACCAGCTCTGCCTGGCGCCTGCGGCTGTTCGCCTGGACCAACGAGGCCAGCCAGGCAACCACATGCCGATTGCCGACGATCTCTTCATCAGCAAACGACAATACCACCCGCTGAGAAAACCGGCACGGGTGCTGGGCGACGATGCTCGCGCCGCATGCAGGCGGTCCTGCTCACGCACCACGACCACCTGGTGCCGCTGGCCCATATGGGTGCTGAGCGATGGGCTGAACATGGTGGTGATCGGGCCTTAGCAGGCGGCGTCGGATTCGCCGTTCCCGGGCCCCATCCGCGGCATCGGCATCCCGCGCCAGCTTCAATACCGGTGCCAGGATCATCTGTTCTTGCCCGTGTGTTCCGGAAATACGATGAATTCGGGCACCTGCGCCTCGGTAGCCCTGAATTAACTCGGCAGCGCCAGCGCGCCCGTCGGTCAATATCTCTGACTTCCTGGCGAATGGATGCCATGACGCGGCAACGCGCGTCAGCAGGCGGGCGCCGCGGTTGCGACACGCTCGCGGTAGCAGCAGGGGCGGGCGCCACCAGCATGGCAGCCCGCTGAAGGATAACAACGCATCGTCCGTGGCCGTATCGCAGGCGTGCAGTGCAATGACGATCAGGCCTAATTGCGTCGGACGCCGTGGCGCAGTCCTGCTCAATTCGGCATCTGCCCCGTTTCTCTGGCCCGCTGCGGCGCCATCGACGTGCCCGCGACGGCTTTAACGCCGCCCGTAACCTCGGGTGTGACCTCGGCGACTTCTGGGCCTCGGGATGTCCTCCATGCTCGAAACGCGAGGGTCCCGACGGGCCGCGACGCGGGCCAGCCGGTTGCAGAAGTGCCACCAGGTCGGCACGGCGCTCGTGCCCTCATTCCACCTGCAAGCCCAGCACATGCGTCTAGAGATGATCGTACAGCGCAAAATTCAGAGATAACCCTTCGCCCGCACCATAGTCACGGATGATCACATGGCAGCAGCTGCCTGCCCGTCCACCGGCGTGGCGTGTTGTTGTGCTGTGAGCCACGGGCTGATCTCGACGAACTTGTTGATCTGCCGCCGCGCGGGCATAGCCCGCTTTCCAACGCGCCGGTCCCTGCCCGATGCCAAGTCCACCGAATAGGGCCGACCAATGTCCACCGGATAACGTCGCTGCCGGTTTGTGATCGGCAGACCATTTAGCCATCCTGGTCGGTGTCATGGTGCGTCGGCATCGCCCTGGTACAGGCTGCCGTCTTCCGCTCCACCCTGCAATTTGCGCGAGCGCGCCCCACGCCGGCTGCCAGGACGCCACGCAGCACCGACCGATCCTGCCTCTTTCGGGTTCGGGTTCGGGTTCCGGGTTCAGTTCGAAGGTTCGGGTTCGGGTTCCGGGTTCGGGTTCGATTCAAGGTTCGGGTTCGGAGTTCGGGTTCGGGTTCGGGTTCGGGGTTGGGTTCGGCGAATCGTCCGCTGCCGGCCCGCGATCTCGGATAACCACCGCTTCATCCGGAACAACAGCCGTCCCGCGCTGAAACCAACTCGACCGTCGGCTCGCCAGGTTTTCCAAAGCACCGATGCGTATCGGTCTGCTGCTGCGCATCGATCTGCCAGCTGTCGTCCTGACTCAGGTTGTCCGGTCTGGTCACGTGTCGTGCTGCCAGGCAAAGGCCAGCTTCACCTGCATCGCGCATCCGTACCGGCTGGATGCTGCAACCGCTCAGCCGGGCCCTCGTTCAAATGACCGCGGCGGAAGCATCGGCCGGTTCGGCCGCTGACCAGCCGCTTCCGCTGATGCGCGCCGCGAGCTTCCCGGAAGCAACGCAAAGAAGCGCTCGCGTGGATCGAGGCGTCGCTGGTCTCTTCTTTCGATCTGGCGCTTCAGCGCACCAGGGGTGGTCGGCGGCCGAGCGCGGATGCCGTGTGCTTGGCGCGCTGCTCGAAGTGATCGCGCGTGAAACTTGACCACCAGGCAGACAGCAGCAGATACACCCGCCGGGTTGATGATGTATGATGCCCATCACACCGCATCGGCCGCATCGAACACCGTGGTGATATTTATCGCGCGCGCCCAGACGATGAACAGCGTACCAGCGTGCTGGGATGAACAGGCACGGCATTTGTTGTTCGGTGGTGAGCGCGCCTCGGCATCAGGAGTAGTTGCCGTCGATGGGTGAGAGCGAAGAACACGGCCAGCGCCACGGTCGCTGCCATGCTCACCGATGTGGTGAGCCGGCGCATGCGGGTCGGCCCTCCGATATGGTGACACCGAGCCGAGCTGCGGTGCGTCGGACATCAGGATCATCACGCCAGTGGCGGTTACAGATCTGGATGTGGTGTCGATGGTGCCGCAGTGCCTGCTGCAAGCCCTGCGAGGACGGACGGATGATTTGCAGGCTGGGAATGGCCACGGCCGCAATGTTCGGTGCCGGGATATGCCGGCCTCGTTGAATACAGGCCACGCTCGGCGAGCATGGCGGCCGTCGTGCCGCCCGCAGGCCGCCTGCCGCTGATCGGAACCAGCGCTGCGCACGTCGAACGAGAACGCGTCCGGGATCTTGTCGACGTGGCCCTCGCACCCACAGGGCCCTGCGCCAGTGGGCCACCGCCGCCGAACGACACCGCCGCACCCCTCGGCCACGCGCGATGTTTGCGGCGGATGCCGCGCCGAGGTCACGATGTGAGCAATACGCCACGCCCACCTGGGTGCGATCGGGCGGATTCACTGAACGACTCGGAAATAGCGGTTGACCTGCACGGCGTTGAACGCCAGACCGAGAACACCGCCAGCAGCGCCACCGAGAACACGGCGGCGCCCGCCCACGGCGACTTCAGGCCACGGCTGATGTGTGAAAGAGCCGGACCGCCGCGGTGAGAGACCATGATGGTCGTTGTGATATTGTGAAACTGCGCCAGCGCTTTCCGCGTGAGCCGTGGCCATGCCAGCAGGGAGCCGATCCACATCAAGGCGCCCGGGGCCGCGTGTGGTACCGCCGGCCACGCCCGCGATGTTGTCCCCGCGAGGCCGGCTGGTGGTCGCGCCTGGATGGGGTGATGCCTGGCTGTGCCTCGACGTGCGGGTCACCGCACTGTCGGATGGTCCCGAAAGCGGAAGGAAGGTCTGCTGAAAAGCGCAGACAGTCGAAAATAGTGCCGCCGCCGCCAGCGAGCTTCGTAGATCAGAATGTAGCCCCAGACGACCGTGTTGATCGCAATCAATCGCGTGGTCGCCGACGTTGGCGATCACATCCTTGACATTGATATCTGCCGTACAGCGCGCCCATGTTTCCTCCTGGCCGCGCGGTGGGCCGATGATGGGCGACCACGGTGACAGACCAGTTGCCCGAGACGCTCGTCGGCCCCTGCAGCCGCGCCGCTGCTGTCGCATAATTCAGCGTGCGCGATGGCAGCCGAGCGGGGCCACCTGCCAATGTTCCGCGCGCTCTGTGTGGAAACCGAATGCGCCCATCTTTGCTTCGTCGTTGTTCTTCACGATCGGTCGCCCTATCGCCGGCATCGTCTGCCTGCTGCGTGGTCGCTGATCTGGCTGATTCCGGCTGCCATCTGGGCCACCGCGCGCCAGCCAGTACAAGACCGAGATCCCGAGAGCGCGGGCGATCGGCGCTGGACGGCATCGACCGAACGGTCCGGACGTTGGGGTCGGTCTCGAAGCGAACCGATCCACTGAAATTGGCAGGCACACCATCCGCCGACCGTCACGTACCCAGGCCGGCCAACGCCACGCCATTCGTGGGCGGATGCGATAGCCGTGATGGGTGCCGGCCGCCACGCAGACGCCGGCCGCGGATCGTGTGCCTTCTGAACATCGAAGCTGGCGGCTGGTGATGTGACAAGCCTGATCGCGGCAATCTCGCGCGGATCGTCGCGCCGATGTCCAGGCCGCTGACCCGACGACCCACATCCTCGCGCAGTATGCACTTCCGCGCCTTCAGGTTGCTGGGCAACCACATGGGGTGGCACCGGTGACGCTACTGCAGCATCTGGGCAGATTTCGGGCTGGTTAAACCCGCAGCACGGCGGTCTGATAATGAACGATGGGATAGACCGGTGCCGGAATCACCCTAACATGTCCAGGCTGTCGGTGCCGCACAAACCTTCACCAGCAACGGTACCGCCCGGCGTATGTTCGGCAACGTTCCGCACCGGTCGCCACGCGCGAAACCACTTCGGTGGACTTCCTGCCCCCTGCCGAGACCGCTACGTCGCCGTATTGATTCGTCGGAGGCCGGCAAACCCTCGGTGACCACCGAGCCGAACCGTCTTCAAATCGCCCGGTGAGGCCATCATGACGGCATGCAGATGCCGTTGAAGACCAGCGCGACCGGGGTCTCCCGAGCGATCGGTCCGACACTTCTCCTGTTGATGATCGCTTCGAATGACCTCAGAATCGGCTCGAACCGCTTTCGGGTTGCGTTTCCAGTGAACGCCGGGCTGGAATGGGCTATGATGTCGTCCATCGGCAAAATCAGTTTGCCCTTCATCTGCGCTCGGTGACCGGGGAGCGAAAGAAGGTATGGTCGCCGCTAACGCAGACGATCATCGGGATGATGGTGTCCGGACTCGCTGCCGCCGATCGGCTTGGTGTGGGCAGCACGCGGGCGTCATCGCGGAACATGACGTGGGCGGCGGTCGTCTTGCCGCCGGCATGTAACAGCGGCGAGGTCTTCGTCTTGGTCAGAACCGGGTTGTGACCCATGGGCGGGGAGCAGGCATCTTGCCGACGTTAGCTGACGTCCGGCTTCGGCTCGGTGATCACCAGCGACCTTGAGCTTCCTTCGTGCTGTGGGTCTAAAACTGGCGTCGGTGGCATCGACCTCGACTTCGCGTCTTGGCGCATGACGGAAGCAGGCAGCATCCAGTGCAACAACAAATTACCTTTCGGTGAACATGGTTCTCATAACGATTGAGCAAAGAATGGCTGTTTCAGTCTATCGAACGGCTTTGGTCATAACTGAACAAGCGTAGTCACGACCGTCAGAATTGGGCACGTTCGTAGTAGCGCAGCACGGTACTCGGTCAATCATTAACCTCCTCTCATTCTAAGGAATAAGACGCAAGCAGGTTTGTGGTCCTGTGAGGGGTCTGATTCATCTTTTCAGCTTACATGACGGGCCGGCTGCACCATCCGGTCCGCCAAATCACCCAGCACCGAATCCTGCTGATGCGCACGGGGCACCCGCGCTGCGCAAAGATCGGCCAACGCCTTGCTGTCTTCGGGTTCAGGCCATGACCTGCAGGTTCGGCAAAAGACGCTCCAGCGCGTCTCGCGGGCGGCGCTCTGCCACCAGGCCTGGGCCGTGCGCCCGCCAGGCAGCACCACCCGGTCGGCCTGGCGGCATCGCTTCTTCGCCAGCGCCGTTCATCGGCGGGTATCGATCATGGATCGTGCCGTCCGGGGCCTCGGCATGCAGGTCGGCCTCGTCCTCGGCGAAGCCCTCGGCCAGCACTGGGTCGTCGGCTACCAGGTGCGGTAACGCCCGCACCATCATCGCTCGTCGTTCTCGGAGGATGCCGGGCCACGGTCAGCGAATGCTCGCCAAAGTGTATATGCGGTCCATGTCCGAGACGTTCAGCGATCACATCGGAGAAGATCGTCGATTTCAGTTTCATCACGACCCCTTCGTCGGGGCCGGCCGTATGCCATGAGGCCTCGAACATCAATGTTCTGCGCGCTGGGCGTTTCACTCGATGAACACGGCGCAGTTTCGACGTTGTCGTGTTGAAAATCTGAATAAGCCGCAATGGCGTCCTCGATCTACCTCAGCGGCGGCCGCCGGGCATTCCCGTCCATCGTGATCTCCCAGCTGCTCGGCGTTCATCTCGCCAGCCCCTTGCCAGCGCCTGGCGCGAGACGCCACTAAACGTCGGCCAGCAGCCAGCGCATGTTCGCGAGCTGCCCACCGGCTGGCTGCGGACGCCAATACTTCTGCCGCCTTGCCTCGGCCCTCGCCCACCAGGCCGCGCAGCACCACAGGCCGATCGCTTCGACGCCTATGGTCGGACGACTTCCAGGAAGTCCTGCGTGGAAGTGATAAGGAGACAGCTACGGATTTATACATGCAGGTGACGGACGATGCGCAAATTGCCCGCTACTCGCCGCTTTTCGTCGGCATGGGCGTCACTTCAGCGCGGCACGGCAGCGAGCGGCTGATCTGGTGGACGTTCTTCAGCAGCGCCGCGCCTGGCCGCTCGGCGAGCATTCGAGCTCGTCTAAAGCCGAATCGGGTTCAGCACTTCAGCCCGTCCATCGCTCGTGCGCAGCGTGTCGTGATCATCAGCCACGGCTCAGGCAGCCGACGACGGCATCGGCCATCACGTACTTGCGTGCGATGTGCCAGCACGCGTCGCCGGTGATAGACTCGGCATCCCAGGCTGGCGCAACGCCACTGCATCATCGACAGGTTCGCTGTGTACTGGTCCGGCTCGGTCGTCGCTTCGAGGTAGCGCTCCTCGCGTCCTGCCCCGATCTTCAGCCAGGGCGACACGGCTGAGGCGATGTGAATGGCAACGCGGCTCGATCAGCTCGAGGCATCTCTGGTAGAAAGAACAGTGGCCAGCGTTAGAAGGATATTGGCGCCGTTACGATCGTCGGTCGCGGTGATGACGCGCGATGGCGCAACTTCTCGATCTTCGAAGTCGTCGGCCCCAGACCGGGCCGATGCCGGTGCGCGGTGATCAGCGTGGCCACCTGCTCGAAATAACGGTTTGTCGGCGGGCCTTCGCGTTGGGGCACTGCTGCCGCGCAGCAGGATAACCTGGAACTTGCGGTCATGCCCTGCGCCCGCGAACCGCCGACCGAGTCGCCCTCCTGATGAAGTTCACGACTCTTCGCGGGATCGCGTTCCTAGCGGTCCGCCGGAGAGCCGATGCCGAAATCGCGCCTTGCGGCGCGTGTGTCGGGCGCGCGCCTCGCGGGCCCCGCGCCGCCTCGTGTCTTCGCAGATGATGATGTTGGCGATGGTCGTTGAGCTTTTCCAGCAGGGTTTCTGACCCGCCGGTGTCCACGTCCTCGACGGGCGCCCTGCCTCGCTGGGCTCCAGCTTTGTCACTGGTCTGGGCGACGAAACGGGCTCAGGCACCTTCACCGACAACACACCTCGGTCGAGCCACTGCGTAATGGGTCGCCCGGTGTCGACGCTGACGCTTCCACGAACGTCTCGTTCTCTTCGATATGTACTTGTTGATGACCCGCGTCATGGCCGCGCAAACCGGTGGTGCGTCTGCCGTATACGCAGGTGTTGGTGGTGGCTTACAGCACTGCTGCTCGTTGTAACCGTCGTTCCACTGCAGCGCGACCTCCACCGTCACCGTCGCTTCTCGCCCGGATGACGGAAGATGTTGGGGTGCGCAACACGTTAACAGCGCGGGGGTGATGTGCTCGACAAAGCGAACGCCGCTTTCCACGAACGCGAAATCCTCTTTCGCGGTGTTCGCGCAGGTCTGGGCGGTGCGCCGGTGAGAACGACAGCTCGCCTGGCGCGGGCGATATCGACGCGGAGAAGATATTTCGTGTGCGGCCAGGCACCTCGGTGCCCGCGCCGGTGGTATCGCCCTTTTGATGGGCGGGATGGCCACGCCGTCGCTTTTCCTCGATGACGTGCCGGAACCGCGCTTTCGGGCTCGATGAATGCGTCTTGCCGTTGCGATTGATGAGTTGAAACTTCGAGCCAGCGACAACGTTGACACCTGGCTACACCACCGCGCAGGCACCGAACAACGCTGTTCTGGTCGGTACTGCCGCCGCTGGTCATCTGATCGCGCTGCTGCTGGCTGCGGACTCGTGCTGTCGTCCCTCGCGATCGGTGAGAATACCGGCCGTTGTCACAGATCGGCTTTCGTCGGCGTGGATCGTCACCAAGGATGCGTCCTGGTCGCCGGCAACGCCTCGTCCGGTTGTCGACCGTCTCGAACACCAGGTGATGCAGACCGGTGCCGTCGGATGTGTCGCCGATGTTGCCAGGCGCTCGCGCCGCGCTGGCCTCCGGATCTGGATCGAGATCATGCCAGGCCCCGTCGCCTGGAACGCCCCGGACGGCTATTCCGGTTCTATCGCAGCCGGTATCCATCAAGGCGAACTGAATCATCCGTGAGAAACCTGGGCGGCCGCAGGCACGGCGGCAATTCGACGACGCAGCAGACCCGGCGCACCGGCCTGAAAACCGCCAGCAGGTCAAAACACGGCTGGGACGTTGCCGGAGAGCACCCTGGGCGCTTGGTCCGGCGGGCTGGCGGGCGCGAACTGACGAACGCCGCGCCAGGGCGGGCAGGGCGATCGCGCACCAGGTCGCATCGGCATCGGCACGTAACGGAGCTCTCGATCGCCCGGCGCGGCGATCAGCGGCGCGCTGGTGGCGTCTCCGACCATCGTGCCGGTCCGTGCTTCCGGCGTTACCCAGCACATCAACAGATGAGGAGACGTTCGACCGGTGTCGGGGTGCTGCTACGCAGTCGATATCAATCTCTTCCGAGCTTCTTCCTGCTCGGTGTTGCTGCTCTGGTCTTGAGCGAGCTGACGCGGAGGCCAGCACACCGCGAACTTTCCGTTGCTGAGAATGGGCCCACGCTGAAGCGCCTGGGCCGGGGTCTGCGTTTCCAGCTCGACTGACCTTCTGGTAGCGCTTCGGGATCGCCGCTGATGGGGTCGGGGAACTTGCCTTCCAGCAGTTTCGCGATGAGCGATATTGCTTTAGCGCAGCCGCGCAGGTTATCGATGATCTCCATCGCACCGGCCGTCGCTTTGTCGCTTCAGCAACCGCAACGGCCTCCAGCACCGACACCGCGCAACGGGATGCGCATCGCCAGCCGGCGGCATGGACCTCCACGGCATCCTCGCAGAAGGTGGCGTCGGTCGCCTTCCGTGGCCGCGGCGCGCATTCGGCGGGCGTCGCCGCAACGGAGGCATTCAGATAAAGCCGGATGTCCTGCTGACCGCCAACGAAGTGGACCATCTGCAAGGTGAACGAGCTGTGCAAGGACGGCGGTCATCGGCGAATCTGACCCGTGCTGGGTCTCCTGCCGGGCGATCTGGAGCCGGCCGCGGTCGGGGCTCCTGCCTTCGTCTCGAAGCCTTCGGACGGCGGTGTCTGTAACTTACGCAAAGCGTGAACGGGTCGTTTTCGGAGTTCAGCTTGTTTGCGGGCGCGGGCATCGATGGTGGCGATCCGTGTCCGGCAGGAGCCTGCGGATGTCATCGCTTCTTGGCCGACGCGGTCATTGTTGGCTGCCGGATCTGGCACCGATGCTGTGCCTGTGTCCGGACCTGGATCTCCATGTCGGTACCGGTGAACGGTCACGGCTTCACCGCTGACGGAATCCAGCGACCCAGCCAGGATCGGCTGGGTTATTGCTGGTTTCTCGATGATGCCTGCGCCACGGTCTGCAAGATGGGGATGGCATCCGGGGAGCATGAATGATCTGCATGGCGTCTTTTTCTGATGATAACCGTTCTGAAGATCTATCTATATCTTTTTAATGTTCCCATTGTTGTTTAGGCGTCCGTCCTGCCCTGTGGATAACATGGCGAGGCGCGCATCCAGGCTGAAAGATCTTCGATGAGAAGCGATGTGGGGACGGCGGGGATTGCCGGTCGTCGGATTGGTGGACCTTCCGGCCTCTGCGCATCTGGTTGTCCATTGCCGGGTCTTAAGGCTACACCTGCTGTGACCAGTTGTGCGCACAACACGTCCGTTGCCTGTTTTTTCGGTGGCGTTGCCTGGTGGGCATTCGATGAATCGAAACCGGACATCCGGTGTCCAACATTGTGGATAACTCTACACTGCCGCTGGCAAACGCGGTCAGGTGGTGCGGGAACCTCTTCCGGAACTGTCTGACGGCGACAGTGCGATATTGGCATGCGTCGTCAGCCGGTTCAGGCGGCATGTGACGGGTCTGCGGACTGTCGTTCCGCTTCGACGCGCCGAAGCGCTGCGAGGCCGACCGAGAAAAAGATGGATGCCCAGAGGGTGGGTGGATGTGGGCATCTGAAATGACGATACTGACCGTGCGGACCGAAATTCTCTTCTGAAGAAGCGCTCCCCGCGTGGAACCTGCCTGGAATGTTTCTGAAGGCCCTTTCCGCAGGGTCTCGATTCCGGCACGTGGATCTGCGTTTCAGATCGTCATGGGCTCAATAATTCTCAACATTTTGCGTACGGCGCCTGGGGTGCGGTGGTGTGATCGCGCGCACGCGCCGAAGACATCGTAATCTCCGACGGGCTCTTCTGGGTCGCTCGCCCAGCCGGTACATGGCAATCTGGCGGGGCAGGGCGATGTGTGACGCGCAAAACTGTGTCGGCCTGCTTGATCTTTGTGATACTCGGCCACCGTCTTCTGCGGATGAAATCGATGGAATCTGACCACGGTTGAAGGAGATGAGATCTTTTCAACACCGCCGCAGTTCCAGTCGGGGTGGTCTGAATGATGCATAATGAAGATGGCGCGCTCTCCGGGGCGCCGCTGATTCCACCGTTGCGGCGGATGATTCGCTGACGATAATCCGGCCATCGATGGGCGGCGGATGCGCGCCTGCTCGGCCTTACTGGCTACAGGATGACACCACATCTCCAGCTCCACGGCGGCTCGATGGCCTGATCAGGCCGAGTTCAGACGCGAATCAGCCGGTCGTCATTCACCCGCCCAGGTTCCTTTCAGGTGGTGTCTGGTGATGACGATCTGCCGCTGGTTGATCGTCTCGTCGTCTCAATGGAAGAACTCTTCTGCGAGCGCTGCTTGTCCGACAGGAACTCGGATGATAGTCACGATCAGCAGCAAACCGGCTGATAATGAATTGGCGAGCGGTCGATGGCGTTCGCCAGATAACTGGATCGGAACCTGCGCGACTGGTTCGACAGATGTAGCGGATGATTGCTCGCGATTCACGTTGCGCTGCGGATGGCGTTGCCCACCGCCTCGGGTGGATCCCTTGACCCGCGCCGCCGTGGGCGAAACGGGTTGGCGGCTTTGCCGGGCGGTCGACCTGCGGGGCGGCGGGCCAGGTCGTTCAACGCCTGCCGTTCTGGTAAAGGTCAGCCGGATTCAGGCGCGAAACCGCTCGTTCAGGCGTCTGCCTGTGCCAGCTGCGGGCCCGGCGCGCGTTGTTAACTGCCATCGTCGCCGAACCTTCGAGGTCCCCACCGGACGTCATCGAATGATCGCCGTGTGCATCCAGCATGTCCTGGCGCGCTTCCGGGCGATGCGCTCGAAGGCCGGGTGGCCCGTTTTCGGCACTGCCGTCACTCAACCCTGGATACACGCCATGTTTGAGGCCATGACCGGTCGCTCGTCAGGCCACTGCTGCCGGACGCTGACGGATGCGGGGACGTAATCTTCCGCGGCAGGCCGCCCGCCTCCATTGCGGGCCATCATGCCTGAAGTTGCGTTGCGCCTGGCGTTGCCCGTACTGCGGTGCCCTTTGCTCCGCCTCCGTGTGCGAGGGCGAGCTGAACGCCATGCGTTATGGAGCCCCGGGTGAGTGAGACTGAGCTGGCAAATGAAGGGTCCCGCTTGAGGTCCCGCGTGCGTGGCTCCGCCAGCCCGCCACGGGCGCAGCCAGCTTCGTGCGCGGCCGCGACCCGATCTCCTGCACGTAGCCGGGTCGATCGTCGCGCAGCACTTCCTGAATGAGGGTTCTCAGTGCGTTGCGATGGTCGCCTTGATCTGGGTGGCAGATCGAGCGGTCGTCAGCAACTGAATTCCGGGGCGACAACCGGTTTATCCGTCTTCAGGCCTGTTCGTTTGCGCCGCGATAACGGCACTGCACGCGTCCGTGTTCCTGCATGGCGGTCGAAGGCTCGCCAGCCTGGGAAAACCAGCGGCTGTTTCAGCAGCAATTGAAAGTCGGATCGGTTCATGGATCTTGCGTGAAATTCCATGCAGAATCAGACAATCTTCGTGGTGCCGTTGAGGGGTTTGGTTCGACGTGATTCGCCGCGCAAGCTGCTGCCTGCCCTGAGTCGAAACCCGCTCAGTTCATTCTAACTGTCCTGAGTTTGATCGCAGCTGTCCACAAGCGTCCCCAATCGCTGGGCCTGCCCGTTTCGGGCGGCCTGGCGGCCCAGTCCTGCTGCAAGACAGAGGCGTGAAGCGATTACGGAGCGTGGTCGGGCGCCGGATCGCGAAATCATTGACCAAACCCTCGTTTTACCTATATCAATAGTGGGTTGCTACGGAAAATCGCCTGCGGCCTTCTTAAACCCGTGATCACGCCGCAGCCGCACGGTAGCCATCATGAAGGCATATCAGCCTCAAATCTTGCCGATCGTAAAACGCCGTAACCTGCCTGGTTCGCCAAGCCCCGGGGTGAGATGCGTGCGTGCTGCACGCCCGCCAGTGCCAAAGACACCAACGCGCCTGGCCGTCCTGTTCCTCGCGACACGTTCATTGCTGGTCGGTCCGGCCCCGACCGCTGCGGCTCGGGTGAGGCCTGTCATGACTGCTACAAAAACCGGCCTGCGGGCCCGGCGTCGCAAAGCCGTCGAGGCCAGGACTGCTTCCTGGGCGCTAAGCCCCTCGTGGTCCGGTCATACTCCCGTCCGTGTCTCCGGACGCTCTTCAGGCGACGCCGGTGTCCTGCCACGTCCGTCTGGTGGCATCGACCTCGCCGGCACTCCCGGCCGTCCCATCGTCCCAGGCTGCCCCAGCACAGCACTTCCGTGACCTCGGCATCCGATGCTGCCCTGGTTGCCTCAGATCAGTGTTCCCCAAAGCGCCTGGTCGCGCTGGCAAATCGCGCAACACCGTCAAAACGTGTTGCCCGTGAAACAACGCTCGGCCTGTCGAAACGCTTTCGGACTACCGGACTTTGTGGCTCGGCGGCGCACCATGGGGTCGCCCAGCGCCAGAAGCAGCGTACGGCGATGCGTGCTCCAGGCACGCGGCAGCCAGACTCCTCCGCCCAGATCAGGTGTTCCAGACTGCTCGAACTTTGCGCGATTAAAGCGGCGGCGGCTGCGTGCGAAGAACTCGACCGATTGCTTTGCCGATGCGGCAGGGGCGTCCTGAATCGTCGACCCGTCGGGCGCACCGCGCGAGCTGATGCGGCAGGGGCGGTACCGCCGGCTTCCTCGTCGGGCATCGCCCGCGGGGTCTCGCCGTCCGGCTTAACCGATGCTCAACCGTCCGTGTTCCGGCGTCGCTTCGTTGCGGGCGCTCGCGACCGTGAGCAGAGACTGTCGCGCGGTTCGGCGGTGTCTTTCGCGGCTGTGCCTTCGCTGGCCCGGCGCTGTTCGGAATACGCGCCATCGAAGCCCTGGCGGCTGCACATGATTATTGACACGGGGCGGCGGCACGCTCAAGCCGCCTGTGCCGGGCCATGCCTGGGGTGAGACATGGGAATTGGATCCGTCTGCTGCTCTCGCCCGTTCTGAAAGCCGCACGCCATCCGAACTTCCTGACGATTCACGTTTTTGGCCTGACGGTTTCGATCCAGACCAGGCCAGCATCCCGGCCTGGCTCGGGTACGACTGGCGCCGCCATCCAGCAGACCTGTTTGTTTGGCAGAGCCTGGGTGCGTTCTCTGGTTGCTTCGTCCTCTTATTGTTCTCCTGGAACGGCAGCAGCTGACCTGGCAGCAGCCGCCATGTTCGGCAACGTCATGTATGAGCCCAGACGGCGCAACGAAACACCGCGTCCGCCAGGCGGTGCGGACACCAACGTCCCGGGCGCGCCCAGCAGGCGAGGCAAGCCGACGCTCCGGCAGCGATGCCTGCCGATCAGGCTGACCAGGCGGGCGGTCGAACCATCACGCTGAAGAACGACGTCCTCGTCGGCTGGGTATCGACCATCGGTGGCCAGGTCGTCTTCGCTAACTGTTTCAAGCCTGTCCACCCGCCACCCGACAGCGGCGAACCTGGTCATCAGTCCGACCGCAGGGGCGACTTCTTCGTTAGACCGGGCCGGTGGGCGTCCGAGACACCAACCACCACATGCATGAGCAGAAGTGATTGCGCCATCATACGGACAGCGGGTGCGGTGTCGTGCTGACACGCCAAAACGGTAACTGCGCATCGAAACAGAACCCTATCGACTCGGCCGGCTCCCTACGGATCCGGGTCGACAACCGCGTCCTGCGCCGGCGGGCGGCCGCTGTCGCCGTCGCTGTACTGCCGGCTGACCCGGCCCGACGCCACGGGCTGAGCCAGTCCGCTACAAGACCCTGGTGGTCGACCCTTGACGCCACGACAAGTTCCAGAAAGTCTCGCTTCGACGACATCCGAGCAGGCCAAACACTCCGGCCACCGCTCCGGCGCAATGGCTGGGTCGGCATCATCCAGCACCACTACTTCAAATCTCGACACGGAGTTACGCTTCAGCAGAGGCCGGCGCCGCGCAGGTACACACCGCGTCGGTCCCCAGCGCGTTCGGCGAGGGCGCCTACAGGCAGCTAAGGCCCGAAGGTCTCGGCCGGTCAGGCGTCGATAGCGAAGACCCTGTTCATCATTTGGGACCAGGAACGTAACTGTGCAAGGTCGCCCGGGCTGGACGGTCGTCGACTATGGCACGGCTCTCACCATGATTTGCCGAAGCCGCTCTTCTGACCTTTGTTCTTCCTGCGGCGTCGTCGGCAGCTGGGCCTGGGCCATCGACTCGCCATCTGGTCAAGCTGACCTTTCTTCCGCTGCAGCCGCCAGTACCGTTCCGTTCGAATGCCAGGTCGGCCGCGCTCAACATCCGCGAACGCTTCCAGGTGACCGCGTAAAGCTCAATCGAGCCATGATGGGCTGACTGCAAGACCGGAAGATCAACCCGCGCAGACTGATTAACCTTACCCGCATCCCTGGGTGCAGATCGTCTTCATCGCCCTGTACGGGTGCTGCTGCTGACCTCGGTCGAGATCCGCAACGCCCGTGGATCGGCTGGATCGCGGTGTCAACCCGATCCGCTCTACATCCTGCCACCATCTGATGGCGGGCGCGATGTTCCTACCAGACGCACCTCAATCCCAAACGGGTGGTGGTAACACCATCTTCTCATCGCCCAGCAGTGGGTCATCTACCGCCAGATCGAAGAGCAAGCCATCTTCGGCCAGACGCCTGATCACTCAGCTCCGTGTTTCACCCAACTGGACCCCGTTCAGGCCATTTTTGGACAGAGCGCCGTGCGGGACAAACGCCCATCTGCGCCACGCTTACCGCGCCCCGCAGCGGGGCGCCATCCGGTGTCGTGCCTCGGCGCGCCCGAGCGGACATCATCACCGCCTGGCGCCGCGGTAACGGCTGACGCGTGCGCTTCTCGTCGCCCGCAAGGCCGCCTATGGCCTCCGCGGCTGACCGTTAACCGGTCCATCATTCGCATTACAACGCTCGGTTCCCTGCCCCATTTACCACCGGTGAACTTACATCCTGGGCCTGCAGGGCCACGGCGGCCCGTCGTCCAACGAATCACCGCCGCCGACCAATGCTGCGGGTCGGGCTTGCTTCGGCATCCGCCTGGTCGGACCGGCAGTGCAGAACGCGCCGCGCCTTCCTGAACGACAAGCTCGGCGGTAGGCCGAAACCGTCGTCACGACCTCATCGAAGCCAGCCGAGGCAGGCTGCGCGCTCCTGCAGTCGCTTTCAGGGGCGATGTTCTCGCGACAGATCGACATTACCAGCCGAACAGCTGCCACCCTGCGGCATGGCTGGTCACGGTACCCTCGACTTTCTGAAGAAATCGACTTCTGCAGAAAGCCGACATGCCGAGCGCCTGGCGCGTATCGACCCTGCGGCGCCTCTTTGACACCGCCAGAGCGGCGGTGCCCTGCCAGGGGCCTGGCGTCGTGCTTTCTTTTCGCTTTTAACGTCGTGGTCAGTCTGCTCGTGCCACCAGCTGAGGTGCCGAGGTCGCCATCGTCACCCATCGCCGGCACCGTGACCGTCATCGAGCAGATCAACATCGGTGCCCATCAACCTCATCGACACCGCTGACGCCGCTGACACCGACGACCCGTCAGTCGGCATCCAGCGCACAGACCGAAATCGAGAAGGCCGATAGTCGTTCACCTGCGCGCGGCCGACGAGCTGGCGCGGGGGCGAGAATGAACACCCACCTGACGCGACAGGGCAGGGCAACGGGAAACCGTTCCGGCGATCATTCCGGACTATGGACGGTTCTTCATCGAATACTACGATCCGGACGAGGGCAGACCGGGGAGCGCTCTGCTCGACGTAGTCGCCACAGGAGGCTACCGTCGAGGCTCGCCTCCCGCCAGCGCCCGACGCCTGACCGTCATCAACAAAGATCGACCTGGTGGAGCAGCTTTCACGCATCCGGGATGTCGGTTAGAGCCGTCACGTAACTGTCAGCAGGCGATTCCGATCCATCCGCTTCTCGCGTAATCGTCTGATGACGGACACTCCCGCGTCGGGGCAGAACGCTGGTCGTCTCGAGACATTACGCGCTTTCGCCCACAGGGCAGGGGCAATGAAAGCCTTCCGCCTGAAATACCAGACATCGCCGGTTTCCCAGCCGCCGGGGTGACGTTCGTCGCCCGCGAGCGCCGTCTGCGGGCGCTTTCGGCTTGACCACCTTCAGAACGCCGATGGCGTAATGATCGGGCGACCAGGCGCTGGACCTCTTTATGAAGAACTGCGCCCTGGCCACCATCGGGCCCGCAGGCCGCATCACCGGCGCGCAGGCCTGCCGACGACCTGCTGGGGGTGATCAGTCGGTTCTGTATTGAAGTGATGCGGTCGGGATGCCGCCAGGGGGCGGCATGGTCAAAGCACGCGGTTATGACCTTCCGCATGAAGCGGATCGTCGTACCCTGTTTGATGCATCTGCGTCGGACTGTCGTACCTGGAACGAGCCATCATTCATCTGCAGAGAAGGCCAGCAACTTCGTCGACCGCACTGATGCCGCTTCGTTTCCCAGGGACACAAAGCCTGGATCAGCGTGACGGCTGATGGTGACATATGACCTCTATCGCAATGCCGCCATCAAGGGTTTTGAAACTGGTCACTTTCAAATGCCCGACGAAGTTGCTGCGCAAGGCCTTGAAACTATGCGGTCCAGCCGCGTGATCGATCGTCTGGTGTTCAATGACGTGTTGCACGCCAGCTGGAAAACATGGGCTTTCTTAATCGACGAGGTTTCCGGTGGCTGTGTCGTTGTGTCGCAACTACGACTGACCACGACTACGGTGAAGACTTCGCCAGCTCGAGACCATGAGCTCTGCCTGCCTCCTGCGGACGCGGTCCGTGTGAACGAACTGGTTCGAGGCACGCCAATGCCGCCTTAACCACCTGAACTTCTTTGACCATGACGGGACATGCTGCTCTGCTTCGCACCCACGTGCCCCAGGCGGATGGTCAGACTACGGAAGCCGGGTTGCACCGGCCGATTGCCCGTAAAGCCAGCGACCTGGACATCGTGCTGCGCGAACCCGCGGGCTGTCGGAGCCATCGAGGCGGTGTCCGCCTCGAGCGGGCGTTGGTCCGACCAGCATGCTGTCATGGTCGATGTGTGCGTGACTGGGGCCTCTGCGAGGCCCCATCGGGGAGATCCTGCAGGCTATGGAACGAGAGACGCTGATTCTCGCGATCTGCTGTAACCCGGGTGGTCGAGCCAGGGCTGCGATGACTCACTGGTGAACTCTGCGGGATGAACCGCACAGCAATCGATGATGCCCTCAGCGCGCGGTCGACCAGCCACCAGCCTCCGGGGTGGATGTTGGTTGATCGGGTCGTCAGGTCGTCGTTCTCTTCTTTGTTTGAGCATGCAACAGCGCGGGTGAGGCAACCTCATGGAAGAACCAGAACCGGTCGTCGGGTTTGCCGCCAGAGCGACCAGCTGGATCATCGGCCGCTTGTTCGTAATGAGCGGCTGCCGCTGACGGTATTGCCAGATGGATGGCGCCATGACCAGCAGCACGCCAACCTCGCTCTTAACTGCTGTTGTCATGGCAGGCCAAGATATGGGTCCTTCGGTAAGTGTTCGGATATCCTCAGCGCTGCTTCCATAGCTGCCCTGTCTGTAAAAATTGAGCTCGGGGCTTCCGCCTTCAGTTCTGCCAGCCATTAACCAGGCCGAATGGCACCGATCGCTCTGCTCGCTGCGCGGTGACGGAAAGCACCTGCATGCTGGCGTAATGTTCTCCCAGGCGACTGAAGGACTGCACAGCAAAGCGCGGCATGCCTCCACGATTCTGGATTTGTTCTTTCCGTCGTTGCAGCCTGCGCGGATATTCACCATCAATTCCTTGATAGGAAGTTTGCGTGTAGCCGACTGCGAGCACCGCTATATCGGGTCGTGCTTTTGTGCTGCTGGTACTTGGCCTCTCCGGGTCGCGTAAGAACTCGGCCGTGTGCCGCCAGTACCGCTCAAGACGCTGAGGCAGAATCCACGGTCAGGGGAACGCTGCCACGAGCCAGGTTGGCTGAGATGCTTCTCCAGGTGGTCGAGGCGGGCCAGCTCTTACAAACCAGCCGCACGTTCCTCGCTGGTGTCACTGATGGTCTCTGCCGGAGGAACGCAGTCGGGCCGAAGGGAGGTGTTGGTATCGGTCATGGTAATCGCGACACCACTCGATGCGGATGATGGTGACCTGGTCGGTCGGTTTGCCGCCTGAAGGCCGGCGGGGTCGTGGCTTTGCTGGCGGGTAATCGCCGGCCCCCGACAAGATTGATGACGGGCCTTTCGCCTGATCTGTGCCTTTCGGTGAGGGTTTGCGCCAGCGGGAGGTTACTCTCCTGCGTCGGGCGATTCAGGTCTGAAAGGCAGACGGGCGCTGGCCGCCAGGGGATCTCCCAGCTTTCTGACGGCAGCGCGCAGCCTGCTTCTGCTTTGTCCTGGATCTTCTTGTCTTTGAATCGGATCTCTGAGCCTGCCTCTATGCACACTATGTTGAATGATTTTATCGGTGAGGGTTTCTGCTGAATACCAGGCATGACCGATCTGACAGGGCTGGGGTTGGACGCGGGGTTGCTTCTCTGGTCCGTTCGTCCCGGCCCATCGGTACTGCCCTGTTGTCAGGGCTGTGGAAGGATGCCCGCTGCGCTGACCCACCTGTCCCACCCGCGAGCACCTGGTTCCAGGCTGCTACTCTCCGGGGGTTGTATATCATCCGGGTCTTGGTCTTCTTTGACCATTCAGGACAGGCATCGCGTTGATGTCGCCTGGTGTCTGACCCGCTTTCATGTGGCCTCATGCCAGCAATGCAAAACTCTTCGGCGGGCAGGGGTCTCATCGGCGTGAGAAATGGATCGTTCCAGCGTGAGTGGCTGGCGGCAGGCTGGCGGCGACTTTCATCGGCGGCCATCCGGGGCAGCCGCCACCGTGTCGCCTCTGTTGTACGTGGCCGTATGCCTTTCACTGATCAACTACCGAACGACCGGACGGATCTTCAGTGGGCCGTGGCTGTGCTGAAAAGGATGGCGGATCGATGACCTGGATGGCGGGACGGATAATCTGCAAGGCTACTGTTCCCTGACTCGGTGACGTTCCGGAAAGCGCATCGTCTTTGCACACAAAGAGATGTGGGCTCCATCCGCTGAATTCTTATTGACGCCGAGGACCAAAGAACGCCGGTTTACATCTGCATCGTTGGTCGTACGCAGGTGATCTGAAGATGACCGCGGCGGAGACGGCTGGGTGGAAGTGCTGCCTCATGCCAGATGCTCCTGACCAAGTGATGATTCACTGACGGTGTGCGACCAGCTGACCATCGCGTCCGGGGCGCGGTTTGACCGTCATCATCGTTGGCTGAGGACCACCGACTAAGTATACCGGAAACGTATTGGCCCGGCTGATGCGGTGTGCTGAAACTGTTATCGAGTCTGCGCCAGGCGTTGTCTGGCTGCGTGTGGCGGCAACCCGAGCAAACGGCGGCGGTGTTCTGAAGCGACAAGGGCGTGATGGGGTATTGGCCTCATACCTGCTGCATCCTGATGACCAATGAAAATGGTTCATTATTCATTGAATTCACAATGACTGATAAACCCATGGTTTTGTGGTGACCATGCGAGCTTGACTCGTCCTCGGTGACAACATGCTTCCTCCACCTCGAATCCGGAGAATCGTCACGCCGGGTGTGAAATGGACGGTGGCTGATCCCCGTCGCAATGGCGCCGTCCCGGGGGCATGGGGCATGATTCGGCGATGTTGAATGCCTTCGCGCCGCCCCTGGTGACACCATCGCCGATCTTCATCATGTCCTCTTCACTGCTGAGTTCATCATGATGCAGTGCCTTCTGACCCGGCGTCGGGCGCAGAGCCTTCAGCAACCTGTGAAGAAGATCAAACAACGGCGATGCCGAGCGACTGCGAGCCGTGGGGACAGGCGGTCTTTGCGCGAGGCTGACCCGGCATGTTGTTGCTGCTCCGGGGCCGCGGCGGCGGCACAACGTGGTGGTCATCGACCGGCTGGATGCGCTGGCTGCGCGAAGGCGCTTCATCGGCTTCAGACCTGGCGCGCGCGATCCGGCTGCGTATGGTGGAAACGGTGCTGGCCGGGTGCTGAGACGAGGACAGTGCCAGCGGCTGGAGGCTGTTCGACCACTACAGCGGGGGTGTTCAACTGCAGGACATCCATGCCGAAGGCCGATTTCAAAGGCACCGATGGTGGGGCTGGATCTGGGGACGGGACGTCGACCTGAATGATCCGGGCTGTGCTGGAACAGGAACTGCCGCAAGCGCGGGCAGAAACAGGACTGGAAGCGAGGCGATCGGGGTCATGCTTCCATCGGCCCAGCCGCATGGCTGGCCGGATAGTATCTGGCCATCGCTTACGATGTCAGGGTCTTCCGGTGATGGTTCGATCGCGGTCGGTATCGGCTGGCGACGAGTCGAACACGATCAACCATGCCACGCAAGGGGCCTCATGTTTCGCGTCCGCGACGCTCTGTGCTCCGGATCCTGGGGTTCCCACAGATCCCGAGCTGACAAGGCCGCACGGAGAAACACTGCCGCCGCCGTTTTGACGCTGCCGAGCGACGCCGGGCCGGAGATGCTGGCAGCAGGCCAGCCACCGCGGTGCAGATGGATGTCCGGCGTCTGACCGGTATTGCTGCATCCCGAACCGAAGACAATCCGGCCGACGGGCACCTGGGCGCCAGCGCACGCTGATGCAGCGGGTCACGCTGGCCTACCGCCCATCGGCTGGTTGGACTGCTGCTGGGCTTCAGCGGTGGCCAGGCGGACATGGGCGTTGGCAACGCCTGAGTGAAAACGCTGCAGAGCTACATCCGTGCTGAAGCAGCCCAGAGTGGCCTGGCGCGAAGCTGCAACGGCAGCGCAGATGGCTGCAGGCGCGTTATCGCTAATCGCTTCCGAAGGCCATCCCGCCGCGATCGCCGGATCCTGCGGGGAACGCGATGCCGGGAGGTAAACATCAGCACAAAAGCAACTGGATGCGCTGAAAGTCCAACGAGACCGAGCAGGAGCGTGCGGGCCTGGCTGTCGCTGCGGCGGCGACGCCTGGCGGCGCGAATACTTGTCGGGGAGGCTGGCTACGCTTTGGTGGGCGGCCTCATCCGAAAGCATCCATCGAACGGCGATGACCGGATGGCACGAGATGACGAGGCGAAACACAGCGGCTACTCGGTGAGATGGTCTGGCTGCGGGTACGTAACACCGGGACATCGGCGATGGACTGTCCTGCTCGAGTGCTATGGTCCGGCGCGATTCTTCCGAGCACGAACCATGAACGACGGTCATCAAAGTCCTCATCTCGAAACAATCCCTACAAGGTTTTGCCGTTGCCTCGATGGTGAGAGACCGCCATCGGTTCTTCACGACCTTTCATCTACGCTGCTGCACGGTGCTGGTCTTCGCGGTTCTTCGACGAGCGATGAACACGGTAACGATTGCTGCTGTCGCTGTCCACGGCGCTTCATGACTAACCTGGCGCATCCCCATCGGTTCCGGCACTGTTCCGAACGCTGGTGACTTTTGTCGGCCTGAAAGACGCTGGTGGCTCGCTGCTGCTGATGAGGCTTTCCTGCCATCGACCCTGCCGAACGTGGCCTCTGAGCGCCGCTGCTGCTGTTACATCTTCCGCATCGGACGGGTCTGGGGCTGGGCGGTGAATGAAATGCCACTGGTGGCCTGAAATGCCCGGACGGAAGCGATGCCTGGTTCGGCGCACCTTCCGCAACTGGCGTTGCCCCCCCTGGACTCTTTGCAGCCAACGGTGCCTCTTCGCTCGCTGTTTGGCCCCAGGCGTGGTGGGTAGACCATGGCGCATTCATTTCGTTGCTTCCACCATCGTGACGGTGGCGAGCGGGCACTCTACATGCGGCGCTGACCACCACGCTAAGCCGTAATCTTCCATTGAGGCCGAGCGCAGCATAACCAGAAGATGATGCCCCGATAGTGGTGGCTGCACTGCGCGGAAGCCATCGTTGAACAGCGACGACCACCTATGTGCTGGTGTTCTTACGTGATGACGACAGCTTCGTGCGGATCTTCCAAGGAAACCCGACGTGATGTCGGCGGCGAACCACCATGAGCCTGGGCGATTCCGACCAACCTTTGTTCACGGGCTTCCTGATGATCGGTGCCGTGGTCTTCCGACATCTTCACCAACCTCTCGAGCATCGTGGCTGATCACCATCCGGACGGCGTCGCTGGCTCCTCTGGGTCACGGTTGGCCATCATTCGCTCGACGCTTCTCGGTTACTACGGATGCACCAACTGGAACGCGCCACCGGTGCTTCCAGCCCTTCGTTAACAGTGAACATGGTCGCGATGAGTTCCTATTCGGTCCCTTGGCGGGCGCTTTGCTGCCCGGCTGTTCTTCCCTGGGTGCGCTACTCGGGTTATTTCGTGACCACAACCTGGCGACCATCGTCCGGTGCTGCGCTGGCCACTGCATCGTGGCCATCGGCCTGGTGCCCTGCAGGCTGATTGCGGGGTCGGTGCCTACCTGGCGTTCAACGGCGTGCTGTCGCGCCGCGGCGCTCATCAGCATCCACAGGGCCGGGACGAAACTGCTGCTGGAGGCCGGTGGCCCGACCGGGTAATCCGTGTCGATCTCTTCCTGAGCGGAGGCGCGCCGCCTGGCTGCGCTGGCGCACGAGGGCTGCGGGTTGCTCGGAACCCTAGCACTTTGTTCGTGGGCCTGCTGGGCAGCCCAGAAACCCGAAGCCCTGGCGTGCGGTCACGGCCGCGCGACCGACAGGCTGAATTCTGTCATCGGCTGGAAGATGCTGCCGCCGAGTTCAAGATGGTTGCCTGAGGTAGATCGATGGGCGCCACCCTGGAGCCGGACATGGACGAGGATGACGACGCTGAGCCGGGGCGCTTCCTCGTCCATCCGTGGTCGCTTTGCCCAGAGGTGGTGGATGCCGCGATCGTCGATGACGGCGTGTCCGGATCGTGGCGCTGGTGGGAGCTGGACGACGCTACGCGACGACGCTGACCGACGCGAACGCGAGCCGCATGCCACACCGGCGCACGGCTACGCTGACCATCTGCTACGACATCAGCCGCGACAGCCCGAGCCCGAAGAGATCCGCGAGGACTTCGGGCGCGAGGGGCTTCTGGACCGATCCTGGGCAGGAGTGTTGGTGTCACGCAGCGTGCTGGCCATGTTGACGACGGTGCGATGCGGGCAGGGCTCAAGGTCATGGACAGGAATCGGGACGGAATCCGGGAGCTGGATGAGGCGCTGCGGGAGCGGTGCTGCGCCTGATGGCAGCGAATCGCGGCGGACCGTACATCACGGGCTCAAAGCGCACGTGGTGAGCATGGGGTCCGTCTCGGCGGACATCCCGCAGCCCACGCTGGCTGTCCTGCTGTCGCTGGAGGACGTCCGCTGCCCGGCCGAAATGGTGCTGCGGCGGTCTCCTGGTGCGTGATAGTGCAGGCGCCCGGCTGCAGATGTGGTGAACCGGCCGGGATCCGCCACGGGCCGCCATCTGACGCTGCTGGTGCCGCCAGCACGAAGGCGCTGGCGCAGCGCGCCTGCTGTCGGGGAGACGCCGAGATTCCCGCGGTTCGTACGACGGCCCCATGCTTCGCGTAGTGGCAGGTGAAGCGATCTGCTCCGAGGAGATGGCACCGGCCTGGTCGGAGTGCGCTGCTGCGCGGGACGACCACGCAGAGCGCTACGGGTGGCGCTGGTATCGCTGGTCATCGGGCTGGCGCGGCGAGGGCATGACAGCGTCTGCTACTTCGCCTGCAGAAACCCTGGCGCAGCGGATGCGTCGGCATCGTCGTGGCTGACCGGACAGGGACTACGCGGTCGCGCGATCATGGAAGCGCTGCTGTGGGCATGTCGGGCTGCCGCTGCGGCGTCATCCTGGCGCTGAGACGCCCTCGCCGCGCGAGCCGCTGATCGTGTGCGCATGGGCATAGCATTGAACAGCCTGCTGTGCGGCACGCAACTGCCGCTGAAGACGGTGGCGGCTCGCGTCGGCTATCGATCCCGGATGGCTTCGTGCGCGCGCATTCGCGCGCGCGCTATGGTCCGGGAGCCCTCGCAGCGGGTACGCGACGGTGACGCCACGAGCGTTTCGAGTGCGAGTCCTGAGGCGAATCGGTTCCGGCAACGGAGATATCTTCATCCGCCGTGAGACAGGAGAGGTGACATGCAAACTGATATCGGAATATTGCCGTGGCGGTTGCGGCTGCGATGGTTCGGCGTGGCCATGACCTCCGGTGCAGGCCCGCGAGCACCGCGCAGTTGCCTGATCGTGCGCAGCCGGTGTCCCGTCCACGCCGCAGACGGCGGCGAATCCGGCCGGACGCAGCGTGAAAGCCACCGCTGCACGGTGCGCGGTGCTTCGGCGGTGGCGCACCAGGTTGATGGCGCTTTTCATGCAGGTGCCGGGGTCTATCGGCAGCGAATCGGCAATCATCGCGCGGTGACGAAAGCCGTTGTATGGACGGATTCCTCGCCGCCGCGCTCGGCACCGCCAGAGGCATCGGCGCCAGAAGTCCCTGGAAGCCGCGCTGCGACAGGCACACGTCCCCGGATGGGGGAGCGGCGTCGAGACGGCCGTCAATGTGTCCCTGGTGGAGCGAGTGACCGGCGCTGTGCTGGTGGTGGATACCGCGAGGAACCTGTTTTGTGCAGACCACCGGAAAGCTGACGGATGCGCTGAAGAGTGCGGGCATCGATCACACGGTGACGGATGTGACGCCGACCCACGCGCATCCGGATCACGTCTGTGGTCTGTTGCGGCCGGATGGTACCGCAGGCTCTATCCGAAAGGCCACGGTGGCGGAGTTCCGGACTGGCCGAGGCGGCTCACTGACCACGAACTGCCGCGCGCGAGCGCTTCCTGAAGAGTTCAGAAAGGCGATTTCGAGGCCTCCGCAGCACTGGCTCCATACGTGAAGGATGGGCGCATGCGGCGGGTGAAGCTGGCCATGCCGCGGCAAGCCGACGAAGTCCTGCGGGCACGTCCGGATGGCGGCCCGGCGAACGGCCGCCCGCCGAGGCCACGTCACGGCTGGCTGGTGGATGATCGTCTGCTGCGTGGGCGATATCGTTCACTTCCATGCGGTGCAGTTTGCCGAGGCTGCAGATTCACCGTCGTTCTGACAGCAACGTGCGCCGGCTGCCATTGTATCGCCTGCCAAGCGCTACTCTTTGCCGAGGCCGCCCGCCATCACTGTTGGTGGGTGGGCGGTGCACACCTGCCGTTCCCGGGTCTGGGCCATGTGGCGTCGTCACGGCAAGAAAAGCTTCACCACTGGGTGCGGGTGCGGTTCAGCCTGCTGCCCTGAGCGCGTGCATCCCAGGAGATCGTAACATGGCGGCGGGTGTCCGCACCTGTCCTGACCGGGCAGGGGATGCCGTTCGAGCAGAACCGGGTCTCACGTCCCCAGCGGTCGTCTGCCTTTCCCGAGGTCAGCTCCCTCTGTCCGGAGAGACATGACACTCACTTCCCGTCGTCGACGCCTCCCGCGACGCGAGTAATCCGTTCGCTCGACTCTTCGTTTCCAGGAGCGTGCGATGGGGCAAAGGCGGTATCGGTGACAGGGGTGTGGTGAGATTTATGGCTGGCGGCGCTGTGGGCGAGCGCGCGGCGTGGCTGGGCCGCGCGGGCCGAGCAGCACTGCCAGGCGGATTTCGACAAGATCGTCAAAGCGGATGGGCTGCGACCGACGTGAAGCGGGTCGGTTGCCGCACCCGCGATGTCTTCGAAGTCCAGGCCGCAGGCACATCCTCGCCACTGCTGGAAAGCGCTCGCCCGCAGGGCGACGGGTGACGCGACGATCAGGGCGATTCGAGGCGGGGCATCACGCTGCGCCTGCATCTGGTGCGACCATCAAACCGTCCCTTCGTGGGCGGTCGGCTGGCTGCGGCCAGGATCGAACACGGCTGGACAGGTGGAAGGTATTCCTGAAGGTCTGAAGCAGGCGCTGGCCAAGGCCAGTGCACCGACGGCCAGCACGCTGCTGGGCTTCGATGGCTCGATGGACGGTCAGGCCGTGCTGCCTGCCGGCGAGATGGTGCCGCCCGGCAGCGAGCCGGACAACCGGATGACCTGGAAGCAGCTGACCTATGACTACATGGTGAGCGGCAACCGTCTGCAGGTGCTGGCCCAGCTGCAATGGCCGGAGCTGACATGGTCGGTCACGCCGGGCGCCTTCGGTCCCGACAAGCCGGGCATGAACCTGGTGATGTCGGGCCTGTCGGCCAATATCCAGCAGACGGGCACGAACCCCGACCACTGGCTGATGGTGCCCGCCATTACACGATGCGCCTGAACGATTTCCAGCTGAAGGCGGTCTCGAACGACGGCAAGCAGTCCTCCACGCTGTTCTCGGTGAACGGCTGGGAAAAGCCAGGGCAGGATCGTCCTCCCGGCAAGCTGCTGGCCAGCGAGGAAAATGGTGCCGGCAAGGCCGTGGTGATGGATGTGCCGCTGGAGAAGCTGGGTTACACGGCGTCGATCTCGAACATCGATGAGGCGGTGCTGGTGCCGTTGCAGGACATCGTGCAGGAGATGGGCAAGGCGACGGACCCCGCTGATGCCATGCCCGACGAAGCCAGGCTGCGTCCGGTGGTGACCACGCTGGCCGCCAGTTCGCCCGCGCTGGGCATGCGGCTGATGGCACGCTGCAGGGCAAGACGGCCTATGTGGATTCCAGGGTGGTGCTGAATCCGCTGCAAGGCAGCGCCTCCGTTCCGCTGGGTCCGCAGCTGCTGCAGACGCTGAAGGCCGATGTGAACGTGTATCTGCCCAAGGCCATCACGGCCGAGGTGAACCGCCGTCTGGAGCAGTCCTTTGGCAAGGACGCGAACGGCTGCAACCTGGATTGCCAGCTGCGTCATCAGGCATTGCCCGTGAACAGGCTGATGCCTGGGAAACCAAGGTGCAGTTGCCGGTGGCAATTGATGCTGAACGGCCAGCGATCTTCTGAACGCCTTCGGGCGTTGCTTTCCAGCCGTCGGGCAGCAGCCGGTACGATACCGGCTGTTGCTTTTGCACCATATGCTGCACGTGCGTGGGCACAGTTGCGGGGATGGTGACAATGAGCAGGATGACGGTGGTGGCAGGCAGCGTGATGGCGCTGGGTGTGGCCTTCGTGGGCAGCAGCTGGCTGCTGGGACACGTGGCGCAGCAGAAATATCAGACGGAATTCGAGCGGGTCGCCCGCCTGCTCGGGGCGGATTCGGTGGAAATAGGTGGAGGTCGAGAAGGGCCTCTTCCATTCTCGGACGATGGCCGTGCTGACATTCGAACGCAGAAGTCCGGCATCCGGGGCGGATGACGAGGTGGATGCTTCGGATGACGAGGACAGCGACAACGGTGACGACAGCGAAGAACAGCGAAGAAAGTGACGAGTATTCGCTGAAGGGGCTGTTCGACGACGAGGACATCCCGGATGAGGATGTCGAGGATGATTCGGAGACGGATGATTCGGACGAGGTGAAGGCCCGCAAGGTGGTGGCCGATGTCAGCCCGCCCAAGGTGGAGAAAATCCATCCCGCCCAAGGTGGAGGAAGCACCGCGTCCTCCCTTGAAGATCCATCTGGTGCAGGACATCCGTCATGGGCCCTTTTTGTGGATGGTCGCCTGGCAGCTTCCGTGATCGAGACGCGGCTGACCATGTGGAAGGTCTGGCCGATGAGGAGCGCAAGGCCTGGATGAGGTGAAGTCGCCGGAGCTGCGCATCGTGGCGGGGCTGATGGGGGATGTGGATGGGCGCTTCCTGATTCCGGCAGGCCGGGTGATGCCGCCCGCCCCCGAGGAGGGCGAAAGCTGGAGTGGAAGTCCTTCACCTATGACTTCCGGCTGAGTGCCGATCACAAGCCAGATGCTGGCGAGAATCGACTGGCCGGGCCTGGTGTTTCACATTCCGGCCGGGAAGGTGGCAGGGAACACGGTCTGACAACGCCATGGCTTCGAGTCGAAGGATCGGGGAGGGTCTCACCTGGAGGTGAAGGCGCGCCGTCCGGCAATGCCTATCACCGCAACCATGCCGATGACTGGCTGATGGTCCCGGGCACCTATGAAATGAGCCTGGACAGGCTGGAGGCGAAGACGCTGCCGCACGAGGGTGACTCGCTCCAGAAGGTCCTGCTGGACATGCGTGACTGGAAGGGGAACGGACAGGTCTACGTCTTCCCGGCAGGCTGCTGTCCGACCAGTCGAGATGCGCGGAGAAACTGACCGTGCTGGGGAACGACCTTCGACAGCCTGGGCTACCGCGGGCGCGGCTTCTCAACATCGATGCCGGCAGTCTGCGCGAGGTCCAGGATCTGGCATGACGTTCCAGAAGCAGCAGAGGACGTGCTGGAAGGGCGCCAGCTGGTCGGTATGCTTCACTGAGCGGGATGCCGAGCGCTGCTGCGGTCGCTGACATCCGGATCGCCGACGATTGACCTGCAGCTGGACGGTAGCCTGAAGGGAGGTGGCCCGCCGATATTGGCGTGACGCTCAAGCCTCTGCCGGCCAACGACCAGGAACCGGCCTTGATGGGGATGATGGGTCGCTGAAGGCCCGGGCAAAGTGCAGCTTCCGCAGGCCTGGGTGACGCTGGCACAACAGAAGCTGGATACGGTTGAGAAGGACGAGGATGTCGACCTGTGACCTGACGTGCCGTCTGGAGAGCCTGCCTTTCGTGCGCCGTCAGGGTGACACGTGGAGGTGGATGCCCACTATGACGACTAGCATCTGGTGGTGAACGGCGGACAGCTGTTCTGATTGGCCTGTGTTCCGGCCAGGTACAGAGGGTGGTGCAAGGTCCCTGTATCGCATGCGTGAAGGACGGATGCGCGGTGCGAGGCGCACCGGGCCTGGAACAGGGCAGGGTTTCGTTCATTGCATGGCAGGCCGGCTGCTGGCATGATGCCTTCTGGCCGCAGGGGCGACCGAGGCTGCCTGGCCCGTGGAGGCTGCCGTGTGGTGTGTGTACTTCCGGACGGTGCCGGAGCGTCCGGAGCAGTGATGGCGCGGCAGGTATCTTCGCCTGCCCATGACGGGGACAAGCATACGGACCGACTGTTCTAAACATCATCCGCAACCAGTTCATCGATGTCATCGAATGGACGGACGACCGCGTGACACGCTGTCGTTTCGCTGGCCGGACGAGGACAAGGAGATCAAGAACGGTGCGCAGCTGATCGTCCGTGAATCGCAGCTGGTGCAGTTCGTGGCGGCCGGGCAGTTTGCCGATCTGTTCGGCCCGGCAAGTACACGCTCACCACTGAGAACATCCCGATCCTGTCCACCATCCTGGGCTGGAAATACGGCTTCCAGTCGCCGTTCAAGTGTGATGTCTACTACCTGAACACGCGGCTCTTCACCGGCAACAAGTGGGGCACGGCCAATCCGGTGATGATGCGTGACCCGGATTTTCGGTGTGGTGCGGCTGCGGGCCTTTGGTACCTATGATTTCCGCATTGTCGATGCGCCGCTGCTTCCTGGAAGGAGGTGGCGGGGACCGACCAGCATTTCCGGCTGGATGAATTCCAGGACACGATGCGGTCGCGCATCGTGAGCGTGTTCACCGATGCGCTGGCGCGTGCCCACGTACCGGTGCTGGATGTGGCGGGTCGCTATGCCGAGATGGGTGAGGCGCTCCTGCCCATCATCAATCCGATCGTGCGCGAGAAGTACGGTCTGGAGATTTCCAGTTTCATTCTGGAAAATGTGTCGGTGCCGGCCGAGGTCGAACAGGCCATCGACAAGCAGAGCAGCATGCGCGCCATTGGCAACCTCAACGACTATGTGAAGTACCAGATGGGTCTGTCGATGGGGCAGGGGCGGCGGTGGTGCGGCTGCACGCCACCTGCCGCACAGATGGCCATGGGCTTTGCGATGGCGCAGGAGATGATGCGCGGGATGCAGGGGGGTATGGCCCCTGCCCATGCATTTGGCACGCAGGCAGCAGGCGGAGCCGGACAGGGAATGTCGGGAGTCATGCCGTCTGGTCAGGACAACCCGCATGGAGGAACAGGGGCCGAACGTCGTTCCGGGGCGTGGTGATGCAACGGGTACGCTTTTCGGGCGCGGCCGTGGCGGGTGAGGCGGCCGGCCTGGACGGGCTGACCGTTCTGACGCCTGGGCAGGCGGCAGCGCTGCTGAGCGTGCCGGAGGAGGATGTGATGGCCAGCATCCAGGCCGGAGACCTGAAGGCCCGAAAAATAGGCTCTGCCTGGCGGATCGCGCGTTCGGCGCTGGACGAGTTCCTGCGTGGCTGAGGGGCTATGCAGACAAGCGGCCCTGCCCCGAATGTGGCGGGTATCTGGAGTGGAGTGCGCGCAAGCAGGCGCTGGCCTGCCCGTACTGCGGCACGGTGGTGGGAGCGCCACGTGGACACCAGCCGGACACGGGTCCGGCTGCACGGGATACGGCCGGACATGTCCATGAGCCGGATGGATCCGTTGCCAGCGGCCCTGCACTGGACGGATCCTTCCAGGGGGAATTCGTTGCCGGTGTGCCCGGCCACGCGGCAGACGACAGGGCGCTGGCCCGCGAGGCCGAGACACTGTTCGGACCGAAGGCGGACATAGACCATCATGCCCTGCAGGAGCAGGATCTGGAGGCCGCCCTGCGGGATCCGGCCAACCTGCGCAACTGGGGTGCAGAACGCTTCGAACTGAAATGCCAGAGCTGCCAGGCCATTTCCGTTTTTGTGAATGCCCAGGTGGCCGACCGCTGCAGCTTCTGTGGGTCACCGGCCATCGTGAGCCACGAGGCGATGCGCGACGCCATCACGCCCCAGAGCGTGCTGCCGTTCAAACATGACCACACCCAGGTGCGGGACATCCTGCGTGCCTGGTACGGCAAACGCTGGTTTGCACCCAGCCGCCTGAAAAAGGCGGCTGCCACCGATACCCTCAAGGGTATCTACCTGCCGTACTGGACCTTCGATGCCCGGGCGTTTTCCCGATGGCAGGCCGAGGCAGGCCATTATTACTACACCACCGAACAGGTACGCGGCACCGATGGCCGCTCTGAGACCCGGCAGGTCGCATGTGCGCTGGGTGCCGGCCATGCCGTGAAACTGGAACACTTTCTTCGATGACGAGCTGGTGCCCGGCACCGTGGGCATCCATCGAGGCCGCTGCGGCGCATCGAACCCGTTTCCACCACCACCGACCCGAGCCTCATTCGCCCGATTTCGTTGCGGGGATGGACGGTGGAGCGCTACCAGGTGGACCTGCGGAGGCACACACACAGGGCACCGCCGGGATGCAGCGCACTGAAATGGGCGATGTGCCCGATGGTCGCCGGGCAGCACCTATCGCAACCTGATGGTGGACACGCGTTCACCGGCTGCACTTCAAGCACGTGCTGGTGCCGGTGTGCTGGTGCGCTATACCATGGCCACCGGGTGTTTCAGGTGGTGGTCAATGGCTACACCGGCCGGGTGGCCGGTGAGCGACCGCCTGGCTGGATGAAGATCGCCTTCCCGTGCTCACAGCCGTCGTGCTGGCTAGCCGCTGGCGCTGTTTCGAGGAAGGTAGGCGCGTTGGCTTTTCGGGTCTATCGGTATGTCACGCATGAAGAAGCGGCATTCCCTCTGTACGGACCGGTATGGCGATCCATCTGCCATGGAACGCGTGGATTCCCGGATGCCTGCAAGACAGATTACTGCAGGACAGGCCCCCGTTGCTCCAGCTGACTCACGCCGCCTGTCGGTGATATGCCGCAGCGCATGCCCCTGCGTCGTCCGGTGCGCTGAAGGCCGAGACCCGTTTCAGATAACCGATGACGCGCGTACCGTAATCGATGTCGTCTGAGCGCGCAGTGGCTGCAGGCGTGCAGGGTACGCTTGTCGATGTGAGCCGCACTCGTTGCAGATGGTGATGCGCACATTGATGCAGAAATAATTGCAGCCGGTACGGGCTGCAATGTCCAGCAGTGACCGGTAGCCAGCGCGGGGCAGGGCTTCATCGAGGTTCAGGTGCAGTGCCGAGCCCCCATCGAGCCAGTCCACCAGCTCACGCCCGTGCAGCAGGAACTTGTCCAGCGCGTTGATTTCTTCATCTTCCACCACGTAGAAATACGAGTTGTAGCAGTCACGGTTCACAGATAGCCATCGGCACGGTCCCAGCGGCGTTCTTCACGCCCAGGTTCTCGGCGGGCACGAACTCGGTATTGAACTTCACGCCATAATGCCGGCTGGCGACCTGGTTGGCACTCGAAAATCGTCTTCAGCCGGTCCTGCACGAATGCGATGTAATCCTCGTTGTAGCCCACGCGAGATGCCGCAGGACTCGGCCGCTCGGCCATGCCGTTGATGCCGATGGTGAGAAACTGCTTGTCCAGCGAAATGAAGCCCGCGTCGTACACCGGCAGCATGCCGGCAGCCTGATAGTCTTCCATCAGCTTGCGGTAGGCAAACTGGTATTTGTGGATCTTCTCCACCTCGGTGGCCAGGTCGCGCCCGTCCTGCTCCAGCCGGTTCATGTTGATCGTGATGACATTGATCGACCCGGTGGCCACCCCGCCTGCGCCCCAGTGTGTACGAGAAAGGTACGATCTTCGATGGCGTTGCGCAGCCGGCAGCATGATGCCAGTGAGTCGCTGTCCGACAGATACACGAAGAAGGGTGCCCTCGGCCAGCTCGCCGGGCCATCGGCATCGGCAAACGACACCGTCACGGCAGGTGCCGTTTTCGGTCAGCATGGCGGCCGTCACCACGGGGAAGGTGAGGATAGCGCGGCTGCGCTCCTCATTGAACCACTTCAGGAAGAAGGTTTGCAGACGTGCCACGCTCGGCCAGTTGGGCCGGTCGAAGTCCGGAAAGACGAAATCCCCGAACATGGCATCGAAATAATACGGTCGTACGATCGAGATGTTCCAGAAGGCACTCTGGTAGCCCCAGGGCTGCGGCCGGGCTGGTTGATGCTGTAGACCACCTGCTGCAGGTGGTTGGCGATCTCGTCTGCGTGGGTCTCCAGATAGTCGTCGCCGAAATCCTTGCGGGCAAAGTGATCGAAATAGGTCAGAAATTCCACGGTCGCCACCGCACCGGCAAACTGCGCACTGATGGCAAACACCAGATTGATGAACGAGCCACAGAACGAGGCCAGATGCTGGGGTGCTTTCGACTCACCGCCCAGCTCGTCAGGCCCGTCCAGCAGAAAGGGATACAGCGTGACGGAGACGCAGTGAGGGCTTGAGGCTGGTTTCATCGTGCACGTGAGATTTCATGCGCCTCGATCTGGCGGATGTATTCATCTGCAGTCTCTGGTCGAAGACCTCGGCAATCTTGCGTGACACCAGCGTGCGGTTGATCTGCACGACGAAATCCTTCATCAGCTCGGTTTCCATCGTGGCGATGTTCTTTTGCGTCACATTGGCATTGGCATCCAGGCGGGAGCCGTCGGCCGCATTGTGGGCGCGGATATAGTCCTGGATGAACTGGAGCTTGCCGTTGAGCTGAGGAGGAGAGGCGGATCATGGTTGTTCTCAGAAGGCGTGGTGACAGGGGGCTATCGCAGCTGCCCGTGAGGCATGACAGAAAAAGGCATGACGAGGGGGCATCCGTCATGGGAGACGGGTCATGCCGGGAGGGCAGGTCATGCGACGAGCGCAGAAACGGCATGGATCGGAATGCGTCTCGGGGCCGGTTTCTCGTCGTGGACGAACAGGTGGTTCAGGTTCTTCTGCGTGCACTGGGTCGGTGAAGCGCTGGTTGGTCCGGGGGCTTTCCAGTCCCCCCAGTTCTGCACGCCAGCGGCCCGTTTTCAGGTAGGTGAGATACGGGATGATGTCTCCCGATACGGCTTCCAGCTCCTCACGTTCCAGCCCCGTATAGAGGCAGGTCCTGAGGCCGGCGCGAGCGACCACTTCCAGCATGCGCCAGGCTCGCCGGGCACCCACTCTCCCCCGCTCAGAACAGCACGCTGATCGGCCCGCGATACGCGCTGCAGGCGCCGGCCAGATGGCTTTTCGGTCAGCATCGCCCTGTCCGGCCTTCGCTGTCGGCACTGTGGCAGCCCTGGCAGCGCAGCGGGCAGCCCGAGAACAGAAAGGCCAGCGATACCTCGTTGGGCACTTCCTGCCAGACGATCTGTTCCACCGAAAAACGAAGCTGCTGCATGACTCACCACGTGTCGACACGACCAGTAGTGGTGAGTAGAACATAACACTAGATATAGTGTTTTGATTTGTGAGAATAAACGCCATTGTCACGTGATAGCGCAATAAACTATTGATCCGTGAGCACGACCGTACGGGCCATGCAGGCCTGCGATGGAGCTTCAGCCTCATCACTCGTGCATGCGTATTCGGTGCTGCCCTTCGTCTGCTGCTGCTGTGAGGCCGATAGCGGTACCGGAAATTTCGTGAAGATTGCCCAGCGCATCGCGGTCAAGATCACCTTCGATCCGGACCAGAAGAATTGGCCCGCCTCTCGCCGGGGATGTCGGTCGAGGCCCGGCTGGATACGCAGCGAGGCGGGACAGCAGCGGTAGGGTCAGCCCAGCAGTGTGGCGGCGGCTTCCATCTGCTCGTGCTCGAATGCTGCAGAAAAATCACCCAGCTCAGCAGTCCTGAGGCCGACTTCGGGACTGAGCGCAACCTTTCCACTGCCTGACGGCCTGATGGACCTCTCCCAGAAGTCTGGCGCGCCTGTTGCTCATTCAGGGAGAACCAGGCAGCACGGGCCATCAGCATGTGGATGTCGGTGATGGGGTCGTCTTCTTCGGAAGCCAAGGTTTTGATTCACGTTCCCGGTCTGGAAATGGATTGATGTCGAAGGCGGGAGCAAGGCGCCAGTGGCCGTTGTCGACGTGCAGAAAAGCCATGATTCTGCAGATGGTCGTCGACGTTGGTGATCAGCAGGTTGAAGAGAATCCGGCGCCACAGCTGCTGAATGTCGGCAGTAGGGTTCTTTGCATGGGTATGCATGGCATCGACCAGTTCGGTGTAGCTGCGGTCTTCTTCTCGCGAGGTCTGCAGCAAGGTGGCGGCAGACTGGTAGGGAATGCGTGTGTCGTCTGCGCCCCGGTCAAAGCGGCGAATGACGGCATGGGGGTTTCGCCCAGCAGGGACGATGCGGGCGGGCGCTGCAGGAATACCGGCCTTTTCTGCCAGTTTCAGGGCCAGCACCTCACCCCGGGTAACGCTACGGGTATCGCCGATGCTAGGGCGACCAGCGGCACGGCGTCGGTTCCGGTGTGGTGTCCGGACAGGGCATGGCGCCTGTGCAGGGGCGCATCGGGCTGGCTTGTCTCTGGCGCAGCTGGCCATCCAGCATCGGTGGCGGCGCTGGAAGTGCTTACGCCCGAGCAGCGCGGCGCAGCTCGCTGAGCGTGTCGGTGGAGGACGTGCTGGCCAGCATCCAGTCAGGTGAGCTGAAGGCACGACGCATCGGCGCAGCCTATCGCATGTGCACGGTCGGCCCTGGACGAGTTCCTGCGTGGCTGAGGCATCGCAATCTACGCATCGCGGGCACGGCCGGCAGTCGGCCCCGCCCGGAATGTGAGGGGCACCTGGAATGCAGATGCACCTGCCAAGCCCTGGCGGCAGTCGTTGCGGCACCGGTGGCGACGTTCTCCGGACGGGGCCGGGTGGATGGCAGAGGGATGACAGGGCGACGATGCCAGTGGTGACAGGTGGAGAAGTTCCACTCATGTCGGTGATGGCGTGAGTGCTGCCGGTGCGACGGAAGCTGTGGGGCCTGTGGGGCGCAGCAGGCATATCGGCCGAGAATAGAACGCCGGATCGCTGGGAGGTGTTGCGGTCACCATGCCCGGACCCGAATCTGGGGTTGAGGTGGTTTCCACCGTTGGCGCTTCTGGGCATTCGGCTAGGAGGACAGGTCGCTGATGCAGGAAAGCCGAGGCGTTGTTTGGTCGCGGGTGCCGGACCATCATGCGCTGTACGAGCAGGACCTGGAAGCAGCGCTGCGCAATCCCGCCAACCTGCGCAGCTGGGAGGGGCGGCGCGGCACGAGGTGAAGTGCAGAACTGGCATCCATCTCGGTCTTCGTGAATGGCAAGGTGGCCGATCGCTGTGATTTCTGCGGGTCGCCGGCCATCGTGACGCATGAGGAAATGCGTGATGCGATCACGCCGCAGAGCCTGCTGCGTTTCCGCATCAGCGAAAGCCAGGTGCGTGATGTGCTGCGCACCTGGTATCGGTCCCGCTGGTTTGCACCGAACCGCTTGAAGCGGGCTGCTGCAACCGACACGCTGAAGCGCATCTCATCTGCCGTACTGGACCTTCGATGCCCGGGCGCATCTCACGCTGGCAGGCAGAATCGGGGCGCTATTACTACCCACCGAAACGGTGCGTGGAACCGATCAGCCGGCTGGAGACGCGTCGCTGCAGCATGTTCAATGGACACCATCCTTCGGTGAACTGGAACATTGGTTTGATGACGAACTGGTTCCAGGCACGGTGGGCATCCATGGAAAGCTTTCGAAGCGCATCAGAGCCTTTCCGACGACGACGACCGATCTGAAGCGCCTATCACACCGGACTATGTGCGGGGCTGGACGGTGGAGCACTATAAGGTGGATCTGCGCGAGGCCACCACGCAGGGACGGCAGCAGATGCAGCTGAGCATGGAAGCGTTGTGCAGCCGCGAGGTGCCGGGTGATACCCATCGCAATCTGCGGGTGGAGACGCGTTTTGACGACTGCACCTTCAAGCATGTGCTGGTGCCGGTCTGGCTGGTGCGCTACGACTATGGCGCCCGAAATTTTCAGGTGCTGGTGAATGGCTACACCGGCAAGGTGTCGGGTGAACAGCCCTGGAGCTGGGTGAAGATTGCACTGGCGGTGCTGCTGGTGCTGGCTGTGCTCGCAGGGCTGTCGATGCTGGATCGCTGAACCTCGACTTGTTCGGGCCGATAGCCGTTTGGGTGGGTAGGCTCAAATCTGCGGGGCAGGAGAATGCTCATGCAGCTCGACCCAATCCTGCCAATTCAGGTCTTCGATCCTGGCGAACTCCCGGCTGTTATGGTGACCAGTGTTGCGCCGGCGCTCAGGGCATGACAGGCAATCCAGAGATCGTTGTTGCCAATGGGTCTGCCTTGCCTTTTCAGTGTTTCGGCCCAATGGCCATAGTGGATGCAGGTATTCTCATCTGGATACAGGATCTGGATCCGCTGGGTGATCCTGCGTATGTTGTCGTGGGATTTCTTCCTGTCACGACTGCCTTCTGCACCTTGGAGCAGCTCTCCATAGGTGACGAAACTCATCACGATCCTGTCGTGGGGAGCAAGAGAGGAGATTTTCCTGGCTACGCTCTCTGGCCGGTTCTTCATCAGATAGATGATGATGTTGGTATCCAGCATGTAGATCATAGTGGATCCCGGTCCTGAGGCGGCGTCATGTCCCTGTCTTCGAGCGCCTGGATGAAAGACTCATCGAAGCCGGAGAACAGGTCCAGGAAAGCTTCTCCTTGTCAATGACTGACAGGGCCAGGATGAGGTCGCCGTTCTCTGCCCTCATGATTTCCTACCGTGTCTCCGTCAAGGCGGAAGTCGACTGGAATCCGGACGGCCTGGCTGTTTCCGCTCTGGAATACCTTGGTCAGCATGGCGTGTATATACATCAAGTTGATGATGTATAAACTAGCAGATCGCTGAACCGCATGTCAATGCACACTGACCAGGCTGTCTGGCTGGTGCGCCATGACTATGGCGCCCGAAATTTTCAGGTGCTGGTGAATGGCTACACCGGCAGAGGTGTCGGGTGAACAGCCCTGGAGCTGGGTGAAGATTGCACTGGCGGTGTTGCTGGTGCTGGCCGTGCTCGCAGGGCTGTCGATGCTGGATCGATGAAGGGTCAGGCCGCCCTTGTCCAGCGTGGCCATATCGATGACGAAGCGGTACTTCACGTCGCTCCTGAGCATGCGCTCGTAGGCGTCGTTGATGCTGGCCATGTCGATGATCTCCACGTCGGCGGTGATGTTGTGCTCACCGCAGAAATCCAGCAGTTCCTGGGTTTCCTTGATGCCGCCGATGACGGAGCCGGCCACAGCGCGTCGCCCCATGATCAGCGGAACGGTGTTGATCATGGATTCCAGGTTGCCCAGAAGGCCGACGAAGACCAGCGTGCCATCCAGCTTGAGCGTGGGGATGTAGGGCTGGATGTCGTGGGTGTACGGCACCGTGTCGATGATCAGGTCGAACTGGTAGCCCGCCCCTTTCATCTGCTCTGCATCGGTGGAGATGATGACGTGGTGCGCGCCCAGGCGGCGGGCATCGTCGCTCTTGCCGGGCGAGCGCGAGAACAGGGTGACTTCGGCTCCCAGGGCCTTGGCCAGCTTGATGGCCATGTGGCCCAGACCACCCAGGCCCACCACGGCGACCTTGCTGCCCTTGCCCACGTTCCAGTGACGCAGTGGCGACCACGTGGTGATGCCGGCGCACAGGATGGGCGGCACGCCCTTCGTGTCGAGGTTTTCGGCTACGCGCAGCACGAAGGCATCGCTCACGGTGATGCTGTTGGAGTAGCCGCCGTAGGTGGGCATGCCGTCGTGGCGGTCCTTGCTGTCGTAGGTGAAGGTGGGGCGGTTCTCGCAGTACTGCTCCAGGTCATGGTGGCAGGGTTCGCACTCTCGGCACGAATCCACCATGCAGCCCACACCGACCAGATCGCCCGGCTTGAAGCGGGTGACATCCTTGCCGACGCTGCGCACGCGGCCGACGATCTCGTGGCCCGGCACGACGGGGTAGGTGGTGCCGCCCCAGTCGTTGCGGGCGGTGTGCAGGTCACTGTGGCAGACGCCGGAGTAGAGGATGTCGATGACGACATCGTCCGGCCGGGGATCGCGTCGCTCGAAGCGGAAGGGGACCAGGGGCTTGTCGGCTGCGTGGGCGGCATAGCCGTGGACGTGCTGGGTCATGGACGTTCTCTCCTGGGGGTTGGCTACAGTCGTTCCCACGTCTGTGGTCCCGACACCCAGAACATGGTACCGCCTTCGCTCGGATCGACCGGGGAGTAGTATCTGCGTTCGTCCTGTATCTCGACGCGGTCGAAACTCAGGGCCTTGCCGAAGGCCCAGGTGACGGGGACATGCCAGACCTGGCAGATTGTGCGGTCGACGTAAGCGACCTTGTTTTCCCAGCAGAGCTTGACCTGTCGGGGCTCTTCGCCTTTCCTGACGCTGAGTTCGTAGCGACCGTCACTGCTGTAATAGGTCTGTATGGCGGCATCGAATGGCACGGTATCCGTGCGGGCTATGGGCCGGGCGGATGCGGCTTCGAGCTCGTATTCCCTGGGTCCCCTGAGGGGGGTGTCCTGCTCGACATGCATCATGTTGCCGAGGACGATGCCGGTATCGTTCACCTGGATGGGCACGGAGGCATAGCTGCCCATGAAGCCGGCTGGGATGCGGCCCTCGGGCAGAGTTGAGGTTAAAGCCCCGCAGGTCGGATTGGAGGGTGTACTGGAAGTTGCTGCGTGCCAGCAGGAAATAGCCATCCGGTGTCCGGTCGGTGTTTTGGCCATTGTCCGTCTGGTGGCCCTGAAAGGCGGAGATAACCGGCCAGGCGGGGTCCGGATTTTCCTGACGTTTCCAGGTGGTCATGTAGGCGGGGTATGCGTCAGAGACTTCCGGCAGAGGGACGTTGCCGTTGGCATTCGGCATGGAGAGCCCCAGCAGGGTGTGCATCAGTTCGCCGCTGATGCCCTGATCGGACAGGGGTTGTCCGGTCGTTGTGGTGTTGCCCGGGGGTTCTGTTGCCGTCTGGCCATCCGTCGTGGAGATGATGCTCTGGGCAAGGACGCTGCTGGCCGCCAACCCGATAGCCACGGCAAGGACATGACGGAAGGAACGAAGGGAAATGCCCGGCAAGGCAGGCCGTGATGCGGATGCACTCTGGTTCATGGTGTCTTTCCTGGTGGGGCACTGTTGCCCGTGTTGAGGAAAGCTTGCGCAAGTCTTCGCAGTCATCGCATTGCCGGAATGGGCGCACGACGGCAATGTCGCCTTTTCCTGAACCCCGTTCCGTGGTGCGTCGCTTGGGGGACTTGTTCGGACTTTCCTCGGGGATGCTAAGGAAAGACGTGAGGGGGTCATGTGTCGGGCATGTTCGGCATGGGCCGGAACATGTCATCGTGTGAACGGTCATGTCCCGACCCACCAGAATGGGCAGTGAAGCGAGGTGCTTCTGTAACGCGAGGGTTGAAGATCGTTACTCAGGGCGAGAGCCGTTCGCGGATCCAGTGGCCGTTTTCCAGCCGGTACTGGATGCGGTCGTGCAGGCGGCTGGGACGGCCCTGCCAGAATTCCACCAGGCGGGGCGTGACGACGTAGCCGCCCCAGTGCGGGGGGCGGGGAACGTGCAGCGGGTGCCGGGCGCCGACCAGGGCGGCACGGGCCATCAGGTCGGCCTTGCTGGAGAGGACCTCGCTCTGGTGGCTGGCCCAGGCGCCGATGCGGCTGGTGTAGGGGCGGGAATCGAAGTAGGCGTCGGATTCGGCCTCGGGCAGCTTGCCGATGCTGCCTTCCACACGCACCTGACGCTCCAGTTCGGGCCAGAAGAAGGTGAGCGCGACGTAGGGGTGAAGGGCGATGGCGCGGCCCTTGCGGCTCTGATAGTTGGTGAAGAAGACGAAGCCCTGGTCGTTGACTTCCTTCAGCAGCACGATGCGGGCGTTGGGGTGGCCGTGTTCGTCGACGGTGGCGACGTTCATGGCGGTGGGTTCGTGGACCTGGGCATGCATGGCGGCATCCAGCCAGGTGCGGAACTGTTCCAGCGGTTGGCTGGCGCAATCGGTCTCGGACAGTTCCTGCCGGCAGTAGTCCTGGCGGATGTCGTGCAGATCCAGTTTGCTCATGGAAGTCTCCTTGATGGCAGGCCAATATTCTGCCCTGAACGGGCGTCTGCGTCCGCCTGTCCGGATGCGCGGTGCATGAAGAAGGCCGGCCGTGAGGGTATCTCCTCACGGCCGGCCTGTTCCCGAGGGCGGCGCCCCGAAGGGCGGTCGCATCGGTTTGCTGCAGGGATGCGCTTCTGCGCGGGATCAGCGCTCCAGGTGCAGGAACTGCATGTGGCGCTCGTACTGGTTCAGGATGTCGCCGATGATCTGTTCGCGGGTGTAGCCGACCAGATCGTATTCCTGGCTGCCTTCGCGCAGGAAGACCTCGGCACGCCAGTAGCGCTCGTGGTGCTTGTCGGATTCCAGGTTGCTGGCCTGGTTCATGGCAAACACCGGCATCAGGGCCGAGACGGGTTTCACCTGATAGAGGAAATCCACTTCCTCGCCATGCAGCACCTCGAAGGTGAGGCTCTGGTCTTCCTCGTTGCGGATGACGGTGGTCTGCACGCCCTGCTTGTTCAGTTCGGCGCAGACATCCTGCATGGCGGGCTCCAGCGTGCCGGCCATGAAGCGCAGCACCGCCTTGCGGGTGGGGAAGTTCAGGATGCGGTTCAGGCGGTCACGCCAGCTGTGCTGCGGGTTCAGCGCGGGCGGTGCCATGTCGAAGGTGCTGGCCTTGCGGCGGTTGCCTTCCTGGCGCAGGCTGTAGGCCATGGCCACCATGTAGATGAAGAGCACCAGCGAGAACGGCAGGCCGGCTGCGACCGAGACCGATTGCAGGGCCGAGAAGCCGCCCGAGAACAGCAGCCCCAGCGTGATGAGGCCGGTGGCGGCCGCCCAGAAGAGTCGCAGCCAGATGGGGGCGTCGTCGCCCGATGAGAGGCCCTGCTGGACAGGTTGGCCAGCACCAGCGCCCCGGAATCGGCCGAGGTGACGAAGAAGATCAGGCCGATGATGACCGAGACGCTGGACCAGATGGCCGGATGGGCATAGTGCTCGAAGAGGGCAAAGAGGCCCATGGCGGGGGTCTCGATGGCGGTCTTGGCCAGGGCTGGATCGGTGGCGGCATGGAAGATGCCGCTGTTGCCGAAGATGGAGAACCAGGCAAAGATGAAGCCCAGCGGGATGAACATCACGCCGAGACGAACTCGCGCAGGGTGCGGCCGCGCGAGATGCGGGCGATGAACAGCCCCACGAACGGTGCCCAGGGCCACCCACCAGGCCCAGAAGAAGATGGTCCAGGTGGATTTCCAGGTGGCGCCTTTCGCGCCTTCAGCAGGCATAGGTCTCGAAGGTCTTGACCGGCAGCGTCTCGAAAGTGAGTCGCCGATGTTCTGCACCATGGCGTTGAGCAGGAACTGGGTGGGACCGGCGAAGAGCAGGGCGATGACCAGCAGGATGGCGGTCAGCATGTTGAACTCGGACAGCCGGCGCACGCCCTTGTCGACGCCGGACATGGCCGAGGCGGCCGCTGTGACGGTGACGATGATGATGATGATGGCCTGGGTGAACTTCGTGGTCTCGATGCCGAAGACGTGGGCCAGGCCGGCGTTGGCCTGCAGCACGCCGATGCCCAGGCTGGTGGCCAGGCCCAGCAGCGTGCAGACCACGCCGAAGATGTCGACGCTGTGGCCGAGCCAGCCGTCGGCCCGCTTCTGGCCGAACACGGGCACGAGCGCCGAGCGCAGCGCCAGCGGCAGGTTGTGGCGGTAGGCGAAGTAGGCCAGTGCCATGCCGATGAGCGCGTAGATGCCCCAGCCGTGCAGGCCCCAGTGCAGGAAGGTCTGCGCCAGGGCGGCCCGAGCGGCCAGGGGTGTGCCGCCCTGGCCGGTGACCGGTGTGAGGTAGTGGGTCAGCGGTTCGGAGACACCGAAGAAGAGCAGGTCGATGCCAATGCCCGCGGAGAACAGCATGGCGGCCCAGGCCAGGTACGGGAAGTCGGGCTTCTCGTGGTCCTGACCCAGCTTGATGTCGCCGTACTTGGACATGCCCACGTACAGCGAGAAGATGCCGTAGGCGGCGACGATCAGCATGTAGTACCAGCCGAAGCGGTCGGACACCCAGGCCAGGGCGTGTCCGAGCACCTTTCGCTGATGCCGGGAAAGGCCAGGGTGAAGCCGATCAGCGCGAGGGTGAGCAGCGCCGAGACCGTGAAGACGATGCGGTGGATGGTGGCGGGCGTGTCGGCCGTGCCGTTGATGACGGTCGTCGTGGTTGTGCTGCCGGTGTCCTGACCGGGCGGATGCTGCGCAGATGAGGAGTGCTGTTGCATGCCATGCCCTCCCTCAGGCCCGGACGGGCTTAGCCGCGCACGAGGGGCGCCGTTGGCCCTGGTAGTAGGGAGCATCGGACGGCGGCAGGGGGATCGCGGCCGCGGATCCGGTCGGCGATCTTCTCGGCGATCATGATGGTGGTGGCGTTGAGGTTGCCGGTGATGATGTTTGGCATGATCGAGGCATCCACCACGCGCAGTCCCTCCAGCCTGTGGACCCGTCCCTGGCCATCCACCACGGCGTCGTTGCCTTCGCCCATGGCACAGGGTGCAGGAGGGGTGGTAGGCGGTCTCGGCGTGCTGCCGGACATAGGCGTCCAGCTCGGCGTCGCTCTGCAGGTCGTCGGTGGGGGTGATAGCCTTGCCCGGAAGCCATCCAGCGCCGGCTGGCGGAAGATGTCGCGGTGATGCGGATGGCGGCGCGGAACTCTTCCCAGTCCTGCAGGGTGGGACATATGGTTGAAGAGGATGCTGGGGTGTTCCTGCGGGTTGGTGCTGATGATGCGCACGCGGCCGCGGCTGGGGGAGCGCATGGAACCGACATGGGCCTGGAAGCTGTGGGCCTTGGAGGCGTTGCGGCCGTCGTAGCGCACGGCGATAGGCAGGAAGTGGTACTGGATGTTGGGCCAGGTGAACTTTTCATCGCTGCGGATGAAGCCGCCGGCCTCGAAGTGGTTGGTGGCGCCCAGGCCGGTGCCCTTGAACATCCATTCGACGCCAATGGGGGGCTTGTTGTACCAGAGGTTGGCCGGTGCGATGGACACGGGCTGCAGGCACTCGTACTGCATGTAGAGTTCGAGGTGGTCCTGCAGGTTGTTGCCCACGCCCGGCAGGTCCAGGATCTCCTTCACGCCGGCTTCCTTCAGCCATTCGCCGGGGCCCACGCCCGAGCGCTGCAGGATCTGCGGTGAGGCAATGGCGCCCGCACACAGGAGGACCTCGCGGCTGGCGTGGGCCGTCTGGAAGGCGCCGCCATCGATCTGGTAGCGCACGCCCACGGCACGAGTGCCCTCGAAGACGATGGTGTCGACCAGGGCGCGGGACTGGATGACGAGGCCGCTGCGCCCATGGGCCATGTCCAGATAGCCGCGGGCCGTGGAGGCACGCCGGCCCTGGCGGGTGACGAAACGGTCCATCGGGCCGAAGCCTTCCTGCTGGTAGCCGTTGAGGTCGTCGGTACGCGGGTAGCCGGCCTGCACGCCGGCCTCGATCATGGCCTCGAAGAGCGGGTTGGCGGCGGGCTTGGCCGTAGATCACTTCGATGGGGCCGTGGCCGCCGTGGTGAGCGTTGGGGCCGACGTCACGGCATTCGGCCTTGCGGAAGTAGGGCAGTACGTCGTGGTAGCGCCAGTCGGCCAGGCCGTCCTTCTTCGCCCAGTGGTCGAAGTCCAGGGCGTTGCCGCGGATGTAGCACATGCCGTTGATGAGCGACGAGCCACCCAGGCCCTTGCCCCGGCCACAGTCCATGCGGCGGTTGTCCATATAGGGGCTCGGGATCGGTCTTGTAGCCCCAGTTGTAGGTGGTGCCCTGCAGCGGCATGGCTGCGCAGCCGGCATCTGGGTCCGGAAGTCCAGGCGGTAGTCGGGCGGGCCCGCTTCCAGCAGCAGGACGCGGACATTCGGGTCCTCGGTCAGGCGGGCTGCCAGGACATTGCCGGCCGAGCCGGCGCCGATGATGATGTAGTCGTAAGTGGATTGAGCCATGAAAAGAGCGTGCTAAGTCGGAAGGAATAGGCCGCATGCAGGCACAGGGAAAGCCTTGCCATCGATGGCATGCGGGCGAGAACAAGTGCGTGCTTACTCTGTGTTTTCTAGGGCAAGCAGGGCCTGGCCTGCGGCAGGCGTCTGCGTCGCAGGCTGGCTGGAGATCCGCAGCGCGGACCTAGTTGAAGACCGACACGAAGTCGCCCAGTTCGACCTGGACCGACTTGGTCTGCGTGTAGTGCATCAGCGTCTGGAGGCCGTTCTCGCGGCCGATGCCAGACTGCTTGTAACCGCCCACCGGCATCTGGGCGGGGGATTCTCCCCAGGTGTTGAGCCAGCAGATGCCGGCTTCCAGCTGGCCGATGACGCGGTGGGCGCGTTTGAGGTCCGGCGTGACCAGGCCGGCAGCCAGGCCGTAGGGCGTGCGGTTGGCGCGCTCGATGACTTCGGGCCTCGGTCTCGAAGGACAGGATGCTCATGACCGGCCCGAAGATCTCTTCCTGCACAATCTTCATGTCGTCCGGCAGTCGGTGAAGACGGTGAGGGCCACGAAGGCTCCCTGGGCCAGGGCGCCGGTCTCGATCCGATGGCCACCGCAGAGCGAGGCGGGCGCCCTGTTCCTTGCCGGATTCGATGTAAAGCGAGCACTTTCTTCATGTGCGGAAACTGACCAGCGGACCGAAGTTCGTGCTGTCTTCCAGCGGGTGGCCGATCCGGATGCGAGCGACGCGGGCCAGCACGGCCTCCTCGAAGCGCGCCTTGAGGGCGGCGTGGACGAAGACGCGGGTGCCGTTGGTACAGACCTGGCCGCTGCTGTAGAAGTTGGCCATCATGGCGATGTCGGCCGCCAGATCGATGTCGGCGTCCTCGAAGACGATGAGCGGGGACTTGCCGCCCAGCTCCATGGTGACGTCCTTGAGCGACGATGAGGGCGGCACTGGCCATCACCTTCTTGCCGGTGGCCACGCCGCCGGTGAAGGAGATCTTGGCGATGTCGGGATGCTGGCTGAGTGCCTGGCCGGCCCGCCAGTCGCCCTGCACCACGTTGAAGACGCCGGCCGGCAGGCCTGCTTCCAGGAAGATCTCGGCCAGATGGGGAGCCGACAGCGGCGTGACCTCGCTGGGCTTGAAGATCATGGCGTTGCCGGCGGCCAGCGCCGGGGCCGACTTCCACATGGCAATCTGGATGGGGTAGTTCCAGGCGCCGATGCCAGCCACCACGCCCAGCGGTTCCTGGCGCGTGTGAGACGAAGCTGGTGGGGCGCAGCGGGATCTGACGGCCCTCGATGGCCACGGCCAGACCTGCGTAGTACTCGATCACGTCGGCGCCGGTGACGATGTCCACGGCCCGGGTCTCGGACAGGGGCTTGCCGGTGTCGCGGCTTTCCAGCTCGGCCAGCTCGTGGTTGGCGGCGCGCAGCAGTTCGACGGCGCGATTGAGGATGCGGGCCCGCTCGACCGGGGTGAGGGCGGCCCAGGCCTGCTGGCCCCGCCGGGCGCTAGCCACGGCGTCGTTGATGTCGGCATCGGTGGCCGCCTGGACTTCGGCCAGCACCTCGCCCGTGGCGGGGTCGATGGTCTCGAAGGCGCTCGGCATTGGCGCGTTCGGGGATGTAACGGCCATCGATGAAGGAGGTAAGCAGAGGCATGGCAATGTCTTGAAGGATTGTTCGGGTAGCGGTAATTTGTCGGCAAACAATAGCAATTGCAGACATCATGCTTTCATTGTTATCGATTTGTCTGCATCGTGCAGGATTACCCCTTCATCGTCTCCGGTTGAGCGGGGTTTGCCCGGGGGTGATCGGCCTGAAAGGCGCTCTGTCCCTGACGCGGCGGGAGGAGAAGGGCTGCGCGTCGTACAATGGCGGGTTTGCAGCGCCGCGGCACCGTGAGGGTGGCCGGGTGGTAGCCCGGATTGCCTGCCGTCGTGGCGGTGCTCCAATCCAGGGGTTTTCAGGTTTCAAGACGGGTCTCATCGCAGAATCTTATGCGTTCGGTCCCTGGCAGGTGTGTGTGTGGCGCTGGCGGCGTCGGGTGTCAGGCACGGTCCTGGGCGGACATCGAGAAAGAGCGGCACGCTGATCGCGGCCACCGGCGGTGATCTCAAGCCCTTCAACTACTTCGAGGGCAAGCAGCTCACCGGCTTCGAGGTGGAGCTGACCGACGCCATCGCCAAGAAGCTGGGCCTGAAGGTGGAATGGAAGGTGCTGAGCTTCGACTCGCTGCTGGCCGGCCTGCAGCGTGACCGCTGGGGATCTGGCCATCTCCTCGCACGGCATCACCGAGGAACGCGCCAAGGTGGTGGACTTCACCAACCCGCACTACTGCGGCGGTGCCACCATCGTCTCGAAGGACGGCAAGGGTGGCCAAGGCGGCCGATCTGGCCGGCAAGACCGTGGCCGTGCAGACCGGCACCACCTATCTGGAGCGGCTGCGCAAGATGGACGGCATCGGCTCGGTGCGCAACTTCCCGCTGGACCGCGACGCGCGCGCAGCCACCGTCAGCGGCCGGGCCGACGCCTGGGTGACGGACAAGTTCGTGGCCATGGAGGCCATCAAGCTGGTGCCGGATTCGGGCCTGCAGCAGGGCGATATCCTCTTCCCCGAGAAGATGGCCGGCGCCGCGAGCAAGGGCAACACCGAGCTGGTCAAGGCCTTCAACAAGGGGCTGGCCGAAGTGATGGCCGACGGCACGTACGAGAAGCTGTCGAAGAAGTACTTCGACCAGGACATCCGCTGCAAGGACTGAGCCTGTTCCCGGTATCAGGTCTCTGACAACACTCCCCCTCACCTTCCGCCGGTGTTCCTTCCATCATGATGTTCTTTCTTTCCCGGTGGCCAGCAGGCTGGTCCCGACAGAGCCGATGTACCCTGGCCATTGCGCTGGGCGTGGTCCTGTTGCTGCTGCTGATGTGCTTCATCGACATCCCGCTTTCCAGGATGCCCGGAACCCATCGCCGAGAATGCGGAACTGTTTGCCGAAGGCAGCCGGATCACGGTCTATCTGACCCTGGTTTCCGGGGTGGCAGGGCTGGTGCTGGGGGTGCTGGGGGCGCTGGGGCGGCTGTCGCGCATCCCGCCCATTCGCTGGATCGCTTCCTTCTACATCTGGGTCATCCGCGGCACGCCGCTGCTGGTACAGGTGCTGTTTGTCTTTCTGGCTCTGCCCGAGCTGCTGCCCTGGCTCAAGCTGGATGACTTCACCTCGGCCTGCGTGGCGCTGGCCTTCAACGCCAGGGGCCTGCAACGCCGAATCCATCCGCGCGGGCCTGCTGGCTGTGCCGCGCGGCCAGACCGAGGCGGCCCGCTCGCTGGGCCTGTCGAACTGGCACACCTTCTGGGACGTGATCTTCCCGCAGGCCTTCAAGATTGCCCTGCCGCCGCTGGTGAACAACTTCATCGCGCTGCTGAAGGATTCGTCGCTGGCCTATGCCATCGGCGTGGTGGAGCTGACCAACGTGGCCAACCGCATCCAGTCCTCCACCTTCCAGCCCATTCCGCCGCTGGTCACGGCAGCGGTCATCTACCTGCTGCTGACCACCGTGCTCACGCAGATTTCCACCGCCGTGGAACACCGGATGGACGTGGAGGGTCGCCAGAAATGAGCCAGGCAGACATGAACCAGGACAAGCGCGCCGGCAGTCCCCTGATCGAGGTGAGCCACGTCAGCAAGTGCTTCGGTGAGCATCAGGTGCTGACCGACGTGACGGCGGATTTCAACGCCGGCGAGGTGGCCGTGATCGTGGGTGCCTCCGGTTCAGGCAAGAGCACCTTCCTGCGGATGCTGAACCGGCTGGAGCGTCACGATGCCGGTCGCATCGTCATCGACGGCATCGAGGTCGATGATGACCGCCAGCGGCTGGAAGCCCTGCGCAAGGAAGTGGGCATGGTGTTCCAGCAGTTCAACCTGTTTTCGCACCTGTCGGTGCTGGACAACCTCACGCTGGCGCCGCGCCGCGTGCGCAAGCTCTCGCGCGAGGAGGCCCGTGAACGGGCCATGGCGCTGCTGACCCGCGTGGGCCTGGAAGACCATGCCCACAAGTACCCGCACGCGCTCTCGGGCGGTCAGCAGCAGCGTGTGGCCATTGCCCGGGCGCTGGCCATGCAGCCGCGCGTGATGCTCTTTGATGAGCCCACCTCGGCACTGGATCCGGAAATGGTGAAGGAAGTGCTGGACGTGATGCGCCAGCTGGCCGATTCCGGCATGACCATGCTGGTGGTGACGCACGAGATGGGCTTTGCCCGCGAGGTGGCCGACCGCGTGCTGTTCTTCGATGATGGCCGCATCGCCTTCGAGGCGCCGCCCGCCGACTTCTTCGGCGGCCGGCACGACAACGCCCGCGTCAAGGCTTTCCTGAGTCGCGTGGCGCACTGACAGCCGCGGGGCTGTTGGCCATTTCCGTCACTACCTGCTCGAAGGTGAGGGGCTCCCGGCCGATGAGCCGGGGCAGGTCCTGCGTGACCTGGGCCAGTTCGCCCTTGGCAATGGCCGTATAGGTGGAGACCCAGGCCTCGATCTCCCAGTCCGGGGTCTCGGGGTAGGCCGCCCGGCGGCTGGCAAAGGCCTCGGCAATGGTCTCGTTGTGAAACCGGTGGGGCTTGCCGGTGCAGGTGGTGAGGATGCGGGCAATGTCCTCCATGCTCAGCGACTGGCTGCCGGTCAGGGTGTAGGTGCGCCCCTGGTGCTGTGTGCCGCCAGCGGCGATATCGGCCATGATGTTGGCGACCGCCTGGGCAGCATCGCGCTGGGCGACACAAGCCACACGGCCCTGTTCTGCGGGGCCGCATATCACGCCTTCGGCATCGGCCAGCCGGGCCATCAGCTCGCTGTAGAAGTTGTCGCGCACGAAGGTGTGCTTCATGGTCGAGCGGCGGATGGCTTCTTCGGTGACGGCGTGGGTGCGTGCCAGCGTGAAGGTGCTGTCCGGGCGGGCCTCGGCAAAGGACAGGTACACCAGATGCTGGATGCCCGCGGCCTGGGCGGCACGCACCAGGGTGAGATGTTCCTGTTCGCGCGTGGGGCTTTCGGCGGCCGAGACCATGAAGAGCGCATCGACGCCCTGCAGGGCATCGCGGGCCAGCTCGAAATCACCGTAACTGAAGGGCGCGGCTCGCAGCCGGGCAGTCTGGGGGCGCGGGACGGATTGCGCAGCGGCAGGATCAGGGGCAGGCCCTGGTCGCTCAGCAGGCGGGCGACCTGTCCGCCGATATGGCCGGTGGCGCCGGTGATGGCCAGTTGCATGTCGTTTCTCCTGGATGAGCCCTGGAAGAACCATCATGCCAGAAGGAACGGGAGGAGGGCAGCGAAGCCCCCGGGCGGCCGTCAGATAGTGTCGCGCTCGATGGGTGAGCGTCTCGGCCTCGGGGGCTCACTTGCCCGAGCAGCCCTCAGGCAGCGTCGCACTCGACCAGGTGCTGCCCCGCGCTCCAGTCCAGGATCTGCAGCACGCGCGAGGCGTCGTCGCGGATCTGGATGGCGATGTTGGTGGAGGCGTCCAGCCGGCGCAGCAGCCAGGGGGTGATCTCGGTCTCGAAGGGATCGGGCAGGGATCACCTGATCGCTGAGGGTGCCGGCGGCGGTGCTGTCGTTGAGCGGGGAGATGGGCAGGGATCCCAGCTTGCGCTCGATGCGTTCGATGGCGTTTTCCAGGGCGGCGGTGGCCTCGGGCAGGTTCAGGCGGTCGCGACGCAGCACCAGAAGCGCCTTCACGGCACTGAGCTGGGCCAGCAGCTGGTAGCAGTGCACCTGCATGTATTGCAGGGCCTCGATGGGCGGGCGCACGGCGCGCGGCTCGGACAGGGAGCGCTGGGTGGCCTGCACCAGGGCCGACAGGCTGTCGAAGGCCTCGCGGCGTGCCAGGCGCCATTCCAGCTCGGGGGTGTCCTCGACGCTCTTGAGCTGTTCGGGGTCCAGCGCCAGCTTGGCGTGGCGGATCTGGGCATCAATGGTGCGCTGCACGACGGCCGGAATCTGACCGCGCTCCCACGAGGGCAGGATGTACGCGAAGGCCCAGGCGATGACGGCGCCCAGCAGGGTGTCGGCCATGCGCTCGAAGAGAGTGAAGGTGGCGTGGCTGCTGTCGCCGTAGGCCAGCATGTAGGCCTGGATGAGGCCCAGCGTGGTGCCGGCCACGGAGGTGACGAGATAGCGGCGCTGGGCAAAGCCATGGGCGGCCCCCTGGGCCACCGTCATGACGACGAGCAGCACGATGCTGGCTGGATGCAGTCCCAGCAGGCCCATGGTGAGCAGGCATCCCACCAGGGTGCCGGCCACGCGCTGGTTGCGGCGCTCCAGCGTCTGCGACAGGCTGCCTCGCAGCACGACGGCGATGGTGAGCAGGATCCAGTAGTCGTGCAGGCCGCCCCAGGGCAGGTTGATGGAGGCGGCATAGCCTGTGCCCATGGCCAGCGCGGCGCGGATGGCGTGGCGCATCTGCGGGGTCTTCCAGCCCCAGACCGAGAAGAAGGGTGCCCACGACCAGGCAGTGGGGCTGACGAACATCTGCCAGTTGGCGCGCACGATGGCCAGGTTGGGCATCTGCTCGCCGCGGGCGGTGCGTGACAGGCGCAGGATCTCGTCGTTGATGTGACCGATGCGGTGGGCGATGCCGCGCACCAGCATGGCCGGGGTGGGCCCCAGGCTGAAAGCCGTCCTGTTCGTAGTCGTGGGTGGAGCGGATGGTGGCGATGCGGGTGCGGCGGTCGATGGCGGGGCGGGGCGGTAGCCCAGGAAGAGCGCGTCGGCCGGGGCATCCACCTCGTCGGCCAGCTCATCGAGCACCGAGCGCATCTGGGCCAGGGGCGTGGCGGTGACGCGGGTGGGTACGCAGGCCATCCAGATCCAGCTCGCTGGCCAGCAGCTGGTCGCGGATGTCGATGACGATGACCAGCATGCCGGCAATGCGCTGGCGGAATGGGGTGCGGGGTGATTCCAGCACGATGTCGCGGGTGGCCTGCATCTGGTCGGCCAGCGCGGCCTGGGCCTTCAGCAGCTGGCTCAGCAGCGCCTCGCACTCATCCTTGTCACAGGCGCGCTGGTGGCGGAACTGGCGTGCCTCGGTACGGATCAGGTCGGCCAGCGAGATCAGCACGTCAGCCATGGCCAGCGCGCGGTAGCGGGCGTTGAGCGCCAGGTTGGCCAGCGTGGCCCAGATGACGTAGAGACCGGCGCCGATACTGAAATAGAGCGTGCTCTGAAGGGCCGCACTTTCGGCCCCGGGCCGGTGGCTGGCGATGGAGAAGATGGCCGTGAACATCATGCCCATGGCCACCGGAATGCCCCGTTTGCCCCAGGCCATGGCCAGGAAGGCCAGGAACGAGAAGAACGTGAGGAAGATGCCCAGTTCCAGGTGCCGGCCGTTGAGCAGCTGGACGATGTAGAACACGGGCACACCGGCGATGAAGGGCAGCATCATCGTGCGCAGCTTGCCCCGGCGGGGCGCGGCCACGTCCGGCGGCGTGACGGCGATGACGCCGACGGTGGCGAGCGAGGCCCGCATAGGGCGCCCAGCCAGTTCTCGACGATGAGCGATATCACCAGCAGTCCCAGACAGGCGGTGATGCCATTGGTGATGTAGTGGCTGAGCAGGACGCGCAGGAAGGCGCGGGTGCGGGGGGAGAACTTCAGGGGACGCATGGTGAACTTCAGGGCCGGCCGCTGGGGCAGTCGGAGCGTGCGGGCGGCAGCGTTGCCGTCGCAGGCAGGAATGGCACCCTATTCTGCATGGTGTGCGGCTTGGCGCCAACCGGCGGGAGATGGTCGGCATGCGGGCGTGGTGCCCAGGGTGCCGTGGCTTCAGAAAGCGCCAGGTGTGGATGCTGCCGTGTCAGGGGCTGTGGTGCCAGGCGGGTCAGCGTGGCTCGTCGGGCAGTGGGTGTTCTGCGGCGGAAACCGACGGATCGGACTTCATGTTCTGACCAGAAATGAGCCGCATGGATTCACTTTCTGCACGTTTTGCCATGGTTTATTGGGGGACGAGAAACAGTTTCATTCATCATGAATCACCTGTATCGGTGACTGTTCCTTATGCTGAAAAAGCCGTGTTGCCGCCGGGCCTGAACCGGGCGATGCGGCGCCATTCATGGAAATGTCATGAGGAGAGTCGGACAGATGACCGGGAACAAGCAGGGTCTTTGGATAGGAGCAGCAGTGCTGGTGTCACTGCTGGCCGCCTGTGGCGGTGACAGCGCAAATGACGGTGCAGCGCAATCGGGTGCCGGGACGAAGCAGATCAAGGCAGAGCAGGCTGATGGTAATGCGCAGACGCCAGGCCGTGGCACGGATGGGGCTGCATCGGCAGCGGCAGCCGATGCGGCTGCGCCTGTAGCGCAAGGGGCCGCAAACGAGGCGGCGGGTCAGCAGGAGGCTGCGAAGACGGACACCCAAGTGACGGAGAACGGGATCCGCGGGGAAGTTGCAGCCGATCTTCTGGTTCAGAACAACACGTTCCGGGATTATGACGATCCGACCATGGAGCGAACACAGGTCATGGCCTTTTTCCGATCCGGGGCTGCCGCTTTCTGGCCCGCCGCCGGAAGGCAAACCCCTGGACGCATCCTCCAAGGCACCGAATGTATTTGCCCACCAATATACGCAAAAAAAGATCGAGGATATTGATGGCAGCACGGATGTGGATGGCACGCACCAGATCAGACTGGGGTCCCAGAGCATCCTGCGTCCCGAAAAAGCTCCAGGAATTTCCGGGAGGCCATGAGCCCCTGGCTTCGATCATGGGGTGACGCTCGATGAAAGCTCTTTTTGCCTGGTCGTCGTATGGCGCAGCCTGGTTTTCCCCGGCTTCCGGGATTCGGGAAGGGAAGTTGCTGATGCGACTGGAACGAAGGGCGGTCGTCAGGAACATTGCCTATCAGGAGCTTGAGGACGGCACGTGGAAGGTCCCGCTCACCAGCGACAGGGACCTATGACGTGAAATATGGAGATCATTCCATTCGATACCGTACTACAGCACTGGAAGGATGCCGAAGGCAACTTCACGGAGCTGCTCTTTCTGAAGGGAAGGCGCAAGGGAGAAGTCCGACTGTGCACGAATACGGCAGTCAAGGGCTTCCGGCGTCTGACCTGCAATATCTGGGGAGTGAACTCGTATGCGCCGGAGGATCTGGGAACCTATGTGGTGGATGATCGTTCCTTCCACCAGAAGGGGGCGGGCCTGAGGTACTAGGGAGTCGGCGCTGCCAGGGACGAACGCCGCGGAGCAACCGGCGCCGGCCAGCAGGCAGCGGCGCAGGGTGCTGGTGCCGAACAACCGCAGGCCGCTGCGCAGTAAGACCGACTGCGTCTTCATGAGGGCCAGGGGCCTTCGTGATCCCTGGTAGCCTGAATTGCCGTGAAGCCGTGAAGCCGTGAAGCCGTGAAGCCGTGCAGCCGTGCAGCCGTGCAGCCGTGCAGCTGAGGTTTGTTCATTGGGAAGGAACGGATCGTCCTGCGGGATGATCCGGGTTCTTCCTTGCGCTTGGACAGGGAGACGCCATCTGTGCGCAATGTGCTGCCGTTGTGGCAGCATGACGGCTTTTCCACTTGCCACGGGAAGACATCATGGCCATTGCCCATATCCTCAAGCCGGCGCCGGAAGGCGGCGCTGCCCAGCTGTTTCTGCTGTTCTGTGATGCCGGCCAGTCCTGGCAGGAGATGACGCCTCTGGGCGAGGCGCTGGGCAAGGCCTTTGGTTCAGCGGCCATCGTGGCGCTGCAGGGGCCGCACGCCGTGGGTGAAGATCATGGCTGGCTGGCGCCGGCTGGTGAGACGCAGGCCGGTGAGACTCAGGCCGGGGTGGCGGACACGCCCATGGAAGGCCGTGCGCTGCTGACGGCCTGGGAAGACGAGGCGCTGGCAGGTGCGGTGGAGGCGGCGCTGCCGGGGCTGCATCGGCAGCATCCGCAACTGGCAGGCGCAGATGAAGGTGCTGCCCGAGGCCACGGCGCTGATCGGTGTGGGCGAAGGGGCCACGATGGCGCTGGCGGCCGCGATGGCGTCGGCCGGTGACGGGCATCCGGTCTGTGGTCGCGTGAGTACCGTGGGCGGTCGTTTCGGGCCGGTGCCCGATGCGGTGTCGCCGACGCTGGTGCTGCATCTGGTGCATGGCAAGGCGGACCAGAGCGTGCATTTCCGTCATTCGGTGAAGACGGCCGAGGATCTGGTCAAGCGTGATGCGGACGTGATGGCCGATATCGTGCCGCATGAAGGCCATGCCCTGAGTGACGAGCTGGTGGGCTGGCTGGTGGACCGTCTGCAGTCACGGGTGCCGCGTCATCTGTGGCAGGCCGCCATGCGCGTGCAGGGCGCTGAGCCGGGTGGGGACAGCTGCGGCTGAGGGTTGGCGAAAAAGGGCCAGTCATCCGAGCGGAGGATGATCTGGCCCTTGGTTTGAAGAGAAGGCTTCGCTTAGCCGTGCTCGCGCACGTCGGTTTCCACTTCGTCGAAGGTCTGGCGGATGCTGGCCGAGGGCGGCGGCGAGATCAGGCTGAAGATGACGACGGCGAGGGTCGAGAGCAGGAAGCCCGGGATGATCTCGTAGACGGTATCGAGCACGGGCATGCCCAGGGCGGCCCAGCTGGTCTTCTTCCAGATGATGACGGTGAGGGCACCGACGATCATGCCGGCCAGTGCGCCGTTGCGGGTCATGCGCGGCCACATCAGCGACAGCAGCACGACGGGGCCGAAGGCGGCACCGAAGCCGGCCCAGGCGTAGCTGACCAGGCCCAGCACCTCGCTGTTGGGGTCGGAGGCCAGCCAGATGGCGACGACCGAGACGAGCAGCACCATGGCGCGACCGACCCAGACCAGTTCATGGTCGGAGGCGCCGCGGCGCAGGAAGGTCTTGTAGAGGTCCTGGGTGAGGGCGCTGGAGCAGACGAGCAGCTGGCAGGACAGGGTGCTCATGACGGCAGCCAGGATGGCGGCCAGCAGCAGGCCGGCGATCCAGGGGTTGAACAGCAGCCGGGAGATCTCGACGAAGACGGTCTCGTTGTTGGCGGCCACGGTGTTGGGGATTTCGGGGTGGCTGCCGAAGTAGGCGATGCCGAAGAAGCCGACGCCGACCGAGCCGAACAGGCACAGGAACATCCAGATCATGCCGATGCGGCGGGCGTTGGGGATGGTGTGGAGCGATTCGGCGGCCATGAAGCGCACGAGGATGTGTGGCTGGCCGAAGTAGCCCAGACCCCAGGCGGCCAGCGAGAGGATGGCCAGGGTGTCGAGGTCGCCCATCAGGCTGGTGGCACCGGGCTTGATCTGTTCGACGAGCTGGATGCTCTCGGTGACACCGCCCTGGTTGTAGATGACCATCAGCGGGGCGAGGATCAGCGCGCCGATCATCAGTGATGCCTGGATGGTGTCGGTCAGCTTACGGCCAGGAAGCCGCCGATGAAGACGTAGGCGATGGTGCACAGGGCGCCGACCCAGAGGGCGACGCTGTAGGGCATGCCGAACATGCTTTCGAAGAGGCGGGCGCCGGCCACGACGCCGGAGGCGCAGTACAGGGTGAAGAAGACGAGGATGACCACCGCCGTGAAGATGCGCAGCAGGTTGCTGTGGTCCTCGAAGCGGTTGGTGAAGTAGTCGGGCATGGTGAGGGCGTTGCCGACCTTCTCGGTGTAGACGCGCAGGCGCCCGGCCACGAAGTACCAGTTGAGCCAGGCGCCGATGCACAGGCCGATGGCGATCCATGATTCGGACAGGCCGCTGGCGTAGACGGCGCCAGGCAGGCCCATCAGCAGCCAGCCGCTCATGTCGGAGGCGCCGGCCGACAGGGCGGTGACGAAGCTGCCCAGGCTGCGTCCGCCCAGGATGTAGTCGGACAGGTTGCTGGTGGCCCGGTAGCCCAGCCAGCCGATCAGCAGCATGGCAACCAGGTAGATGGCAAACATGATGGTGGTTGCCGTATCTGCGGGGGTCATGGTCATGGACCGTCTCCTTGTATCGGATGGATAGATGCCGGCGGAAAGGCCGGGCAGATCCGGAGGGTCGGCCGCTGGGTGGGGCCTTAGGGATCTGCCGGATTGTCGTCAGGATGAACAGGGAGGCCATCCTGAACGAAAGCGCTGGCAAGGTGGCGGATTCTACGCGCAAGGTGTCATGGGACCACTGATGGAATGGTTATTGATTGCAGGGGCATTGACCTTCCCACGATGGGAAGGTTTATGCTTGGAGGCTCCAGCAAGGTCGTGAAACGGCAAGGAAATGGATCATGAATGAACCGAATCCGGTTGTGTCCGGCACCGGGCTGCAGAAGGCGGCCCAGACTCTCGTGCTGCCCATTGAGGGCATGAGCTGCGCGTCGTGCGTGCGGCGGGTGGAGATGGCACTGGGCAAGGTGCCCGGGGTGGCGTCGGTGAACGTGAACCTGGCCACCGAGCGGGCCACGGTGACGCTGGCCGAGCCGGTGGAGGCCCAGCAGCTGGTGCAGGCGGTGCAGAAGATGGGCTACGACGTGCCCGAGAGCACCGTGGTGCTGCAGGTGGACGAGATGAGTTGCGCCTCGTGCGTGGGCCGGGTGGAGCGGGCGCTGAAGGCGGTGCCGGGCGTGCATTCGGCCAGCGTGAACCTGGCCACGGAACGGGCGACGGTGAGTGGACTGGCGCCGGTGGCGGCGCTGCTGGCGGCTGCCGAGAAGGCCGGGTATCCGGCACACGTGGTGGAGGGGGCGAGGAGGCCGGTTCGGCCCCAGGCGCTGCGGGTGATGATGCTGATGCGCATGGTGCCGGCGTTTCAGGAAAGCGGGTGCTCACTCTGTTGTGGATCGCAAGGCGGCCGAGCAGCAGGCGCTGTGGCGTGACCTGTGGCTGGCAGCCGCGCTGGCGCTGCCGGTGTTCCTGCTGGAGATGGGGGGCACATGGTGCCGGCCTTCCATCACTGGGTGGCGCACCATCGGCACGCAGAACAGCTGGTACCTGCAGTTCGTGCTGACGACGCTGGTGCTGTTCGTGCCGGGGCTGCGCTTCTACCGCAAAGGCATTCCGGCGCTGCTGCGCGGGGCGCCCGACATGAATTCGCTGGTGGCGGTGGGCACGCTGGCCGCCTGGGGCTTCTCCACGGTGGCCACCTTCCTGCCGTCGGTGCTGCCGGCAGGCTCGGTGAACGTGTACTTCGAGTCGGCGGCGGTGATCGTGGTGCTGATCCTGGTGGGGCGCTTCCTGGAGGCGCGGGCCAAGGGGCGCACGTCGGAGGCGATCCAGCGGCTGGCGGGCCTGCAGGCCCGCACGGCCCATGTACGGCGTGATGGCCAGGTGGTGGACGTGCCGCTGGCTCAGGTGCGGGCGCAGGACGTGGTGGAGGTGCGCCCCGGCGAGCGGGTGCCGGTGGATGGCGAGGTGATCGAGGGCGACAGCTATGTGGACGAGTCGATGATCACCGGTGAGCCGGTTCCGGTGGCCAAGACGGCAGGCAGCCCGGTGGTGGGCGGCACGGTGAACCAGACCGGCGCCTTCACGCTGCGGGCCACGGCCGTGGGCGGCCAGACGGTGCTGGCGCAGATCATCCGGATGGTGGAGCAGGCGCAGGGTTCCAAGCTGCCCATCCAGACGCTGGTGGACCGGGTGACGATGTGGTTCGTGCCGGCCGTGATGACGGCCGCGCTCATCACCTTCGGCATCTGGATGGTGTTCGGGCCGACGCCGGCGCTGGGCTTTGCGCTGGTCAACGCGGTGGCGGTGCTGATCATCGCCTGCCCGTGCGCGATGGGGCTGGCCACGCCGACCTCGATCATGGTGGGCATCGGCCGAGGGGCCGAGCTGGGCGTGCTGTTCCGCAAGGGCGAGGCGCTGCAGCTTCTGAAGGACGCGAAGGTGGTGGCGGTGGACAAGACCGGCACGCTGACCGAGGGCCGGCCGGCGCTGACCGATCTGGAGGTGCGACCGGGATTTGAGCGCGCTGCGGTGCTGGCCCAGGTGGCGGCGCTGGAGTCGCGCTCCGAGCACCCGATTGCGCGGGCGCTGGTGGCGGCCGCCGAGGCCGAGGGGCTGGCGCTGCCGGCGGTGCAGGACTTCGAGTCGCTGACGGGGCTGGGCGTGCATGCACGGGTGCAGGATGCATCGAAAGTGAGCACTGACTCTGTGGAGTCTGGCGGGGTGCCGGTGGCCGTGGGGGCCGACCGCTACATGCAGTCGCTGGGGGTGGATGTGAGCCCCTTTGCCGAGGTGGCACAGCGCCTGGGGGGCGAGGGCAAGTCGCCGCTCTATGTGGCCGTGGACGGCAAGCTGGCCGCCATCGTGGCGGTGTCGGATCCGATCAAGGCGACGACGCCGGCGGCCATTGCGGCGCTGCATGCGCAGGGGCTGAAGGTGGCGATGATCACGGGCGACAATGCCCGGACTGCGCAGGCCATTGCCCGGAAACTGGGCATCGACGAGGTGGTGGCCGAGGTGCTGCCGGCCGGCAAGGTGGAGGCGGTGAAGCGCCTTCAGGCCACCCATGGGGCGCTGGCCTATGTGGGTGACGGCATCAACGATGCGCCGGCGCTGGCGCAGGCCGAGGTGGGCATGGCCATCGGCACCGGTACCGACGTGGCCATCGAGGCGGCTGATGTGGTGCTGATGTCGGGCAACCTGCAGGGGGTGGCCAAGGCCATCGGGCTGTCGCGGGCCACCATCCGCAACATCCACGAGAACCTGTTCTGGGCCTTCGCCTACAACACCGCGCTGATCCCGCTGGCGGCCGGTGCGCTCTATCCGGCCTTCGGTATCCTGCTCTCACCAATGCTGGGCGCGGGCGCCATGGCGCTGTCCAGCGTGTTCGTGCTGGGCAACGCGCTGCGGCTGCGGCATTTCGGGCGTGGGGAGAATGCTTGAGCGGATGGTCAGCGACGGTCTCCGGGTGGGCAGGCCAGACATGTCTGGTCCATGCCGCTTTGGCGGAATATCGGGTGTGTGGTAGGCCGTGTTCGAGGGCCATGCAGGCCATGATGGGAGGGGGCGATGAACATCGGTGAAGCGGCCCGGGCCTCGGGCGTGTCGGCCAAGATGATCCGCTACTACGAGCAGGTGGGGCTGATCCCGGCCCCCCTGCGGCTGGCGTCGGGCTACCGGGGCGTATTCAGAGACGGATGTGCACCGGCTGCGCTTCGTGCGGCGCGCGCGTGACCTGGGCTTTGCAGTGGACGAGATCCAGACGCTGCTGGACCTATGGAACGACCGGTCGCGCCACAGTGCGGACGTGAAGCGGATTGCCCGCGGGCACATCGAGGACCTGCAGCAGCGCATTGCCAGCCTGCAGCAGATGGTGGACACGCTGCAGACGCTGATGGATTGCTGCGCGGGGGACGAGCGGCCGGATTGTCCGATTCTGGTGGGGTTGGAGAGGGGGAGTGAGGGAAGGATAGTAGTGCCTATGTCTCGATGCCAATCGCTGAAATTGCGATGAAGGTTGCTGCGTAACTGGCTGCTATCCGATCTCATCCGTGTTTTATATCTCGATATCCAACCTTCGTTGATTAAAACAGGGCGCTCTGCTGAGAGAGAGGCTTGTTCACCTTCACGCCATTCCCGAACAGGCATTTCGATGGTGGTCTGGAAAAATTAAGTTTGACGAAGTGCCTTTCTCTGGGCTCCATTTTTTGTGGGGTAGATGAGTTCGTCGACAATGCAGCAAATGAGTCGGTGGTCGGTAACGTGAAAATATTGACAGATCCTTTTGGTCCTGTTCTCCTATGAAGAACACCCATCCCTTTGCTTTCTTGTTGTTGCTTTTTGCTTCGATGCTCTCGCGTCTGGCGGTTTCAAGTTCCTGGCAAACATAATTTCTCTGATGCTTGCTCCAGTTTTCCCAGTGAACTTTTATGCGGTACGGGTTGAGGGTTGTTCTGTTTATTGTACTTTTTTCGTCTATTGGGGGTCGTTCTCCATACCCAAGTTTTATTTCAAGTTCGTCTTCTGTTTTTTGCAGCGTTCTCCATCCCATGGGTGCATAGAATATTTTTCTTTCGATGTGGTTGGTGAATAGGTCGCGTTTTATTATTTTGAATGCGTTTCTATAGGTGTTCGCAAGAATTCCATCAATAGTCAGGGGGAGATCCCTGTCATAAGGATAGTTCAGAAACGTTCGGCAGATTGGTCTGATCGTGTTTGCCGTCCAGGGGCGGTCTCTATAGATTTTTAACAAGTCTTCTATGGTCTTGATCTTGGGGGGTAGGCTGCGAGGAGCGGTTGGAAGCCCTTCTGTATGGGAAACGATGCGGTGCGTTTTCAGCTCAAGACGATTAGGGAAGCTGCCTGGAAACCCTCTAAGGGAAGTGAGGCGCCGTTTACGTCCGCGCTTGATCAAGAGCGATTCTAACGGTATGTCGCAGTGTTCCAAGTGATGAGGATCTGCCTTGAAGTACGGACGCACCTCGTTATGGGGCCTGTAGGAGCAGGGGTTTGCTAGGACGCCGCATCCTCGGCATACATAACGGGTTTTGTCGACACCTTCAGTCTGATCGATTATCCAGAGCTGGGACGCATCAATGATCTGTCCGGTGTATTTGTCAAGAGCGGTTTCCATGTATGTCTCCCTTGATGTTTCTTATCTCAACAGATTGACCAGCGCCTTCCCCGAGAATCTTTGCAGACATCGAAGTCGGCATCGATGCTGATGATGCGGTGAATGCCGAGCCGTGCGGCGGCTTCGGCGATGGAGGCGTCGGCCAGATCCAGGGGCAGGCTGGCGAAACGCTGGGCGATGCGGTGGACGGCTGGCAGGCTGGTGTCGGTAGGGATGTCCACCTGGACAGCGCCGCGTTCGATCCACAGCAGAAAGTCCAGGGCGGCCTGGTTATGGATGCGACGGGCCAGCAGGGCGCAGACTTCGGTCAGTACGGGCCAGGTGGTGATGAGGCGGACAGCGGGATGCGTTTTCCAGCCAGTGTCGCACGGGCAGGTGCCAGTGGTCCGCTGCGTTGAACAGGGCCAGCAGGGGACCTGAGTCGACCAGGACGGGGCCCTCGACGGGGGCTGGCCACCGAAGTGGGGGCTCTGCGACTTTCTGTTCTGACATCTTCATTGCCCCCTGCGGTGTTTCTCTTCCCAGGCATCGGCCAGATGGCGGCGGCGTTCGGTGGACAGATCGGCCGGGCCAGCATGGCGGCCAAACAGGTCTGCGCCCAGGCTGAAGGCGGAGGCCCTGGGGGCGGTACGTTCTGCAGGTAGGCGCTGAGGGCATCGCGCATCAGTTCGCTGATGGAGCGGCCTTCCTGGGTGCTGCGCTGGCGCAGCTGATGTTCCAGTTCGGGAGGCAGCTTGACGGTGGTGGTCATGGCGGCATGGATCCAGACGAAGTAATACGAATGGTATTACCTTGCTTGACCGAAAACAAGAGGATCACGCGCCCAGCCGATACGCGTGGATCCTGCTCCCGACAGGCTGAAACTGAACAGGGCCGGCCCCTTCGTGGTTGAAGGAACCGGCCCTGTGTCGGAGGGGTCAGTGACTGGAGGCTTTCCAGTCACTGCCACCTTGCCTTACCGCGGCGAGTACGACACGCCCAGCATCACGGTGCGCGGCTGCTGGTTGTAGTAGCGCCAGCTGGCGTTGCTGCGGTTGCCCAGGTTGTAGACGTCGGCGTGGGCCGTCAGCTCGGGGGAGACGCGCCAGGACGAGCGCAGGTTGACGAGCAGGCCGCCGCCGACGCGCCGCTGGTTGGCTTCGTCGGAGAAGTGGCGGTTGTTCAGCACCACGTCGGCGCCCACGCTGTACTCGTCGAAGCTGTAGTCCACTTGGCCGCTGACGGTGCGCTTGGCGACGTGCGGCAGCACGCGGCCGGTGGCGCTGTTCTTGGGATTGACCAGGTCGAGGTTGGCCTGCCAGCTCAGTCCCTCAACCAGCTGGCCGGGAGCGTTTTCCTGGCCGAGGGAGAGGGCGATGCCGGTGATGGTGGCGCGGCCGACGTTGGTGATGGCGCAGTTGGCGGCGCCGGTGCAGTCGCCGATGGTGGTGAGGCGGTCACGCACGCGGCTGCGGTAGACGATGGCCTTGGCGTAGGTGGCCTGGTCGGCTGCCAGTAGGCGCCGGCGTCGACGGTCTGGTTGCGCTGCTGTTTCAGGCGGGCATTTTCCGGGCTGGCGTAGTAGTCGGCCAGGTCGGGCATGCGGTAGCCGGTGTTGAGGTTGCCCACCACGCGCAGGTTGTCGGCCAGTCGGTAGCCATAGCCCACCTGGTGGCTGAAGGTCTTCTTGTAGCGGTTGCTGTCGTCCAACCGCAGGGGCCACGTTGAGCTGGTGCGGGCCGTATTCGCCCACGGCGTTGCCGGTAAGCGCATGGGTGGTGCGGGTGGGCGAGGACAGGCCGGTGGTGTCGTAGCTTTCTTCCAGCCGTTCGGCGCCGACTCGGGCCAGGACTTCAGGGGTGACCTGCTGGGTGGCGCCCAGGCCGTATTCACGCAGGCGGGTCTTGTCCCAGGTGGCGACGTTGTTGGTGTAGTTCCAGGTGTTGCTGATGCTGCTCTGGCCGAACTTAGCGTCCAGGCGGGGTGTTCGGGCTGAGCTGGTGGTCAGCGCGCACGCCGGTCAGTTCCAGGCGCTTCTTGGCGGCCAGGGCGGTGTTGCCGCCATAGGTGCCGTCGAAGTCGGCGTTGACGGTGTTGCGCATGGCCACGACGGTGACGTTCGTGGCGGTGGAGAGGCGGGCGTCAAGGCGGCCGGAGAGGTTGTCGCGCTTCCAGTTGTCCTGGTCGTCCTGGTGGCCCGGGTAGTCACGGGCGGTGGCGTCGAAGCCGTCGCCGCGTTCGCGGCCCACGTCGAGGGGTGCCGGTGATCTGCTCATTGCCGCCCGAGACGCGGCCGCGCATCTGCATGTAGCCACGGCCGCCGATGCCGGCTTCGCCGCTGACCCGGGTCTTGGGACCGGCACGGTCGGACAGGTATTGCACCACGCCGCCGCCGGCATTCTGGCCATAGATGCCCGAGCCGGGACCGCGCAGGATTTCGGTGCGGCTGCCATAGGCCATGGGCAGCAGCGAGAAGTCGGCGCCACTGGCCGGGCTGACGCGGAAACCGTCAATCAGGACGAGGGTGTCCTGCAGGGGCGTTGCCGCGGATGGCCAGACCGCCGAAGGAGCCGGGGGTGCCTTGCGAGCGGGGCTGGATGCTGCCCAGGGCCTCGAAGGGCGTGAGCTGGCTGGCGTTGCGATGGGCGTGGTAGGTGGGCAGGACGACGACATCGCTAGTCAGCGTGTCGATGGCGGTGGGCATGTTGGCGGCCGTGACCATCCGGGCGCCGTGGCGCGGGGCGGCGGGTTTTGCTGCGACCCTGGATGCCGGTGCAGCCTGCGGGTGTTGCGTTGCAGGTTGTAGTGACGTCCCTGGGGGTTCTGCTGGCCGGCTGGGCGGGGCGAGCGGTACGGGCGTGGTCCTGGGCAGTTTGCGCCATGGCGGCCGGGATGGCTGCCAGGAGAAGGCTGCGGCAACGGCCGCAGCACAGGTGCTTCGCTTGAACATGGGTTTCTCCGAAAGGCGCAGCCGGCGGGGTATACGTCGCCGGGGCGCAACAGTGTCGTTTCGCTTGCAGTTTAGGCCGCCGTCTGTCGGCCGACAAACGGCGGGTCACTGATGTGTGGCTTTGAGGGCAACGGCCTGCCGCGTTGTTTTGCAGGGATGCGGCGGGATGTAACGGCGTCGTGCGAGGCCGAAAACGGGCAGGCGCGCGCGCCGCAGAGTCAGCCCTGGCGGGCGGTCGCCATGGCCTGGTGCACCTGTTGCAGGACGGTGTCCACCTCGGGCCAGGGGTGGTGCTGGATGAGGGTGACGTGGGGGCCGAGGGCGCGGTAGCGGCTGGCGTCGGTGGGGCCAAGGGACGGAGACGAGACGGGCGCCGACGGCGGCGGCCAGGTGACCGGGGCCCGTGTCGTTGGCCACGACCACGCTGCTGTGGGCCAGCAGGGCGGCATAGACATCCAGGGGACGCCGGCCAGGGATCTGGGCATCGGGGTAGTCGGTGCGGGCCCTGGATGGTTTCCGGACCCGGCCGGGCATGAGCAGTACCGGCAGTTCGGGGACGAGCTGCCGGCACAGGGGTGGGAAAGCCCGGCCAGGATTTTGCTGAGCGCCTTTCAGGGTGCCAGTGGCAAAGGGCACCAGGCAGGCGTAGGGCAGGATGTGTGGCTGGCTGCTGTCGGTGTCCTGCAGGCCCTCGCTGGCGCAGCAGTTTCAGGGCGGCGGCCCGGGCTTCATCGGTCAGGGGCAGCGAAGGCCAGTCCATGGGGGCCTGGGCAGGCGAGGGCCTGTCGTGTGGCCGGGCGGCGCTTCCGTTCGGGGTGGGAGGCCATCGGCCGCCGGGTGGGCGGATGGCATGGCGCTGGACGGGGCGCTGCCGTGCGGGCATCCAGGCCGTCGGGCCCGGCCCGGAGGTGAGGGGCCGGCGACGTTCCAGAAGCGCTGGCTTTCATGCAGCGGCTGTGTGGGCTGGGCAACGGGGTGGGTGAGGAACCAGCCTCGGCCGTCCTGGCGGTAACCGACGGTATTGAGCCCGGCCAGCCAGGCATCCAGGGCGCTGGAGAAGGAGTTGGTGAGCAGCAGGGTGTTGAGGCGCTTGTCGAAATCCGCGTCGAGGGTGCGGACATCCCGGGCCAGGCCGTGCAGCAGGCGGGCCCGTTCGCGCAGGGTGCCAGGCAGGGTATGGACGGGCCAGTCGCAGCCGGCCAGCAGGGGACAGCCCAGCGCTTGCCCACCAGTTGCAGCGCATAGCCGTGATGATGCAGGTGCCAGAGGGTGGGCAGGCTCATGACGACATCGCCGACCCAGTTCGGCAGACGAACGATGAGTGGTCGCATTTGTGGATAATTCGGTGGTCTTCCACCGATTATGGAGTGAAACGAGATGCAGGGTGCAGACAACCAGAGTCGTCGGGTGCTGAACGGTGCAGCGGTGATTGCCTTCCATCAGCAGTGTCTGGCGCTGCCGGGCTGGCCCAAGGCGGGCGTGGCGCCGGACGGCCATGCGCTGGACCAGGCGCCGGCCACGGACGATACGCAGGTGCTGCTGTGGCACTGGGTGAGCAGCTAACCATCGCTTCAACAGCCTGCTGTGGGACGAGGAGGATCTGGCGCGGCGTACCCGCGTCTCGGCCGAGGAGATTGCCGGCAACAAGCGGGCCATCGACGGCTACAACCAGGCGCGCAATGACGCCACCGAGCGGGTGGACGAGCTGCTGCTGCTGGGGCTGGGCCTGGTGGATCCGTCGTCGGTGGGCGGTGATTCGCCGGTGAGCCTGGCGGGCCAGGGGGCACGGATGAACAGCGAGACGGCCGGCAGCATCATTGACCGGATGTCGATCATGGCGCTGAAGGTGCGGGCGATGAAGGCGCAGACGGAGCGTACCGACGTGGATGAGGCGCACCGTGAGGGCCTCGCGTGCTCGGCTGGCGCGGCTTGAGACGCAGCGCGACGATCTGGGTCGCTGCCTGGACGAGCTGATGGCCGACTGCCGTGCCGGCAAGGCCTATTTCAAGGTGTACCGCCAGTTCAAGATGTACAACGATCCGGCGTTCAACCCGGCGCTGGTGGCCGAGCGCGGCGCCTGAGCGGAGACGATCATGGCTTCATCGGATACGAAACCGGCGTCGGAAGGGACTTCGATGCCGCAGGTGCATGCGGAGCGAGCCGGGCATCCGGCGCGGGGGATCGGCCCACGACCACACCGCATGCGATCCTCAATGCGCCGCGCCGTCGCCGTATCCGGGTGCGGCTGGTGGACATGGCCATCGCTTCGGTGGCCTGCCTCTCTGCTGGTGCAGTTCCTGCCCGGGGTGAGGTCTAAGGGCTGAGAAACGGGCCCAGCGCCGAGAGCCAGCGCTCACTTTTTCTGGTCAGGTTCAGGCTGGCGTAGGCCGGGCTGGTGGAGGGCAGTACCACGGTCTGGTAGCCCAGTGACTGAAAGAACGCCTGCTGGCGACCTGCATGCTGGCCGTTGAAGCCGATCAGCTGCAGGTGGGGCAGGCGTGCCAGCAGGGGCTGGAATTCGTTGCCCAGGGCCTCGCGGATGGCGCTGTCCAGGCTGCCCTGGCGGTGGCAGCGGCCCACCGTGTCCCCAGAGGGCAATGCGGTGGCGACGCAGCAGGGCCAGTCGTGCCTCGTAGGGCAGCTCGGCCGTGGGCTCGCCTGTCAGCCGGCCCATGATGGGCCAGGGACTGGTTGCGTGGGTGCGCGTAGTAGGCCCGGGCCGCCAGGGAGGCATTGCCGGGAAAGCTGCCCAGCAGCAGGATGCGCGCGTCTTCACGCCAGACCGGGGGCAGTCCCTGGTGGGGTGGGGCGGCCGTGTCGCCGCTGCGCCTTGCCCTGCCGGGCCGGGGAGGATGGGCTTTTGCGGTTGCGGCCTGGCCCATGAGAGGGCGCCGATGGCGGTGCAGGCGTGTTGCTCATGTGCGGATTATCGCGCCTGATAGGCCTGTGGGCTGATGAGGGGCTCGTTCGGGCTGCGGGCTGCGGGCTGCGGGCTGCAGGGTTGCAGGTTGCAGGTTGCAGGTTGCAGGTTGCAGGTTGCAGGTTGCAGGTTGCAGGTTGCAGGGTTGCAGGTTGCAGGTTGCAGCGCCTGTGCGGGGCCCGTTTTTCTTTCGTGGGCATCTGTTGCCTTGGGGTGTGCATGGCTGGCCTGACGGGGGCCGACGGTAGAATGGGGAGCGAGGCCCGGCTGTGGGCCGGGCAACTACTGGATCGATTGCATGTTTGACAAGGTGATCTTTGCGGGTGGCGGGCATCGTTGCTGGTGGCAGGCGGGCTTCTGGGAAGTCCTGCGCGCCGAGATCGAGCTGCGCCCGCGCGTCATCGGGGCAACCTCGATGGGCGCCTTCATGGCTTGCTTGGTCCATGCCAATGACAGCCGGCGTGCGCTGGCCTGGTACGAGCGTGAGCTGGCCGGGGTGCGCACCAACATCGCCTGGCTCAATCTGTTTCGCAAGGATGCGCCGCTGTTCCGTCAGGGGGGCATCTATCGCAAGTCCATGCGGGCGGTGCTGGGGGCGAGCATTTCCGGCAGCTGCTGTGGGCGGCGCCCTGAGATCCGCATTGGATGCGCGCTGCCGCCGCCCACGCTGACCGAGCGTCAGTTGCGGAGGGTGAGCTGGCGCGAATACCGGCGTGACGCACGGTTGATGCCGGCCGCACTGCATGCCCGGTCCGAGCGCACGGCGATGTTCGTGCCGCATGTGAAGCGCCTGCAGGACTGCCGTACCGAGCGGGAGCTGTTCGATCTTTTGCAGGCGGCCAGCGCCTTGCCGCCGCTGGTGCCGCCGGTGGAGCTGGATGGCGTGCCGGCTTGCTCGGGCAGTCTGGTGGATCCGGTACCGGTGGATCTGGTGGCCGATGTGCCGGGCCAGACGCTGGTGCTGACCACGCGCACCTACAACCGCAAGACGCCGGTCTTTGCGCTGGAGGGGCAGCTCTGCGTGCAGCCGTCCGTGCCGCTGCCGGTGGGCAGCTGGGATTTCACGTCGCCCCAGCGTTTTATGAAGGCCTACGAGCAGGGACGGGTGGATGCCGAGTCCTTCCTGAAGCTGTTTGGCCTGGGGGCTTTCCGGCCCGAGGCGCAGTTTGGCGGGGCGCTGCTGGTCGGTACCGGCTGGACGGAGGCGCCCGAGGCAGAGGACAACGCCGAGGCGGCCGAAAAAGGCGCGACGGCCGAGGAGGCAACGTCGGACGCTGAAGCGGCCGCCGAACGTTCTGCAGATGCGGATGCGGTGGCCGAGGCCGCTACGGGCACGGCCGATGAAGCGGAAACGGACAGGGCACTGCCGGCCGGACGCGCCGATGGTGCCGGGGCCGATGAGGCGACGTGGTCACCGGACGAAGGAGCCGGCCTGCCGGTGGGGATCGGTAACGACCGGGAATCGCAGGCCGCTGCTCAGGCCGCCTGGGAGGACGAGATCGATGACGATCCGCTCACGTTGAGCGACGATCGCACCGTGGGCGAGCCTCACGACAAGCTGTTCGAGCGCCCGGCGGGCACGGGAAGAGGGCCGATAGGCGGTGCCTGGAGGGCTGAGGTCAGTCGGCGCGGCGGGCAGCCACCAGCATGCCGCCGCCCAGCAGCATGAGCAGCCAGGCCAGCAGGGGTGCCGGGCAATGGAGGGAGCGTACGATGGCGGAGGCCGAAACCAGGGCACCGGCGGCCAGCAGGCAGCGGGCGGTGGTGAGGTACGCTGGGCAGGGGTGGATGCGGACATGAAGGCCCCACCAGGAGAAGTGGCGCGCCCGGCACGGAGTCGAACGTGCGACCCTTGGCTCGAGGCCAATACTCTATCCCTGAGCTACGGGCGCGCTGAGCTTTTGAAGAATACAGCTTTTCCGGATGGGCGTCCAGTGCTGGCGGCCAGGGTAAGGCGGGCTACCCCTGTTTCAGGTTCAGGCAGCTTGCGTGATCTTTGGCCGCTGCCGATGAGGCGTGCCGGGCCGTGCGCATTTTCTGTCCCGAGGGAGGCCATGACGCCGTCTGGCGGGCCGCTCTGGCCCGGGAGCTGATCCTGATCAACACGGCCAGTAGGGTTTTGCTCTATAAAAATGCTGATTCATCGCGGGTGCCGGCCTGATCGACCTGCCGCAGGCAGGAATGCGTGCCGTGCCCGGATACCTGGAATCTAGAGAAAGCAGCGCGGAGCATTCTGCCAATAACACTCCTGGCACCCCGGCCGGCGAAGCAGACCGGCGAGAAGATGCGGTTCTTCAAGTCGAACACCCAGTTGGTCGTGGTGGTGACGGCGGCACTGGTCCCGCCGGTTGTCATCATTTCGGCGATGATCGGGGCGTCCGGCAGCCGCCCGCGCGCGGCTGACGAGATGTCGTCTGAAGTCATCGAGGCACGCATCCGTCCGGTGGCCGGCTTCGAGCTGCAGGAAATGAAGAAGGGTGGTCCGGCCCGGACCGGTGAGGAAGTGTTCAAGGGCGTGTGCACGGGCTGCCATACGGCGGGCGTTTCGGGCGCGCCCAAGTTCGGCGACAAGGCCGCCTGGGCACCGCGCATTGCGCAGGGTCTGGATACGCTGCTGCAGTCGGCCACGAAGGGCAAGAACGCCATGCCGCCGCAGGCGGGTGGCGAGTATTCCGACCAAGAGGTCGCCAACGCGGTGGTCTACATGGCCAACGAGGGCGGTGCCAATTTCGAGGCACCCAAGCTGGAAGAGAAGAAGGAAGGCGACGAGTAAGTCACCACTTTCTTTTCAGCGCCCCATTCATGCAGGTTCCGGCCTGCAGGAATGGGGCGTTTTCCTTTCAGCTGGGGACGGCTCCGCGCTGTTCCAGCATGGCGCGCAGCGCCGCCAGCTTCTTGCGGGCCTCGTCGGCCGACACGGGGACGTTGCGCGTCCCTTCGGCTTCCAGCTGCATCTCGGTGATGAAGCGTGAGGGCTGGCAGTCCACCATCTCGCGGGCGCGCTTGCGCTGGCGGCATCGCATGAGAGCGTGAGGCTCTTGCGGGCGCGGGTGATGGCGACATACATCAGCCGTCGCTCTTCTTCCAGGCGCTCGGCGTCGATCTTCTCGCGGTCCACGGGCGAGCCGTTCACGTCGTCCAGACCGTCATCCTCGCGGCCGGCGTGGGGCATGATGCCTCTTCACGCCAATCAGGAAGACGTGCGGGTATTCCAGGCCCTTGCTGGCGTGGACGGTGGACAGGCGCACGGCGTCGCCGTCCTCGTCACGACCTTCCAGGCGGGTCACGAGCGAGATGTGCTGGGCCATGTCCACCAGCGTCTTGCCGTCGTCGTCGGCGCGCTTGCCGATCCAGTCACGGGAATTCGCAGACGTACTGCCAGCGGGTGGTGGCTGCGCTCGTCGCCCTGTTCGGACAGGTAGGCCTGGTAGTCGATGGCGCTGATCAGCGCATCCAGCACGGTGGAGGCGGGTTCGCGCTCGGCACGCCACTTCAGACGGTTGATGAAGTCGCCAAAGACGCGTAGCGGATGCAGCTGCCGATCGGTCAGGCGGCTTTCCACGCCGGCCTCGAACATGGCCTGGAACAGGCTGATGTCACGCTCGCCGGCGTATTCACCAGCAGCTTGAGGGTCTGAGGTCCGATGCCGCGTCGTGGCGTGGTGGCGGCGCGGATGAGCCGGATCGTCGTCGTCGTTGGCCAGCAGGCGCAGGTAGGCGCACAGGTGTCCGATCTCGGCACGGTCGAAGAACGACTGGCCGCCGGAGATCTGATAGGGGATGTGCTCTTTGCGAAGCATCTGCTCGATGACCCGAGCCTGGTGGTTGCCGCGGTAGAGCACGGCGAAGTCCGACCATTTCAGGCGCTTCTCGAAGCGGGCTGCCTGAATGCGCTTGACGACGGTTTCGGCTTCGTCCTCGTCGTCGTCGCAGGGCAGCACTGTGAGCGGATCGCCCTCGCCCAGGGCCGACCACAGCGTCTTGGTGTAGAGCTTGGGGTTCTTGGCGATGAGGGTGTTGGCCGCGTGCAGGATGGTGCGGGTGGGAGCGGTAGTTCTGCTCAGCTTGATGACGGTGAGGTTGGGAAAGTCCTGCCCCAGCCGCTTGAGGTTCTCCAGCGAGGCGCCGCGCCAGCCATAGATGGACTGGTCGTCGTCGCCCACGGCGGTGAGGCCCGTGCGGTTGCCCACCAGCTCCTTCAGAAGCGCGTACTGTGCCACGTTGGTGTCCTGGTATTCGTCCACCAGGAAGTACCGCAGCTTCTCCTGCCAGAGGCGGCGAGCTTCCTCGTCCCTGGCGCAGCAGCCGAGGCGGCAGGCGGATCAGGTCGTCGAAGTCCACCGCCTGGTAGCCCTCCAGCGTGGCCTGGTACTCCATGTAGGCGCGAGCGATGCGCAGCTCGCTCTCGCCCCGGGCTTCCTTGAGCGCCGTCTCAGGCTCGATCATGGCGTTCTTCCACAGCGAGATGCGCGTGGCGGCCAGCCGGATGAGCTTGCGGTCGGTGGTCTGCAAAAGCTGCGCCAGCAGGCCGGCGCAGTCGTCGCTGTCGAAGATCGAGAACGAGGGCTTGAGTCCGATGCCCCGGCCGCTGGTGCGCAGCATCTTCATGCCCAGCGAGTGGAAGGTGGAGATGGTCGGGCGCTCGGAGGCGGGGAGCTTGCGCTGCTGGGCGAAGCGCTCGGCCATTTCGGCCGCCGCCTTGTTGGTGAAGGTGATGGCCGCAATGGCCCGGCCGGTGAAACCGGCATCGATCAGGTGCAGGAGCTTGGCGGTGATGACGCGGGTCTTGCCCGAGCCGGCGCCGGCAATGACCAGGCTGGGGCCATCCAGGTGCTTGACGGCCTGGGCCTGTGCGGGATTGAGTTCAGCCACGGTTGGGGAATGAGGGACAGCAGGCCAGGTCGGACAGGACGGGGACAGGGGCAGGAGATGCCGGGAAGCAATGTTGCAAGTGAGTGCGCACGTGCAAGATGCCAGGGGCCGGGGAGACCGCTTCGGCGAGGCCGGTGTCCGCGTCTTCTTCCGACGGGAAGGGGGGGCTATTATCGGACGAATCGGCAGCGGGCGTCTGTCGCAATGGTGAGTTCATGCAACGGGTGTTGCGACTGTGGCTGCGTCAGATTTCCTGCGGGTCGATGATCAGCTGCCAGCGCACGCCCCTGTGGTGATGGCCCGCACTGCCGGCCACACCGCTGGCGTGGTCGCCTGCCCCACGGAGAGCCTGCCAGCTGGCCAGCAACGCATGCAGGCTGGGGCGGTGGCTGCTCTCGATGAGCAGCTGCGCACGGAAGACCTTGTTCACCTGCGCCAGGGGCATGGGAACGGGGTCACAGATTTCCACCTGGGCGTCGGGGTGGATGGCAGGACCTTGGTATCTTGTTGAATTTTCGATGTTATCAATAATTCTAGCGGGTGTGACGGGCCCGGCTTCCAGGCCTCTGGATGCTGAGGTGAAGGCGGTGACTTGAAGGCCGCTTGGCCGTCTGGCCCATGTGTCACTTGTAATTACAACACCTGTTGAAGTCTGAGGCTCTGGGGTTTTTGCGCCGTAATTTGTAATTCTGACAGGATGCTGCGCTGCGTTCGAATGCGCACTGAAGGCCTCGGATGGCGCCGATCCGTGCCCGGAAGTGCCGGGCCGTTGCTGTTGGGTACGGGCTGTCTGGATGGCCTGCAGCAGGTACTGGCGTGCGTCCTGCAGGAAGGCCAGGGCGCTGTCAGGTCGCAGGCCTGGGCCTGCAGCAGGGCCTGAAGCCGAAGGGCGGCAGGGCACCCGCCTGCCGGTCGGCCAGCTGGGCTGCCGCAAAGCTGGGGTAGTCGTGACGCCGCAGGGACTCGAAAAGCGGGTGCTCGGGGTGGCGGGTCTGGATGAGGGTTCGGGCATGTTCGCTGCGATGGCGGCCAGCCCGACCGGCCACCTGCATCAGGGTAGCGAACAGGCGCTCGGGGGCGCGGAAGTCGGTCGTGAACAGGCCGGCGTCGGCATCCACCACCACCACCAGCGTCAGGCGGTCGAAATCGTGCTCATGGCCAGCATCTGCGTGCCCACCAGCAGATTGGTGCGCCCGGCATGCACGTCGTCCAGAAAGGCCTGGGTCGCGCCTTTGCGTCGTGCCACGTCACGGTCCAGGCGGCCGATGTGCGCGCTGGGGAAAAGCGTTGCCAGCGCGTCTTCCAGTTTCTGCGTGCCGCGCCCGAGCGGGGCCAGGTCCTGGTTGCCACAGGCCGGGCACGCACGGGGTACGGTCTGCGTGGTGGCGCAGTGATGGCAGACCAGGCGATAGCGCGGGGGGCGCTGATCGCCGCTCTCTCTCGCTTCATCCAGAGGAAGGAGGCCCAGGGATGGATCGTCCCCGGTGCCCGGCGGGCTGCCCGGGGTTCCGGATGGAGCGCGCGAGAACCGGTGCGGGCTGCAGACGCTTTTTGTCCTGCGCTCTCCGGCGCCGGGCGAGATGCGGTGCAGCACGCGATAGGCGTCGCACCGGTTGCAGCGTGACAGCCAGCCGCAGGCATCACACCCGAGTACCGGGGCGAAGCCCCGCCGATTCAGGAAAAGCAGCGCCTGCTCGCCGCGGGCCAGGGTCTCGCGGATGGCCCGCAGGCTTTCCTCGGCCAGGCCTTCTGGGTCTTGGCACCGCGCAGGGCCACGGTCTTCACCTTGGGCAGGGGCGGCCTGGCTGCGGGCCCGATGGCGCAGGCGCAGCAACCGATAGCGGCCCAGCTGTGCGTTGTGCCAGCTCTCCAGCGAGGGCGTGGCTGAGCCCAGCAGCACCGGGATCCGGGCCAGCCGGCCCCGGGCGACGGCCATGTCGCGTGCCGAGTAGCGCAGACCCTCCTGCTGCTTGTAGGAAGGGTCGTGTTCCTCGTCGACGATGATGGCGCCCAGGCGAGGGAGCGGGGCCAGAACGGCCAGGCGCGTGCCCAGGATGATGCGGGCCCGGCCGCTGGCTGCCGCCAGCCAGTGACTGGCCCGCGCGGCGTCGGTCATCTCGCTGTGAAGGACGGCAATGGGTTGCCCGGGAAAGCGGCGCTGCAGCTGCATCTGCAAAGGCGGGCGTCAGTCGATCTCCGGCACCATCAGGAGCACCTGAACATCTGGCTGTGAAGCCAGAAGATGCTCCATCCAGTGCAGATAGAACCTCGGTCTTGCCGCTGCCGGTGATGCCGTGCAGCAGCCATGGACGGGGGCGAGGCAGGAGGCCACCGATGTGAGGGATGGATCGGCCTCGGTGCCAGCCCGCGAGGAGGGAGTCCCGTTCGCGGCAGAGGTTGCAGCAGGGGTGCCGGGGACTGGGTGGACGCTGCGGGGAAGGCGTGGCCGGGGCAGATCTGTCTGGCCTCGCGCCTTGCCATATGCGCACAGTTCAGCCAGCACGGCCTGCTGCTCGGCGTTCAGTTCGGGGGCGGTGGACGGCGCATCGTGTCCGTCATCCAGCGTGGCGGAGAAGTCTTCCAGCCGTGCGACGGCGTCCTTGCGGCTGCGTGCGGTGGGCGGGGTGCGCAGCAGCTTGGGCAGATTGCCCACGGCCAGGTCGGCCAGGCTGCCATGGTAATAGCGGGCCACGAAACGCAGAAAGGCCAGCCATTCGGGGGAAGGGGCGGGCAGATCCTCGCGTACTGCCTCGATGGGCTTGATGTCCTCGGCCTTCAATCCGGCCGGCAGGGCGCTGGCGTCGTGACGTTGCAGGGCCAGGCCCGTGCGTCTTCCCTTGCCCCAGGGTACGGTCACCCAGTGGCCCGCAGGCTCCGGCCCCTCGGCTGGGCAGCGATAGCTGAAGCAACCGGCCAGCGGCCCGTCGATCAGGACCTGAAGATAGGGAGCAGACACGGCGGAAGGTCGGACATGAAGGGGGGAACAGGTAGCACGTTGCGCCGGCCAAGGATGGCACGGTGTGCGAGGTTCGGGTGTCGATATTGTGCCGCAGGGGGCCAAGCCTGACGGCGCAGGGCTGCATGTGGGGCGTTCTCGCGCGTGTCTGCGGGTGTGGCGATGCGACGACGACCAGGTTTCTGTGGGCTGTCGCCTCAATACGGGGTGAGTTGATGGCTCGCATCGGAATTTCCACGTCGAGATCAGGCGCTTTCATGAAGTGGTTTGAAAAGAATGTGATGTAACTACTGATATATAAGGACATCGATATTTATGCACAAAAACTGTGGATAACTCTGTGAGAAAGTGGGAGCAATCGCCCCAAACCCACATAGCGCCTAGGAAAGGGGTTCCTTGCCCGAAATACACCAAAGAAAAAGGTCTTTTGAATCAATGATTTGAAGAAAAAGGCCTCTCGATTTGCACAACACCCATCGGTTGTGCCGCACGATCGTCGTTCTGTGCATAACCACGAAAAACGCGCTTCTCAGTTGGGGAGCACTCGCCTACGCGCCAAGGCTCTACCCTTCTACTGCTATCGAAGTCGGACAGCCGATTGGTTACAGGCGGTGGATGCGCGGCGACGAACGGTGCGAGGGAAGAAGGGAGGCATGCAGGTGCACATCCGTGAATGGGGGCGATGGCTGGCGGCCTGCGTGCAACAGTGACGCATTCCGAATGGTGTGGGTGGAGGGCATCCGGTTAGGGGGCCGGATGGTGAGTTCGGATGTGGGGGACGATGCGTCGTTTTTCCCGCGTGGCCTGCATGCCGTTCATCGGTGCTCGGGAGCATCCCTGCGCGGTGGGTATCTCTCGGGTATTTACTTGACTGAACAGGAATCGTTCTCTGCCTGTTGACAAGTCCAGCGACTTGGCGGCGCCTGAAGCCGTACTTAAGGGATGCAAAGGTGACAGGCCGGTTACCGTTCATCGGTCGGGAGATGTGCGCTTTTTCACAGAATCAGTGGATAAGTATGTGAGCTCGGTCCGGGCAAGCCTGGAAGATCCAGTGTTCATGCGGGTCTTGAGGGGGCTGCCTAAATTTTGACCTGGGGAGATGCCATGCCCGACAGACGGTCGGTCGGCGTGAGTTTTTGTTACGAAAACAGCGTTAGAAAGGCCCGAAGTTGTGCACAAAAACAGTGGATAACTCTGTGGGATCTCCATTCGCAACCGGCGCAAGCCCACTGTTGGTGCGGGTTTTCCGGGATTGCCGTTTTTTTGGACGGGCTTGGCAACTGTGCCATCCAGGGCAAGAGTGAAGCCGACCAGTGGTCGACGGCTGTCGCTTGAACGGCAGACCGGGGACCCGTCAATGGTCGCCGGACGTGGGTTATTTCATCGGGAATCAGTGGACGGTGTATGGGAAGGGGAAGGAGTAAGCCGTCGAGCCCTGTATCCATGCGGGATGGGCAGGTGCTGCTGCTGAATAGGCACACGGATTTCTCACGTTCACGGCCCGAAAGTCGCGTTGTCTGGATGACACAGGGAGGCCTGGTTGCGCAGATCAGGGGAGTTTTCTGTGGATAACTTTGTGAGGACAAATCCCGGTGAACTTGTCAAATCGAAGAGCTGTCATCTTTCCAGCGATGCAGCAAGCCAACAATGGAAATAAGACCTTGCAAAACAATGGGATACGCTGCTTTTTCGGTGGCTGGTGGCTGACAACCCCTCAGCAACTGCCCAGGGTGTCTTTCTGTGGATAACTTTATGGATAAGTGAGAAAGACCCCGCGCTGCAAAGGCTGCCGTCACGTGGGGGCACCCGTGGGGAAAGTCGTCTCCGCGCTCAAAGAGCAAAAAAATGGGCGGCTGTTGCCGCCCGATGCCTGGTCTGAGGTGAGCCAGGCGCTATAGGGTGTCCTGAGCTGGCGGAAGGCTCGCAAGGCGCTTTCCGTCGGCTGACGAAGTTGTTTCCTGCAAGGGCTTCCGTCAGCCGGTCAGGACGGTCTTCTTAGCCGCGTTTCATCAGTCCTCCTCACGGTGACCGAACAGGCCGAAGTAGACGATGTAGCAGTAGCACGCCGCCGCCACCCAGAACGAGGGCAGCAGGCCCACCGTGTCAGCCACGACGCCCTGGAACAGCGGCACGATGGCGCCCCCGACGATGGCCGTGGCCAGCATGCCCGAGGCCTGGTCGGTGTGCCGCCCAGGCCACGCGTGGCCAGCGAGAAGATGGTCGGGAACGCATGATGGAGTTGAAGAAGCCGCAGGCCAGCGGGCGAGTACGGCGACGTGCCCGCCCTGCGCGATCGCCAGCAGATCAGCAGCACGTTCATCAGGGGCGTTGAACGACAGGTAGATCTCCGGCCGGATGATGTTGAGCGGGTAGCTGCAGGAAGCGGCCCACCATCGCGCCTCCCCAGTAATGAGGTTAGGTGACGAGGCTGCGGTGGCTTCCTTCAGGCCAGCCACTTCGGCAGACCCATCACGCTCACCAGCAGGCTGCCGGATGGCCGCCCGGCACCCACGCAGCAGAAGATGCCCACGGTACCCAGCTTCAGGTGGTGGTATTGCCAGGCGCTGCTGCGGGTCATCATGCGCGTGGGCCGGACCTCCTGCGCAATCTTTTTCCGCGGCGGGCAGTCGGATGAAGAACACGGTGACGGCCAGCAGGATCAGGATGCCCGCCAGCATCAGGTACGGCTCCTGCACGGATGCCGCTTGCCCTGCCTGGTACTTGGCCAGGTCAGCCTCGCTCATCTTGCTCAGCCGGTCCGGCGAGATGATTTCGGTGCTGAGGATGAAGGGGCCGATGGAGGGGCCACGGTGGTCAGCGAGTTGAAAAGGCCTGTACCAGGGTCAGCGTGCGGGCTTCCTTGCCCGGCGCGCTCAGCAGCGTCACGTAGGGGTTGCCGGACACCTGCAGCAGCGTCACACCGCTGGCCAGGATGAAGAGGGCGCCCAGAAAGATGGGATAGGACTTGGAGCCTGCGGCCGGATGGGGAACAGCAGGCAGCCCGTCGCGGCAGTCGAAAGCCGCCGATCACCCCTGGTCTTGTAGCCCAGGCGCGAGATGAAACCTGCCGAAGGGGATGGAGGTGATGGCGTAGGCGGTGAACAGCAGAACTGGAACCAGCAGCGCCTGCGCGTAGTTCAGCGAAGACTTCCTTCAGGTGTGGGGACAGGATGTCGTCTGCAGGTGATGAAACCCATCATGAAGAACGACTGGTGAGGACGGTGAGAGCCTGGTTCTGTTCGGTGCGCCCTGCCGGTGGCGCCACAGTTGGAATGGACGCATGGACGGATCCTCGGTTGGTGGGCGGGGGAGAGGGACGGGGCACCGGGGATCCTGTCAGGGGTGGACGGGATCTGACGCCAACCCTCAGTCAGGCGTCGACCTGATTGGACAGGGGCGACGGCGGCGGCACCGATCAGACCCGGGTTCTGGGCCAGCACGATGCGGGCAGGAATGACGCAGGTAGCCTCGAAAACGGCCTTTGCTCTCGAAGCGGTTGCGGAACGGCGAGGTGACGAAATAGTCGATGAATCGACGGATGATGCCGTCGCACAGATAGACGCCACCCCGTGCACCCAGCGTCAGGCCAGGTTGGACGAGACGGTGCCCAGCATGGCGCAGAAGATGTCCAGGCTCAGGCGGGCGAGCGGCGACGAGCCGCTGAGCGCCCTGCTTGCTGATCCTCTGCGGCAGCTCAGCGGCGGGCGCTCGATGCCTTCGCGGCCAGTGCCCATAGATCGAGGGACGCCCCGCGCCCGGAAGGCGCTCGGCCGACACGTGGCCGTGCTGCGCGTTAAGGCACTGCCAGATGTGGATTTCGGTGTGATCGGCGGGACTGAAGCGGCGTGCCCCGCCTCGCTGCCAGCGCAGTCTGCCGCCTGGCCGTTGAGTGAGCCCGAGACGCCCGAACCAGTACCGGCCCGATGACGGCGATGGGCGCGTCCTCCGGGCGGCCCCGCCCACCGGCAGCTGCGCGCTTTGGGCAGGTGGGGAATGGCAACGCCTGCGCCGTGAAGTCGCCCAGCAGGACTCAGGTATCGAGTTTCAGCGCCTCGCCGGGTGGTCTCGATCGAGAACGCCCGGTGCGTGATTGGGTCATCTGCACCAGTCGCCGATGATGCGGGTATAGCCGTGCCAGATGGCCGCATGCTTACGGATGGTGTACTGCCTCGTCCAGATAGGCGCGGATGGCGGCGTGCAGGCTCGTCATAGTCCTGAGTGGGCAGGGTCTCGATGTGCTCCAGCTCAAGCGCGGGGAAACTTCCGGTGCCAAATCGAGCATGGTTCCGCCAGCATCGGCAACCAGGCGGGCCAGTGCGTCTTTGCTCGCGCGCGGCGGTTTGAGCACGTGCGAACGCTCCTGTTTCTTCTGGCACGCGAGGTTCGGGGCGCAGCGGGCCATCGGGCCGCGATGCCTGGCAGTTCATGACGAGGCGGCCGTGAGGAAAGAGGGTGCAACGCAGCACGGCAGGTCTCGCTCGTCTGTCGAAGTTGCCAGTGCCCTTTGGGCAGGGCTTCGTGATTTGACGATCAGCTGCCATGTCCCATTATGCGGCAAGTCTGAGACAGATCGCCCAAAAGGCTCCGCACAGAAAGATTGGCGTTAGAAAGTAGCGTCTGCCGAGGTGTGCAGAGGTCCCGGACGGCGGGAGCCTGCTTGGCCAGGCAGACGGCAGCGCGTGGCGAGGGCGTGCTCTGGGCTCTCCGCTTTCCGTGCGCTTTCAGGGCTCACGATGCACATGACAGGGCGAGGCTCAGTGGAGGTTCAGGAGACCATGGTGGTTTGATGCCTACGAGGTGCACGGAGGTCCATGCGGATCGACAGGGTGAGCTCCGAGCGCCATTCCATCGCCCGCACCCGCAGGTGTTGACGCAGCGAACGTACCCGCGATAGTAGATGACGGGCAGGAGTCAGAGGAGATAGAAACGGTGGGCGCAGTACCCACGCGATGGCGGAATAGCAGGCGCACGAAAAAGCCCGCGTTGAGCGGGCTTTCTGCGGGATACGGCGAGGGGCGAGATCGGGCGAAGGGCGAGCGCCGCAGCTTGCGACTGTGCTCTTGAACCCCAAACCAGCACCGAGACATGCTCGGGCAGCGTGGTTCCGGATACCATGTCAGGTTGAAGACGTAGCCCCGACCGTATTTGGCCACACACCGTAGCTGTCCAGCGTGCGGACGGCCTGTTCACCACCTGTTCGGGCGGGTGAACGGTGCCATGGGACGAGTTGCCCTGCAGCACAGGTGGGACCCACGCCTTGCGGGCGTGGCCAGGTTCTCTGGTCAGTCGTGCGATGGCATCGGCGCCGCTGACGCCAGACCTCAACCAGGTGCACTACCAGTGAACAGGATGGTGGGCACCTTTCCTTTCCTCTCCGCCTTTCTCGTTGCGTTCCTTGCGGTACTGAGGTGAGCTCAGACAGGATGCGGCGCATGTAGGCCAACCAGCGCGTTGCCCGGTCCGTCGGCGGGATACGCCCCAGGTGTCGAAAATCGCGACCGCCTGGGCACCGGCCTCGATCTGGGCATTCCAGGTAGTTCGTGACGGCCCGCGCATTGATTTCCAGCACCCGGTGCAGCAGATCGGGACGCTGGTACATCATCGTCTTGATGGTGTGGAAGTCGGTGCCGCCTCGACCTTCACCATGTGAGCCAGCGTCCAGGGCTGCCAGCAAAGCCGATCAGTTATGACCATCCAGGAGCCTGGCGAATGGTGCTGACGGCGTCAACACATAGCGCAGCTCCTGGGTCGAATCCCGGCGCGAGCGCCACGTCATCCTCGTGCCGGATGGTCTTCTTCTCGACAGGGCCTTCCCTGCTGGAAGCTCAGCCCAGGTTCATCGCATCCGGAATGGTCAGGATGTCGGAGAACAGGATGGCGGCATCAGCGGGAAGCGCGCCGATGGCTGAAGCGTCTCGCAGGCCAGCTCGGGCGTCTTGCACCAGCGCCATGGAAAGCTGCCCGCCGGGCGCGCGTGGCGTTGTACTCGAACGAGTAGCGCCCGGCCTGACGCGCCAGGCCACCGGCGTGTGATCGGTGACCTGGCCTGGGGAATGCTGAAGGAAGGTGTCGTTCTTCGTGGACAAAATCAGCGTGACCGATATCTGCGAATGGTTTGGATCTGGGCGGTGACCGCCTACGCCAGTTCGGAGTAGGCACGTGCCAGGTCCGCTGGACTTAGCGTTGGTGGCTGCTTCTTCAGCCGCACGACGGGGCCTCGTTGGCGCGCCTCCGTCGAGGTCGTTGCCGCGGATGGCGGTGTCGGCCAGGACGTGACCAGGTTCGGCTGGATCTCAGGATACCACCGGCAACGAGGTCAGTTCGTCGCGGTTCTCGCCTGGCGCGGATGCACCGCACCGGCCTTGATGCGGAGTGATCAGCGGGGTATGGTTGGGATAGACGCAAGCTCACCAAACCTCACCCGGAGCGGCACGACGAATTCGGCTTCCCGGAAAAGATCGACTCCTCGGCGCCCAGCCGCTTCGAAGCAGATCGTGTTCGCGGTATGGGTTCTCGCGGGTCAGGTGGGACGATACGGCTGGCGTGAGGATCTCGGTTAACGCCGAAGGCCAGCGTAACCGGGTCCTCGGCGGCGTCATTCGAAACATCCGGTGCGTGCAGGTTCGGCCGACATCGCCGTTGTCATCGGTAGCTGCTGCTTGGCGAGTTCTTCGCCTTCTCGAACGCCTCGTCGATGCTGCCCACCATGTAGAACGCACCTTCCGGCAGCTCGTCGCATTCGCCGTCGATGATCATCTGGCAATACGTAAT
>BNJS01002077.1_pt1 | contig 103074 bp, 110 predicted proteins | sample 8540461 | NCBI WGS metagenome assembly BNJS01 (sample SAMD00202454, study PRJDB9452) | human saliva metagenome | isolation source: human saliva | place: Japan | reverse complement strand
CTATAAAGAATCATTATGGATTAGTGTGCTCATGTATGCACCCTTCTTGAAGAAGGATGTGCTTACGCCCCATGCAACTGCTGAGCAAGCTAGTTCGCCTGCGTGCTTTGCTTTGATGCTTCTGATGTCAATAACTATTCCTTGAGGATATAGCTCTGCATCTAGGTGCTGCTTTAGGCTGTCTGCACTGCCGGACTCTACCGCTTTGATTGAGCGCTTTGGATTTGAATCCCACCACTCATCTGGCTTGCAGAATGAGCCGTCCGCTCTCATCTCACCAGATGACAAGCTCTGTGCACAGATTTCTCTGATTCTCTCTAGCATCTCCTCATCAATTATTCCGTCTTTGATTGAGTATGCATAGCATGCGCAAGCTACTCCGTCGTCGTCTAGCTCTTTGATTAGATAAAGGTTTGATACGCCTCTTTCTGCGAACTTCTTCCACTTTGATGCCACCTTATTTAGGCGTGGATTTGTGTATATTGATGAGTTTCCACTCTCTAGAGCTGATTCGAGCTCAGCTAAATTTACATTTTTCTTTTCCCAGTTGTCGATAAAGTTAATTCTTAAATCACTCATTTGCTTTCCATCCTTCGTAATCTTCTTGCCAGCTGGCTAATGTATCATCATCAAACACGAGCATCGTGTCCCTGAACGGCTTTACATTTATCTCTGCAAAGAAAGGTCCTTTCTTACTGTGGTATGCGGAGATTCCTTTTCTTGATTTGATTGAAAACTGCACCTTGTAGATTCCTGCTGCGGCGAGAATCGATGGAGTTATGCGCTCTTCTGAAAAATATGCATCATCCCATTTTTCGCCGTCAGTGCTGATCTTAACATCGTAAAAGTCTCCGTATCCGTTGTTTATCTTTAGATAGATTTTGGATAGAATCCTGTCGCTTCTCATGCTTTTGATGGCCTTAAATGATTTCTTATACTGCCACTGCTTATAGCCTAGCCTTATCATGCTTAGGAAGAACAAAGCAGTTAAGACCGCAAATATTATCCACGGCTTTTCTTTTATAAAGCTTAAAATATTGTCCAATCCAGTTCCCTTTCTTACTTAGCACTTGTATTTTATAGTGAATGTGACCTAGTGTCAAACACTAGTCTAGGAATAGCTTTTGTTCTTTTCCGCACGCTCTTCTTCGATGTTTCTTTGCACGAGCTTTATCTTGTTTGCGTACTTTTCCTCTAGCTCCTTTTCACCTGTAATCTTGTATATTTCAACAAGCTCGGTCATGGTCTCTATATTGCTTGGCGACAGCTTTAGAACCTTTAGGAAGGACTCTTTCGCCTTTTCAACATCGTCAATATGCTTGTAGGCGATTCCAAGGTAGTACCAAAGTGGCCACCAGTTTTTGAACCTTTCGCTTTCCTCATAGGAAGAGAGGATATTAATTCCATCAGCAAATCTATTTGATAGGATGCAGTTATATCCAGTCTCTATCAAAACGGGTTCCTCTAGGTCAGCGAGTCTTTCCTCGATTTCCTCCCTCATCGCCTTCTTTTCTTCGCTCTCGTCTCCCTCTATTAGCGCAAGGAAGTCCTTCCAGGTCAGCTGAGCTTTGATGTAAAGACCCATGTTAAGGTATGCGTATCCGAGGAAGTAGAATCCCATATCAAAATCAGGCTTATCTATGGTCAGACGCTCAAACGACTCAAGAGCCTCGGCCTTGTATCTTCCAACGTAGTCCTCACCCTCACCGATTTCGTAGGAGTCCTTGCAGGCTCTTGCGTAGCAGTAGAGCGCATCTGATGACTTTGGATCTATCAAAAGTGCCGCGCGAAACAGAATGCATGCGTAGTCGAAATCGTTCTTTGATGCAGCTTCAACACCTTCGTTTATCAAAGGTTTAGCGAAGTCCATGCCGAAGGAACGCTTTATGTACTCGACATAGCTATCGCGGAATTTGAAGTTGATATCGCATCCGATGATGACAGCCATATTGTGTGCAATCTTGACATTTGTAAGGTTTGTCAAATCGTCCTTGCGGATAGGTACAGGCACATTTGACAGATATCAAAGAAGTTGTTCTTCTTAAGATAGTTTTCGGATAGCTCATCAAAGATATAGTCCTTTGTATGAGGAAATAGGAATTCTCCTATTCTATCCTGAAGCTCCTGTGGCTCGCCCGTTGCACTGGCCTTAGCCTTTGCCTTGCTCGCCTTAGCGTCCTTTGCCGCTTTATCTTTTTGTTTATCAGTCATGGTTTAACTCCCATCCTTTTTTCATTAAATTTTTTACTGCATCCGGATTCATCGTTCTGATTAAATCCTCCTCAATCAGGTGCTTTGCCTCGCCCGCCGGAAGCCTATCCTTGTTTTCGCAGACGAAGGCATAGAGAATTCTGTAGATATCCTCCTTGCTGTGCGACTGCTTTTGGAATCCCTTCATGTAGTAGAAATCTGCAAGCATTTCGTAAAAGTCGAAGGAGCTATTTGATATCGAGCGCTCGATAAACTCAATCGACCAAGTGAATCCGCCGCGGTTATAGTAGAGGTCTAGAACCTTTTCTATCATCTTAAGCCTAGCTAGCTCCTTAGCTGAGATATAGCTATTGCTGATTACCTCGTAAGGCGCCCTGTCTCTCCATACATATCCGTGCTTCTTACGCTCATCGTAGGCCCTTGTTCCTTTAAGAAGCTTTAGGAAGCCGAGCTGAAGCATATCAGGTCTTAAGCTGTAAACACGGTTAAACGACCTTGCAAAAGAATGGTAATTCTCATGCGGAAGTCCTGCTATCAAATCGAGGTGCATGTGGATATTCTTACCCTCCTGTAGCTTCTTCACATTCGACATCAGCTGATCGATATCCGTATCTCGACCAATGGCCTTAAGCGTCACAGGATTTGTAGTCTGCACGCCTATCTCAAACTGAAACTGTCCCTTACGAGCTTTTTTGAGCAGATAAATCTGCCTGTCTGTCAGAAGTTCACCGCATATCTCAAAGTGAAAGTTAGTGATACCATTATCGTTTTCTATGAGAAATTTCCAGATTTCATACGACCTAGCCTCACTGAAGTTGAATGTTCTATCGAGGAACTTTACCTGCTTAACCTTATTTACAAGAAAGTATCTAAGCTGTCTTTCGACCTTTTCGGTATCTAGGATGCGAAGTCCCTTTTCGACCGATGAAAGGCAGTAGCTACAGCGGTATGGACATCCTCTCACGCTCTCATAATATATGACTTTGTCGCTCTCAAGCTCAAGGTACTCGTACGGAAACGGGAGCTGGTTGAGGTTCATAGGCTTTGACAATTCGTTACATACAATTTCTTCGCCAGACCTGTAGCATAGTGATTTTACCTCCGCAAGTCCGCTTGCTTTCACATCAAAGCTAGGCTCTCCATCCTGCATGACAAGTGCCTTACAGAATTCAAAGAATCCGTTTTCTCCCTCGCCTCGAATGACAAAATCTATCCAAGGGTTTGCTCTCATGAGTTCCTTAGTCTCAAAGCTCACCTCTGGTCCTCCGAGCAAAATCTTCGTATCTGGACAGGCCTTCTTTACTTCACTTGCGAGGATTTTGATTTCCTCAATGTTCCAGATATAGCATGAGAAGCAGATTAAATCATATCCGCCTCTGACGATTTCCCCATAGACATAGTCACTGTCGTTGTTAATGGTAAACTCCTGAAGGCTGATATCAAGCCCCGAGCCTACTGAAACGCCGTAAAGGTATTTCAGTGCTAGGTTGGAATGAACATATTTAGAATTTAGGGTTGTAAGCAAAATTCTCATCTTATTCCTCATCAAAGCTAGAGCAGCCTGAAGCGCTCATCCTTGAGCATTCCTCTATCCTTCATTGCTCTCTCAAGCTGAGCGAGCATCAAATCTCTATCCTCTGGCAAATTACCACGAAGCGATACATAGTTCGAAGCATGGTTGCTTCTGAAAGACGCAGCTCTTCTTTGGGTTTGCATGCTGCATTAGAAGGTAGGTTTCTTCGACCACCTCTTCACCGCTCAAAACCTCAAATTCTCCTCTTGCTATCTCATCTGTTATCGAAGCCGACGGATCTAGCATCAGCGTCAAAAGGCTCACATACGATGCGTCCATCTCGCTAATCATCTTGCCTGTCTCTATCGCGTGCTCTCTCCATAGCTCCTTACCTCCAAGTCCAGAGATAAAGGTAACCGATGTACGGATGCCGTTTTCCTCTGCCTTATGAACGGCAGCCACGGTGTCCGCGCGCCCAGCGCCCTTGTTCACCCTCTCAAGCACAAGGTCGCTGCCTGACTCGGCACCGATGTACGCAATCCCAAGGCCAGCCGCCGAAAGCCGAGCCAGGTCCTCAGGACTTTTACGAAGGATGTCCTGAGCGCGCGCGTAAATGCCTACGCGGCTTACCTCCGGGAACAAAGCCTTGATATTCTCTAAAATGAACATCAGCTTGTCCGTTGATAAGCACATCGCATCGCCATCGCAAAGGAAGATTTTTTCCACATGAGAGTAGACGCTTCGCGCCTCAATCAAATCCTCTATTACTTCTCTAACATCTCTAACCCTGAACTGCTTATCCTTGAACATGCTGCAAAAAGTGCATTTGTTGTAGGCGCAGCCTATTGTAACCTGAACGAGCAGGCTATAAGCCTCGCTCGGCGGTCTATAGATATTCCCCCTCGTATCTCATCTACATACGCTCCGGCGCTTTCATTCCAAGCAAACCAATTCCTGTAGCAATAACTCTCTTTGTTGCGATTACAAGCGCTATCTTTGATGTCTTCTCTACCTCATCATCTACGATTATGTGCTCATCATGATAGAACTTATTGAAGCACTGAGCGATATCGATTATGTGCCTTGTAATGATTGAAGGCTCATACTTTTCACCCGCCTGCTCAACAACTCCTGGGAAGGCATAGATAAGTTTTGTTAGCTCATATGCGCTATCCGACTTTGCTAGAAGAGCAAAGTCAACATTCTTAGGATCCTGTGCCTTCGCTACGATGTCCTCTCCAGCCTTGCGAAGAAGGCTTGCACATCTTGCGTGAGTGTACTGAACATATGGTCCAGTTTCTCCATCAAAGTTAAGAATCTGATCCCACTTAAATGTGTAGTCCTTGATTCTGTTGTTTGAAAGCTCATTGAAAACAACAGCACCGATTCCAACCTGTGAAGTAATCTCCTCTAGGTTTTCGATATTAGGATTCTTCTCTTCGATAATTTCTCTTGTTTTTTCGATTGCACCGTTTAGAACGTCCTCAAGGAATACTACGCGGCCGTGTCTTGTCGACATAGTTCCTTCCTCGAGTCTAACCATTCCAAATGGCACGTGAACGCACTGGTTTGCCCAGTCGTATCCCATGAGCTCAAGAATCTTAAATAACTGCTGGAAGTGAAGGTTCTGCTGAGTTGCAACAACATAGATATTCTTATAGAAATCGTAGTTTTCCTTACGGTAAACAGCCGCCGCTATATCTCTTGTAATATATAAAGATGAACCATCTGACTTCTTAATCAAAGCTGTTCCTAGCTTGTACTCTTCGAGATCTACGACCTGAGCTCCATTTGATTCCTGAAGAAGTCCCTTGTCTGAAAGTTCCTTCTCAAACCTAGGCATCTTATCAGAATAAAAGCTCTCGCCATTGTATGAGTCAAACTCTATACCTAGCATATCGTAAACTCTTTGGAATTCCTTGAGGCTCTCCTCACGGAACCACTGCCATAGTTCAACCTCTTCCTTACTGCCTTGCTCAAGCTTTGTAAATATAGCTCTAGCCTCATCCTCTAGCTCTGGATGCTCCTCAACCTCAACATGAAACTTCGTGTAGTAGCCTAGCAAGGTTTTGATAGGTGCGTTTATAACATCTTCGCGGTTTCCCCATCTTCTATATGCACAAATCATCTTACCAAACTGCGTTCCGTAGTCACCGAGATGATTGATTTTGAAAACATCATATCCAAGTGCATCGTAGATCTTGCTTAGTGAATTTCCTATGACTGTCGACCTGATGTGACCGATGTGGAAAGGCTTTGCAATATTGGGTGATGAAAATTCAACAATTACCTTCTTGTTTCCACCGATGTCGCTTCTTCCGAAGTTTTCCTTTTCTTCTAGAACCTCTGAAACAGTAGACTTCATCATCTCTTCTCTAGAAACGAACATATTCACATATGCGTTTACCGGACTAACCTCTGAGAAGAGCTGCTCTCCCTGAAGCTTTTCTGCAAGTTCAGCAGCAATTAGATTAGGAGCCTTTCTCATCGTCTTAGCAAGTCTAAAGCAAGGAAATGCGTAGTCGCCCATGGACTGGTCCTGCGGGATTTCAATCATTGATTTGATTTCATCCTCGGTAAGCCCCTCTAGATTCTTAGCTATTATCTCTGCTATCTCTTTCTTAAAATCTATCATTTTACACCTCAATATTTCACTAATATCATTTATATTACTGCACTAGCACCTAGCAAATCTCCTTTACTACTGCTATGCCTTACTTCTTTTTCATGCGCACAATGGTTACGCCTTCGCCGCCATCGTTATATGAAGCAGCGCCGTAAGAATCGACATACTTCTTTCGCTTCAGCATCTGCCTTATTCCATCTTTGAGTATTCCTCCGCCCCTGCCGTGGATTATAGAAACCATATCTAGACCTGTCATATAGACATCGTCGAGATATTTCTCTACATCCGCAAGCGCGTCCTCTAGGTTCTTACCCATGACATTTATGCTAGCAGAAACGCTTGATGACTTTGATCTCAAAAGTGAACCGTACTTGCTTGAGCTCTTAGCCTGTGGCTTTCTGTCCTTACCCTCGTTGATGAGCATAAGGTCTTGCAGTCTCGCCTTTACCTTGAGTGCTCCGATGTTTATCATCAGATTGCCCTTCTCGTCTGGTAGGCTCAAAATAGTTCCATTTTGCCCTATGGTTAACAGCTTAACCCTATCTCCAATCTTCAAAGTATCAGCTGAAACTGGCTCGCTGTTCACCTGCTTTACGACTTTCTCTGAAACCAGATCCTCTGCCTCATTTATCTTGCGCCTACTCTTTTCTAAAGCTCCAGTGTTAAGGTTTGTATGAGCACCTGACTTTTGCAACCTTCTAAGGTCTTTTTGCACGTCCTTGACAGCGCTCTTTGTCTCCCTCAAAAGTTCCCTGGCCTCGCGCTTAGCTTCTGCGATTATGTCTGCACGCTTTTCGCTAATAGCCTTTTCCTTCTCCTCGAGCTTTAAGTCTTTCCTCGATTTCAGCTCGCATGCTCTCTGCATCTAGTCTATCAGCAGCAGCCTTGCGTTTATCGTCTTCAATGGAGCTTATGACATTCTCAAACTCCATATCGCCGTGTTTGATATGCTCAGAGGCTCTTTCGATTACGGACTCAGAAAGACCGAGTTTCTTTGATATCTCAAAGGCATTTGACTTTCCTGGCACGCCTATCAAGAGCCTGTATGTCGGCGTCAGCGTCTCTACATCAAACTCCATCGCAGCATTCTCAACACCACTTGTTGCAAGCGCATACTTCTTTAGCTCGTTATAGTGAGTTGTTGCCATGGTCAAAGTTCCGCTATCATAGAAGCGCTCAAGTATTGCTATTGCAAGAGCCGCACCCTCTGTAGGATCTGTTCCTGCACCTAGCTCATCCACGAGAACAAGGCTGTCGTAGCTCGCCTTATCTATTATGCTAACTATGTTCTTCATGTGAGACGAGAAGGTCGAAAGACTCTGCTCTATGCTCTGTTCATCACCTATGTCAGCAAAGACCTCTCCAAAAATCGGAAGTGTGCTCGCATGTGAAGCCGGAATATGAAGTCCGCTTTGTGCCATCATCACAAGAAGCCCCGCCGTCTTTAGACTCACAGTCTTACCACCAGTATTTGGTCCTGTAATTATCAGAGTTCTGTAGTCTCCACCTATTCTGATGTCAACTGGAACCGCCTTCTTATATTCTATCAAAGGATGCCTTGCCGATATCAGTCTAAGCTCTCCATCTACATCTATCTTGGGCTCGCTTGCATGCATCTTACATGAAAGCTTTCCCTTTGCCATGATGAAATCTAGCTTGGTTAGAAGCTCTAAATTGCTTCTTATCTCCCTATAGTGCTCTGCAACTCTAGAGCTTAGCTCTGCAAGGATTCTTGCAATCTCTAGCTGCTCTTCAACCTCAAGCTCACGTAGCTTGTTGTTAAGTTCAACAACGCCCTGCGGCTCTATGAAAAGAGTTGCCCCACCTTTTGATTGGTCATGCACCATACCTGGAAAGAAGGAGCGATACTCCTGCTTAACTGGAATTACGTACCTTCCATCTCTCATGGTCACAATCGCATCCTGAAGGTAGGTCTTATTGCTCGATGAGGTGATGATTCTCGACAGCTTGTTCTTTATCGCCTGATTTTGCTGGTGGATGCTTCTTCTAATATCCTTGAGCTTTGGCGATGCGTTATCAGCCATCTCATCTTCGGTCAAAATGCACCTTGAAATCTCTTTTTCGAGTGCAGTAAACTCAACGATTAGGTCAACCATCTCGCCTATATACTTTAGCTCAGGGAGCGCATCATCGTGCATAAAAGCAACAACCTCAGAGCTTATACCAAGCACGTTTTGTACCTCAAGGAGCTGTCTCATTGTTAGACTTCCGCCCTTTTTGGCTAGCAAAAGTGCTTCTCGAATATCATAAAGTCCTCCCGTAGGAAGCGGGCCTTTACGCACAATAAGGTCAACCGCTTCCGTGGTCGACCTTAATTCCTCTTTGATTATTTTTTCGCTAGTAAGAGGAGTCAGTTCATCCGCTAGCTTTGCGGACGCGGCAGATCCCATCTCACGCTTCAATTGCGCAATTATTTTTTTGTATTCTAATGTTTCTAGCGCCTTTTTGATTCATTTCTTTTGCCTTAAGTTTATCGAGCTCGTTCTTGAGCTTTATATTCTCCATCTGAAGATCAAAGAAGCTGTTCTCGTACTCGCTGCACTTGTCACGTAGCTCCTTCATTCTTGCTGCATCGTCTTTGATTCTACCCTGAAGCTCGCTCACATTTTCCTTATTGTTCTGTGAGCTCTTCTTTGACTGTTCCCACATCTGCATGTAGTACTTCATCTCTTTCTTGAGCTTTTCATTATCAGTTCTGAGTCTTTCTACCTCGTCCCTTGCAAGCATAAGCTCTTCCGTAATGTTTACGGCTGCAAGAAGTGCCACTGAGCCATTTGCATTGTCAAGGCCAGCCTTGCCTATGATGTTCATCTGCTCATCAACATGCCCAGCAATTTTCTGGATGACTTCTTCACTGTAGTCTCCGGCAATCGTATAAACCTGATTATAAATTTTTACATCTACCTTGCTCATTTTGACCTCCTCGGGCAGAACTCAGGATTTCTAATTATCTCTGATGCTCGCACCCAGATTATTCTTTAGTGCTTCTACAACCTTGCATGCGCTTCTTCCGTCTCAACATCGGTAAGAGTTCTATCATCATGTCTATATGTCAAGCTATATGCGACGCTCTTCTTACCATGTCCTACCTGTATTCCTCTATAAATATCGAAGAGCTTAACACTTCTCAGAATCTCAGTACCCGCTTCCTTAATCACCTTTTCTATCTCGGCAACCGGAGTGCTTTCGCTAACTACCATAGCGATATCTCTTGATGTTGATGGATACTTAGGCGGCTTAGAGTACTGAATTTCTCTACTTGAGAACTCAATCAGTCTATCTAGGAAGAACTCTCCGCAGTAAGCTTTATCGCCTATTCCGTAGTTTGATGCAACATCAGGGTGAACCTCACCCATGATTCCAAGCTCAACTTCCTCGCCCTTATCTGTCACCTTGACAACTCTTGCACATCTGCCCGGGTGGTAAATTCCATACTCTGACTCTGCTATATAGCTAACATCCTTGATACCCATCATATCAAACATGCACTCTACCATTCCTTTGAGAGTGAAGAAGCTCTCATCCTTTCCGTAAACTCCAATTGAAAGATCAAAGCTCTCATCTGGAAGTCCCTCTGGCTGAATGTAGTTCTTGCTGAAACCTTGCCTATCTCAAAGGCTCTAACGCCCTCTACACTTCTGCTATAGTTTCTTGCTAGAACCTCAAGCATGCCTGGTGTAAGTATGGTTCTCATAGCAGCTGTATCTTCTCCCATAGGATTGATGATATCTACTGTATCTCTCTCCCATGACTCTTCGTCTATTCTGCACGCATCAAAGATCTTCTGATTGATAAATGAGAATGTCTGAATTTCATCAGCACCCATTGCACAAAGTAGATCTCTAAGCTTTCTTCTTGTCTCCCAGCTCAAGCTGTTCTCAGCCTTAACATCTAGCTTAGGAAGTGTATTTGGAAGGTTATCGTAGCCGTACATTCTAGCGATTTCCTCTACAAAGTCAACTTCCTTAAGGATGTCTTGACGAACTGTTGGAGCTGTAACTATCATCTCGTCTCCAGTTCCCTGAACCTTCATCTCTAGAGATTCTAGTATAGCTACCATCTCTTCTCTAGAAAGATCAGTTCCAAGAACCTTGTTGATTCTGCTAACTCTAGCGCTTACCACCTGTGGGTGCTCTGGACTCTTATATATATCGACTGAACCCTCTAGCACCTTACCGTAGCCTAGCTCATCTATCAAAGCGCAAACTCTGTCAGCTGCTTCCTCACAGAGGTTAGGGTCTATGCCCTTCTCGTATCTTCCTGAAGCCTCAGTTCTGAGTCCTAGCTTCTTGGATGTCTGCCTTACTGAAGAGCCAACAAAGTTAGCTGATTCAAGAACAACAGTCTCAGTGTCAGGCTTGATTTCTGAATCAAGCCCTCCCATAACACCTGCAACAGCTACAGGTCCATTTGCATCGTTTATCATCAGCATGCTGTCATCAAAAGTTCTCTCAACTCCGTCAAGTGTTGTGAACTTTGATCCATCCTCTGCGACATCTACAACGATCTTTCCACCTGCTAGACTTCTGATATCAAAAGCGTGTAGCGGCTGTCCGTACTCCATCATTACGAAGTTTGTGATGTCGACGATGTTGTTGATAGGTCTCATTCCTGCTGCAATGAGCTTCTTCTGAAGCCACCAAGGTGACTGCTCTATCTTCACGTCTTTGATTACTCTTGCTGTGTAGCGCTTACAAAGATCGCTCTTAACCTCAACCTGTATGTAGTCTGATGACTTCTCTGTCAAAGTGTTGCATTCTGTCTTAGGATATACAAGTTCTCCGCCGAATGTAGCTGCAGCTTCCCTTGCCATACCTATCATTGAAAGACAGTCAGGTCTGTTAGGTGTTATCTCAAAATCTACAACTGCATCCTTAAGACCTAAAACCTCATCGATATTCTCTCCGAGCTTATCTTCATAGTTTCCTGAAAGGAGCCAGATTCCGTCCTTTGATACAAGAGGTGCACACTTATCAGCTATTCCAAGCTCCTGTGGTCCGCACATCATGCCGTCAGACTTTACTCCTCTCAGCTCTCCTGCGCTTATCTTAACGCCGCCCTCCTGTTTAGGCTGTCCGTGAAGAGGTCCTGGAACTACGCTTCCATCGATTGCTACCGGTACATAAGCACCAACATAGAGGTTGCTTGCACCTGTTACAATCTGAAGCTTCCAAGCTTGCCTAGATCCATCTGGCAAACCACTAGCTTATCAGCATCTGGGTGCTTATCTATGCTCAAAACCTTAGCAATTTTGACATTTTCAATGCCCTCACCAAGGTATGAGATTGTTTCTATATTTGATCCGCTCATAATCATGCGGTCACAGAACTCCTTATCTTGTGGCCACTTGTCGAGCTTAACATAATCCTTTATCCAATCTATTGAAACTAGCATCTGCGCCTCCTATTTGAACTGCTCAATGAATCTTGTATCGTTCTCATAGAGCAATCTTATATCGTCAATTCCGTACTTCAGCATAGCGATTCTCTCTACGCCCATTCCGACAGCAAAGCCTGTGTACTTGTTTGTATCGATGCCGCCAGCCTCATGCACATGCGGATGTGTCATACCGCATCCGAGAATCTCAATCCAGCCGCTTCCCTTGCAGACATTGCAGCCTTTTCCGCCGCATTTAAAGCAAGATACATCCATCTCAGCACTCGGCTCTGTAAATGGGAAGTGGTGAGGTCTGAACTTCGTCATAGTCTTAGGTCCAAAGAGTTTCTTTGCCATAAGGTCAAGAGTACCCTTTAGGTCAGCCATGGTGATATCCTCTCCGACAACCATCATCTCTATCTGGTGGAAGGTATGTGAATGCGTTGCATCTGGTGTGTCACATCTATAACATCTTCCTGGAATAACAATCATGTATGGAGGTGTTAACTCCTTCTCAGCTCTAATCTCTGCTGAAGAGGTATGAGGTCTGATAACGATGTCCTTGCTAATGTAGAAGGTGTCGCTCATATCCCTTGCTGGGTGAGCCAGCGGAGCGTTTAGTCCATCAAAGGTATTAAATACCGTATCGATGTCTGGTCCCTCGTAAACTGAATAACCCATGCTGCGGAAGATATCAGTAATCTCCTCGATAACCTGAGTTACTGGGTGCTTAACACCGATTTTCTCCTTTACGCCTGGTTCGGTCACGTCTATAGTCTCGGCCGCAAGTTTCTCCTGCTTCACTCTCTCTTTGATTGCATTTGCTCTCTCCTCAAGCGCAGCAGCAATCTTCTCTTTACTTCGTTTGCAGCCTTACCGAGTTCCTTCTTCTCCTCTGGAGCAAGCTTGCCCATCGAACGCAGTACTTCTGTAATTTGACCCTTTTTGCCCAAAAATCGAATTCTGATCTCCTCAGCTTCTTTTTCTGTGTTTGCAGCGCTAAGCTGCTCACGCGCTTCTTCGAGCATTTTCTTTAGTCTTTCCTGCATAGTTTAAACCTCTTTCATAATTTATTACACTGATTAATCAGCTTGTTTTCTCTGTCTCATGCTCTCGTACATGATTATTCCTGCAGATACTGCTGCATTGAGAGAGTCTATCTCTCCGCACATCGGTATCTTCACAATTTTGTCTGCGGCATCAAAGATTTCCTCTGAAACTCCGCCTCCCTCGTTTCCGATAACGAGAGCTAAATCGCTATCTAGCTTCGCGTCAAAGTAGTAGCTATCCGTATCAAGCCAGTCGCTACAAGCGAGAGCTTATTTTCTCTCACGAGCCTTAAAAGTTCCTCATTGCTATCTAGCCTGATGATAGGAACCCTGAATAACGAGCCTGCAGCAGACCTTATAACCTTGGCGGAATATACATCGGCCGTTCCCTTCATTACTATTACCGCCATGAATCCTGCCCCATCGCAGGTACGAATTATTGTCCCGATATTGCCTGGATCCTGAAGCCTATCTAGGACAACAATGTTGTTGCTCCTATCACTTTGGATATTGCACGCATCACATACATGTTCATTGGCAAAGCCAGACCTTTCCAAAGTGCACTTCTCATGAAACGACCTAGCGTCTCCCAGCGTCTCAAAGCCCTGCATCTTAACTACTGCAATTATGTCTCTTCCGTTCTCTGTATCCTGAAGTTTATCAAAAAGAGTTTCATTTAAGAAGAAAATCTTAGCGCCTGTCTTCTGTAAGTCCTCAGCTAACTCTTGCGAAATATATGAGCTAAGCTCATATCCCTTCTCATCGCTATAGCAGATTAGAAGCTCTTTAATCTTCGCATTTGCTCCGAGAGCATCTCTCAAAATATTGCTACCCTCGATTAAATATTCCTGCTGCTTCTCCCTATATTTGTGCCTGAGAAGCTTCAGCCACGTCTTGAACCTTTGGTTATCCGGCGATTCTATATAGTTTGACATAATTATCCTTAAATCACGAAAAAGCCGGCAAGGCCGGCTTTATATATTTTTTCTATTTCTTGAGAAAAGATGGAATTCCGAACAATGAATCCTCTTCTTCGTCTACAGATGGGCCTCTATCAAAGATATCTCCAAGAGTTACTTCTCTTCCTGTGAGTCCCTCTTCTGTAGTAACGCGCTTTTCGTCAAGACCAACGGTATTGCTTGCCGGTCTGAAGTCTACCTTATCCTGGCTCTTAGCAAAGCCTGTTGCAATTACCGTTATTGAAAGCTCATCTTCCATATCGTCGCAAACAGCAGCACCGAAGATGAAGATTGCATCCTCGTCTACCTTCTCCTGAACCATCGATGTCATCTCGTTAATCTCGAGCATTCCGAGGTTCTCTCTACCAGCGATGTATAGAAGAACGGCGCCAGCACCTGAGATTGTTGTCTCAAGCAGTGGGCTCTCGATAGCCTGAGTTACTGCCTCAACAGCTCTGTTCTCACCGTTACCACGGCCAACACCCATGTGGGCTATGCCTCTATCTGTCATAACAGACTTAACATCAGCAAAGTCAGTATTGATAATTGCGAAGTCAGAGATGATATCTGTGATACCCTGAACACCCTGACGAAGTACATCGTCTGCCTTGCCGAAAGCCTCAATCATTGTTGTGCTCTTATCGCTTATGTCGAGAAGCTTGTCGTTAGGAACTACTACTAGTGAGTCTACGAACTCCTTTAGGTAGCCTAGGCCCTGCTCAGCCTGCTTCATTCTCTTGCGACCCTCAAAGGTAAAAGGCTTAGTTACAACTGCAACTGTAAGAATTCCCATGTCCTTGGAAACCTTAGCGATAATAGGTGCAGCACCAGTTCCTGTTCCGCCACCCATACCAGCTGTGATGAATACCATATCGGCACCTTCTACAGCATTTGAAATAGCCTCTATAGTCTCCTGTGCAGACTCCTGACCCATTCTAGGATTTCCTCCTGCACCAAGACCTCTAGTAAGCTTCTCACCTATCTGGATCTTATTCTCAGCAGAACACTTATTAAGAGCCTGTCTATCTGTGTTTACTGCGATAAACTGAACTCCCTTTAGCCCTGCTTCTATCATACGATTAACAGCGTTACAGCCGCCGCCACCGACTCCGATTACTTTGATTACAGCGGAATTATCCTTTTCCGTTTCGAACTGCAGCATCTCAATGCCTCCTTACCTTGCAAATATACTCTAATTTTACCATATACGCCGCCCTTTTGCACTCTTTTTCTTTGATAGAAAAGTGAATTTATGTAAATATTTTCTTAAGCGTCAATTTCTGGCGTGAAGGACATATAATCACTGCCTCCAACCTTGATTGTTCCCCTGTTTATCTTATCGTTGAAGAGGTTATTTACGACCTTCTGTAGCTCCCCTCTTTGAATGGTTTGCATGAGCTCCTTAGGAGTTCCTTTGACAGAAAGAGTGTCATAAATATACGCTCTTATGAGAACCTTTGATACATCAATTTTTTTGAAGAAAAGATCGCCCTTATTCATTGCCGAAAGCATCCTCAAAGTCATCTTCAGCGCATCTGATTCCTCAACCTCAATCTTCTCTCCAATATTCATCTTGCTTATTGTAAGACCTGTCAAAAGTGTTACCTGAGGATCTACGGTTGCCTTTCTCAAAACCGTTCCATCTTCATCGATTACAACAAAACTTTCGCCGTACACTATGGCCGCCGTCTGCCGTCTCTCCTTAACGCTTATGATAAGCTTGTCCGGAAGGCTTCTCTTTACGTAAATATCCTCAAAATATGGATTCCCCTTCAGGTTCTTTTTTATGTCAGAAAGTCCCGCATCAAAGATTAGATTAACGCCTTTTTTTGCCTTTGCCATGGAAATGACCTCGGCATCTGTGTAATAGCTATTTCCTTCGACCGAGAAGCTCTTTATGTTGAAGTAGTTTGATTTTAGAAATAAAAACACGCCAGTTCCTATACATAGGAGCACGACAAATCTCAGGAAGTAATGTTTCTTCCTGTGCTTTTTGCGCTGCCTTTCCACATGTTTGAGAGCGATTCTGCGATATATCTCTTCGTCGAGTTCTTCTTCTGTAGTAATTTGCTTTTTCTCGCCATTATCACTCGCATTTTCACTAGGCTCAGTTTCAGCTTTTACACTTTCAGAGACCTCTGTCTCCTCCTCTGCCTCACCTGAATTTTTCTACTTGAGCTTCGGCATCTGCAGTGCCATCCTCTTTGTGCTCTTCCTCAAGCATTTCAAGCGCATCGTCACTTACATCTTCCCTCTTTTTCCCTTGAATGCCTTGAGCTTACCCAATAAACCTTTTTTCATTAATTCTTTTCCATTATCTCATAAACTATTTTTTTCACTTGCTCTCATTTGGCCAAGCTTCTTGCTGGCCGCTTCCATTTTTGCAATTCTATCCTTGTCTTTTGATAATTCCTCTATCAAATCACTTAGCTTTTCTACATCGACATCAGCCTGCTCAAACAGCAGTCCTCCTCCGCAATCTGCGACGACCTTGGCATTATAATACTGATGGTTATCTGCCGCCCATGGATAAGGAATTATAATCGAAGCCCTTCCACATGCTGTTATTTCAGCAAGAGATAGTGCACCTGCACGGCAAATCACAAGGTCTGAAGCTGATATGGCATCAGCCATACCATCTATATACGGAAAAAAGTCTAATTTGTCCATCTATAAACGACGTACCTGCTTCACCGATCTGTTCCCCTTCTTCCCCGGTAGCCTTTGATAGTCTATCCTTTGTATCATCAAAGAACCTAGTTCCCGTTCCGAAGATCAAAGTTCTCTTATCGCCCTTTTTTATTCTACGCGCGTAGGCCTCCGCCACGCCGTTTATCTCATTTGATCCGAGGCTTCCTCCAAAGGAGAATACTACAAAATCCTCATCTGCTATGCCTAGTTTCTTCCTCGATTCAGTTCTATCGAGATTCGTAAACTCAGCCCTTACAGGGTTTCCTGTATATGAGGTTTTTATCTTTTGTTTGAATACTTTTTCCGCTCCCTCAAAGCCTAGGAAAACCTTTTTGCAGTATTTTGATGTAAATCTATTTCCTATGCCGGGGTAGGCGTTTTGCTCGTGGATATAGCAGTTTGCTCCGCAAATTTTACCTGCAATTATGACAGGCACGCTGACAAATCCACCAGTTCCGATAACAGCATCTGGCTTAAATTTCCTTATCAGCTTTATAGACTTAAAAATGCCCGCAAGCGTAAAGCTACACGCTTTGACGAACTCGCGCATATCGCTAAAAAATCCATTTCCTCTGTAAAACCACCTCGATGGAACTGCATGAAATTCATAGCCGTTCTTAGGCACAACTTCAGCTTCTATGCTGTCCTTACTACCCAAAAAGATGATTTCACTATCAGGCTTAACCTTCTTTATTTGCTCCGCGATTGCTATCGCTGGATATAGATGTCCCCCAGTACCTCCACCGGTCATCACAAATTTCATTAGATATCCTCTCTCTGCTGTCTCGAAATATTTAGTACCACGCCGATAAGGAACATGAAAATCCACAGTGCGTTACCACCGTAGCTTATGAACGGAAGTGCAACTCCTGTAGGTGGCATAGACGATGTTACAACTGCAACATTAAGAACTACCTGAGCACCTATCATTATCGCAACACCCGAGGCAAGAAGGGTTCCAAAGCTATCCTTTGCATTTAGGGCAATACAGAATATTCTCCAAACGACAACTACAAATACCATAAGAAGAGCCGCAACCCCAACAAAGCCAAGCTCCTCACCTATGATAGCGAGTATAAAGTCATTTTGTGGTTCCGGTAAGTATAGATTCTTCTGCACGCTGTTTCCGAGTCCTCTGCCTCTAAGCCCTCCCGTAGCAAGCGCAAGTAAAGACTGAACGACCTGAAAGCCTCCTTCTAAGGAGTATTTAAACGGATTTAAAAAACTTACAACTCTATCGTGCTGATAGCCTGAGCTAAAGAATCCTAAATATATGCTTCCTAACGAGAGACCGCCAACTAGAAGTCCTATATAGCCCCAGTGCATTCCAGAGATAAAAGCTATCCCTGCCGAGATCAAAAATACCGTTATCGCAGTCGAAAGGTTTGGCTGAAGCACAATCATTCCGCACACAAATAGAGTGTAGGCAACTATAGGTGCAAGACCCATCATGCTCTTTGCTCTTTCCTTGCTCGCCGAAAAATATGCAGAGCCAAGGATAATGATGGTTGGCTTTGCTAGTTCTCCAGGCATGATGGTTATTCCAAGTTTTACCCATCTTCGAGCATTATTGACAGTTACGCCAAGAGGCGTAAATATCATAAATAGCATCAAAACCTCAATGATGGCAATTAGAACAGCAAACCGCCTATACTTATGATAATCTATTAGCGAAGTAAACATCATTATGCCAAATCCACTGACCGCGAAGAATCCTTGCTTCCAAAGAAAGGCATAAGGCGTTCCTGAAGTGTTTATTGCACTGTAGTAGCTGGCACTGAAAAACCATAACCACGCCAAACACCGTCAATATGGTAATAAGGACGACAAGCACAGGGTCACAGTGTTTTAAATTATTCAGTTTTCCTAGCTTTAGCAATTTTTTCATTCCAACACCCTAATTTAATTCATTTGAGCTTCTCAACGCAGCGCTTAAAGTGTTCACCGCGTCTTTCATAGCTTTCATACATATCCCAGCTTGCGCACGCAGGTGAAAAGCAAAACAGTATCACCGCTTCTCGCAAGCTCATGAGCTCTTTCAACACATTCATCCAAATTGCTGAAGTTCTCGTATTCTGTAAATCCACATCTATCTGCAGACTCAGCTATTATATGAGCATCTCTTCCAAATAGAAGAAGTTTCTTTACAGCTCCATCAAAGTTTGATGTAAACTCATCAAAGTCCTGCTGCTTTCCATCACCGCCAGCAATCAAAAGAACATTTTTCTTTATTGCTCTTAGTGCAGTTAGCGATGCATCTACATTTGTGCCCTTCGAATCATTATAGTATTTAACGCCATCAATCTCTGCACAGAACTCTATTCTATGCTCAACACCGCCAAAATTTCTCATCGCTTCGGCTATGACTTCCTTATCTATTCCTGCAAAGTAGCATATGCCGACTGCCGCCAGAACATTTTCGACATTATGATCGCCTATTATCCTAATATCGCTCTTATCACATATGTAAACCTTGTCATTTCTGTCATTTACATATATCTTTTCATCATCTAAAATTACGCCATAGTTAAGTTTTTCTTTTCTGCTAAAAGGCACGACTGTGCACCTCGCATTCTTTGCTAAATCAAAGCAAAGCTTGTCATCATAATTTATGATCAGATACTGATTTTCATCCTGATTTGCAAAGATTTTAGCCTTAGCTTCGCCATAGGCCTGCATGGTATGATGCCTGTTTAAGTGGTCAGGTGTCAGATTTAATATTGCAGAAACTAGCGGTCTAAATTCTTTAGTTGTCTCTAGCTGAAAACTGCTTACTTCCGTTACAAGCCAGTCATCTTTTGTTGCTTCGATAGCGGCACCGATTACGGCCTTACCAATGTTTCCGACAACCGAAGTCCTTCTCTTTGATCTCTCAAAGATTTCCCCAACTAGACTTGTGGTTGTTGTCTTACCATTAGTTCCAGTTATGGCAACAAAGGTTCCGTCACAAAGTCTATACGCAAGCTCTAGCTCTCCAATTACTTCAGCTCCCGTTTTCTCAGCCCTCTGAATAAATTCCAGTTCAGGACTTACTCCAGGGCTCATGATCACGTAGTCAAACTTTGTATCATCTGGATCCTGCCCTAGAAAGGCATGTTTACATGTCCTATCTATCAGCGCTACAAGAGCCTCATCCATGTCATCTCTAGCCTTGCTATCCTGAGCATAGAGCTCGCAGCCCTTTCCTCCTAGCATTTCGAGGGTCGCCTTTCCAGTTCTTCCAAGACCTACAACCAATATTTTCTTGTTCTGTATCTTATCCAAAAAATTCATTTTACACCTAAATCATATATATTAGGTAAGCCAGCAAGCAACAAAGCGCGCTGACGAGCCAAAATATTAGAACTACAACTCTCTCGTGCAATCCGCACATTTCAAAGTGATGGTGGATTGGAGCCATCTTGAAGACTCTCTTTCCTGTTGATTTAAAGGAAACAACCTGAATGATTACAGATAGCGATTCCATCACATATATGAAGCCAGAGACTATGAGCAGAAATTCCATCTTTAGCATAATAGCAGCTGCTGCAAGAGCTCCGCCCAAAGCCATAGAACCTGTATCACCCATGAAGAGTTTCGCTGGATTTTTATTAAATCAGGAATCCGAGACAGACACCACTCAGTGCCGTGCAGAACACGAACGGTGAGTTTTGACCCATCTGCATTGCTATGATAGCAAAGAATGTGGATACAATAGCTGTTACTCCGCTACAAAGGCCATCTAGTCCATCCGTTAGGTTTACACTGTTTGCCATAGCTACAACAACTAAAATTACAAATGGAATATAGAAAACTCCAAATTCTATGTACTGGCCGTAGAAAGGAATAAAAACCTTGGTTCCATAATCTGAGAACATGGAAATGTATATGCCTAAGACCGCTGCAAATCCAACCTGAAGAACTATCTTCTGCCAAGCCCTAAGACCTAGGTTGTGCTTTTTTGCAACCTTGATGAAATCATCAAAGAAGCCGATAGCTCCAAAGAGTAGCATGACGCAAATCATCATTAGGTTTTCTGCACCGAAGCCTCCAAAGATTAAAACTACCACAAGCTGCGCGAGAATCATGGCGATTCCGCCCATCGTTGGCGTTCCCGACTTCTTTTGATGCGACTCAGGTCCTTCCTCACGTATGTACTGTTTAAATTGTTTTTTCTTAAGTAACGGTATTTCTACTGCCGTAAGAACCGCAGACATCGCAAGTCCTACAAGCAGAACCAGAAAAAATCGTTCCATAATATCAAGTTCCCTTCTTATAAATGCATCGGCATTTACTTATTTATGCTGTCAATCAGCTTCTCAAGCTCATAGCTTCTCGATGCCTTCAAAAGCACGAGATCGCCCGCCTTAAGATAATCGTTAATAACATCTGCAAGAGCGTCTCTGCTATCAAAGTGAAGCATTTTATTCTTATCCATTCCCTCAGAAGCTGCTTCTTCTGCAATAAGTGAAGCATCGCTTCCTACGGTAATCATCAAATCTAGATCAAGCTTTGCCGCCTCTCTTCCCACTCTGCGATGAGATTCCTCGCGCACAGCCCCAAGCTCATTCATGCCTGCAAGCACTGCAAGCTTTCTCTTTCCTTCACTCTTAACTAAGGTTTTGAGTGCGGAGATCATCGACTCCGGTGCCGCATTATATGCATCGTCTATTATATTAACCTCGCCAGCTTCAACAAATCTCAAACGGCTTCCCGTCATCTCTATGTCCTGAAGTCCAGCAATTATATCATCAAAATTCATACCTATGGATTTACAAGCTGCTGCTGCAAGCGCTGCATTTAGAGCGTTATGTTCTCCCATAATGCCCAGCTTTACATGATGCTTTTCACCTTCGCATACTAAATCAAAAGCGATTCCATCATAACCGAGGTTTTCCACAGCTGAAACGCGAACATCCGCATTTTCAGCCTTGCCTGCTCTAAGAATCCTATACGGAACTTTATCCTCATCAATAGTCTCAAGCATGTCATCATCTGCATTTACAACGAGAATTTTTGATTCGTCAAAGCCCTCAACGATTTCCATCTTTGCTTTGAAAATATTCTCGCGTGTTCCAAGTTTTTCAAGATGCGAATATCCGATGTTAGTTATAACTGCGACATCTGGCTTTGCAATCTCTGTGAGCCTGCTTATCTGACCTAAAGCATCCATTCCCATCTCAACAACAACTGCATCCATACTGCCATCAAAGCTCAAAAGCGTAATCGGAAGGCCCGTCTCGCTGTTTAGATTAGCCTTGCTAGTTCCGGCATTAAAGCCTTTTTTTAGAATGGCATAAATCATGTCTCTGGTCGTTGTTTTTCCAACGCTTCCAGTTACTGCAAGCTTCTTCATATCAAAACGAGCTATATACCACGCAGATAATTCCTGAAGCGCATACATCGCATCGTCTGTAAGGATTAAAGCGCAATCCTCTGGTACTGTCTCAGCTGTTTCTTCTTTTTGATATGAGCATTATTCTGCAACCATTATCGTAGGCAGATTTCATGAACTTATGTCCGTCATTGAATTCGCCCACCATGGCACAAAATAGGTCTCCGCTCTTTGCATTCCTTGAATCTATGCAGATATCAGTCGCTGCTTCATCTCCGCTTCCACGAATCAGCTTTCCTTTAACTGCATCTGCAATTTGTCTGGCTCTTAACTCTTCCATTGATTTTTCCTAGCTTCTGTACAAATAAATGATTTCTTTTTTATCTATCTTTTTTCCACCCTTAGGGTATTGGTCCACAATTGTGAAATCTAGATCTTTATCCTTCTTCTCATCGTCTGTAAGTGCAGGTCTAACTTCATACTTTAGTCCATACTCATCTAGTATAGCTTTTGCATCCTTATATGAAGCATTTGTAAGATCAGGCACATAGGCTGTCTTCTGCTTCTCAGAGTCCTCCTTAAGATCGTCTGCTGCATTGACATTAAGATAAGGTAGCGCCTTTGTCAAAAAGTCATTTGCGATAGGAATAGCTGTTATATCTGCATAAGACTGATTTGGTGAGTTACAAACAATTAGTACTACAATCTTAGGATTATCTATAGGTGCCATACATATAAATGAAGTATCTGTCTTTGACTGTGAGTATGACCCATTAACAGCCTTTGATGCGGTACCAGTCTTACCACCTATTCTATAGCCTGGCATCTTGCAGTTTTACCACCGTACTTGTCAACCTGCTGCTCCATTATATTTAACATTTCCTCGCAGGTCTTTGAAGACAGAACCTTTCTCACCTTTGTTGGCTTAAATTCTACAACTGTCTTTCCGTCTTTATCAGTGAGCTTTCTAACAAAATGAGGCTTCATCATAACACCATCGTTTCCTATTGAAGAAACCGCAGTTATGAGCTGCATTGGCGTTATAGCTATACCCTGTCCAAATCCCATAGAGGCTAGCTCAAGCGGACCAACCTTTTCTAAATCTGTAACTATAGGATTGCTCTCTCCAGGATAGTCAATTCCCGTCTTTTCTGTTATTCCAAATAGCTCAAGATGCTTGTAGAATGTATCCTTGCCCATGTTCAGCGCAAGCTGCATGTGCACTGGGTTACAAGACTGTCCTACAGCCTGAGTCAATGTCTCTGCGCCGTGAGGCTTTCTATCAGCGTCAAAGATTTTGAGCCCTGAAACTTCATAAAATCCCTTACAATAGAACGGTGTATCTGGTGTAACAAGACCCTCTTCTAGCGAAGAAGACGATGTCAAAAGCTTAAATGTTGATCCTGGCTCATACACATCGCTGACGAGTGCATTTCCCCACATTCTATTTAGATATTCCGATTTCTTGGAGTTGCTAAGCTTGTTGTAAACTTTTAGCGCATCCTCGCCAACTGGCTTTTGTTGGATCGTTTGGATCAAAGGTAGGATTCGTAGCCATGGCCAGAATCTCACCAGTCTTAGGGTCCATTACGATTCCGCTAACACGCTCAGCTCCAGTCTTTTTCATTCCCGTTGCAACAGCATTTTCTAGATAGTGCTGCAGCACTTCATCTATAGTTAGCTCTACATTAAGACCATCCTTAGCCTCATAGTACTTGCTGCTTCCATTTGATAGCTGGTTTCCGTTTACGTCGGCTTCGATTACTGCACGTCCAGTCGTTCCGCTAAGATACTCGTTATACTGGTATTCTATTCCGCTTCTTCCTTCACCCTCGTCATTTACACTGCCGAGAAGATTTGCCGCGAAGCTCTTCATAGGATAAAAGCGCTTTGTATCCTCTGTAATTTCAATTCCAGAGATATCTAAATCTGAAAGCTTATCTGCTGTATCCTTCTCAAGGTATTTTGCCGCCTTTAGCAAAACCTGGTCCGACTTGAGCAAGTTCAAAACTTCTTCGCTTTCCATTCCTAGCACTACAGAAATTCTATTTGCTACTTCTGTGAGCTTGTCGCCAGGATAATTTTCTCTAATCTGCGAAGGTCTAAGCCAAAGAGTATAGCAAGTTGCACTCGATGCGAGTTCCTCTCCGTTTCTGTCGTAGATAGAACCACGCTTTGCCTGGATTGGAATATCTCTCTTCTGCTGATCCTTTGCCATATCGCTGTATTCGCTTCCTCTTACAACCTGTATCCAAGCCATTCTAAATAGAAGCAGAATCAAGAGAAGTGCCATGGTTCCGAATACGAATATTATTCTTTTTTTGCTCTTTAAATTAGTTTTGGTTCTCTCTGCCATTTAGCTATCCCTTTACCTTTATTATGAAAAAACCGACAAACTGCGATATTCAGTTGTCGGCTGTTTTATGCAAGCTGATAACGCTTTTATTTATATGCGTTTTCCTTTATTATACTCGCTAGATTTCCCTTTGGAGCAGCGGTCTTTGATAGATATATGCACTCGTTCTCGTTTGCGTACACCATGCCGAGTTTGCTTGTTGCCACAGTCTCTATGTGTTCTAGGCTATTGGCAGCTTTAATCTTTACATCTAGCGTATCTATCTCGTCCTGCAAAATCCTGTTGTTTCGGTCGAGCTGGTTATTAGTCATCTTAAGCTCTGCACTATAAGCGGACAAAACAACCAAAAATATACAAATCATTCCCACCAAAACTATACTAAACACAGTTTTATTTCTTATAAGATTGATCTTTTGTCTCTGACTCTTAACCATTTCCCATCCTCAATAACTTCTTTATCTCTTCCCAAGTTTTTCGCAAACTCTCAGTTTTGCACTCCTCGCTCTCGGATTTTCATTCTCCTGCGATTCGCTTGGCACTATAGGTTTCTTATTTACCTTCCTTATTTCAGGCTTCTTTCCACATATGCAGATTGGAATCTCAGGTGGGCATACACAAGGATTTTCCTTTTCGTTATACGCATCCTTTACAATTCTATCCTCTAGCGAGTGGAATGATATTATCGCAAGCCTCCCCTTAGGTGCCAATACATCTATGAAGTCATCTACTGCTCTCTTTACTCCTCCGAGCTCATCGTTAACTTCTATCCTTATCGCCTGAAACGTTCTCTTTGCTGGGTGCGGTCCATTTCTTCTTGCTGATGCTGGAACCGCCGCCTTTATTATTTCTACTAGTTCAAAAGTCGTCTCTATCGGTTTTTCGCGTCTTGCTTTGACTATAAAGTCTGCAATCCTGCTCGCCCAACGTTCTTCGCCGTAGCTTTTGATTATTCTATATAGTTCATCCTTGGAATACTCATTAACTATATCGTAAGCTGTCATGCCCTCGCTTCTATCCATTCTCATGTCTAGAGCAGCGTCGTTCATATATGAAAATCCACGCTCTGGATTATCTAGCTGATACGATGAAACTCCTAAGTCTAGAAGTGCTCCATCAATTTCCTCTATATCCAGTTCCCTTAGGATGTTCTTGATATCCGAATAGTTTCCGTGAACAAAAGCCTTCTTGCAATCAAATCCCTCAAGTCTTTTCGAAGAAACTCTGAGAGCTTCTTCGTCTCTATCAATTCCAATCAGCATTCCATTTGGCGATAGTCTCTTGCAAATTTCGCTTGAGTGCCCCGCTCCTCCGAGCGTGCCGTCAACATAGATGCCATCCGGATTGATATTAAGACCGTATATGCATTCTTCTAGAAGCACTGGTACATGTGAAATTCCATATGCCCTCCTAGAAATTATATGCTGCCAAGGTCTGATTGAACTCCTCTGTGTCCATACGATTTTCGTTATCTGGAGCATTCCACTGTTCCTTAGCCCAAACCTCTATTTTTCTCATCGCACCTATCGTAACTAGTTCTTTATCGATATGTGCATACTCCTTGAGTTCAGCTGGAATAATTATTCTGCCCTGTTTATCAAAGCCACATGAAACAGCATTACCACAGATATGTCTTACAAAAGCTCTGACCTTAGGGTCTGATTCTGGAAGCTTGTCTATCTTCTCAAGCAAATTCTCCCAGTCACTAATGTCATAAATGTATAGGCATCTATCGATTCCCTTAGTGAGAATGCACTCCTTACCAAGCCTATCTCTATACTTAGAAGGCACGATCATGCGATTCTTAACATCTATGGAATTATTGTATGTTCCGATAAACAAATCCTGCCTCCTTTCGCCACTTCACCTATTATCAAATATTAACACTGTAATTATATACCACTTTCCCCCACCTATCAAGGCTAGACCCCCACTTAATGGGTATAAAAATAGGCTATTTTTACTTTTTTCTACATTGAAATAAAAAAAAATCAAGCTTCCACTATATTTTGTGGTCGCTTGATTAATTGTTATCAATATGTTGTTTTAAAATCAGCTTTTTCTTTGGCTGTTTTTTTGAGCTTTTTGATACTGAATTCACGCGATAGAGCCTCTCCCTTTTTCTTCGTATTCTTCGTAGTAAACAAGCTCAACCGGAAGCCTAGTTTTGGTATACTTTGCTCCCTTGCCAGCATTATGTGTTTTTACCCTCTTTTCGAGGTCATTCGTCCAGCCTGTATAAAGACTCCCATCCGCACAGCGAAGTATGTAGACGTAGTTCATAATTCTCCACCTTATCATCTTTTAGGACGGCCTTCTGCTCTATTCGTATTCCTACTAGAATCACTAGCCGTTCTGATATTATAGCACAGCTTTTGCTTCTTTATAAATCGATTGAAACGCTTTGATTAAAATTTTTCATAGAAGAAAACAGTCTGTAAGTTTGTGATATAATAAGCACAACAAAAATCACGCTCTAGTTTATATTTATTTTCAATAGTTTCACGATGAGAAACGAGGACTTTATGAGCTTTATAGAATTTGATGATGTCAAGAAGGTGTACCGCACAGGCGAGTTAGAAATCGAGGCCCTTAGAGGCATAACTTTTTCCATTGAAAAAGGTGAAATCGTAGTAATTCTTGGAGAATCCGGTGCAGGGAAAACTACGCTTCTAAACATCCTCGGCGGCATGGACAGGCTTACGAGCGGTTCTGTTCGCCTAGATGGACAGACCATATCAGATTTTTTTCCGCCAGGCGAGCTAACGCACTACCGCAGACACGATGTCGGCTTCGTTTTTCAGTTCTATAATTTGATTCCCTAATTTGACAGCTCAGGAAAATGTCTCAATGGCAACTCAGCTATGTAATAACTCGCTTGATCCTTTTGATGTTCTCACATCCGTTGGGCTTTCCGAAAGGCTAGATAATTTCCCATCCCAGCTCTCTGGTGGCGAACAGCAAAGAGTTGCTATCGCGCGTGCACTTGCTAAGAATCCTAAGCTTTTACTTTGTGACGAACCTACTGGAGCTCTAGATTATCTAACAGGAAAATCCATACTTAAACTTTTACAAGATACTGGTCGCAAGAACGGCATGACCGTCATCATCATAACTCATAACCAGGCTCTTGCTGCTATGGCTGACCGCATTATCAAAGTCAGAGCCGGCAAAGTTACAGAGTCATATATAAATTCTCATGTTACTCCAGTTGAAGAGATAGAGTGGTAATATGTTGTTCCTAAATATACTCCGAGAAATCAAAAATTCCCTTGGTAGATACCTTGCCATACTCGCCATTGTGGCGCTTGGCACGGGATTTTACTGCGGTCTAAAAGTTTCGACTGATGCCATGGTAGCAACTTGCGATAGCTATATTAAGGATGCAAATTTATACGACTTCTGGCTACGCTCTAACCAAGGTATAGACCAAGATTTAGCGAGCAAAATAAGAGAAAACAAATCCGCTCGTGAAGCAGAGTTTGCCTATAGCTTTGATGTCATATTCAATACTTCAGAAGAAAATTCCGTAGTGCTTCACAGCATGTCGCTTCCAGAAAAGATAAATAAACCTCTAGTCAAAAGCGGACACTTGCCAAAGCACGATGATGAATGCTTGCTTGATGAAGCATTCCCTAATGCAAAAGCTTTGATTGGGAAAAACCATAACTGTTTCAGGAGGCAACGAAGCCCAAACTTCGCAGATGCTAAAATCAAAAAAATACAAGGTTGTTGGTCTATGCGACTCACCTCTTTATTTGAATTCTGAAAGAGGTTCCACCTCAATCGGAAATGGAACAATATCAGGTTTCGTTTATTTGAAAAAATCTGCATTTCTCAGTCCCGTATACACCGATGCCTATATCACATGTGGAAATTACGAGAAAATCTATTCAGACGCATACAAGGACAAGATAAAGAAATACGAGGGCGATTTCGATGGGCTTACAGACCACGTTCTAGACCGTGAAAGCAATGCAGGATATGTCTCATTTGAAAACGATACTAGTATCGTTGCAAGTATATCTACAATTTTTCCTGCCTTTTTCTTTGCGATTGCAGCCCTTGTTTGCATGACAACCATGACTAGAATGATAGATGAGCACCGCATGCAGCTAGGCGTTTACAAAGCTTTAGGCTATGGTCCATTAGCTATCCTTTCCATATATCTTTTCTACTCGTCTACAGCTACTGTAATTGGAGTTACTTTGGGATATTTCGGCGGAATGACAATCACGCCACAAGCAATTTGGCGCGCATATAATACTATTTATCTCTTTGCTGATAAGCTAGAGTTTACAGCAGATCGCACTCTAGGCATTTTTGCCTTGATTGTCGCTTTGTTTTCTACCGGCTTTGCCACAGTTGCAACCTGCGTTAAGGAAACCAGTGAGTTTCCTGCTTTGCTCATCAGGCCACGCGCACCGAAATCGGGAAAGAAAATTTTCCTCGAGCGTTGCTCATTCGTTTGGAATAGACTGCCTTTCATTTATAAAATCTCACTTAGAAATGTCTTTAGATATAAAGGCCGACTTTTGATGACCTTGATTGGTATAAGCGGATGTACAGCACTTTTAGTCGCTGGATTTGGTATGAGAAGTTCAATGAGCGATCTCACAGATCTTCAATATGAGGAAATCGAACGCTATGATTATAGCGTAGTTTTCAATACTCCTCTTACATCTGATGCCGAAGAAAAATTCACCGCATTCGCTAGGGACAACGGGCATGCCGAGAAAATTAAGTTCTGCAATCAGCAGTCGATGAAATATGGCGGTAAAACAAAAGGTAAGAAACCGGCAGGCTCCCTAAAGCTTATCACAACATCAAAAGACGACTTTCGAGATTTTATAGACCTTCGCAACGGAGACCGTAAGATTGAGTTTCCAGGCAAAGGCAAAATTGTACTTTGTAAGAAATATGCAAAGTTATACAAGCTATCAAAAGGAGACAAGCTAAGGCTTGTAGATGACAATCTAAAGAGCTATGAGTTTTGAGCTAAGTGATATCTTTGATAACTATATCTATAACTACGCCTACATTTCTCCTGAAACTTACCACTCTGTCTTTGGTAAAGAAGCAAAATTAAATATCGCCCTCGTAGAGACTGGTCTTGAGGGCGATAATAGAGATTTAAATATTTCTGAGGCAGCTGCTAAAATTCGAAATTACGATAATGTAATATCAGTATCACAAACTGATGAGTTTAGAAAGCGCGTCGATAAGATGATGCAGAGTCTAGCTGCAATTATAATTTTAATAGTTGTCAGCGCTGGAACTTTAGCATTTGTGATTCTATATAACATTACTAATATAAACATCACTGAGCGTAAGCGCGAAATTGCTACAATCAAAGTTCTCGGCTTTTATCCACGCGAAACCTCTGCATATGTATCTAGAGAAAATCTGCTTTTGACACTTATGAGTTCTCTCCTTGGACTTCCACTCGGAAAGCTCTTGCTTAAGCTCATAATAAGTCAGATTAATGTCGACCTCGTTTACTTCCCTGCGATTGTAAGCGTCCTTGATTATCTATACTCATTCATGCTGACAATGGCGTTTGCCGTAATCGTGGTACTGCTCATGCACATAAAGATTCACAGAATCAATATGAGCGATTCTCTAAAGTCAATCGAGTAGGTCCTATCCATCAAGCCTTGTACTGCTCTTCTCAGCTTCGGCAAGATCAAGCTTGACTCTGTCTATATCATCGAGCAGATTTTTTAGGCTATCTGCATCCACGTGATTGTTCAAAAAGAGCTGTTCCAATTGTCTACTTGCCTTTGTTATCTCGTTTACAAAAGCGAGATAATCCTCGAATTTATGGCTACTTTGAGCTCTCTTGAATTTTTCGAGATCATTTCTTATATAGTCTATTACATCCTGTTCTCCAAAGAATCTTCCTAGAAGAAGTGGATATGGAGAAACACGAGATAGGTAGATGCTACCATCTTCACGAGCCTCATACATATAGCTCATCTTGTAGTCTTCTATCTCAAATTTTGCCACTGTGATATTAGCATGCACAGTCTTAACACTTGTCGCACCTAGCTGCTTGAGCATCATGTTTATTATGTCGTTAATTGTCCAATCCATATTAGCCTCCTGTTATATATATGCCTTGATAAGAAGTACTATAGTTGATACAAGTATTGAAAGTATCATAAATGGAAATCCTACCTTCAGATAGCTTGCAAATGTTATAGGGTAACCATGCTTATTACTGATGTCTGATAGAACTACATTAGCCGAAGCACCGATCAAAGTTCCGTTTCCACCTAAGCAAGCGCCTAGCGATAGCGCCCACCAAAGAAGCTCTACATCCATACCCTGATTTTTCATTGAGATAATCAAAGGTATCATAGCAGCAACAAAAGGTATGTTGTTTAGTACCGATGAAACAAGCGCCGAAGCCCAAAGGATTACCAGTATTGTAATTATCTCATGTCCTTCTGTAAAGCTGATTATTCCCTTTGATATAGCCGATATAACACCCGTCTTTTCCATTCCACCTACGATAACAAAAAGTGCTATGAAGAAGAGTATCGTAGACCATTCCACTTCTTCTATTACATGCTCAGCTTTCTTTCCGCTCAGTAGCATTATAATTGTAGCTGCTGAAAGCGCAATAACAGCTGGCTGAACACCTAGCTTATCATGAGCGAGAAATCCTATTATTATGAGTCCTATAAGAACTATACCTATCTTCATAAGTCTAGCATCTGTTATAGACTTATTCTCATCTAGCGCCATTACCTTTGCTCTTGCTTCTTCAGTTGCCATCGTAGATTTCTTGTAAAGAAACTTCATCATGATGATCTGAACTGCGATTACTAGCACAACAGCAAGTCCTGTATTCATCATAAAGTCCATGAAGGAAAGACCTGCGGCGCTTCCAATCATGATATTTGGTGGGTCACCTATCAACGTAGCTGTACCTCCCACATTTGATGAGAAGATAAGCATTAAAAGATATGGTACTGGATTTACCTCTAGCATTCTTGCAATAGCAATCGTCATAGGTCCAACTAGAAGAACCGTCGTAACATTATCTAGACAAGAAGATAAAACTGCTGTAATAATCACAAAGATTATCATTATTTTCCATGGGTCAGCATTCACCTTCTTAGCTGCTTTGATAGCTATATATTCGAACATTCCGGACTGCTTGAGCACTGCTACAAATAGCATCATGCCAACAAGCACGCCTATCGTGTCAAAATCAACGTACTTAATTGCTTCATCAAAGCTAAGCACCTTGGTGAGCAAAATCACTGCCGCACCGATAAGCGCCGAAAGTGTGCTATCTATCTTTCCCGTCGTTATCAAAACCATAACGCCAAGAAAGACAAGTATTGATATTATTTCCATTATTCCGCCTCCTGACAAAGCAATTATATACCTTTTATATCAAAATGCAATAAAATAAACTAGCACTAGATATACGCTTTTATAATAAGTACGATCATCGAAACAAATACCGATGCAATCATGAAAGGAAATCCAACCTTGAAGTAGCTTTTAAACGTGATTGGGTATCCGTGTTTGTTACTGATATCAGATAAAACAACGTTTGCTGATGCACCTACAAGAGTTCCATTACCACCTAGGCAAGCACCTAGTGACAGAGCCCACCAAATAAGCTCAACATCCACACCCTGAGCCTTCATTGCAAGAATCAAAGGTATCATGGTCGCAACAAAAGGTATGTTATCAAGTATAGACGAAATTATTGCTGATGCCCAAAGGATTACGAGAATTGTAAGAAAGCTCATGCCCTTCTGTAAAATCAATCAAAGCCTTTGACATCGCCGTTATAATGCCCGTCTTTTGCATTCCGCCAACGATTATGAATAGCGATACGAAGAACAAAATCGTAGGCCACTCAACATCTTCGATCAAAGACTCTACTTTCTTCCCCTTCACAATCAGCATAAAGGCTGCTGCTGAAAGAGCAATTACCGCAGACTGTATTCCAAGCTTATCATGTAGCAAAAAACCTATGATTATGTATATGATTACGCCTATTCCTATCTTCATTAACCTTAGGTCAGTTATCGCCTTTTTCTCATCGAGAGCCATAACCTTAGCCTTAGCCTCTTCGGTAGCTGTAATCGTCTTCTTATACATGAACTTCATCATAATAATCTGTACGATTAGAACTAGAATAACTGCACCACCTGTGTTCTTGACGAAGTCAAGGAAGGTAAGTCCCGTTGCACTTCCAATCATTATGTTAGGTGGGTCACCAATCAAAGTAGCCGTACCTCCGACATTGGATGCAAAGAATTTGCATTAGAAGGTAAGGCACTGGATTTACCTCAAGCAGATTGGATATAGCAATCGTCATTGGTCCAACGAGTAGAACAGTAGTGACATTATCAAGGCATGACGATAGCACTGCTGTAATTATTACAAATATAACCATCATCTTCCACGGATCAGCATTTACAAGCTTCGCCGACTTGATTGCGACGTACTCGAACATTCCCGATTCCTTGATAACTGCAACAAACAGCATCATTCCAACCAGTACGCCTATGGTATTAAAATCTACATACTCAAGAGCTTCATCAAAGCTAAAAACCTTTGCAAGCATGAGCACTGCCGCACCAACAAGGGCAGCTGCAGTTCGGTGCACTCTTTCGGTTGTTATCAAAACCATTACACCCAAAAAAACTAAAACAGTTAAAAGTCCCATATATTTCTCTCCTAATAAAGCATTAGTATATACCTAATACGCTAAAATTCAACCCCTTATATATGTTTATTTTTCAATGCATACACGCATTTAATTTTTATCCCATTGTTGCAAATTGCACCAAAATATAATTAAAAAAGCCACACCTAACTTACAGTCTAAAATGGGTTCTACGCATCAAAAGAAAAGAACGTTAAGTGTGGCATAAAGTTGTTAGCAAATTACCACTATTATCTGTATTTTATTCCGTAGTCATTTAATTTTTTGTATAGAGTCTTTCTAGCTATATTCATCTCGCGTGAAGCTTTAGTAACATTCCAGCTATTACGACGCATAATTTCCATAATATATTCCTTCTCGAAGTCTTGGGTAGCTCCTTTTAGGTCTTCACCAAAAGTTCTATTCATATCCGAATCCATACCCTGAATTTCTAACGGAAGATTATCTTCACTAATTTTTCCATCTTGCGCCATAACCACAAGTCGCTCAATTATATTTCTAAGCTCACGTATGTTTCCTGGCCACGAATATTTCTTCAGCATTTGCATAACACTTACTTCTATAGAATCAATTTTACGCCCCATTTCTTTTGATATTGTCTCGATAAAATAGTTTGCAAGCAAAGGAATATCTTGTCTCCTTTCCCTAAGAGGTGGAATTTCAATAGGCAGTATGTTAAGCCTATAGTATAGATCCAGCCGGAATCTACCTGCTTCTATTTCCTGTTTTAAATCAGCATTTGTTGCAGAAATAAGCCTAAAATTACTTTGAATAGTTTCGCTTCCTCCTACTCGCTCGAAGGTTTTTTCCTGTAAAACTCGTAGTAATTTTGTTTGCATGTTTAAGCTCAGTTCACCTATCTCATCAAAGAAAATGGTTCAGCCATCCGCTAGTTCAAATCTTCCTTTTCTACGTTTTTCAGCACCAGTATATGCACCCTTTTCACTGCCAAAAAGTTCACTTTCTATTAGATTTTCATTAAATGCTGCACAATTAACAGAAACAAACGGTTTATCAGCTCTTTCACTGCATTGATGAATTAGATGAGCCATTACCTCTTTACCAGTTCCACTCTCTCCCGTGATAAGGACCGATGCCATCGTTCTTCCAATCGTGATAGCCTCTTCTCTCATTTTTCTGGCTGCATCGCTTTCTCCAATCAATTTATTGGTGGCTGATATTGAGCAGATATGTTGTTTTAGCTGACTATTTTCCATACGCACATTAGCAAGTTCCTGTGCTTTTATTACAGTTACTATCAACTCGTCAATATCTACTGGCTTAATGAAATAGGTATATGCACCTTTCTTCACAGCTTCAACTGCGCCTGGAATAGTGCCCTCCGCTGTAAGCATAATAACCTCTGTCATCGGCCACCTTTTCTTGATTTGCACGAGTGCTTCCATTCCATCCATTTTTGGCATTATAATGTCAAGAACAACAACCGTGATTTCGTATTTTTCCATTATCTCTAATGCATAAAAGCCGTTTTCTGCCGTCTTAACCGAAAATCCCTTTAGCTCAAATATCTTACGGTAGACTTTCAACAATTCTTGATCGTCATCCACCAATAAAATTGAATTTCTGATCATTCTTTTCACCTCATGTCTGTTCTACTACATTTAACTGGTAAAACGATTTCAAATTCCGTCATATTTTGATCATCTTCCAATACCATAACACTTCCACCGAGTGCGTCCGTCAAGCGCCTCGTAATCCATAGTCCTATGCCATTTCCATCAGCTTTTGTAGTATAGAAAGGATCAAATATCTTTTCCCTGAGTTCGCTAGGAATAGGTTCTCCACTATTTTTGACAATCACTACTATGGTTTCATCTTTTCTGCCACAGAATATATCAATTAGTCCATCCTCACCAATTGCTTGTATTGCATTTATGATAATATTTTGCAGTATTACCTTTAACGCTTCTGGACTACCCATATTTATATAGCAATCGTCATCAATCATCTCCTTTACTTCAATGTTTTGCCTTATAAGCGTTTTTCTTGATAACAATAGAATTTGTTTTATTACTGTTCCAACATGGACCATTTCCATTTTTTCATCATCCCTGCTGTAGTCAAGCAGTGTGTATATTACTTTTTCAGCCTCATCCGCTGCTCTTTCAATTCTATCAACCTCCTCTTTGATATCTCTACTTTGATTTGACATTGACAAAATATACACTGCACCTTTTATTACAGCTAGATGATTTTTCAATTCATGAACTATAGCGGCAGCAAACTGGCCTATCCCTGCCATTTTTTCCATTTGCTGAACTTCTTTTTCTAAAAGTACACTCTGTGTTACACAGTTGCTACTTACGACCATTTCCATAAGCTTTCCTGCGCTATCACATATTGGATAATATGTATTTCTATACACTTCTGTACCAGATACAATTTGTTCACTTTTAATTTGAGGATGTGCTTTTAGCCCATTTAAGGTTTTCTCTATTATCTCAGGTGTAACCGCTACAGATTCCCTTGTCGCAACTACAATTGATCCATCACTCTTAACTATAAGGAGCGCTCCTTCAATTGTTTCTAATATCGTATTTATTTCCTGGTTTTTCTCAGATAATGACTTTGTATAACTACCTATACTTGCATTCATTGCAGTAAACGCACGATTCAGTTCTCTAACTTCCAGTAAATCACTTTTAGTTTCTATTTCACATAAGCTATAATCCCCATTTGATATCTTATTAGCACGAGCAACAAGCCCCTGCATAGGTATTGAAAAGCTATGTTTAAGCCATGTTAGAAAACCAACGCCCATTAGAATCGCCGTTAGTAATAAAATAAAAAGTAAATTTGCATCTAGTGATTTACCTGGTATAAATTCGCTCCTATCAACTTCAAATAATAAAACTGTATCCGTATCGTTTACTTTTGATGAGAATAGTATTTTACGACTACCTTTAACCGTATACATATAAGTTGTAGAATCACCTTTTAATGCACTTTTCATAGCAGTTCTTTTATCAGAACCCATCTTCTCTTCATCAAATATATTTTTGAGTATAAACGGCCTTGATGTTCGTCACCTGTCATACCAGATTGATAATATATGTTTCCTTCCTTTGTTAGCCAGTATATTTTACCGGTTTTACCTATTGAAAAATCCTTAAAGTATTGCTCTCCTAATTTAAGTAAAGATAAATCAATACAAACAACACCATAGAATTCGTCGTCTTTATTATAAATTGGATATGAACATGTAATTGTCCAACCAGTTCTCAGGTAATCAGAATAAGGCGCTGTCCAGACTGCCTCACGTCTTGGATTATTCTTTTCATTTGCATCTATATAAAAAGGATCTTTTCTTTGGTCATGATCACTTGTAAATTGTGCTGTTAAATCACTATATGGCAAACATCTTAATACATTATTTTTTTATCAATCAAATATGCCCATGTAACCATTCTATTTTTCAACAACCTTAGCGAATGCATCATCCAATTCCTCAGAAATTGCAATATCACGGTATAAAGAAGAGTCCTCTTTTATGTTGCTTGCCACATATAGGGCGCTTTGTTCTCCTTTACTTAAAGATCCATTTTTTTAATCTACTTATTGTTCCATTTTCATTCCTTATATATCCTTTTTGGGAGTTCTTTATATTTTTCTTCATCAGAATTGATATATATTTTTGATACCATATTCCTAAAGAAATGGTATTATCCTCTATTTGAGTAAAAGCCTTCAGATATTAACTGGCTTTTTTTCCTTTATAATCTCCTCTAAATTATTAATTGCATATTGTTCCGACTTGTTGCGTGTTTGATACGACGACAAAATAGCAAATAACGCCACATAAAAGATATTGCCTACTAGGAAAACTAAAATCAGTCTTGTAACCATCGAGTCCTTAAAATTTCGTCTTCCCATCTTGCACCTCCTCTATGTGGCGTATTTATTTATACAATATACTACCATACATTTGATGTAATAGTAGTAATATTGAACTAATTATAGTTACTAAAATGTGATGTTGTTACTGTGTTTTACTAACTTTGTTAATATCCAGCTAATTCAAGACATCTGTTTCGTGCCCTACTGTATCAGGCGATATTGTAACTGGCTTCCATCCCTCAGGATCAGCTTTTTGCATATGTTTCATATATCCCCAGAATGCAAGTCCAAGAAGAACATATACTAGCATTACAATCCAAGCGCCAAGATTCATCTCTTTGATAGATACATATAGAACCCAGAAGCAGAAGCAAATTGACCATATTCCAAAGAATGTACCAAACTTTAATCTGAAAGGTCTTTCCCACTCAGGGTGTTTCTGTCTCGTCTTTAAGAATGATATTGTTACTAGTAAGTATACTGCACCAGCAGCTACTCCATATATTGTATAGATATAATTAATCCATGCATCTGGAGCAAATACAGTAAAGAATATTGATAGGATTCCAACAATCAAGTTTGCGAACTGTGGTTGCCCAAATTTGTTTAGATTAGTGAATCTTTGTGTCACTTGGTGTTGTTTTGCTGCACCGTATAGAATACGTGAGGCGCTAAGCCAAAATGATGATAGTGTAGTTATACATGTACCAGTACCCATAATAACAATCAAAAGACCTAACCAATGCGCCCCACAAATATCTGCGACTCTAGGATCAACGATATCTGTATTTGCAACCCATTCACTAGATACAACACCACCAACTGCTATTACAGCTAATCCGTAAACTAAAACTGTACAACCTATAGATCCAACAAATGCCTTCCATAAGTCTTTTTTAGGAAAATCGGATTCCTCTGAAAGCTGTGGAATGATGTCAAAGCCTACAAATTTCATTACTAAAAGGCCAACCGCTGCTGCCCAACCTGAAACTCCATGGGTAAACATAGGCGTTATAGTTGAGAGGTGCCATTTACCGCTAAGAATAAAGTATATATCTGCTGACAGAGATATAATTAAAGTACTCCAAAATAATATTGATTGTAATTTTGCTAGCACCTTAATTTCCCTGTTCGTAAGGAAAAACCAAAATACTATTATTGCAGCTGCGAGTATTTTTACTTGAAGTGTAGTAATTGGGAATATATATCCCATCATGCTCGCAATACCATACGCTACGGTAGGCATCGCCATAATATACAGTAGCATTATCATCCAAAATGCTGCAAATCCAGAGTTTTTACCGAGTGCATTCGATACCCATATATTCTGTCCTCCAGCATAAGGCATCATACTTGACATTTCTGAATATATAAAGCAGAGTGGTAAAATCAAAATTGCCAAAGTAAGTAAGGCGAACACAGATCCTGGACCACTTAACTCATACCAAAGTTTTATCTCGACCATCCATGCTGCAATCATTCCACCTGCAGCCATCGTTATCATATTCGATAATTTCAGTTCTTTCCTTAATCCGCTAGGGCTATTATTATCTGACATTATGCTGTGCCTCCTTACTGAAGATTCTTACTGATGATATTGATTGTTTCGTCGGTACTTAATACATCACAGTAAATCACGTTCATTATTTTAAGTTCTGCATCATGGAGTTCCTGACTTCCTGCTGCACATGCATCTTCTACACAGATTACCTTTAGCCCCGCATCTGCAAGGTCTCTAACCGTGCAAGCTACACACTGGTCTGTAACTATGCCAGTGACAACTACCGTATCAATTCCATAAACCTTAATAGCGTTAGATAGTTGGTACCATTGCACACACTATCTGTTGTCTTATTTACTACAATTTCATTTTTTAGTGGAGATAGTTCATCTATCATTTGAGCTGAATAACTATCCACCGGCATCAACATATTGTTCCAGCCTTCCGATTTTTGTACGGGAGATCTATCTTCACCATCATCTCGCAGGCAGGCAATTCTACCATATGTAACAGCCATATTGTTAGCTCTAAAGAAATCCAATAATTTCTTATTGTTAGGAATAACGATGTCATCCAATCTATCATGGAAAGGAATCCATCTTTCCCACTCGCCAGACGCTTTAAACTGCAATGCCTCACCAAAGTCTCTTAATACAAACTCATTTTGAAGGTCTACAAGAAGTAGAGCAGTTTTCTTTGGATCGATGATAGGTTCTTCGATTTCACCAATTGTTTCATAATAGAAATTTAGATACTTGTCTTTAATGTTCATTTTTTTACCTCCATTTATAAAAACAGATATTTGATATTTGAACATATTTATTGCGATATCTGTGCCAACATTTAAGACTGTAAAAAAACAAGCTCTGTCTTCTTTGATATTTCAACGTTAATTTAATTTGAAGCTTCATTAGTTGTTACATTTTATTATTTGAAGTGTTACCTTTTTGTAACGTTACCTTGTGTGTCACCGTTACCTTTTAGTAACACTTTCACACGAGAAAAAACCCAGACCGAAGTCTGGGTTTGATATCAACTATATCGTTATAAATCTGCAAAAGAGATTACTACCTCTATATTTGTCTTACCATTTACTGAAGTTTTAAAGATGTAGCTTTCTGTTGCTCCACCTGTCACATCTATTGGTTCCTTAGCCTTTGCTCTTTTGATTTCTATATCTGATCCAAGTGGCGCTTCTGCCCTATGCCTAATTAAGAATGATGTCATTTTCTTCTTATCGACATCTGGAACATGATTCCATACCATATCAAGATAGTAGGTATTGTTCATATGCATGTTTCTGTCGACCTCGCTGAACATAACTTGGTGCTTTCCACATAGCTCATAATCAAGGTCCTTTGGCAAGGTAAATCTCAAAGGAATATTCATCTCTAAAGGCTCGTCAAACTCGTAGTCTGAAAGGTCAATCTCGTCAGTTCTGATGAGTTTGCCTGTATGAATATTTACTACAGCCCACTCACTATAGCCCCTAGCAACAATCTCCTCTCCTCGCTTAACTAAAAAACATCTGACAAAGGTTGCCGCCTTTCCTGTCGTCGCCCAGGTATGTACATCGATTTCATCATAACTATGAATCTGATCTATAACCTCATAGAGAATTCGCGTTGCAATAAAGCTTTGACCATTATCAAATAGCTCCTCATATGTAGGTCTTCTATCCCTCATGTTATGATTTCCGGTTTCCTGCATAAGTCTAGCAAAGCTTGAAGGCTTTATATTGTTGTTTATATCCACATCATGTGATGATATGGAATAGTGCTCTATGTAAGTGCTCATCTCAGCTCCTTTGTCATCTGTAAATTAAATAGTCTTGGCTCCTAGAAGGTTGCCACCTCCTGTTCAGGTGGAAGACTCGCTACCACCTTGCTGCAGTAGAGGATAGGTCCCTCTTCACCATAAATATCTGTATACTCTAGCCTCACTTCAGCTACGATTTCTGCCCAACTTCCGTTTTTGATCTTTGATGCATTCTTCCAAACACATAATAGTCCTGCAAACTGAATATCATCTGCACAGCATGTCATAACATGTCTTCCAAAGACTAGATTATCTTTTGGCAAGCCTCCACCGGTCGCAAATCTACCGAGAACTCTAACTTTCTTCTTATCGTATTTCTCAGGATTATCGTTTACATCACGGTACCACTCAGCAAAGCAATCTTCCTCAATTTCGATGATTTCTGCATTCATATCAAAAGGCAGTTCATCGACTATGGTGTCTGGTTCTACATCGTCTGGACCATACTCGTAAACTATTTGACTTTTTCGGTTGCAACCCTTACGATCTTGTGGAATTCTAGCTTATCAAAGCCATGCACGCACCTGTTGAAGACAACTAGGTCAGCTGTCTTTAGTTTATCAAAAACAAGCTGTCTCATATTCTCATTGTGGTTTATGAAAACACTCGCATCTGCAAATGTAACCTCCTGAGATATGATCCATTCTGGCGGCATATTTCGGAACAAGTCCTGCATCATCCACATGCCATTATATTCAACAACAACTCTCTCAACACGGTGCTTTTTCTGTAGCTCCCGAAAGATGCTCTGGGTTTAGCTCATCCAAACTTTCTATATATTCGCAGAAGATATTATCCTTTGTAAAGAACTTGCTTTCATCAAGTTCCACCTCTCCCTGCTCGCACATTAAAAGCAGAGTTCTCTCACCTGCATTGAAATCACTACCCTCGAGAATATCTTGAATGAATGTCGTTTTACCACTTTCTAAAAAACCCTGTAAATAAATATACTGGAATTTCCATTTTGTCCTCTTTTAATTTTATCCTATAAAGCTAGTGCTTCCCTAATATTAGCTTCCTCGATATCAACACCGATTACGCATATCATTCCTGTAGTTGCAGCGCTTCCTGTTCTAACATCAGGCTCTCCTGGAACATAGTCAAAGTGAATCCATCCACCTTCTGCATTTTCAACAACGCCCTTAGCTCTTAGTATTGTTCCAAACTCTGTAAAGTTTCCGAGCTTACCTAGGAAGTCATTAATCTCAGCCTCACTAAACTTATGACTTGTCTCCATTCCTATGCTCTGGAATACTTCGTCTGCATGGTGATGTCCGTGCTCGTGGTGATGTCCACATCCACAGCCTTCACCATGCTCGTGGTCGTGATGATGGTGTTCGTGCTCTTCATGCTCATGGTCATGTCCACAGCAGCAGCCTTCACCATGTTCATGGTCGTGATGGTGCTCGTGCTCTTCATGTCCGTGATCATGTCCACAGCAGCAGCCTTCACCATGCTCGTGGTCGTGATGATGGTGCTCGTGCTCTTCATGCTCATGATGATGGTGCTCATGCTCCTCATGCTCATGATGGTGATGATGCTCATGCTCCTCATGCTCATGATGGTGATGATGCTCATGCATTTCCGTTTTTAGATGCTCAAGCTCTGCATCAATTCCAGCTCTCTTTTCCATGGTCTCAAGTATCAACTTGCCATCTAGCTCATTCCAATCTGTTGTAACAATTTCCGCAGTTTCGTTATGCTCACGTAGAAGTGCAACGCAGGCATCTAGCTTGTCCTGGGCAAGACCAGCTGTATGGCTCAAAATAATAGCACTTGCGTTCTCAATCTGATTATTGAAGAATTCACCAAAGTTCTTCATATACATCTTGCACTTCTTAGCATCAACAACCGTTGTAAATCCATTTAGTACAAGCTCGTCATTATGTAGATTTTCTACTGCCATAATAACATCGCTAGCTTACCAACACCAGATGGCTCAATCAGGATTCTATCCGGGTTATATTTCTGGACCACCTCAGCAAGAGCCTTACCAAAATCTCCGACAAGGCTACAGCAAATGCATCCTGAGTTCATTTCGTTAACCTGAATTCCTGAATCCTTTAGGAACTCACCGTCCACTCCTATATCACCAAACTCGTTCTCAATAAGCACAAGCTTTTCGTCCTTATATGCTTCGGAAATCAGCTTTTTAATCAAAGTTGTCTTTCCTGCTCCTAAAAATCCTGAAAATATGTCTACCTTTGTCATATTACGCTCCCTTCAATATATATTCAGTTATATTTAATTTAAATTCTACATATCTATATATACCACTTTGATGTGTAAACAAAATGAAAATCATAGATATTCTTTGCAATATTATTGCACTTCACTCTTCATCTTCTTCTACGATAAAGCTTCTAAAGATTGCCTTTTCATCCTCGCTTAATTTCATTGTTACGCAAAGAGTTTCAATTACTTCAGCTGGTGGCACATGACCTTCCGTAGTACAGAGCATGGTAAAATCATTGTGCGGCATGCCGAGGTTTTTGAAGACGATTTCTCCGCAGCTCACCTTTCTATCGTAGATTCTAAAAAATTCTCTCGCAAAATTCTTATTTGACATTTTTCTCCTTTTATATCACTATAGAAATTACGTATATTTTGATTGGAGGACTATATGAAGGATAGATTCAAACAAGGCATGGTCATGACAATTTTCGCAGGAATAGCATGGGGCTTTTCGGGCAACTGTGCCGAAATTCTGTTTAAGAACTTCGGGATAACTCCTGTTTATCTATCTTCAATGCGCATGGTTTTTTCTGGTCTGATCCTCACCATTGCAGCCCTACTAACAAATAGAGAAAACCTGATTTCTATGCTTAAAGATAAGCGTTCTGTACTTCAGCTAGTTCTATTTGCGTTGTTTGGCATTTTGTTCAATCAAGTATCTTATCTTGAGGCAATCAATAATTTAAACTCAGGAACCGCAACCATACTCCAGTATATAGGGCCTGTCTTCTGCATGATTACCGAATGCATACTTATCAAAAGACTCCCAACAAAGAAGGAAGTCAGCGCCATCATGCTTGCCATGATAGGCACATTTATACTTGCAACTCACGGTGATATTCACCGCATCTACATAACACCGCTTGGTCTAATGTGGGGACTATTTTCTGCATTTGCTATCGTATTCTACACCTTCATACCTATAAAACTGATAGAGAAGTACGGTGCAATTCCGGTAACTGGATGCGCTATGCTCATCGGAGGAGCTGTAACAAGCACATATAGCAAAGCATTCTTACAGCCATTTAATACAGATCCTAAGTTCGTTGCGCTTCTTGTTCTAATTATACTACTTGGAACTATAGTATCATATACTCTATATCTAATGGGAATAAACAGATGCGGTCCTGTCGTAGCCAGCATGCTAGCTAGCATAGAGCCAGTATCAGCTACAGTGTTTATGGTAATTTTACTAAATGTTCCATTCACTGGAATAGAAGCACTAGGCTTTGCATGTATATTTGTAACAGTCTTCATCCTCGCAAGGAGCAAGACATCAAATAGCAATAAATAGGCTAGACCTCATAATCGAATAACATTTCATCTCTGACTAGCTCATCGAGTTTGCTCAGTGTAGAAAATACTATTGAAGAACCATATCCGTAGGTTGATAGCCTGCGGATTATTCTATTTCTAAGCTTTTCTGGCAGCCTGCCTTCTATATCCATTCCGCTTTGCCTTACAACTTTTAGAGCTACAGCAAGCGCTCTATCTGCCTCGCTATTTACATCTTCAGCTTCAGCATTCTCAGCCTTCTCATCAAAAGCAACCGATATATCATCACTACTGAGCTCTCGCTTTCGGAGTTCTCTCTTGATTCTAAGCTCTCCCCAGCCCTTTCTCTCTCCATGAGCAATAAAGTCCCTGCAGTACTGAAGATCATCTAGATATCCGTATTCTATAAAGCTTTCAATTACCGGCTCTATTTCCTCACTAGAAAAGTCCTTGTCCTTAAGATATTTTCTTAAAACTGAGGTGCTACATCTTGAGCGAAGCACCCTTGCTGCTGCAAGTTCACTTATCGACTTCATAGAAGCACCACCTTGGCATCCTCATTAGTCTCAAGACAATATGTGCACTTTATTTCAGGAAGAATATCTATTCTCTTTATATAGACCTTCTTTCCTTCATACACAAGGCTCTGTTTTAGCTCGTGGTTTTCATCGACCACAGATTCCTTTGATGCAAAAAGTCCCTTTCCTGTATATTTTCCAAAAGCCTCCTTGGCTGTCCAAATATCAAAAAAGCCTTCTTCTCCCCAGAGCTTCACATACTCAAATTCTTCATTGCTGAAATGCCTCTCCGCTATGGATTCGTGCTTGCAGGATTTCACCTCCTGTATATCGATTCCGCATGGATGTCTATCAAATAGGCACATCCACATAGGGCCTGTATTTGATACTGAAAACTCTACATCTAAATTCTCAAAATATGGCTTTCCCTCTTTGTAAACTTCTATCTTGACATCATTTACAACATCGTCTATTTCGCCTATATTCAATGATTCGCATTCTTGATTTTGGAGATAGCTTGCTAGTGCAGTTCTTATTAAGCCATGACTTTTCTCTCCGTGCAAAACTGTTCCTTCTCTTAAATATATCTCTGGCAAAATGACCTCCATTATACTTATCCCAAGACAAACTATGGGGATTTTTAGCTATTAAAACAATAGGGTGCTAATGCACCCTAAACTATTTTTCCTCATTGTTAAGGCGATCCAAAACCCTGCGATATCCATCCGCACCATAAACAATGCACTTGTTAATTCTGCTTATAGTCGCTGTCGAAGCCTTAGTCACCTTCTCTATTTCGTTGTATGTTTTCTTCTCCGAAAGGAGCTTAGCCACCTGCAATCTCTGAGCGATTGAATGTATCTCGTTGATAGTACATATATCCTCAAAGAATCTATAGCAATCCTCTCTATCGCGCAATGTCAAAATCCCATCGAATAGTTCGTCAATATCTTCTCTTCTGTACTTTGATTCGTAAGCCATGGTCTCTTCCTTTCGCCTTAATAGTAAGGCATAAAACATCGAAATATTGCGTTGAAATTATACCATTTTACCGTGCTAAAGTCAATTAGCCTGCAAGCTCTATAGCCTTCTCTAGTTGTAAATCCTTGCCATCGCTATTCGTCACAAGATACTGAGGAGTAACTCCCACACCATGTATTTTTGTACCCTTAGGTGAGAAGTATTCCTTTACAGTAAGACTTACTGCTGTTTCATCCTTAAACAAGCGTGTTTCCTGAACAATACCCTTACCGAAAGTTTTCTGACCAACAGAAATCGCAGCATTATTATCTATGAGGGCTGACGCAACAATTTCTGATGCACTGGCAGAATTCTCATCTATCAAAAGTACTACCTTGAGTTTTGTATGCTTCTCATCGGAGTTAAAGTTTTTGACATTACCCTTCTTATCCTTTGTATAGGTAATCTTACACTTAGGAAGAATTCTATCCGCTACCTCTGTTCCCTCATCAAAATATCCACCTGGATTTGAGCGCAAATCTATAATCACACTCTCCTTACCACTAGATTCAAAGGAATTTATGGCCTCATTAAAATGCTTAGCAGTATTGCTTCCAAATGAGAGTATCTTTACATAGCCTATCTTATCCGAAATTGAAGATTGCTCAACAGTAGATTCTTCAATCTCACCTCTGATAACCTTGATGTCCTTTTTCTCTGTTCCGCGCTTTATCTTAAGCACAACAGGATCTCCAACTTTACCAGTTATCGCCTTCCTTACAGAGTTTGTAGTGGTATATGTCTTTCCGTCAATCTCTAAGATTATATCGCCCGTCTTGATTCCTGCAGCTTCTGCTGGAGCGTCTTTCATGACATCCTTGACAACGATTCCTTCCTTTGTAATCTCAAAGCTTATACCTATTCCTGTAAAGCTATTATTTAGATTTCTCTTAAGTAGCGCAAGTTCTTCTTTGTTTAGATATCTTGAGTATTTATCTCCAAGGGAATCAAACATCGCATTGTATATGGCTTGCTCCTGCTTATCCTTATCATACTTAAAAAGAAAGTCTGACGATATGAATTCCTCTACACTTATAAGCTTACTATATTTCGAGAAGCTTGTTTTGCTCATCTAGTTCACTCCTATTTACCATAGCTGTGTCACTGATCTTTAGGTAGGAGAAAAATCCTGCCACTAACATTGCCGATGTGATAAATACGGTGAATATTACTATCCCAAATCTTTGTTTTTTCATTATTTCTCCATCTTTGCTGACTTCAAAACAAAATTCATATATTGTTTTCCGTTCCAGCTTGATAAATCTAAATTTCCAATCAAAGCTATCCTTTGCTTTGTCTTCACTGCTTCTTCTAAAAGCACTTCATTTGCATCAGCATTTGCAAAATCTACACCTCTAATTTGCTGTCCATCAAAGTTTGCTGTAAACTGCAGAAACTCAGGTCTCCTCTGCATCCTTGAAACGAAATCAATATTCGTATCAATTCTTATTAGCGGTACTTCATTGCATCTGCCAAATGGCTCAAGCATACTCTGCTGAGAGAAGAAATCCGCATTTAGATTAGCGCTCTGTAATTGAACGTCATAATCTGGCATACTGTTTTCTTCTGCCTTAGCTTTGCTCTTTTGCTCTATCAACCCCTCTTCTAAGGACTGTCTTAAAAGCGGTATGTTTTCATCTAAAATTGTGAATCCACAGGCTGCTGCGTGTCCACCAAACTTAACAAATAGCTCAGGTTTTCGATTTAAAAGTTCAAACAGGCTTATTCCATCTACGCTTCGTCCTGTTCCCCTTACTACATCCTTCGCCTATCTTTGTAACGATGAGACTTGGGACATTATATTTTTCCTTAAGCTTTCCTGCGACTATTCCGGTAACGCCTTCGTGCGCATCATCTAGCTCTACTAGAAGATATCCTTTATCTACATCTTCCTTTGATATATCGGTCAAGCAGCTCTCAAAAAGCTTTTCCTGGACACTTCTTCTCGTACTGTTAGCTTCCTTTATCTGCCCTGCAAGTTCCTTTGCTCTCTGCTCATCATCGCAGAGTAAGAGCCTTGACGCTAGAGAGGCACTTCCCATTCTTCCAGCAGCATTTATATGAGGAGCAATCACAAACGAAATGTTTTGTGAGCTTATTTCACCCTGTTTTAGTCCAATTTCTGATAATAAAGCCTTAAGACCCACTCTCTTGCTTAGGTTTAGCGCTCTAAGCCCGAACTTTACAAGAGTTCTATTCTCATCGATAAGTGGTACTACATCTCCGACTGTACCTATTGCGACAAGGTCAAGGTTTCTTGTCAAAACCTCCTTGGGAAGATTCGCCGTCTCACACAAGGCTTGAGCAAGCTTAAATGCAACTCCAACTCCAGCTAGCGCCTTAAATGGGTAGTTACAATCAGCCTGACTAGGGTTGATAATTAGCAGTCTGGAACCTCATCTCTAATCGTATGGTGATCTGTTACAAGAATCTCAAGCCCTATCTCCTGAGCATGCATTACCTCATCTACAGATGTCGAGCCACAGTCTACAGTTACAATTAGGTCAGCTCCTGCTGCCTTGATCTTATCAATAGCATCTGAATTCAGTCCGTAGCCCTCATCAAAACGCGAAGGAATGTAGTAGCTTACATCTGCTCCCATTCTTCTTAAAACGTCCATCATAAGAGAAACTGATGTGACTCCGTCCGCATCATAGTCTCCATAGATACAGATTTTCTGTCTAGTCTCAACGGCCATCATAATAAGGTCCACGCCCTCATACATATCCTTAAGCAAAAAAGGATCATATGTAAGACTCGGCTTATCAGATAAGAACTCCGCGACATCATCTGCCGCGGAGATACCTCTTTTATTTAGTATTGTCTCTATAGCGTTGTTTAAATTCATTATCTCTATTTTTCAAAAATCCTTTTGATGGTTTCATCAGAAATATATTCTTCCAAGCCAATTATAATTGATTTTTTTCTCCAAAAATTCAAAGTATCTATCATATACTTTCTTGCATAATAATGATCCTGATTTGACACTAACAAAACTGGTGTATATCCTTCCGACAAACCTGCCGCAGATAATCCGTCTGCAAAGTCATATCCGCACGTTAATAAAACCCGCGGTCTTTTGTTATGCATAAAATATACCATTGCAACTTTATAAGATGTTTCATACCTGTCGGAGCCTGCAATCCTCTGTATTAGCCATCTATCACTATGTTCTCTAAGTTGTTTTTCAACATTTTCACTAACAGCTTTTTTGCCACCTATCATAGTCGCAATGTCCATTTCTTTTAGTGACTTGCAAAATTCTATCTGTTCATTTGTCATATAGCTGTCAACAAGCAAAACAGGTCTACTTGTTGATGACGCTGATATAGCATCTGCAAAAGTCAAAACCTGAACAAACTAATAGATCTCTACTCCAATAAGTTTTTAATTTCCTTTAATATATTTATATTAGTTTCAAATCTATCACTACCACCAAGTCGAATACAGTTATATGCTTTTAATTGATCTGACTCAACATTTGTAACTGCGGCCTCTCCACCTAAAATATAGACAGTTCCATTATTTTTCAGATTTTGTTTGACATAGTTAATTGTTGTTTTCACATCCTGTGGATCTACAAGTAGAATAGGTGCTTTATTTATATTAGCAAGCAATCCTCCTGATAAAGCATCTGCATAGCCATTTGCAGATGTTAAAACAACTGCGTCAAATTTATTTCCCCCTAAAACTCTTTTTCTCATTAGATCGGCTGTTTTTAATGATGTATCTACACGATTTTTACCCGAGACCCTAATGTGGTATTCATCCGAGATTGCGTTACTATCTTCAGAATCAATTACATTGATATTTGTATCCGCTAATGCAAGCTCTGTTGAAATAGTTAATATCATTAAACATAGAATAACAATATGTTTAAAACTTGAAAAAATTTTACATATACGCTTCATAACTACTATACCTCCAAAAAATACATCAGAAAGTCTATAACTAATTAACAAGCTCTATATATTCAAGTATATGTTAAACAATATTACAATTTAGTTCGTATATGCTTCCGGATTAACATACTGTCCGTTTATACGAACCTCATAGTGAACATGCGGTCCTGTCGCCCATCCTGTTTGCCCCGAAAGTGCTATTACATCACCTTGCTGAACGTATTGTCCCGGACTTACCGTTAACGCACTGTTATGTCCATAAACAGTCACTACTCCGTTACCATGGTCGATGAATACTCCCCATCCGTAACCTTGCTGATACCAACCTGATAAATTCATAACTCTTCCGGCAGCAGCCGCTCTTACCGGAGTTCCTGATGGGACACCTAAATCGGTACCCGTGTGGAAAATTCCGTACTGTTCAAGCCCAATCCTATTTCCAAATGGAGATGTTATAACCTTTGCAACAGGCCATCTTAGATTTACTGGACCGTTTGTGGCAACACCGCCTCCACCGCCGCTATATCCGCTATCTCCGCTTGTGTTCTGATTGCTCTGTGCTGCAGCCTGCTGTTCCGCAAGAATCTGTGATGATAGTGATTCTGCCTGCTGATTGAATATTGCTAGATTCTCATCTATCTTAGCCGCCTTCGCCTCAAGCTGTGCAGATACCTTATCAAGCTCGCCCTTCTTATTCTTTAGTTCACTCTGTGAACTTGCCATTGCCTGCTGAGCAGCACTGAGTTCCTTCTTTGTATGGTTTAGCTCTTTGCTTATCTTCTCCAGACTATTTAGGGTGCTTCTATCGCTCTTATATATTTTCTGAAGCATTGACAGATTGGATAGAAGTTCCGAGAAGTTTCTTGAATCAAGGATTATATCGATAAATCCAACAGAACCATTCTTGTACATAGTACGAAGTCTCTTAGACATTCCGCTTTTTCTATCGTCAACCTTAGCTTGCATCTCCTCGATTTTGCCATTTAGCTCATCAATTTCTGCCTGCTTCTTGTCAATCTCATTTTGTGCATTTGAAATTTCAGTGTTTAGGCTTACAATCTGAGTATTGTATTTATTGATCTCGCTTACAACTTCACTCTTCTCAGCCTCTGCCGCCCTCTGCTTTTCCTTTATGCTGTTTAGCTCAGACTTCTTGTCTGTCGCATATATGCTTCCCGTATATGCAAGACTAAGACTTAAAGCCATCATCAGCGACAATGATAATGCTATGACTCTATTTTTTTTCATCAATAACCTCCAAATCCTCTACTTCGTATCAAGGAATTTACGCATTGAAACTATGCTTCCACACGCACCTATGCTTACTCCGATTGCTAGGAATATCAAAATCAGATTGACTGATAGATATCCTGCAGGAACAAGCGGGGAACTCATAATAGTCATAAACTGCTTACCTACTAGTGATATGATTTCTCGATAGATGAAGAATGTTGCTACAGCAGAAACTGCTGATGAAATAACACCTATCAATATTCCCTCTATTAGGAACGGACCTCGTATAAACCAGTTGGTCGCTCCTATATACTTCATAATCTCTATTTCCTTCGCCCTCGCAAATACTGTAAGCTTTATCGTATTGGATACGACAACTATAGAAACTATGATTAAAAACACCATTATTATCATTGCAGCTAGCTTGAGGAAGTTTGTTATCTTGGTCAGCTTCTTAACTGTATCCTGATAATACTTGACGTCCTCAACACCATCTGTCCCCTTAACCATCTTGATAACATTGTCTGCAGTTGACATAGAGTCAACAGTAACAACTATGGAGCTCGGCAAAGGATTATCTCCTAAGCTATCAAGCAAGTAGCTATTTTCTCCCCAGCGAGCCTTCATTATCTTCATCGCCTCAGTCTTGCTACGATATGTTGAAGACTTAACTCCTGGTTCTGCATCGATTTTCTTCATGATGTCTTCAGCATCTGACTTCTTGACATCATCGTTTAGGAAAACCTCAACCTCGTTGTAGTTATTCTTTAGCATCTCCGTAAAGAGATTGATATTTACTGTAATTACGAAGAACAGTCCTAGTATGAGAAGCATGGCTGTTATCGCAAATACTGAAGCAGTTGACATACCCTTGTTACGCCATATCTGCTGGAGTGCCTGTCTGACATTATAGCCTATCCTCAGCATCATGAACCTCCTCATTATCATTATATCCGTAATCTCCGTATTCGTCTCTTACAATATGACCAGAGTCAATTGCAACTACGCGCTTGCGCATACGGTCAACTATATCTTTGGCATGTGTAACCATTACGATTGTAGTACCCGTCTCATTAATCTCAGCTAAAAGATCCATTATTCCCTTAGCTGTATCTGGATCAAGATTACCTGTAGGCTCATCACAGATCAAAAGGTCAGGATTATTAATAATCGCTCTTGCAATAGCAACACGCTGCTGCTCACCTGCTGAAAGCTCATCAGGGTAGTTGTTTGCCTTATCTACAATACCAACCATGTCAAGTGCTACAGGGACACGGTTCTTAACGCGTCTTGAGCTCTTGTGGACAGTCTCGAGGGCAAAGGCAACGTTCTCAAATACAGTCTTCTTTGGAAGAAGTCTAAAGTCCTGGAAAACTATGCCTATCTTACGTCTAAGCATAGGAATTTCTCTGTTGCTAAGCTTTAGTGACCTCTTGTCCGTCTACAACAATGCTTCCGGAGTCTGCGTTGACTTCCTTAAGGATAAGCTTGATAAATGTCGACTTACCCGCGCCACTTGGTCCTACCAAAAATACAAACTCTCCATCATTAATCTGGATGCTAGCATTTTCCAAGCCAACATTATCGTTATATATTTTGGTAACATTATCGAATGTTATCATGATAACACCTCTACATCAAAAAATAATTTACCCAAATAGTATACTACAAAATAGCCATTTTGAAAACCGTTACAGAGCATTCTATCGCTTTATCTAAGTGAAACTTTTGTGAAAATTCCCCAAAACTGCTTTCGACACTCCTCATCTACCCATGGATATGTGCATTTGTATTCACAAGCATACAAATTTTGCACTCCCAGCTCATCTATAAACAACATATTATCGCTTCTGAACACTCTCTTAATTTCCCTTTTAGATACTCCGCCATTCATGTGATTTATAACCCAAACTATCTTTATATGATCTGCCAAAAGTTTGAATTCCTTTATCCTCTCAGCCTCTCTTATCATCCTAGATGGTAAAGGCGATGCTACAACAAACAGAGCATCCATATCCTTAAGCATAAAATCAAAATCAGAAGAGGAATCTATATCAAAGATATTATAGTCACCTCGAGCAATGCTCTGAAGCCTTACAAAACCTTTTTCATCAAGCGTCACGCCTTCTTGTATATTTGCCGGAGATATAAGCCTCCAGTCAATGGATCCTGAGCTTAGCTCGCTCCCCTTGCCTGCGAACACATCTCTTTTCTGTATATTTTCACCAAAAGCCAAACTTTCCACATTCGATATTCCAATCACTCTTTCGCTCTTAGAAATCAATTCATAAAAATCGACAAATCCCTTTGCAGAAAATCTCTGGTCCATTGCAAAGCTGTCATACAAAAGAGCCGTTTTTTCTCTCGGTACTCCGACCTCTGTATAACATATATCAAAACCTAGGCTAGCCAAAAACCCAGTAAGCATAACAGCGAAAAGACTTGCACCAACTTGCCTTCCTGTGCCAGTCACTCCAATATTACTACCAAGTTTAATTCCAAATCGCTTCTCAAAATCAACTTTACTATATTTATTTGCGTTTGCGCCAGCATCCTCACGAATCCGCTTTCCGCCCAGTCTGATTGCCATGTTAATCCCCTTTTCAAAGCCTAGTATCAGTAGCCTAAGCCCAAAGTATGGGGAAATCAAGCCTATTTATATGGGGAATTTACTTTGATATAGCAAGAAAAATCCCCTTACAACACAATGTAAGGGGAAATTTGAACTTTACTTATTTGCAGATTTTCTTAACAGCTTCTACGATATGTTTCGCCGTCATTCCATATTTTTCTTTTAGTTCGTCTGGCTTTCCTGACTCACCGAAAGTATCCTGCTGGCCAACCATAGCCATCTTTGTTGGAAGCTCTCTCGAAAGAAGTTCTGCCACAGCACCGCCGAGACCGCCTATAACTGAATGCTCCTCAGCTGTTACAACTAGCCCAGTCTTCTTAGCGCTTTCTATAATTGCCTTTCATCAAGCGGCTTGATTGTGTGGATATCGATTACCTCGGCATCTACTCCATCATCCGCAAGGCTCTTCGACGCATCCATTGCCTCTGAAACCATGATGCCAGTCGCAAAGATTGTAACATCCTTACCCTCTTTAAGAACCTTAGCTTTTCCGAGCTCAATCTCGTCGTTTTCGCTATAGAAAACAGGAACCGATGCTCTTCCAAGTCTAATATAAGCAGGTCCATCAAAGGCAACTGCCTGCCTTATCAGCTTCTCAGCGCTTACACCATCGCATGGATTGATAACTGTCATGCCTGGAATAGTTCTCATCAAAGCAAGATCCTCAAAGGTCTGGTGACTCGCTCCATCCTCACCTACAGTTATACCTGCATGAGTTGCACAAATCTTAACATTAGCTGATGTATATCCGATTGAATTTCTGATAATCTCAAAAGCTCTTCCTGCTGCAAACATCGCAAAAGTAGATGCGCAAACAACCTTTCCTGAAAGCGCTATTCCCGCTGCTGAGGCGTATAGATTCTGCTCTGCGATTCCCATATTAAAGAATCTTTCAGGGTAAACCTTAGCAAATTCTCCTGTCTTAGTTGATCCTGAAAGGTCTGCGTCCATGACAATAAGGTTTGGATTTTCTTTTCCGAGCTCTACTAGAACCTTTCCGTATGCCTCTCTTGTCGCCTGTTTATTTCCCATTACCATTGACCTCCAAGTTCTTCAACTGCTTGCTTTGCCTGCTCCTCGTTAGGTGCCTTGCCATGCCATCCAGCATTGTCCTTCATAAATGAAACGCCCTGCCCCTTATGAGTGTGAGCTATGATTACCGATGGCTTATCAGAAACCTTCTTAGTCTCGTCCAAAGCAGCAAATATTTCATCAAAATTATGTCCGTCAATGACCTGAACATGCCAGCCAAAAGCTTTGAATTTCTCATCAATTGGCTTTACCGTCATTACCTTGTCATTTTCACCGTCTATCTGAAGCCCATTCCAGTCAACAAAAGCGACTAGATTGTTTAGCTTGTAGTGACCTGCAGCCATAGCAGCTTCCCAAACTAGACCCTCCTGAAGCTCACCATCTCCAAGAAGAGTGAATACTCTGCTGCCGTCATCATCCAGCTTTGATGCTAGAGCCATACCCACGCATACAGAAAAGCCCTGTCCTAGTGAACCTGTTGACATCTCAACTCCTGGTACCTTCTGCATATTAGGATGACCCTGGAATTCGCTTCCGAGCTTTCTCAAAGTCATTATATCTTCAACAGGGAAATATCCTCTTTCTGCCAAAGCTGCATACTGTACTGGAGCAGCGTGCCCCTTTGATAGAACAAATCTATCTCTTCCCTTTAGCTTAGGATTCTTTGGATCTATATTCATCTCTCTGAAATATAAAGCTGTAAGAATATCCGCTGCCGATAGACTTCCTCCGGGATGTCCTGATCCCGCATTGTACACAGCCTTGATTACGTCAACCCTAATCCTAGCTGCGATTTCCCCATAGTTGATGTTTCCATTCTTTCCCTCCATATATGACAAAACAATAGTTTTGTAAACCTATTTATTTTAGCACTTTACAATGACTCAATGGCCTTTGGTATGTGCTCAATTATATCTCTAGCCATCATGCTTATTTGACCAAGTTCAAAAGCAGCTCCATCGCCAGCCTTTCCGTGCAAAAACGCTCCGAGGCATGTCGCGTCAAAGAGCTCTACCCCCTGTCCGGCAAAAGCAGTAATCATTCCTGTAAGCACATCTCCTGAGCCAGCAGTAGCCATACCTGGATTTCCGCTCGTATTTATCGCAAGTCTTCCATCAAAGCTAGCCACACATGTATTCTTACCCTTTAATAGGCAGATTGCATTATACTTCATCGATATAGTCTTGCAAAATTCCATGCGATTTTCTACTCTTATCTCGCTTGGCTCACACTCTAAAAGTCTAGCCGCTTCACCCTTATGAGGTGTCAAGCAGACATTCTTTGCATCTTTGATTACATCGGTCAAGTCAAATCTTTCATCGGCCAAGGTGTTGAGCCCATCTGCATCAATTACTATAGGGCCCGAAAATTCCTCGCATACTCGCCTAATCAGACTTGCGGTCTTATCGCTGACACCCATTCCTGGTCCTATTGCAATAGCGTCAAAAGAAGCAAGATGACTAAAGCTTCATCCTCGCTCACGCATATAGCCTCAGGCAAAAGACACTGCATAGGTATAATTCCTAAATCAGTCGTCAATACTCTGACTAGACCTACGCCGCTTCTCAGCGCCGAAAAGCTAGCCATATATGCTGCTCCGACCATACCAGAAAAGCCCGCAATAATCAGCACATTTCCACAGTCTGACTTCGAAAAGTCCTCTTCTCTCACCGGAAGCAAGCGCTTGCAGTATTTTGAATCAAGCATTATCGCATTAGTGTCTTTATCCTCAAAACTCATAGGACACGTCCTTATAAACAATTAGAATACGAAGATTCCTGCCATCAAGAAGTAAATTGATAGAGCAACGGCATCCGATACAGATGAAATTGCTGGATTTGCGATAAGTGCAGGATCAAGATTCAGCTTCTTAACGATAAGTGGAATCATACTTCCCAAAATCTTAGCAAATACTACTATACCAATCATTGAAGTACATACAGTAATTGTCTGTGAGAAAGGCACTCCCTCTAGGAAATAAATTCTTGCGAAGTTGATAATGCTCAAAATCGTACCGAGAATAATTCCTACTCTTATTTCCTTCCAAAGTATCTTTAGGAAATCCTGTGGCTCAACCTCATCGGTCGCAAGTCCACGAATAATCAAAGTCGCAGCCTGCGAACCTGTATTTCCTCCTGTACCCATAAGCATAGGCATATATGTTATCAAATTAGTATAATCCGAAAGCTGTCCCTCGAAGTTACTTATGATCTTACCCGTGAACACATATGCTACCATCAAAATCAAAAGCCAAGGCAGTCTGTTAATCACATGTTGCCAAGGAGACATATCAAGATAGGTTCTGTCGGATTTATCAAAGTCGATGACACCGTTCATACGCTCGATATCCTCAGTAGCTTCTTCTTCAATGACATCGAGAATGTCGTCAAAGGTTATGATTCCGACAAGTCTAAACTCATTGTCTACTACTGGAATAGCCATGAAACCATATTTCTTAAAATCTGCCGCAACATCTTCCTGGTCATCGTATACATTCTCATATACGAATTCCGTATGCATTATATCGTTAATTTTGGTATTGTCATCTGAAACAACCAATGTCGAAAGCGAAACTATACCTATGAGCTTACGCCCTCTATCCTTTACATAACAAGTATAGATGGTCTCGGCATCTATGCCCTCTCTCTTAATGTGGTCAAGCGCCTCTCTGACAGTCCAGTCCTTTTGCAAACTTATATAGTCAGGAGTCATCAGACTTCCGGCACAGTTATCTGGATAGTTAAGGAAGGTATTGATCAGCCTTCTCTCGCTCTTAGGCGTCTTTTCGAGTATTTTATCAACGATGTTGCTGGAAGTTCCTCGAGAATATCAATTTTATCGTCGAAGTCCATCTCATGAACGATGTAGTGAATTTCTCTGTCGGTAATACTGCTTACAATCTCAACCTGATCATCTGATGGAAGCTCAGAGAAAACATCTACAGAAACATCCTTTGGCAAGAGCCTAAAAAGAATAACTGCAGCCTGAATACCCGCATCCTCCATGACTTCTTCTAGAAGCTCAGCAATATCAACAGCGTTATATTTGAGGAGTTCATCACGTGCTAAGAAATATTTTTTCTCCAATACTAGCTCGATAATTTTCTCGAGACTTTCCTCCATAGCTAAATCTCTATCCGCTATTGTTAGGTTTTCCATAGCACCCTCCTCTCTCTATCAAAAGTAATAACATCCTATAATTAAATTCTAAACTAAACGCCCTTGCGCTTATCAAACATCCACCTGCTTGGCTTATACAGCAGCTTAGAAACAGGCAAATCAAATTCACCTAAATACTCATGAATATACGGATTGAATGAGCTCTTAAATTCATGTAATCCATCATCTTTGTAACCCGATATACCACCAAGGTTTACATACTTGCATCCTCTTTCGAAGCTAGTCTCCATAGCCGAAAACCAAGTCTTGTACGGAGCCATAAGTCTTCTAAAGTCATTGTCTGCACCAGCATATAAAAGTTCTGCAGTCTCACCAAATATTATGCTGAGAGCACCTGCTATGCACTGCTTATCTCCATACTTTGATAAATTAGCCTCTCCTTCGTTAACTCTACGAGTGTATGAAGCGAGATTTTCCTCGAGCTTAAACTTCTTCTTTGGTGCAGTTTCTGGACATGCCTCAATATCAGCAAGGCATTTGTCACGGAGCAAAGCAGCCTCCTCATACTCGCCTTTGATATCCATATAAGTAAGTGTCAAAAAAGCATCTTCCCCATATGTATCTAGCAGTAACTCGTAGTACTCTCTATCTCTTAGAGAAACACCCTGACGATTAGCCGTACAGTTCATTACTCTCTCAAAATCATCAAGTCCTGATTTATCAACGTTTACTGTCTGTAAAAACTTATTTTTCACTGTAGTTTTATAGTTCTTTTTTCCCTTTTTGCTCAGGTAGTCTTCGCCGAATTCATCCTTGTAGCAAACCATGTTAAATCTAGGCTGTATCGTTGCTGACATACCTACTGTAAAACCAATGTGTTTAAGTCCTGCCGCCTCTAGATGTTCTAGGGCCTCAGAACCTGCATCGAATATGACAGGAATACCTAGCTGCTGATAGCGACCTCGTAACACAGGCGGATCTACTTTAACAAAAAGACATCTATGCTTCTTGGACCACTTCTTTAGTTCTTTGAAAAAAAACTCAACTAGTTCAACATTGCTATAGTCAAGTATAGGTCCTCTAGGAATGTACATCATCGTAAAGCCAAGAGGCAAATGCTTAATCAAAACAAGACAAGCTGCAATCTGAGCCTCTCCATCAAAAACCCCAACTCTAGCATGGCCCCAGTTACTCTTAATCTGACTCCATCTGCTCGACTGAAGAAGATTTCCTAGCTCTGACTGCGATATGAAATTGTCATGCGTATTAGCATCTACATTATCTCTGAAAATATACATTTCTACCGCCTATTTATAATCATATTCCATAATATTATAAGCCACCTAAAGGCTCTGTGTCAAACTGCAAGATGGCTTAGGTGTCCAATAAATTTAATAACAAAAATCTATAGCTTTGATTATAAAAAAATATCCCTATAACACAAGGATTTTGCATCAAATTTGTGCTAGCTAACTATCAGAAAAAAATTAAATTAAATTAGTTTCCCTTTTGTCCCATTTCATATTGACGGAAAAATATCAAAGTGGTATATTTAGGTTAGATGCTTGTGTATACACAGCATTGCATAAAAAAACTAATGCACAGTATGTATTTAAGAAAAGAGGAGATCGAAATGGCAAATTTAGTTCAGAAGTACATCGACATAGCTATCGCTAAGAATCCAGGCGAACCTGAATTCCATCAGACAATAGAAGAAGTTCTTACTTCTATCGAGCCTGTTCTAGAAGCACATCCTGAATATGTCGAGGCTGGACTGCTTGAGAGACTTATTGAGCCAGAAAGAACTGTAAGCTTCAGAGTTCCATGGGTAGACGACAGCGGCAAAGTACAGGTAAACAGAGGATACAGAGTTGAGTTCAACAGCGCTCTTGGACCTTACAAGGGTGGTTTGAGATTTGCACCAAGCGTATATCCTGGAATCCTTAAGTTCCTAGGATTTGAGCAGATTTTCAAGAACAGCCTTACAGGCCTTCCAATCGGTGGTGGTAAGGGTGGTTCAGACTTTGATCCTAACGGAAAGTCAGACGCTGAAATCATGAGATTCTGTCAGTCATTCATCACAGAGCTTTACAGACACATCGGACCTGACACAGACGTTCCAGCTGGAGACCTAGGTGTAGGCGGAAGAGAAATCGGATTCATGATGGGTCAGTACAAGAGAATCACAAACCGTTACGACGGAACTTGGACTGGTAAGGGAACAACAAACGGTGGTCTTGCTGGAAGAACAGAAGCTACAGGATACGGAATCGTATTCTTTGCTAGAGAGATGCTGAAACACTGTGGCGAAGAGCTAAAGGGTAAGACAGTAGCAGTTTCCGGATTCGGTAACGTATCATGGGGAACAGTTCAGAAGCTAAACCAGCTTGGCGCTAAAGTTATCACAATCTCAGGACCAGATGGATACATCCTTGACGAGGATGGAGTATCAGGTGAAAAGGAAGATTTCCTTCTTGAGCTAAGAAATTCAGGAAAGAACATCTGCTCACCTTATGCTGAGAAGTTTCCAAATGCTAAGTTCTTTGCTGGAAAGAAGCCTTGGGAAGTTAAGGCTGATCTATATATCCCATGCGCAACACAGAACGAAATCCGCATCGAAGATGCTAAGACAATGGTTGCTAATGGTTGTAAGTACCTATGCGAAGGTGCAAACATGCCTACAACAAACGAAGCTATCGAATATCTACAGGAGAACGGCGTAGTTGTTGGACCATCAAGGCTGCTAACGCAGGTGGTGTAGCATGCTCATGCCTAGAGATGAGCCAGAACGCTCAGCACATCGTATTCTCTGAGGAAGATGTTTACAGACAGCTAGAGGGAATCATGGTTAATATCTTCAGACTATCAGCTGATGCTTGCGCAAGATACAACCTAGGATTCAACCTAATCGCTGGTGCTAACATCGCTGGATTTGAGAGAGTTGCAGAAGCTATGATGCTTCAGGGTATTGTATAAACAATACTAAAAGTAAATATTAAGCGATAAGCTTATACATGACAAAGCCCCTATGTTACCATAGGGGCTTTGCTATATCTCGAATTCTGTCTAAACCGATACTTAGCCTAAAAGGGGTTTCGTTTGATTAAGGATGATTTACATCATCCCTAGGCTTGGGAGAGTAGGCCTAGACATAGTTACGAGCACTATTTAGTTAGCTCTTCTCTTACGCATTGCAGTTAAGGCTGCGCATGCTCCGATCAGAGTAATTGTGTAAAGCGCGAAGTTTGCTACATCACCTGTGTTAACAGGTTTCTGTACCGCAGCACTAGCTGGGCCATTAGCACTTCCGCTTCCTGTAGCAGGCTGAGCTCCATTTGCATTATTGCTAGGTAAGCCTGTGTTCTGAGCAGCAACACTAAATGCATACTCACCAAATCCAGCCGTAGTATTTATTCTCAGCGTATGGCTTCCTGATCTTAGTGTTCTCAGATATCTTGTTGCTAGAGAAAGCTTTATGCTTCCTCTCTCTATTGTAAAATCAGCGTAGTCTATTTCTTTTCCGTCTATAGTTACTGATAGGAACTTGTCAAAATCAGCATCCTTTGCGTATAGAACTAGACCCTTTGTCTTACTTGCATCAATTACTAGACCTGATGGTCCAAATGTATTTTCGAAGCCTCTATTCATATCTTCTATGTAGACGATATCAAAAGCAGCTACATTCTGAAGCTTGTCTAAAGCCGCAATCTTTTCATCAAGTATTTTCTTGATTTCCTTTGCTAGCTCTTTCTGCGCCTCAGTTAGCTTATCAAACTCAGCCTTAGCCTTTTCTATAGCCGCTTTACTTTCTGTAGTAACCTCAGCTATAGCTTTTACTTTATCTTCGAAGCTCTTGACTGCATCATTGTTCTTTATAGTTTCGTACTCTTTAAGTGAATCATCAATTTTATCTGTTTTTACTATATTTGCAGCATAAAATACTGGGATTCTATGGAACCACTTACTTGAGGCTCTCTGAGCTAAGTCGAATGTCTTCTCAAGGTATGGAAGAGGATATTCAAATGCATAGGCCTGCTTTCCTTCAGGATTTGTTCCCTCAAATAGTGGCTTGATAAGCAAATCTTTCTTATCAGCTTTTTCAGCCTTATCGGCTTCATCAGCAGATCCCATGAATATGAGGTACTGTCCCTTGCCTGGTAGATATGCTACGACGCTCATTTTACCGTCTTTTGCTATGATGTTCATGCTAACCATTCTAAATGTGCTGAACTTCACGTTACCAGTGTACTTATATATTCCATCCTTCAAAACAAGCTGGCTCAGAGCAGTCTTGAGTTTTCTTGCCATCTTTGTCTTCGCAACTTCACTCTTGCTCGAATCAGCCTTAATCTTTTCAGCTTCTTTTTTAACCTCTTTCAGCGCCTTTACACTATCATCGGTAAATATGCTTAGATCGCTAGGAACAGCTGCTATAGCCTGATCTAGAGTGTAAGGATATAGGTCTCCATCATCCTCTATCTGTTCCTCTTCCGGTTTTTTTCTACAACTTTTTCCGCTGTCAATTTCTTTTAATAGCATCATTAACAATCTTATCCAGATTTGCAATATTCCTCTCTTGATTGATAGCTATAATGCAGTTTTTCTCTTTTGCGGTCTTAATAACATCTTGATCAATATTCTTGCTAGGCACATAGGCATTTATCTTAGCGATAGCTGCTCTCTTTGCAGGTAGTTGTTTAAATGACTCCTTAACTGCCACCTTTACAGCATTCCAAGAGAATGTTGCAGAGGTAATAGTATCAACCCCATCTATTTTGGATTCATCAAGTCCATTAAATGCTTCTACAAAACCCTTCTTACCGTTAAGGCCATTCTTTACATTATTCCAGTAGGTTATGTTCTGGGCACCATCATAATCTGTCTTATCATCTGCAACCGAAACAATCTTATTATTCTTGTCTACTGTTACTGATAGCCTTGCCGTATAGTCAAAATATTCACCTTTAACAGGTGCTTGACCATATACAGTGACATTCTCAGATCCACTTTCTGTATTCGTCTCTCCTGCATATACATTCATAGTAGGAATTACCACTCCGGCTGCTACTATTAGACTCAAAACTCCTACAGAGATTTTTCTCAATAACTTGCTCATTTTTCCTCCTCTTTGATTAAAATTGAAATAAAAAAGCTCATCGAAAAGATGAGTCTTGCCGCATCATTCGGCTCGCATAATCGTCATCACTCGTAACAAATAGCTTTTCTGTGGGTAGTTATCTGGCTAGGCATTGCCTTACAGTTGCGGGACAGCGGAGTTTGGCTCACTTCCCTACCTCTTGATAGCTATAATTTAGGACCATCAGTCACAGAATCAATATAAAGTTTAAGAGTAAAACTATTATATCACACGTACTTAGTATTTGTCATTATTAAATCTAAATACATAACAAAAAAATAATTAATACATATATATCAAAATAGGCAGACGAATTGTTTCGTCTGCCTGTACATGCTTTTATGCATTGTTATATTCAATTATTTAGCGTTTTTCTTTCTTGCTAGACCAAAGCTTACTACAGTTCCAAGAAGCAGTATTCCTGCATATAAAGCCATATCATTTGTATCATATGTGTTAGGAACCTTTGGTGTAGGAGGTGTCTTAGGTGGCTGCGGCGGAATATCCTGTGTATTCGTAATTACATAGCCATTAGCACTATCCCCACTTATTGCGGTGCTGTAACCGGAAACGCGTTCTTCCTTTACTGTATATTTAATTTCATCAGCACCATTATACTTGCGAAGATTAGCAAAACTTGCAGTCCATGCATTTGCTTCGTTTAGAGTAAGCTCCTTGCCTGTGTCAACGCCATCTGCATATAGATGAACCTTAACTGAAGGTTTCTTCTCTCCAACCCATAGCTTCTTAACATTTACAGAAACCTTCATAGGTGCATTTTCTATTGTCTGAAGGCTTACAACTCCGTCCTGAACAGTAACAAGTCTTTCTTGTGTATCAGCTTCATAGCCAGCAGGAGCCTTTGTTTCAACTAGTTTGTACTGTCCTGCGCGAAGCCAGCTGCTCACTGCTTCACCATTAGCATCTGTTTTTAGAGTATATTCTCTGCCATCAGATACACGGGTAATTTTGAACTCTGCGTCTGCGAGTTTAACCTGGTTATCATCTGCATCAACCTTAACGATTTTAATTTTGTTTGCTAGTGTACCTGTTCCCTGTCCTCCAGAGTCAGCAAGCATATGAATTGCGTAAGCTCTTTGTACTTTCTCTGTTGCTGTTAAAACAACATCGTTCTTAAGAACTGTACCTGGTGTATATGTTGAGCGATATGAAAAGTCGTACTGATCGCCATTCATATCAGGAAGGTTTAGCGTAAAGCTGCTTCCATCTGGTGAAATTGTTAGGCGACCTGTCAAATCAAGTTCTTCTAGTACGTTAGTAACATATCCGTATGCATCAAAGACAACTCTGCGTACCTTGAAGCTTCCTGGTATATATTTCTCCCCCTGGTTGATCCAGTTTATCTGTCATAACGACATTATGAAGAGTATCTCCCTTGTGATTGATTCGTCCACCCCATTCAACAAGGTCAACATGTCCGCTAATTTTAGACTCCCATTTTCTTATACCTTCGTCTGTGACTAAAGTTGGACCTTCGACATATACCTTTGATGACATCTTCTTTCCATTGATTTCTGCCTCAAAGGTATTCTCTGAATCTCTTGTTACGGAATCAGTATTGAAGTTGGCACTCATATATAGGTTGCCCTTGATATTGTATCTACCATTTACATAGTTAGTGAACGTAACCTTAACCTTGCCTCCGCTTGGCGATTTAGGTGTCACATGAGCATTTGCAATTACTGCACTTGGATTATCCTTATCTACAATCTGAAAATCTACATTGTGAGAATCGCTTGGAAAAACCATTTTCTCTGGTAAATCAACGTAGAAGTAATCTCCCTCATTTAGGCTCACTCCATTTCCACTAGCATCCCAATCCATGCTTACAAAGAAACGGCTTCCTAGACTAATTAATACAGCCTTTTGATTTAGCCAGTTGTAAATTTCGAACTTTGTAATGCGAGTGTCTACCTCTCTTGGCGTACCACTAGCTGCATAAACCTTTGCTGGAGCACTTTGGAAAAAACATCCAAGTACCAAAAAAAGGCACAAGAACAATCCTACTACACTCTTCTTTTTCATTTTCTCCCCCTTTTTACACAGTTTGATTAAAGCGACATATTCCTTAAAGCGGGTAATATGCGAGAATTAAATCTCTACTGTGAACAAACGATGTTTTCATTTTTAAGTATAGCAGTACTAGGTATAAATGTCTACTGAATAAATTATATTATCTTATAATATTTATACCGTATAATATTTTATTTTTGTATATTAACAGGCATAAAAAAAGGATGCCCATTTGAGCATCCTCTAGTAATATGCAATTCTTAGCCGATGTGTATGTAACCCATTAGGTTTGCGCTACAGTATACTGGACCAACTCCTGTTGTTCCACCATTCCATCCACCGTGAACAGCTGTTCCACCACCTGCATAGATAGCTACGTGTGTATCGTAGATTACTATGTCTCCTGGCACTGGGTTTGAAGTCCATGAGCCAAGTGAAGCGTACTGCTGTGGCCATCCGTGGAAGTAGATTCCTGCTGCTGCAAGTGAATTACTTACAAGGCTTGTGCAATCCTGTCCAACTCCAAGCTGTGAATAAGCTGCTGATAGGACTGTGTTTCCGTTTGCTGAATATCCGCTTGAACTTGATCCTCCGTAGCTTCTTGAGCTTGAAGATCTGCTTGAGCTTGAGCTTGAACTCTGAGCTGCCGGTGTTGCCTTCGCTTTAGTTCCTCTTAGAACTACTGCACTCTCAGGAGCCTTAACAGTCTTAGCTGATAGAACCTTAGTTGAAACTACTGCTCCATTAGACTTTGTTACAACTTCTGTAAGCTTTTCTGTTCCCTGAACACCTTCAGTCTTTACTTCTTCTTCACCTTCATAAAGTTCGTCAGTATCTTCATATACTGTGTCGAACTCTACTGCTCTCTCAGATGTAACCTTCTCCTTAACTGTTACAGTTAGAAGTGAGCTCTTGCTTGAGAACTTGATTACGTCTCCTGGCATTAGGCTTTCTAGACTTACATTAGGATTAGCTGCCAATATAGTATCTACATCTGTTCCGAAAGCTGCTGCTATATCCCATAGCGTGTCGCCATCCTGAACTGTGTATGTTTTGCTAGCTTTTTCGTCACCTAGTAGCTTATCAACAAGCTTCTTTGTGTTTTTTTCCACCTTTGGCTGTTCATCTGATGCCTTTACTGTAATCTGATCAACTGTCAAAGCCGGATCAATTTCAACTGCCTCAACATTAGCGCCCTTAGCAACATACTTTGCCTTAACCTGCTCGATTACATTCTTAGCATCTGACTCGTTATCGAAAACTGCTACAGTCTTCTTGCCGAGCTTTAGCTGCCAGTAATCTACTGTATTGCTGCTAGCGGTCATTGCCGACGAAATAATCGTAGTTGATAGAACTAAGGTTACTATCAAAGCTAATATCAGCACTGAATCCTTCTTGATTTAATTTCCTTGATGATACTCATGTGTTGTACTGTTCCTTTCCGTACTGATTAGTCTATCAGCACTCGGTCAAGGGACCGAAGTATTCCAGTGAGTTAATCCATCTTAGATGAATCATGAACTCTTGTGGTTTAGTTTGTTTATGTGTATTTCTTAACCACAATACGTATATTAGATTATATACATCCCTTCGTCAACCCTTTTTTTTGAAACTTTCACAAGACTATCACTTAAGTATTTTTGAGGTAATGTTGATATTTCAACATTTTATATTCTTAAGTTTTCTTAATTTTTTTCTTAAGAAAAATTGATTTATGTTATGTATTTTTTTATGCTTTCATATTGTATATTCGCCTTTTTATATGCATTTTTCTATACATTTTACGCAATTACATAGCCTTTTTTTGGAGTAAATTCTTTTGCTTTTCTTAAGAAATGGGTTAAGAATTAGCTTAAGAATTAGCTTTGCTCATATATATAGTTGTTCAATCATTCATTTTAATGAAGTGACCGCTAGATAGGAGGTATATATAAGCTTCGCAGGAACCAGGTTCACCTGCTTTTGATAATGCTTCGGCATATATATCCACCTGTTTTCTATATTGTTCTGCTATGCGCTCCTCATTTTCTGCAAGAGCTATTTCAGATACATAGCTGCTCTTATAGTCTATCAAAACCGTCTTGCCCAGTTCCCTAAAGTAGCAGTCGATAATACCCTGTACGAGAATATCGCTTCCTTTATATAGCATTTTGAGCGTGAAAGGCTTTTCCTTAAATAGCTCGCCCCTCTTTGATGCTTCAGCTGCCCTTGTGCCTATTTCAGTATCAAAGAAAGCACATATTTTGTTTAAATCTATCTGCGCAAGTTCCTCTTCAGTGAAGAAATGCTTTTCCACACATTCATTTGCGATTTTTTCTACATATATATAGCCCTCGGTTTTAGCTATATTAAAATCTATAACTTCCATTATCTTATGGTATATGGTTCCTAGCTTTGCTGCCGAGACCTTGCCCTTAGGTTTTGCAGTTTCTTCCGTGCCTGTACCAAGCCCCTTAAGTTCGTTCTGAAGCTTTCCTATATTATATGTAGCTTTTGAACTAATTTCTAATTCGCCACCCTTGTTGATTTCGGAAACGGAGTACTTTGATTTTAGATCAGTTGCAAGCTCATGCGGATATTTGTAAGCTAGTCTAGCTTCTATGCTCTTTCTATCGCCTTCAGATATATCGCTTGCATCAAGCGCGTCCTTCCACGAAATGCTTTTCTTTCTCTCAGCCTCTGCATGATTTACATTAGGCACTACAATTTTGGCATCTACATAAGGAGCAACCATGTCTAGGTAACTCCCTACCTTCTTGAGCTTGCTGGCGCTCTTGCTCTCATAAGCACTCTCTTTATCGACGGTTCCAACCAGATAAAGGATGTCACGCGCTCTTGTTAACGCAACGTAAAGGATTCTTTCCTCCTCATCCCTTTCCTTTTGCCTAATCTTTCTTCCTATGAGCTTCTGCACAAGCGTCGTCTTCTTCCAGTGCCCCTCTAGGCTCTTTAGAGTAAGCCCAACACCAATATCCTTGTGAATCATGAGGTCTTCCTGATTTGAATACTGAAGCCTTCCGTTCATGCCTGCAACTATGACCATAGGAAATTCAAGACCCTTACTTTTGTGTATGGTCATAATCTTAACCACATCGTCAGCCTCTCCGAGCATTTTCACCTCGGAAAGCTTAACGTCTCGCTTCTTAAGAGAATCTACATATCTAACAAAGCCGTATAAGCTCGATTGCTTGTCATCTGAGAATTTATCAGCATACTCGACCAAAGCTCTCAAATTCGCTTGTTTTTGTGTTCCTGCAGGCTGCGTTCCCATTATCAAATAGTATCCGCTATCTATCATAAGCTCCCAGATAAACTCCGGCAGGTTCATTATGCGCGCACGAAGTCTCCAGCTACGCAGAGTTTCCAAAATCTCAAAACTTCTATCTCTTAAGTAAGCTGGTTCGCTTTCTTCACACTCAGCAAAGCTCTTAAGCGATTCATAGAAAGAGCCCTTTCTGTAATCAGCTCTTATTCTCGCAAGCTCCTCTGCTGAAAGGCCAAAGATTTCACTGTGAAGTATATTTATCAAAGCAACGTCCTGCTGCATATTGTCTATAACTGAGAGCAGGCTCATGAATACATTGATTTCTATAGTATCAAAATATCCCTCACTGTCATTGATAAAGCTATCAACACCCTCAGACTGCAAAATATCTCTTAGAGTGCCTCCACGACTTTTAACGCCTCTCATCAAAATAACTATATCTGATTTTTTAAGTTCTCTAACCTTGCCCTGCTTGCTATCAAAGAACGTAGTTCCTATACTTTTCTTGATAAGCTCTGCTATATACTTAGCTTCTGCCTCTGATTTCTTCAGCTTTTGAATAGCCTTATCAGTTTCATCTTCTTGTTCTGCTAGATCCATGGCAAGGACGTGAAGCTCCGGCTTATATTTAAGCTCTCCGTCATAATCAAGCCCCTTGTGAAGTGCGGCTCTATCGTCGTAGCCCCTCATAATAGGCTCGAAAATCTGATTTACATAGTTTAGGATTTCCTCCTTGCTTCGGTAGTTTTTATTTAGGTCAACCACCTTTGATTGCTCGGATATTCCCTCGCTATAGCTTTGGTACTTGTCCTCGAAAATCTGCGGTTCAGCCAGTCTAAAGCTATATATGCTCTGCTTAACGTCTCCAACCATGAAGACATTGCTCTCTCTTTTGATCTTACCTATGATTTCCTCTTGGATGAAGTTTGTATCCTGATATTCATCAATAAAAATATGAGCGAACTTATCTCTAAAAAACCTTCTCGCTTCCTCGTGCTCTAAAACCGCAAGGCACTTATGCTCTATGTCGTTAAAATCTATATATCTTTTGGCAGCCTTTGCCTCACTATATCTTCTATCAAAATCCTGAACCAGTCTGAATAGCGTCTTTACGCATCCTTTTGTCGCGTTTATATCAGCAATTTTATCTTTAAGACTTATATCTAAAAGCTCAGACTGAAGTTCCTTTATCTCCGCCTTTGCAGACTCACGCAAATCCTTAATCATTCCCTTAATTGGCTCGTATGCATCCTTTTCGGCCTTTCGCCCTTAGCTGTGCATTTTCAAGAACTATGCAAGGAGCAAGCTCCTCTATAATGACGCCAAGAGGTTTGGCTTCGGCCTTAAGCTCTGCCAGTCTTCTTCTTGCATCTCTAATCTTTGAGAGCTCTGCATCTTCTATCAAAGTCGCCATGCGCTCAAGTTCTTCTGCCCTTAGATTCTCAACCGCAGAATCAAGGCTTGTATATGCATTTTCTAGGGACTCAGAGATATAGTCTAGGTATTCTCTAGCAAGCACGCTGTTTTCGAATTCTGCATCCGAAAGGCTTAGGCTTTCTAAAACTTCATCCATCCATGCCTGCGGATAAGGCATAGCCATGAGATGGGTATATAGCTTAAAGATTAAATCTCTTACCTTGTTTGGATTTCTATCGCTGCTTTGTGCATCCATAAGAGCCTTGAAATCATCCTGAAAATTTTCAAATTCATCATCGATAAGTTCATCCATCATATCCTGCTGGATCAGCGTCGCGCTAACCTCATCGCAAATTGCAAGACCTGGCTCAATATCTATTAAATAGAAGAATCTTCTTATGACCGTCAGAGCAAAAGCATGGAAGGTGCAGATGTCAGCTTGCGGAAGGTCTGAAAGCTGGGCTTTGATGTATTTAATCTTTTCTCTTGCTTCATCATCAAAACCTGATGCGCCTTGGCCACCCTTTGATAGACCTCTTTGCTCCTCCTGAAGAGTCTTGAGTTCCTGGCTTAGTGACTTTCTTATCTTTTCCTTCATTTCTGCTGCAGCAGCCTTTGTAAAGGTAACAACAAGAAGACTGCTTACAGGAACATTTTCCTCGCAGACAAGTTTTCGAATTCGCTCAACTAAAACCGCCGTCTTTCCGGAGCCTGCCGCCGCCGCAACGAGCACGTTTTTGTTTCTTATATTTATCGCTTCGCTTTGCTCTTTCGTCCAGTTCATCAAAATTCTCCTACATTTATATCTTCCAAGCTCAGATATGTTGATTATACCAAATTTCTTGATATAATTGAATAAGAGGACTGTAATAAGGAGATATATATGGAGATAAAACACAGACCGACAATGCTGATGATTTTAGACGGCTTTGGTCTAAACTCTAATAAAGAGGTAAATGCTATCGCAAAGGCTAGGACGCCTCATTTTGATGAGATATTCAAAAACTACCCACATACCGAGCTTGCAGCAAGCGGACTTGCAGTTGGGCTTCCAGAAGGCCAGATGGGTAACTCCGAGGTTGGACATACTAATATAGGCGCCGGAAGAGTTGTTTTTCAGGAACTTACTCGCATAAGCCAGCAGGCAAAGAGTGGAGAGATTTTGGAAAACCCTGAGCTAGCTAAAGCTATGAATAATGCTCTTGAGAATGGCAAAAGTCTTCATCTCATGGGACTTTTATCTGATGGCGGAGTTCACAGCCACATAGAGCATCTTAAGGCGCTGCTTTCGATGGCAAAATCAAAGGGGCTTGACGCAGTTTACGTTCACTGCTTCCTAGACGGAAGAGACGTTCCACCAAAGAGCGCGCAAAAGTATATAAGCGAGCTTGAGGACTTCATGACAGAGCTTGGACTTGGTGAAATCGCAACAGTATCAGGTAGATACTATGCAATGGATAGGGATAATCGCTTTGATAGAGTGCAAAAGGCTTATGATGCTATTGTAAATCGTAAGGCAGAGCTCTTTGATACTGCAAAGCTTGCCCTTGATACTGCATATGATAAAGACGAGACCGATGAGTTTGTAGTGCCATGCTGCATTAAGACAAGAAGTGCTGAAGGCGGCAAAAGCCAAGGCAATATTTGCGATGGCGACAGCGTAATAATGTTCAACTTTAGACCTGATAGAGCAAGGGAGATAACAAGAGCAATAGTAGATCCTAACTTTGATGGATTTGATAGAGGTACGGTCAGAAAAAATATCACATATATCTGTATGACTCAGTATGACGCTTCGATTCCTAATGTTGGAATTGCCTTCCCACCTCAGTCGCTTTCTAACACATTTGGAGAGTACATCTCTGCACTTGGACTTAAGCAGCTACGCATAGCTGAAACAGAAAAGTATGCACACGTTACTTTCTTCTTTAATGGAGGAATAGAGGAAGCTTATCCAGGCGAGGACAGAATCCTAGTACCATCACCTAAGGTTGCGACATATGATTTACAGCCTGAGATGAGCGCTTTTGAGGTAACTGACAAGGTGGTAGAGGCGATAGAAAGTGCCAAGTATGACTGCATAATTCTAAACTTTGCAAATGCAGATATGGTCGGACACACGGGAGTTATGGATGCTGCAATCAAGGCTATTGAGGCTCTTGACACATGTGTAGGCAGAATTTCAGACGCTATACTTAAGGCCGATGGTCAGATACTCATGACTGCAGACCACGGAAACGCAGACGAGATGCTTGACGAAAACGGAAATGTTATGACAGCTCACTCCCTAAATCCGGTACCACTTGTCCATATAGCAAGAGAGCCTCTAGCCCTAAAGGATGGCGGAAAGCTCTGCGACCTAGCACCAAGCCTTCTTGACCTTATGGGAATTGCAATTCCCAAGGAGATGACTGGAGAGAGTCTGATAAAAAGAGATTAGTAGCTTTAATTAGGCACAATCCTAATCACTAGATAAATCTGTATAATTAAAACCCACCTCATTAGAGTCAGTCCAGACAGTCTAGTAGGTGGGTATTTGTTTAAAAATTTAGTTTGATATTATGCTCAAAGACCACTTCAGCATAATATTTTTCACCATTGTTAGTCACTTCTTTATTTTCCTTGAGCAAATCAAGGGCTTTTTTCATGTTTGTTTTGACATATGGTAGCTCATGATTATCTATATAGTTTTGAAATGCCGTAGTAAGTTGTTCATGCGTTCCATATCTAAGCAAAAAATTAACCGGTACTATGAATCCTGCGTCATATACAGCTTCGTTCGAAAATACACAAAATCCCTTCTCTGCAACTTCCTGTATAACAAGCTCCAGTTCAGACTCCATTCTTCGGATAAAAGGTAAAAAATGATGTGATATAAGCTCTTTTATTTTCTCAATCGAATGCTCGTATGATTCTTCCCCGTAAAAATCCCACCATGAAAGAAAATCTTGATTCTGGTTTGAATGGGGAATTCCCTTAGACCAAAAGTACTCTTTTCCTTCCTTGTCGAAAATAGAACAGGTCAATATAGCTTGTACCCTTTCTCCGACCTGATTATTACGGTTGAGCTGAGTTGATATAGAAAATGTAAAATCAGAGCGCTTACGAATTTCCAGCTTGCTTTTGTAGAAACGAAAGCCGTCTGGCTTCATAAGCTCGGCAAGCTCTGCCATTGCACAGGCAATGACTTCCTTTGGTGATGTATCAGCCTTAATATCCATAGCTTTATTCCTTAGGCATGCTTCTTATGTAAATTTTACTGACTAGCAATTTCCCGTTATTTTCCTCGATGCTTATCTGCCCTGCTACATTTATTCTTTCTCCACTAGTCTTTTCCTTCAAAATCATCTTGAATTCGTAGCTTCCACTCACATCATCCTCATCGTTTGACTTGGTAAGCTCTATGTCAGTAGGTTGATATGCTAGTCCATCTTCTGCACACTTCTTATCGTACTTTAGAGGATTTCTGCTTACCATCATATCATCAAGACATTCCTTGCTTGCCATTTCCTCAAAAGCCTTGTAATACTTTTTCTGATCCTTGTCCTTAACAAAGTCAGTATAGCGGTTTTCATAGTCTGTCTCAAAGAAAACCTGACAGAACTTAGTCATTAATTTCTTGCCTTCTGCTGGATCTGTAGCTTTCTTGCTGCCACAACCAGCACATAGCACTAAAGAAACTAATAAGATTACGCAAAAGAGTTTTTTCATGGCTACCTCCAATCATAAAACTAAAGCTTAGCTACTATATCCTTCCCGCACTTCATACCTGTATCCCATGCGTGCTGCAGATTGAAACCTCCACATGCTCCATCAAAGTCCACAATTTCACCTGTAAAGTATAGTCCTTTTAGTTTCTTAGACTCCATGGTATCAGGGTCAAATTCGCTCTGATTCACCCCGCCTCTTGTCACCTGTGCTTTGTCCCAGTCGCAGAGCCCTGCTATATCAAAGCTAGTGCATTTAAGTATGTTTGCAAGGCCTACAGTTTTCCCAGATATGGCCTTCATATAGCCTGCGAGCTGAGGCTTAAGTATTGAGCAAAGACTTCCCTGTGAACGCTCTAAAAAGCCCTCCACTTGCTTTTCATCAAACTCAGGCAGGAAGTCGAGTTTGATGCTGTAATCTGAAAATCTGCCCTTTAGGATATCTTCATAGTCTATGAATCTTGTCATATTGAATATGCAGATTCCCGACAGCCCGTAGTCAGTAAACTGAACTTCGCCTGCTTCCTGCGCGAGCAGATTGCTGCGGCGGGTGAGGCTGACAAGCGCTTTCTGCCTCACCCCGGAAAGACCGAGCGACTTCATTTTTTGCTCGGTCTTTATGCCGCAGAGCGCCGGAACCGGCTCGCGCACTGCGTGCGCGAGCTGCTTTGCCAGGGCAAAGCCATCGCCGCGGGTCCCGAGCTGCGGCGCTGCGGTTCCGCCGCAGGCTAAGACAAGACGCCTTGCTTTGATGCTAAAATTCTTGGGCTTTTGGTCCTTGGGAACTTGCTTTGATTTGCCCCCTTTGCCCTTTGATTTTACACTAGGTGCGTCCTGTCTTGCTGCGGCTAGAAAAACGCCCTTGGCGTATTTTACAGATGTAAGTCTGCTAGAAAGCAGCCAGTCCGCAGACTCAAGTTTACTTGTCAGCGCCTCTACAACATCTGGCGCATATTCTGAATAGGGATAAATTCTTCCCTCTTCATCGCTCTTTGTCAAGACTCCCAGATATCCAAAAAAGGCTGAAGCAATGCTCCAGCCCTCGCTTTTGATATTCGATAGATTGCATTTTCCGTTTCCGGAAGCCGCAATCTTTCTGCCAGGTCTGTCCTTGGCATCGACTATGAGAAGCTTGCAATCAGGTTTTTCTCTTAGGATCACATTGGCCGCCATAAGGCCAGATGCACCTGCGCCCACAATGCAAACATCATAAAGCTCTTTTTCTATATTGGGATTAAATTTAAAATCCAATCTCTTCTCCTACATTACAATCAGTGTTCCGAAGGCACTATGATTAGCTCAACCTCCTTATCAAGCTTAGCTCCAAGCTCTGCAAGAAAGTTGCTAGCATTATCGACAGCTTCTCCTGATGCACCTACTACCATCTTTGTAATCTCGTTATCCTTTGCAAGTGAACAAAGGGTAAAAATCGTATCATCTGATTTTAGTACAGTCAGGTCAGCTCCTACTTCCCTCGCCTTTTCGTATAGAAATTCTAAGGCTTTGTTTTCCTCGGAATCACCTAAAAAATTATAATCTGAGCCCGTTACATGTATTATATGTATCGTATCATCGCTACCCATCAGAGTCTTGCCATAGTCAATAAGGCGCTGGCATGTACGCTGCTTAGTTACGCAAACCATTATATTTTCCATATGTTCCTCTTCCACAAAACTATTATTTATACGAGTATAACATCCTATTTTGTTAGTTTATCAAAGGCTTCTTGATATTTGGATATAGTTTTGTCTATTACATCCTGAGGAAGAAGATAATCGCTATCTGGGTTTGCCTTTAGCCAGTCACGAACGAACTGCTTATCGAATGAAGGCTGTGATTTTCCTGCCTCGTAGCCTTCTGCAGGCCAGAAGCGTGAGCTATCTGGAGTTAGCATCTCATCGCCGATTACGATGTTGCCATCTTCATCTACACCAAATTCAAACTTAGTGTCAGCGATGATGATTCCGCGCTCAAGAGCATAATCTGCGCACTTTCTATAAAGCGCAATAGTGCAGTCCTTAATCTTCTCAGCATACTCTCTTCCGTGTCCAGGAAATTCGCGTTCGATTACATCTATGCTCTGCTCAAAGGATATATTCTCGTCGTGATCTCCGATTTCTGCCTTGGTGCTAGGTGTGTAAATAGGCTCGCTTAGCTTCTGTGACTCCTTGAGTCCTTCCTCTAGCTTAATACCGCAAACCTCACCTGTCTTTTGATAGCTGCTCCAGCCACTACCTGTGATATATCCCCTTACGATGCACTCTACAGGAAGCATATTAAGCTTCTTGCACATCATAGATCTTCCCTCAAAGTTTTCATTTTGGAAGAACTCTGGCATATCCTTGGTATCAACTGAAAGCATATGGTTTGGAACTATGTCCTTTGTCAGGTCGAACCAGAACTTTGACATCTTAGTCAAAACTTCTCCCTTACCGACGATGAGGTTCTTTAGAATCACATCAAAAGCTGATATTCTATCGCTTGCGACCAAAATCAGACTGTCACCAATATCGTAAATCTCGCGTACCTTACCCTCTTTAACAGGCTTAAACTCCTTCATAAAAATCTTTCGCACTCCTTATATTATCATGTACTACTCTGATAAAGCAGCTTCTAGAGCTTTCTTAGTTGCTGCCTCTATAACCTCATAGGAATCCCCAGGTGATGCTTCAAATAGCTTCTCATCTCCAATGTAATATGTTGGCACATGATAGTAGTCTAAAGTAGCGATTCTATCTGGATTTTCTCCTTCCTCAACCGCATCTATCTCTACCTTCTTGTACTCCTCATTAGCATCTAAAAGTGCATCAAACGCCTTCATAGCCTTCATACAATATGGGCATCCTTTTAAATATATAAATGTCAACTTTTTCATAACATACCTCCTCTTTATTATCTAAATTTACCACATTTAAGCCTTTCTCTCAATCCTAAAGTCAAATTTCACATAAACACTTAGCACCATCTTTGTCATCAAAGCGAGATTAAGCATAAAAAATAGCAGGTACACTCGCGCATACCTGCCTCCTATTAGGTTATTTATTTCTTTCTTACCTTAACAGCTGTTCCGTAAGCCATAACCTCTGATGCACCCTGCATGATTGCTGATGATGCATATCTAAGTCCTACTACAGCATCTGCTCCAAGAGCAGCTGCTTCCTCAGCCATTCTTCTTGTCGCAAGGTCTCTAGCTTCATTCATCATATCTGTATAAGCTTTGATTTCGCCACCTACGATTGTCTTAAGACCTGCACCGATGTCACGAATTGCGTTCTTTGACTGAACTATACCACCCTTTACTACTCCTAGCATTTCGAGCTCGTAACCCTCGATGTATTCTGTGTTTACTACTAGCATGGTTTCCTCCTTATCTAATCTGACCATTACCATAAATTATATACTTAGTGGTCGTTAGAGCTTCTAGACCCATAGGACCACGAGTATGCAGTTTCTGTGTACTGATGCCGATTTCGGCTCCAAATCCGAACTCAAAACCATCAGTAAATCTCGTCGATGCGTTTACGTATACTGCGGCCGCATCTACCTCATCAAGGAATCTCTGTGAATTCTCATAGCTATCTGTAACTATGCTCTCAGAGTGTCCAGTATTGTACTTGTTAATGTGAGCTATAGCTTCATCAACTCCTGAAACGACTTTGATTGACACCTTAAGATCTAGGTATTCTCTTCCCCAGTCATCCTCTGTCGCAGGAACTGCCCCATCTATCAGCGAGCAAGCCTTATCATCTGCACGCATCTCAACACTGTGTTCTGCAAGCTTCTTTCCTAGCAAAGGTAAAGCTTATCAGCTACTGCCTCGTGCACAAGAACTGACTCGCAAGCATTACAAACGCCGATTCTCTGAGTCTTTGCATTCTCAATTATATCAACTGCCATATTTAGGTCAGCCGATTCGTCAACAAAGACATGGCAGTTTCCGGTTCCTGTCTCAATTACTGGCACGGTTGCATTCTGCACTACGCTCTGAATAAGCCCTGCGCCACCTCTTGGAATCAGCACATCAAGGTAGCCATTCATCTTCATGAACTCAGTTCCAACCTCATGCGAAGTATCCTCAATTAGCTGAACTGCATCTTCTGTGATTCCACAAGCCTTAAGTGTATCCTGCAAAACCTTAACGATAGCGATATTAGAGTTTATCGCATCGCTTCCACCCCCTCAAAATAACTGCGTTACCCGACTTGAAGCAAAGTGCAAAAGCATCAGGTGTCACATTAGGTCTAGCCTCATATATCATTCCGACTACGCCTAGCGGTACGCGTTTCTTACCTATCAAAAGTCCATTAGGGCGCTTCTTCATGTCGAGTACCTCGCCCACTGGATCATCTAGCGCAGCAACTTGCTCTAGCCCTTCAGCGATCCCCTTGATTCTCTCCTCGGTTAGCATCAGCCTATCTACAAGTCCTTCGTTCATACCCTTTCGCGGCCTATCAAAACATCCTTTGCATTCGCCTCAAGTATGATATTGCTCTCCTTTACGAGTGCTTCTGCACATGCAATAAGGGCCTTATTCTTAGTTTCTACATTCATCTTTGCAAGGAGTACCGAAGCAGTCCTTGCCTTTATTCCAAGCTCTGATAAATTCATATCTTCTCCCATCTATTTGCTCAGATATTCCTGAAGATCAAAGTTAGCATCGTGCTTACCTAGGAACAAGGTTCCAAACTCCTGCCCCTCAAGAATCCTGTGAATTACATGAAAATCACTGCCGCTGGCTATTATCATATCTATGCCAGAGTTTACGGCAATCTCGGCAGCTGCAATCTTTGTCGCCATGCCACCAGTCCCAACTCCAGTTCCAGTCGTCGCCTTGCCCATTGAAACAAACTTATCGCTTAGCGATTCTACTGTGTCTATGAATTTAGCATCTGGGTTTCTGTGCGGGTCATCTGTGTAAAGCCCCTCGACATCAGAAAGCAGTATTAAAAGGTCTGCACCTATCAAATTAGCAACTACCGCCGAAAGTCTGTCATTATCTCCGAACACAGGAACTTCATCAATTTCCGATGTAGCTACACTGTCGTTTTCGTTTACAATTGGAATTACGCCAAGTTTCAGAAGCTCCTCAAATGTATTGCAGACATTCTCACGGCTTTCACTATGTAAAACCGTGTTCTTTGTCATCAAAATCTGACCAGCAATCTGATTATACTCAGAAATAGCTTCTGGTAAATCATCATAAGCCTTGCCTGCCCTACAGATGCACAAGCCTGCTTGAGCTGTATCTTCTCAGGCCTTTCCTCAAGTCTAAGAGCGCTTCTTCCCGCTGCAATCGCAGCTGATGTAACGAGCACCACATCGACATTACGGTTTCTAAGGTATGATAGCTCTCTTGTCAAAATCTCCATCTTCACAAGGTCAAGCCTTCCGCTCTTCGCATGTGTGAGTGAAGAAGATCCAACTTTGATGACTATTCTCTTTTTCTTACTTAATTCTGGTCTTCCCATATATTCCTACTTCTTCTTACTATTTCCGTTCTTATAGTTTATCTCAATGTCTGGCTGGACATTATATATAAATACATTAAAGCTAATCTCATCGTCCTCTATCGACTGAGCCTCCATCTGCACTCCTCTAGCTACAAGGTCCTTCTTGTAGAATATAGGCCTTACTCTGTAAAGCACGTGATGGTCTGTGGCTTTGATATAATTTGCTACCATATCCTCAAAAGGAAGCATGCCCTCAACATTTAGATATCTTGTTCCTGTTATCAGGTTCTTTCTATTTGCATTCTCTCCACTAAGCTGATACCCAATCAAATGGCAACGATTGTAAAGGTACTTATCTGCGATGAGTTTATCATACCTCTTAGTATGCCAGCCGCTGGGCTTTATCATACCTATACTGCCTCTCTTTTCGGTCGGCATAAGACTCTTCCCTAGCATGGCCGTAGCTGGTCTACATCTCCCTAGGTGGTCTAATTCTCCATAGCTTTCAAATTCGGGGCTTGAAGTTCCTCCTCAGTGAAGCTCGGCTTATTATCATTCACTACGGCAAAGCTATACTCTGCATTATTTGGAAATGTATGTATGACATCGCTTGCTACTAGCTTCTTCCCTTTGCTCCTTATCTGCTTGCTATTAGCTACTTTGAGTCCATCTGGAAGCTCGCCAGGCTTTGCCGGATTAACATTTACATTTACGCGTCTATGTATGCTTTCCCTGCCTGATGGCTCCATGCCGAGATATTCTCTCAGCGGCTGCGGTAAATCAGCCTTAAAAAAACCTAGACCTGCGATAAGGACTGACAGGACTAAGCCTGCAATCATCTTGCTATTTTTTTCTTGTTATTTTTCATATAAGTATATAATAAATTATTCCCTTTGTTTTGTAAATGACTTGATTTCTTAGACAAAAACGCGGCATAACTCTAAGATTAGAATTATGCCGCTAAATTTAAGTTAGCTAATTACATTTACCCACTATACATTCTCTTTGATGAATACACGAGCAGCTATTAGTAGCTCTGTGACATCGATTCGATGATGCTATCTGCTAGTGAATCTAGCTCGCTTTCTGTCATCTTTGATACTGATGATAGTACAGAAACTTCTTCGTTTAGAACTGTCATCTGCTTCATCTCGTCAAGTGTTTCGTTGATCAAAACGCTTGCCTGTGGAGCCCATGAACCGTTCTCAACTACTGCAACTACTCTCTTCTGCAAGTTCAGTCTCTTCATGTCCTGAACGAAGTTGTCCATTGCTGGGAATACGTTTAGGTTATATGTTGCTGAGAGAAGCGCTAGGTGGCTGTACTTGAAAGCCTCTCCAATTAGGTATGATACGTGTGTCTTTGATACATCGTACATGTGTACCTTGTGCATTCCTTTTTCGTGTAGCTTTGTAGCTAGGATGTGAGCTGCATTCTCTGTATTTCCGTACATTGAGGCGTAGCAGATTAGCACGCCCTTCTCCTCTGGTGTGTATGTAGCCCAGTGGATGTACTTATCAAGAATATAGCCGATGTCCTTACGCCATACTGGTCCGTGAAGCGGGCAGATAATCTTAATATCGATTGTCTGCGCCTTCTTTAGAAGGTCCATAACCTCTGGTCCGTACTTACCTACGATATTTGTGTAGTAGCGTCTTGCCTCGTTTAGCCACTCTCCATCAAAGTCTACTTCGTCAGCAAATAGTGCGCCGTCTAGTGACTTGAAGGAACCGAATGCGTCAGCACTGAAAAGCACTCCGTCTGTTGTATCGAATGTTACCATTGCCTCTGGCCAGTGAACCATAGGCGCCTCTACGAAGACAACATTGTGCTTACCAAAGCTCATTGTATCTCCCTCAGCAACCTGGATGAAGTTTTCGTCAACTGTGTAGCCGAACTGGTGCATTAGCATTAGCGACTTCTCTGTTGATACAATTTTTACATCTGGATATCTGAGAATAATCTCTTCCATTGATGCACAGTGATCTGGCTCCATGTGGTTGATTACCATGTAGTCGAGCTTTCTTCCGTTAAGAACATACTCTACGTTTTCGATAAACTGACGTCCTACTGACCAGTCTGCTGTATCAAAAAGAACTGTCTTTTCATCTAGCAATAGATATGAGTTATATGAGACTCCATCTTCGATAGGATGAATGTTTTCAAAGAGGTGAAGCCTTTTGTCATTTCCACCGACCCAAAATAGATCTTCGGTTACTTTTCTAACACAATGCATTATTTTTCCTCCTTCTTAGGCTGTTCTACTTTGATAAGCCTGTTTTCTCTTCTCCGCAAAGTGGACAAATCCACTCTTCTGGTAGTGATTCAAATGTTGTTCCGATGCTTACTCCGCCTTCATCGTCTCCCTTTGCTGGGTCGTATTCATATCCACATCCCTTGCAAACATGAAGTTCCCATGGTGAAGGCTCCTTGAGTACTGTTGCCTTTCTCATCTTAACACGTGGTGGAGCCGGTTTCTTCTCCTTACCATTATCTAGTGCCTTTGTGAGTAGTGGCAAGATCTCCATTACATCTCCTACGATTCCGTAGTCAGCGTTCTTGAAGATAGGTGCATTCTTGCTCTTATTGATTGCTACGATTGTTGTAGCTTCCTTGATTCCCTTTAGGTGCTGTCCAGCTCCTGAGATACCACAAGCGATATATAGGTTTCCTGAGAACTTCTGTCCTGACATACCTACGTATCTGTCTAATGGAACATACTTAAGTGTCTCAGCTACTGGTCTTGATGAACCTATTGCTGCTCCTGCCTGCTTAGCAAGATCTTCAATAAGCTTCATGTTCTTCTTCTCTCCGATACCCTTACCTGCTGATACTACTCTGTCTGCATCAACGATTGGTGTATTAGGATCTATGCCTACTGTGAAGTCAAATCCGTCTGACTTAAGTGCTGAAACAAGCTGATCTACCTGCTCCTGAGCACTTCCTGAGAACATAATCTTCTTTCTCTGTCCTGTGATAGGTCCCTTCTGAGCTGCTGGTGCCGCCTGCTGTGGTGCCTTACCTAGGATATGTGCTGCAATTACGACTCTCTGAATTTCGTTTGTTCCTTCATAGATAGTTGTAATTTTAGCATCTCTGTAAGCTCTCTCAACTTCCATACCCTTGAGGTATCCTGTACCACCAAAGATCTGAAGTGAATCGTTACAAATCTCAAGCGCTGCGTCTGAAGCATACTGCTTAGCCATAGCTGATTCCATTCCGAATGGCTCGTGGTGTTCCTTTAGCTCAGCTGCTGAGTAGATAAGGAATCTTGACATTCTTAGCTTTGTAGCCATGTCAGCAATCTTGAATGAGTTAATCTGCTGGTGTGCGATTGGAATACCGAACTGGATTCTCTCAAGTGCATACTCTACAGCAGCCTCGTAAGCGCCCTGTGCAATACCTAGCGCCTGTGAAGCGATACCGATTCTTCCACCATCTAGTGTTGAAAGCGCGATCTTGAATCCCTGACCTTCCTTACCTAGTAGGTTTTCCTTTGGAACCTTTACATCGTTGAAGATGAGCTCAGCTGTTGATGATGATCTGATACCCATCTTGTCGTAGTGGTCACCGAACTCAAAGCCTTCCCAGCCCTTCTCTACGATGAATGCGCTGATACCCTTTGCTCCGATGTTTGGTGTAGTGACTGCAAATACAACATATGTGTCAGCAATTGGAGCGTTTGTGATAAAGATCTTGTTACCATTTAGTAGGTAGTAGTCTCCCTTTAGCTCGGCTGTTGTCTCTGTTCCACTTGCATCTGATCCTGCGTTAGGCTCTGTAAGACCGAAAGCACCAAGCTTCTCACCCTTTGCTAGTGGAACTAGATACTTCTGCTTCTGTTCCTCTGTACCATATGCGAAAATAGGATATGAACCTAGTGAAACGTGTGCTGATAGAATTACACCTGTACCACCGTCAACCCTTGAAAGCTCCTCAACTGCAATCGCATAGCTTATTGCGTCAAGTCCTGCTCCGCCGTACTTCTTTGGATATGGTGTTCCCATAATTCCAAGTTTCGCCATTTTCTTTACGACGTCGTGCGGAAATTCATTTTTCTGATCTAGCATGAATGCAATAGGCTTTACTTCTTCCTCTGCAAATTTTCTAATTTTAGCTCTAAACTCTTCATGAGCTTCAGTTGTCTTAAAAAGCATGTTAATTACCTCCTTGCTCTAAAACATTTACCTTAATTCTTATTGTACCCAACTTATTTTTTTAATCAGTAGTGACATTTGCAACTTTTTGTAATATAATTTGATTAAATAGTGAAAAAATATTTCGGGAGATAATTAATGGCCAAGACACAAATCTTCGATAACATTTCGGAAAATTCCCTAGCAAGCATATTTCCATGCTTTAATCCTATATATAGAAACTATAAGCGCGGCGAGTTAATCATGATGTATCAAAGCTCTCAGGCAGAGCCAAGGCAAGTAGCCATCGTGAAATCAGGTCAAGCAAGACTTGAGTTTCTAAACGAGTACGGCGACTTTTATGTGCTTGAGCGCTATAAGAGCGGGGATTTATTTGGCGAGCCTTTTTCCTTGCCACTTTCGGATTTTGAGTACATGGTTACTGCAGAAGAAGACTGCAGAGTTGTTTACTTAGATTACAAGCATATAATAACGCCTTGTGAAAAGCTCTGTGAGCATCATAGCCAGCTGATCAGCAATCTCTTTGTTATGTCTGCCCAAAGAGCGCAGGAGTTATCTTTTCATCTTTCTATAGTTAAGCAGGGCAGCATCAGAAATAAGCTTCTTGCATATCTTCAGTATGCGCGTATGGCAAATAGAGTCGCTTCAGAAAATAAGTCTCCTAAATCAGCCAAGGAAGTACGTGACATCAAAGCCTCGCTCAAGAATAAATCTAGCAACGAATTCTTCGAAATTCCGATGAGCCTAGCTGAGCTTGCGGAGTACATCTCAGTCGACCGCTCTGCAATGATGCGAGAAATAAAGGCAATGAAAAACGACGGCATCATAAATAGCCGTCGCCGTGAATTTAAACTTTTGATATAGTATATTTAGACGCCACGCACAGCTTGCGTGGTGTTTTTATACATCTATCTTCATCTGTAGGTATGAAGATTCCTCATCTCTGTCGATAACAAAATCCTCGTGCTCCTCAAACTCTGGAAGTTCTTTGATATTTGTAAGTCCAAACTGCTTAAGGAAATTGTCTGTCGTTGCATAAAGAATTGGTCTTCCAATTCCTTCTGATCTACCCTTTTCGCAAATCAAGTCCTTTTTCATGAGGCCTTCTATAATTCTGTCGCTCTTGATTCCCCTGATTGAGTCGATTTCTGACCTAGTTACAGGCTGCTTATATGCCACAATGGCAAGTGTCTCTAGCGCAGCCTGAGTCAATTTCTTAGTCTTAACCGGCCTGCAAAGCCTTTCTATTGCATCTGCATTTTCAGCTCTAGTTGCAAACTGGAAGGAATTTTTCACGCGTCTAATCATAATTCCGCGTCCCTCCTGTTCATACTCTTCCATGAGCTCTAGAAAGCACTCTAGCGCCTCTTCCTTTGTTATCTCTGCTGCATCAGCAGCATCCTTTACATCAAGAGGCTCTCCCCATATATACATTAATGATTCAAGCGTTGACTTTGCTCTTTTTTTACTGTACATCGATTGCCTCCTTACTCTCATCTATGCCCTCGGTGCTGATTGATATCTCACCATACATCTTATCTTGCTCAGCTCTTATCTGCCTATCCTTCATCATTTGAAGCACTGAAGCAAATGTCACAATCACATCGTACCTGCTCTTTTTGTTCGGTACTAAGTCTTTTAGCGATAGCTTTTTGATACCACCTTTTATCGCATTTTTTATCTTGTCCTTGATGAAGCTTATTCGGCTTTCGATAGAAGCCTTCTCGCGCTCCACCTTTTGATAGTGAGACTTAACTACAGCTACGCGTTTTTCTCTCTCGAGGAATAGCTTAAATGTACTAATGAAGCTTTCCATTGATAGATTGAGCACTTCGTCCGGATTCTCAGTGTATATTGAAATATCCTCAGCAGGCTTTCGTAAATCAGGCAGTTTTCCTCAAACCTTCTGCCAAGTTCATCTGACATCTGTCTAAAGCGCTTGTACTCTAGGAGTCTTTCGACGAGCTCATTTCTTGGATCTTCTATCGTAGCATCTATGCCCTCCTCGCTCATACGTGGAAGAATCATTCGTGATTTTATCTCTATCAAAGTTGCCGCAAGCACCATAAACTCAGCTGATACAGCAATATCAGCTTCTTTCATGTCATTTAGATATCCAACATATTGCTCTGTAATCTCAGAAATCTGAATATCATATATGCTCATTTTGGCGCTTTCTATGAGGTAGACCAAAAGGTCAAAAGGTCCCTCAAAGCTCGATAATACTACTTTATAACTCATTACCCTCTCATAAGCCTCGCTAGGTTCTCCTTGTACGGAGGTCTAACTATACCCTTTTCGGTTACTATGGCAGTTATATATTCTGCCTTTGTTACATCAAATGACGGATTATATGTCTTGATTCCGCTTGGTGCCATATCCTTTTCGTACCACATCTTATAAATCTCATCACCCTTGCGAAGCTCTATTGGAATATCCTCTCCCGTCTCCGTCTCAAGATCTATGGTTGATGTAGGAACAAACATGTAAAACGGTATGCCGTATTCCTTGGCGAGAATTGCAACTGCCGATGTCCCAATTTTGTTGGCTCCATCGCCGTTTGCAGCAAGCCTGTCGCAGCCTACTACAACAGCATCTATCCAGCCGTTTTTCATGACTATTGATGCCATGTTATCGCAGATTAAAGTCACATCTATACCGGCCTTATCTAGCTCCCAAGCTGTAAGCCTAGCCCCTTGAAGAAGCGGTCTAGTCTCATCAGCGAATACCTTAAAATCATATCCCCTCTCATGTCCTAGATAAAGCGGCGCAAGGCAGGTTCCATACATGGCTGTTGCTATGGTGCCGGCATTACAGTGGGTCAAAATTCCCATGTTCTTATCTAGCAGACTGAGTCCATGCTCACCCATGGCCTTGCACGATGCAATGTCCTCATCCATGATAGCCTTTGCTTCTTGCGTCAAAGCTTCCTCTAGTTCTGATAGAGCAGTATCACAAAGCAAATATTCTTTGTCAAAATCATTTAGCTTTCTATCTAGCCTTTTCTGCATTCTTTTGATTGCCCACTCTAGGTTTACTGCTGTAGGCCTTGAAGAAATCAGGTAATCGCCTATTTCCTTTGATATTCCTAGGTACTCAGTTGCGCTGCCATTAAAGCTCTGTGCCTCTAGCTCTGTTCTTAGCGAAACCAAAAACCCAAAAGCTGCAGCAACGCCTATCGCAGGCGCTCCTCTAACTCTGAGCGAGTGAATAGCTTCCCAGACATCCTCCTTGCATTTTAGCTCTATGTAGCTTTCTTCTGCCGGAAGCAGGGTCTGGTCAAGTATATATAATTTTTTCTCCTTATATTCTATAGGTGAAATCATAAGGCTCTATCTCCAAAATTATATTCTGTAGTCAAGATATCTCGGATGTGGATTTTTGTTATCGTAGAAATGCCACCATTCTGTAGGCGATGCGCCAAATCCGGCAGATTCCATCACCCTGCACATATATGCAGCATTCCTATATTCTTCAGTTTCTGGGTCGTTGTTCTTTAGGCCGCAATCTCTCTGAAATCATCAAAGCATGTCGGCATCTTAAGCTCGTTTCCCTCCATGTCGGTTAGCGTTATATCGACACACTGCCCATTCATATGAGTTGATCTGAAGCTAGTCATAGTCTCCATATCAGGAGGTCTTGCCACGAAATTATCGTCAGGATAAATCTCCCAGAAGCGCTTCTGCGCACTTATAGGTCTGTAGGCATCCCAAATTTTGACGCGGTAGCCATCTCTTTTGAATATGTCTCTTGCCTCTATTAGCATCTTTAGAGTTTCTCTATCTATGTAGCACTCCGCAGACTCGTAGACTCTTTTGCCTGTAAAATTGTCCTCTGTGGCATATCTTAGCTCGATGATAAAGTCATCGTCAATATCTGTTAGCTTAACTAGATTGCCCGAATCACAGTCTTCTTTGGGGCTGTTAAAAGTCATATCAGCCTTGTTTATTTCCTTCTGGTTTTGTTTCAAGTGACTCATCTCCCAAAATGAATTTATTCTTCTGAAGAAGCTTGCCAAGTCCAACGCCTAGTATGCAGCAAGAAACCACTTCTCCTGCACCAACTGTGAGCATCATAAATGGAATTGGTAGCGGAACCGAATATGCGTACTTTAGAACAAAAGGCACTACTAGCATGTTCAGCACAACTGGTGGAATTGATGCTATCAAAAGTCCCTTTCCTCTCAATTTGTAGCTTATAACCGCCGCTACAAGCGTTGCTAGGCTACCGAAGATAATATCTGGAAGCACTGCACCTCCCAAGATGTTACCTATTAGGCAACCGATGAATACTCCAGGAATCGCTGCCGCTGTAAATACCGGCATAATTGTTAGAGCTTCCGATACCCTAAGCTGAACCTGACCAAATGATATAGGTGCAAGCACAATGGTTAAAACCACATACACCGCAGCTATCATCGCAGCCTTTGTCACGAATAGTACTGTTTTGTTTTTCATATTAAATTCTCCTTAGTTTTGTTTTACGAGTGGATGGTTTCGAACACTCGGGCTATATTATATCATTTCTTGCCTAATCAGTAAAGAAGACGCAAAAGCGAGCCTTTAATTTGAACTGAAGCCCGAAAGCTGGACAGTTTAATTAAGCGGCTCGCTTCGTATTTTGTTTAAATTTTGTTTTTTACGGATTATCTACCCATTAAAACCTTTACAGCCTGATCGCTAATTGCTCTTGCTCCACCCATTACGATGCTTCTCTTTGCTCCAGTTTCCTTTACAAAGTCTGCAGCACCCTTTAGGTTGCTATCGTCAACAAGAAGTAGCGGCGCATTATTTGCCATAGCAGTAACTCCTGCTACGATTCCATCTGCAAAGCCATTTCCATTTGCGATAACAACAGTTGATGACTTCATATCGAAGAACTTCTTTGCAACCTGTACAGCAGTATCAAATCTGTCAGTTCCGGCAATTCTTTCTGTACTTCTCATAGCTGTAAGTGCAGCCTGTACATTATCGCTTACTGATTTCTTTCCACCAACTATGTAGAACTTTGCAGGATTTATGCCTCCAAGGAATTCCTTCTGCTCAGCTGTTAGAGCATCATCGACTAGAAGAACTGGTCTTCCTGTTGCAGCTGCTGAAATAGCATCGGCAAATCCTAGACCTGAGCAAACCATGATTTCCTCATTGTTTACATTTGCTTCCTTTAGAACAGCAAGATTTGTGAGGAATCTGTCAGCACCTTCAATACGCTTAACATCGTAGTCTGAACCTAGGATAGTCTTTATTTCTTCAGGAAGAACTCTTCTTCCTCCGATTAAGTATACAGTTTTGCCCTTAGCTACGTTCTTTCTGATGTAATCTACAGTTCCCTGAACCTCTCCTACATCTGAAAGAAGAAGTGGCGCATTCTTAACCTTTGCAAGATATGCTGCAGAAAGTGCATCTGGATAATTTGATCCGCATGCTACTACTGCAGAATCAAATTTATCTAGTCCGAGCTGCTTCTTAAGCGCATCAGCATTCTTATATGCTGTGTCATATCTGTCAGCACCCTGAACTCTTACATCTTCTTCCTTAACCACTGGCTTTTCTTCGCCTTTAACAGTAATCTCTGCGTAAGGTGCGATGAAGAAAGCGTGTGTGTCTCCCTCTGCGAGAGATTCCATAACTGCAACATACTTGCCTGGCTTGCTTACTTTGAACTTTGTAAGACCATCTTTTCCAGTCTTAGTCTCTGCAACAACCTTATTATTTTCGTCCTTGAGAACTACCTTTCCGCCCTCATATGGCTCACCCTCTTCGCTTGGTGGCACAAATGTGCTCATTCCATTTAGTTTAAGTGTGAACTCTTTGTCAGTTTCAGCTTCTAGCTTAACCTTATCAAAGCTCATGAATAGAGCATAGTAGTCTTTATCAAAGTACTTAAATATATTTAGTCTATCGCCGTTTTCAAGAACGCTATCGCTTGAAAGAGTTGTTGTAGATCTGTTGTTTATAAAGTATCCAACATCTGATGTCTTTTCACCGAACATCGCAAGAATCCATCCATTAGGGGCAGCCTCGAGATATTTCATTGGATCTGCCTCAAATTAGCTCCATACATGTCGCGGTGAATCGCTACCATAGCATCTAGAATTGTAACCTTATCTGCATAATCAGGTCCCTTTGTATAGCCATACTTTTCAGCTTCATAAGGGCTTACCTCTAGCTCCATATAAGCCTTTGTATATGCATTTCTGTCAGCCTGAGCTAGTGCGAATATCTTAATGCTAGGAGCTGCAGGCTTAATGTTTACCTCTGCGTAAGGTGCGATAAACTGCTTGCTTGCAGTTTCATCATCAGCAAGCGCTGTAACTGTTGCACTGTACTTTCCAGCCTTTTCAACAGTAAGCTTTGCTACTCCGTCCTTATCTGTAACAGCTTCTGCTACTACATTTCCCTCTGCATCTTTAACAGCTACCTTTGCACCAGCATAAGCATCTTTCTTCTTGCTCCAGTCAGCGAGAGTCTTTTCACCCTTAAGAGATAGAGTGAACTCCTGAGCTGTTCTAGCCTCGACCTTCTTCTGATCAAAGCTCATGTATATAGCCTTGTAATCCTGATTAAAGTATCTGAATATGTTTAGTACATCGCCATTTTTTAGAACTGTTGTGTTTGCTACAGTTCCCATACCAGTCTCATCAACTGGATACTGGTTGTTCACGTAATATCCGAGGTCACCTGTTGTAACACCGAATATCTTTGTTATAAATCCATTCTCTGGAACTACGAGATAGTTTTCTGGGTGTGCGTCAAAATCAGCGCCATACATCTCGTGGTGAATTGCAACTAGGGCATCTAGGACAGTAGCCTTGTCAGCAAATGCCTCAGCCTTAAAGTATCCGTGCTCTGCTGCTTCCTTAGGGTTCACCTTGAGACCATCAAGTACCTTAGTATATGCATTGCTTTCGTTTTGAACAATGGCTGAGATTGCAATAGGATTCTGCGCATCGTTTGCTTCCTTCATTGCCTTCTCTAATGCCTTTAATGCAGCCTGTACCTTCTCATCATCTGCACCAGCATCACTGCTTACTGCTTCTGCATCAGCGATAGCCTTCTGTAGCTTAACCTTTGTTCCCTTAGCATATTCACCGGCCTTATCGCCTTCGCTTATTGCCGCAACGAGGTTCTTAGCTTCGTTTATCTTAGCATTTAGAACTTCCTTATTGTTGCTTCTCTCTCCGAGAACTGTAAGTTCTACAGATACTTCCTGCTTTGATAGCTTCTGAAGCTTGGCATTGTTTGGATATTTCTTTGCAAGGTCTCCATATTTAGCACTGCTTAACCATGCTGAAACAGTAACCTTAGTATCCTGTGCCTGTCTTGTTACAAGGAGGTTCTGGTGAGTGATAACTGATTTGTTTGATGACTTGAATGTGTCATATCCGTTAGTCTCAGCTTCTACACTTGATTTGAAATAGCTTACTGGAACGATTCCTCTTCCAGTCTTTTCACCCATTGTGTAAACCCATACAGGATTTTCTCCATCAAAGTGGAACTCATAGAATGCGTGTAAGTCTTCCTTTACGGAGTCCTTGGATGCATTTGCTCTATCGTTGATTCCATCAAAGAAATGTTCCTTGGCATACTCCATTTCCTTGATTTCTGCATCAAGCTCTGCATCTGTTATTACAGCAATCTTTAGTGGAATTTTCTTTGTTACAGTAACATCATCTCTCTTGAATGTAACAATAAGATTTACTGTTTTCTCGCCTGTCTGGAAGCGATCCACATTTGCTGCGTATCCGTTTACCTTGATTGCATCATCGTCAGTGCTGTATGTAATTTCTTTATTTGCAAATACTAGCTTGTTGTCATCACCTTTGATCTTTGTATATCTTGGAAGCAGGATATTTCCAATTACATGATTAGGATCAAATTCACCATCTTCCTTGCTTACATATTTCAAAAGATCTGGCGTGATATACTTGTCTAGCAAAGCCTGAAGTTCTTCTGCTGTAGGACCAGTCTTGCCACTTCCCTTTACAGTTAAAGTGAACTGCTTTGTTATCGTATCAAAATCACCTGGCTTTTCGATGTTTGAGTTTAGAATACCACTATTAACACCTGTCTTTGCTGTTAGTGTGACTACTGTGTCCTGCTTAGGCTGCTTTACGACCGCCTTTTTAGGAGTGTTTAGACCAGCGTACTGGTTTGCATCCTGAACGCTTAGTACATCAGGTTTGATGATTCCCATTTAGTATTTGACCAAGCTGTTGAAACACTAGTGCCGTCAATCTGAGGAAGTGTCAAATCAGAAACTATATTGTTTTCTGCAGTATTTGAACCCTTTATAGTGTCAAATGTGATTCCATCAGAAATTGCCTTTACCTTCTTGTTTAAATGTGGAGCATCCCATCCTACCATTACAGTTCTTGCTACTGTCTGCTTCTCACCGTTGTAGCTAAACTCAAATGTACAAGATACATTTTCGTGGTTTATTCCATATGTAGCTGTCTTCTCTTTCTTGACAAAGTTTATTGTTCCATCGCTAGCGATTACAGACTCCTTATTAGAGCTTATTACTTTTACTGTAACGCCTTCAGAATCCAGGTCAGTATATGACTTCATCTTCTCAATTGCTAAGTCTGCTGCGTTGTTTGTAACGCCGTATTTAGCGGCTAGAGCTCTGAACTCACCCTTAAATTTATTTACAATAGGTGTAAGCTTGTCTACAGGTGCTGGTGGAGGTGTTACCTCAGCATTCTTCTTAAGAGTTATTACCTTCTCAAACTCTTCCTGCTTGCCATCTGGAGTGAATTTCTCAGTCTTTGGCTCGTATCCATCCTTAGATACCTTAACCGTTGTCTTTCTGTTCACATAGAGTTTGTACTTACCGCTTGCATCTGGAGTAACCTTAACGATTTCGGTTACAGTTTCCTCTGAAAGGTCATCGTAGCTTTCATCTAAGTATGATACCTCTAGCTTTGGATTTTCAACAGTTGCACCGCTCTCATCAACGACCTTAACGGTCATCTTTGGATAAAGCGTGTCCGCATGTGAATTCATAGGCAAAGCCATGCTAGTCATAAGCATTGCCATAGTAAGTACGATTACGAGCAATTTGCTGCTCAGTCTCTTCACACTTTCCATTTTCTCTCCCTTCAATAAATAAAAATACCTAAAAAAATGGGCTGTGAGATATCACAGCCCGTTTTTCCATGATTGATTGTCTGATCCCGTCTCTCGCAGTCTCAGAACCTTCCCTGTAGCTACCTGACTCATGCTCCAGCATTCACAGTGGCGGGACCGTCCAGGATTCAAACCTGATTGGCATACAGAAAAGCTTATATTGTTACTTAAATTATATCTAAATAAACTGTATTTTGTCAATGATGAAAGTCATATTTTCGGCTATTTTTCAATGTATACATTGATTTACACATTAATATATAACGCGTATATATTTATCAAATATTCTGCAAGGTAAATTTCTACCCTCTGCATACTCTTTTGCTACTGACTCACCAAAATCTAACATGGCTTTTCTCTCATCTTCACTGATGGTTTCCTTGCTAGAAGCATACACAGCTCTATCGTTTATCGCAAGGACTTCGCCAAGCATCTCTGCTGATTTTGGGAAGGCCTCGCCTATGTCACTTGCGCTTTCTTTGATAAATGATATATCAAAATCCTCAAGCTTTTGTGAAATGAGATACATGCTGTAGCTGAAGCTCCTCTTCACTGCAATCCTAGCTTCATCAGTTTTGAGGCTTCTTAGGAAACATCTAAGTTTATATCTTCTGATTGCAATTATGATAATCAAAATGATAAGAACTAGAAGTATCGCTAAAAGAACTAGAAGCTTAGCATATGTAAATACCAAGGTCTGACTATTTATAGGATTTTCGATATCCTGATTTGTATCTTTGTTTTCCTCATCCTTGTCTGTGCTATCGCTTGTGCTTCCCTCGGTGCCCTTACCTCCTCCAAGTTCAGACCTTAGTGCATCCTCGGTCGCGGTAAACTTTATTTCTCCCCTGTACTTTGGAGCTACATCAAAAGGTAGCCAGCCAACTCCATCAAGATAATATTCGCACCAAGCGTGAGCGCTATCTTCGGTTACTGTAACGCTTGCAGGCTTTGATATAGCGTCCTTATCGTCGGAACTTCCGTCTGCAATCATCTTCTCTGTTATTACATAACCCTCAACATATCTAGCCGGAACACCGTAGTATCTTAGCATTTGTGTTGCTGCACTCGCGTAGAGTTCAGATTTTCCGACCTTTGAATTGGTCAGGAAGTATCCGAGCTCATCACTTTCCCCAGATGATACTGCACTGTCATCGTATTTGAGGTTTTTACTTATGAAATCTGAAATCTTAAGCTTCGCCTCACTAGTAGACAAAGTCTTGCTATCTCCTAGAAGCTTCTTTAGCGTTTTCTTATTTGAATCCGAAATGCTTAGGTAGTTCTTATGAACAAAGTCCCTGTATACCGACTCCTTATATGAAGTGCTATCCGGATCCTGCGAGGCTGTCTCGCCCTTCTTCTGATTTACATAGGCTTCCTTGACACTATCCTTGCTATAGCTTAGCTTATATGACTTTGATTCCTTGCCATTTGCTTCGATAACCGAATCACCTATTCTCGAATCCATGTACATGCCCTTCTTCTCCTGGAGGAAGGAATATGGTAAGTATAGATTCATTCTGTCAGCGTTTACAAGATTTATACTGAGCTCACCAGTATTGCTTTTTCCATTAATATCATAGTTGTTTTTAGCTAGCAGAGACTCTCCATATACTCCGTTTTGCCTGAGCCAGTAAAATTTATCTCTGGCGTCTGAAAGCCCTGAGCCCATTGAGATTTACCCACTTATTTCCCATCGAGATACTCTCCGACAAAGCCGCGCAAGTACATAGGCTCTGCCTTTGACATTTGTACATCTAGCTGGACCCTTTTATTCGGTTCAAACTCCTCGATTGCAGATAGATTACCTCTAGCAAAAAGCTTTGATCCACCGTAGATTTTACGGTGCACTGTTGATTTTATTGCGTCATTTGTCCTTACTGCTGCCCTGAGCGGAATCACATCTGAATTTGCAAGCGGAGCTAAAGCAAGCAAAAGAATTAATACCGTAGCAACTATGCCAGATACCAAAGCCCTTGTTCCTGAAATCTTAAGCGCGTCCCTATTTGCAGAGGCCATAGCTCCTGAAATGATAAGAACTATAGATACGGCAAATATCATTGAAACCGTAAAAATTCCCATATATGCCAGATAGATTTCTGCTATGACTAGGGCTATAAAGATGTAGAAGGCTCCCTTCTTTATGCTGAAAAGAACAAGCTCAAATACTGCAATTGCTAGCATGAGCGTAAGTAGATGCGCACCTAGCTTTGATGCCTGCCCCTCAATATAGTTATTGTGAATTCTTCCCTGAGACTCCGTCATTGTCATGGAAATTCTCTGCATAAGCGCCCTAAGTCCCTCGCCGAAATCCTTATGAAGCACAATCGTTACCACAAGGAGAATCGCCACGACAATTAGAAATCCGTACTGCTTAAGATTTGCTTTTGCACCAGCTCCTTCCTTTTTCATCGCTGTTTGAAAGCGCAATTTCAAACACAGCAATCAAAACAAGGCTTAGCACGACTGCAATCATAGAAAAGCCTTCCTTTTGCAGAGCGAGACTACTAAAAGCGAGATTCAAAAACGAAAGCGAAATAAAGAAGCTTAAAACCGCAATAATAAGTTCCTTAGCAAAGCTGCCGCTTTGTTCTGCTATTTTTATATTAAGTTTTGATTCGTTAGCAAACTTTTTCAAATTAAACTCCTAAATCTAATAAAGAACTAGCTCTCTGTTATTCTGCCTATATTCCTCATCAGATGCATCTATCAAAATTACTCTGCCGCTCGTAAACTCCTTCTCAAAGCTCGTCTTTCCGACAGATATGTAGATTATATGCGTAGCGTCGCTGCTTCCATACATAGAAGTATAGCTGCTAGCACATGTTATATCAGACTCAACAAGTCTTGTTCCAATAATTCGGGATATTGCATCTCCCATATCTTCGCTGAACTGCATATTTTTTATCAAAGCGATGTTTTCACTCGGCTCATTCCAAACGAGGACAAACTCAAGCTCGCTATCTATAAGGCTTTGGCAAACTGAAACCGCTAGCTCCGCTAGAGCCTCCTTCTGTTCTGAGGTAGTATCTCCTTTGAGACTCTTATCAACAAATACCATCAGCTTCTTATCAAGCGGAAGCGACGGATCTCTAACTATGAGCTTATCTAGCTTTCCTGAAAGTTTCCAATGTATCTGCTTCAGGCTGTCTCCCTGCTCGTACTCCCTAATTTGATAGGTTTCCGTCATATCTCTGCCTTTTTTATAAGGAGAGTAGCTGTCGTTATCAAAGCTGTCACTTTCGTGAAGATCATAGCTTATAACTACATCAAAGACTTCTGGAAGCATGGTCATAGCTTTTTCGGCGTGTACATCACACTTAACATCTATAATGCCGAATATGCCTTCTAGGCACATTTTCTCTACACTGCACCTGATCTTACCGCAATGCTCGCTGGCAAGATTCAGCTTGATTTTCTTTTTCTCTCTTCCACTCAGAGATAGATTGAAGGCTTCATGCTTCTCATCGCCTGTGTAAAGGTTGATTATCTTGAGCTTTACCTTAAGCGAAATTATTGGAATCCAGCTATCGTTTCTTATCTCAAGTATTCCCTCTGCGGTCTTGTCCGTCCTTCCACCTGTGTTTAGGAAGAGCTTTGCCGAGAGCTTGCTTCGAATTGCAAAATCTATTGCGCATGCTACAAAGCATGACAAGAACAAAAGGCGAAAAGAAGAGCCAAGGAAAATCTATTCGTCTCTACGATATTCAGTATGATTAATAAAAATTAAAAGTGTAAACGAAATAGCTCTTTTCATCTATCTCTCCTACAGCATTTTTCTTAAATGACTCAGCAGCTGGTATCTCCACATCCTTAATGATATCAGCGAGGATATTTTTCTGCGCTAAGCTCGTTTAGTCTTGCCTTTGAATTCAGCATGAGCCTATGGCCACAAACATCGGCAAATACAGCTCTAATATCATCTGGTGTGACAAAAGTCTCTTGAGTTTACAAAAGCATAGGCCTTTAGCCATCTGGCAAAGTGAAAGCGCACCACGAGGGCTTACGCCAAGGCTTACCATATCGTGCTCTCTTGTCTTTTGAACAAGCTTTGCTACGTATTCATATACTGATTTAGCAATATATACCTCGTTAGCCTTTTGAATCATGTCCTTTAGCTCTTCATCAGTAACAACCTGGCTAACATTGTCAACTGGATTTTCGGTATGTCTATCAGCTAGGATTTCTGCTTGGCTTTCTACATCAGGATATCCTATGCTAAGCTTAACCATAAATCTATCGAGCTGTGAATTTGGGAGCATCTGAGTTCCTGCAGAGCCTGCAGGGTTTTCCGTTGCGAGAACGATAAACGGATCAGGCAAAACTCTAGTAACTCCATCAACAGTAACCTTCTTCTCTTCCATGGCTTCAAGAAGAGCCGCCTGAGTTTTACTAGATGTTCTGTTAATCTCGTCTGCAAGAAGTAGATTTGTTACAATTGCACCTTCCTTATAGCTGAGCTCTCCCGTCTCCTTATCGTAAACAGAGAAACCGATGATATCTGAAGGAAGTGTATCAGGAGTGAACTGTACACGCTTAGTGTCTAAACCCATAGCTCTTGCAAAAGCTAGAGCCATTGTAGTCTTTCCTACACCTGGAACGTCCTCAAGAAGCACGTTACCCTTTGCGAGCATTGCCATCAAAACCTTTGCGATGACCTCGTCCTTTCCCTTGATTACACCCTTTACCTCATTGCTAATTTTTTCTATATGCTGATTCATATTTTGACCTTTCTATAATTTATTATTAAAAATCAAAGAATTTACCATTTCCCTTTTGCAGAAGTCTAAGCGCCGTAAGTGCTTCTATTGCTTGTCTTGTAGCAAGTACATTAGTCCTTTTCCCTGCTCCTTGCGAATCAAGAGCTGTATCTATTCCTCCATCCTCTGTCTCAAAGCTTAGTAGCGCACTTACTGGATTTCCTCCGTTTTTGATGAAGCGCTCATCCTTTGTTGGATCTATACCTAGCGAGCAAAGTGCGAGAATAACCTGAGAGCCCGAGTCTGAGCTGTAGTGATTCTGGAAAGAAAAATATCCTCCGTCGCTTTGTTTCTCTGAAAGATATGTGAGCGCACTATCTATCGCAGTCTTTACATCTACGCTCTTTCCTGCAGCATTAGTGTAAACATCCTTTTTATCTATGTACGGAGCGAGAGCCTGAATTGCCATCGAAGTAATATCTAGGTCGCTTCCTCCTTTGTTTAGACCAAAACCACCATCTTCCATCTGGTAGGCGATAAGTTCCTTTATAATATCCTCTTCACTGTATCTTGCTCCTTCAGGGCTCTTGTAATCTCCCGCTTTGATGCATAGAAGAGAATATATCAAAGCATTGCTTCCTTGATAGTCTATTTTCTCTTCCTGGCACCAATTGAATATGCCGTCGTTTACTAGGTCTATCGGTGTTCCATCGGCCTTCTGTGCAAAGTTTCGAGGATCCTGTCCAAGAACTAGAAGAACTAAGATAAGCCTGTGCCACTCTGTCGATTTATACTGGTCTAGCTTCTCATCGCTTTCGTAGGCCTTGCTTATATATTTCTTTAGGTTCTTAAGGTATCCCTTCTCATCGAAGTTCTTATCTAGACCTGCCCTCTTTTCAACTATAACCATCCAGTCGCTTATCGGATCACCAGCCTTGAAATAGTTTGCATTTGTTAGTGATTCATCAGCTTTTATTCCGCCGATCTCATGGCAGGCTGCATCCCATCTTTTGCTTATCTTCTCGTAATTTGTACTGTCATCGCCGCAAGCACCCAAAATGAGACTCATAGCAACAATCAGGATAAGCGCTAGGGCTATGTATTTCTTACTCGTCTTTCTTATCATGGATTAGTCACCTTCGGCAGAACCTCTCTGCGAGTCGTTCCGCAAACCTTACACTTATATTCTATATATCCGTCTTCCGTTGCCGTAGGCTCTTTTCTAGAAACCTCTTCCCAGACGTGCTCTAGCTTCGGAATAACCCTTGTTTCCTTATCTCCGCAGACACTGCAGACTCTTTCTTCAAGTCCCTCTTCATCACAAGTTGCTTTCTTTATAACCTTCCAGTCGCCAAATGTATGCCTTGGCTCGTAGCCTCCATTTATCCAAACTCCGCAGTAACTGCTCAGCTTTGTCGGTGGATATGTTACTACAAGGCCTAGGTCCTTACCGTATGCAAGGGTAAATCTCAAGGTTATGTGATTGTTTCTTCCGTTTAGGAAGTACTGCGACATACCTCTTCCTGGATAATTTACTCCATCTATGGTATACATCCAGCCCGAACCGCTAGAGTACTGGAATTCTAGTATAGAATCTCTGATAACCACGGCAAGCTTGGTGTAAGTTGATAGCCCGTCCTCGACAACCTTGTCAGCAAGGTTGGTAGGCACTGAAGCACCGTCAGCAATTCCACCTGCTCTTATTCCCTTGAGGTAGAAGCCTGCATCCTTTGTTCCTGAAATCAGCCTTAAATCCGTAGTAATCTAGCGCTGCAAGGATAGCATAGGAAGCTGGTTCGTCCTGTCTCACCTCATACTCAAATCCATCACCTATAATTCCAAGACCTATAGTCGTCGCATCAACCGTGACATAGCATTTACCGATTACATCTCCTGAATCAACAAAGTTATATATAAGAGTATATTTCTTAAATGTAGAGTTGCCCTCATCATCCCATGCAGTCACGGTTATAGTATGCTGCTCGCTATCTCCAATCTTAGGATTTCTAGGAAGAAGCTATACTCATATCTTCCATTTCCCGTAGGCGGATCAGCTGCTCTTCCATCAAAGGTAACTCTCATATTGTCATACGGAAGCGACTTACCCTTGTATGTCAAAGCCTGAAGAATCAAAGAAAAGTTTCTGTTGCTTGTCTCTATCTTTGTTCCTTCAACAGCGTCGCCGTCAACCCAAGCCTTGATTGTAGGTGGATGCTTACCGATAGTCGGATTCTTTTCATCCGCCTTCTTTGCCATCAAATTGATTACAAAGCTAACATGGTGAGTAGTCTTGCCCTTTTCCTTGACAATCAAGGTTATAATGTTTTCACCTCTAACAAGATGCGCCTTAAAGTTCTTGCCATCTCCCTTTAGGGTCTTTCCATTATCTCCAGTCGTGGAATTTCTAATTCTTACTCTGAGCTCAGAGTCCTTGCTTGCATTTTCAAGATAAGCATAGAACTCTAGGTCATCGTTTTTGAACTGATTATCTATGACATCGGCATTGCGTAAATCTGTCATAATCTTAAGCTTGCCGTCATTCTTCTGCGGAACTATGGTCGATTTTCCGATATTACCGTTTCCCTCTTTGTCAGTAGCTCTATCGCTATTGGTAATTCCGTCAAGTCCGCCCTTGCCCTTTTCAACACTGATGCTGTTATTAGGCTTTTCCTCTTGCTTCTTGTCCTTCTCCTGCTCCTTCTTGTCTTCCTTATCGGACTTCTTGTCGCTTTTTTTCCCCATCCTTAGTGTCACCAGAGTCGCTCTTTCCTACAGAATTTTGATCCTCATCAGAGCCATCTGCCTGAGAAAGCGCCATCTTCTCCGCCTTAACGGCAGTCACATTCACATCAGGCTTATTAAAGCCCACAGGTTTGATAAAAAGAGTCCATGCGAGAAAACCTACTAGGAGCAGTAGAATTGCAAGAATGTATATTAAATTTTTTTCCTACTATCTTTGAAAAATTTCATCTAAATTACCTATTTCTTATCATCACTTTCTTTATCGTAGTCGACGGTGTAGAACCAGACTATATCGTCTCCGTCCTTGAGCTTAACCTCAGAAGCCATGTAGTTTGGCATTTTCCCGTTAACCTTGTACATCCAGCCACTCTTTTGCCCTGCCGAAAACTCATAGAGATAGTTTATTCCTCTGATATAGCCCTTCTTGTCTTCAATCTGGATATCCTTTTCCTTGCAGGCCTTTTGGAGAACGTCCATGACGGTCGTCTCATCGCTCTTTACCTTATAGCTAGTCTTCTTTACAATGATTCCATCTTTAGGAACATAGTCTACAAGCGCCTTGTCAGTTAGCATATCCATGTTTGAACTAAGCTCGTCGCATCTTATCTCAATTGTAACCTTTGCATCAGAAGCCTTCTTGTCCTGCGCCTTAAGCTTTCCTACGATAGAAAAAGCCGACTGCCAAAATGGCAACAATTAGCTAGACAAAGTATTACGAGTCTTGTCTTAAGCCTCTTGTTCTTCTGTTTCTTTAAAAAATCCTGTTCCATATCTCTTTCCATTCTCTATTTATAGATTCCGTATTTTATCTTGATTCTCTCTAGTTTTTTTACCATCGGAGTTCCTATTACAAACACACAAATCGCCGCCGTGAGCGCGTGGTAGAAGTCGTAGCCGACACCGCTGACATATAGAGCTTTTAGCGCTTTGATGCCTATTCCTAAAGAGCCTGGCTCATTCATGGAAAGGCACATAGCTGCAAAATTCATAATTCCGCCGTATATGACAAAGGTTACAACAAAGGTAAACACTGCCATCGTGAGATTATCTGTCTTGAGCTTTGCCCTTTGAAATATTACAGCTAGTAGCAATCCAATTATTCCAAATAGATAGACTCGCCATCCGAAGAAAGTCTTATCGTTTCCCGGCCATAACAGAAAGCTGATGTACGCAACAAGCTCTGAAAAAATCACGCACAGAAGCGGAGTTATTATCTTTTTGAAATTACTGATTCCACTATCTTCGCTAAGCTCTCGATTAAAGGCAAGTCCTGCAAGAAATCCTAAAAGTCCCCAGCAGAACATCTGCCACGGAGTCCAAGCTCCCTGCCCCATATAGAAATTGCAGACAAATCTCGACATTGCACCTATCAGAAAACCAGCTTCTGGTCCGAGTGAAATTCCTGAAATTATCACCATTGCTGTCCCAATCTGAACAGGAAAAGCTATGTGAAAAAATGTATGAGATGCAACTGTAAGAGCGCTCATCATGGCTATCAAAACAACCTCTCTTGCGCGAGGCTTGCGCCTTTCAAAGATCATGAAGAACGGTGCCATTATCATGACCAAAATAAGCAGTGAAAGTGGCATGTACAGTCGCTTGCTACCTAGGAAAACCGTCAAAGCTATCAAAGCCGGTATAACTAGAAATATCAGCACAGCTGTAAGAGCCAGTCTCTTTCTCGCAGCCACCATATAATGGCTTTCGTTCTTTTTCTTCAGCTCATCAAAGCTTGTAGCTAGAGCAGGCTCCTTATCCATGTCCTCGCCTCCTCTCCAGTTATAATGCCCTCACACCACTTTCTAGTCAGTTTGTTTTCGACCGTGGTGTAGAAGTTGTTTCCTGAGAAGAATTCCTTAGCGGTTCCACTAGTTGCTATTTCTCCATCAAAGAACATAGAGCAGCGGTCTCCGAATTCTGCACAAAACTCGATATCATGGCTAACCATGAATATGGTCTTATTCTCCTTGCAAAGGCTTCTTAAAATTCTTCCAAGCGTCTGCTTAAAGAAAGGATCAAGTCCCTTCGTTGGCTCATCTAAGAGAAGAATATCCGGATTTGAAACCATGACCTTGGCAAGCGCAAGCCTCTGCTGCTCACCTCCTGAAAGATCGTAAGGATTTGCCTTCCTCAGATGGTCTATCTCCATGAGCTTTAGCATCTCCTCAGTTCTTTGAACCTTTTCCTCAAGCTCAAGACTTTGATAGCACATGCCCTCAAGCACCTCTTCCTCACAGCTAATCTCCGTAAATAGAGCCTGCGGATTTTGGGGAACCATGGCCACCCTGTAGTTATCAGCAATTTTAATCTTGCCTGACTGAGGCTTTATAATTTCGCATATCGCCTTAAGCGTTGTACTCTTTCCACTTCCGTTTCCACCGAGCAAGCAGTGAAGTTTGCCCTCTTCTATCTCTAGATTCAGTCCTCTTAGGACATCATCTGCATTCTTTGCATATCTGAAATATAGGTTTTTAAGCTTTATAACAGGCTTTCCGCTGTTAGCTTCTTTTTCCTCATCTAGCTTTTGCACTCCAGCTTCCTTAAGCGTGAGCGTTCCGTTTTCGAAGAGCTTCTCCATCAAAATTCGCCCTTCTCTTAGCGTCATAGGCAGGCTATCCTGCCATCTCACAAGCTCCTTAGGAAAAAGCTTCATCACAGGAGGCATGCCGTAGTACATAGGATGTACATCATCTTCCCCGCTTCCTGCAAGCTGTATCGCAACCTCGCTAGGCTTTGCATTAGCGATTATCCTGCCTGCATCCATGACAATGGCTCTATCTGCAAGAGGAAATCTCTTCTAGCCTATGCTCAGAAATAATAATCGTTACCCCAAGCTCCCTATTTAGCCTGTGTACCGTACTAAGGAAATCTCTCGCCGCAATCGGATCAAGCTGTGAAGCAGGTTCATCCAAAATCAAAACCTCAGGTTGCATAGCCATAACGGACGCAAGGTTCAAAAGCTGCTTTTGACCTCCAGAAAGCTCGCTGACTGACTTTCTAAACCAGGTCTGTATCCCAAAGTATGAAGCCATCTCAGCAACCCTTCTCTTAATTACGCTATTGCTATATCCTAGACTTTCAAGACCAAAGGCAAGCTCGTGCCAAACCTTGTCGGTAACAAGCTGATTGTCAGGGTTTTGCTGAACATATCCAATTTTGCTCGCTGCATCTTTATCGCTCATTTCCTCGATTTCTTCGCCATCAAAAGCTCACGCTTCCCAGCTTGTCTCCGTACGGGTTCATGCTCTTCTTTAGATGTCTCAAAAGCGTGCTCTTTCCACATCCCGACTTACCGCAAAGCACGACAAATTCCGACTCTGGGATACTCAGCGAAACGCTGTCGAGAGCCAATTTATCCGAGCTAGGATAGCTGAAACTTAAATTGTCGACCTTGATTTTTTCCATCTTAATTCTCCGATTAAATCTATGGCTAGCGGTATGGCTAAAAGTGCAATAAACGATACATAACCCGCAAACTCAAGCCACTTTGGCGAAGACTCAACCACCCTTATTACAGGATAGTAATAGAGCTTATTCACACCTTCTGCATAAGAAACTATTATAATTCCTCCAAGGAGCATACTTAATAGCAATGTCATAATGTCTGCAGTTCTAAGCTTAAAGAGATTATAGCTCGTTCTACCTTTGAGTCCGTAGCCTCTTGCTGCCATGGAATCTGCACTTTCTATAGAAGATTCAAGCGACCATGAGACTAGAATCGACACCTCTTTTACCTAGCTGTCTTATTTTGCCAATAAAGCTCTTTTCATCTCCTGCATAGAGTGCTCTTTGTCCTTCTCTTATAAGCTCAAAACGAGTTCTCAAAAGTGGTACAAAACGAAATATCATAGAAAGCGTAAGACCCAGGACCGGTGCAAATCTGCCGAAAATATAGATTAGCTTTTCTGATGTCATGACAACATTGAAGCTCGAAAACCAAATCATTACACCGCTTAGCATCAGCGCCATAACAAATCCATAGCATGCTGCCTCAAGTGTGACCCTGTTATTTCCCAAATAGAAAAGCACCGTACTACCATTGTGAGTAAACAGCGCATTTATAAGCACGGTCAAAAAAGACATAAAAAGAATGATAAAAAGGTTATTTCTTAGGCTCTTTCTTCCCTTAAGAAGCATGTCATAGCATATTCCTAGGGCAATTGCGCTTATGAGAAATAGAGGGGAGTTTGAAAACATCAAAATCCCGATGACTATTGTATAGTATGAAGCTGTCACCACAGGATGCATCAAAATGAAACGCCCCGTTTCCCCAATTCCTTCTCTAAACATTTACTAACCAATTTCATTCTAAATAAACTATATAGGCATACATAATAAGTATATTTATAATTAAGCTAATAGTCAATTATTAAAGGCC